>Ga0208754_100109_pt1 | contig 55424 bp, 57 predicted proteins | sample LakWasMet55_HOW8_2_FD_183889 | JGI IMG/M metagenome (GOLD analysis project Ga0208754, IMG submission 183889) | Freshwater sediment methanotrophic microbial communities from Lake Washington under simulated oxygen tension - Sediment Metagenome... | ecosystem: Environmental > Aquatic > Freshwater >... | reverse complement strand
ATCAACTTGCTAATAAATTTAGACTTCACGTTTTTTTTATTCTTATTAAACCTAATAAATTTTTTATTCTTAGTAATTTTAATAAATAGATAATGAAAAATAATTATGAGTGCTTACATTGAAAGAGTACTGGGCCTGGCTAAAATACTGTTTTTACCTATGTACACAATTTTAATAATAGTAGGACCCCCTCGTCGTGTGACCGACGAACTACGAAACATATTCTTTAAATTCGGCTATTTCGGCTATAAGAATTCTACAAAAAGTCAAATGTTTGTTTTAGCTTATTCAATATATGAGCAAATTCTTATGAATCGTGAGGCATCTCTTGCTATGCTCGCGAATTTCTACAGGATGACGACGTTTTTGGAAGATAAACCTATAGTGCCAACGTTACCATTAAAAAGCTTTAGATTTTACGAGGGTTTAGATCTGCCCGATCCCCAATATAGTATATGTCTCGAATCTCGTAAAGGCTTACCGTACAGGACGTACGAATATACTCAACTTCCGGATTACGTATATATCTTTGAAGTTATCTACAGATCATTCTGGGAGAACAAAGACTACATAAAAAGTTACTTTCAAGGAAAATTAATTGAAAATTAATTTAAAATTTTAAAATATATATATGCAAAATACGCAAAAAAAAAAGGAGAACAAAATTTTTGATATTTATGAAAAAATAGTATTTAAACTAAAAACCTTTATTAAAAAATTCAAAATCTTGGATAAGATTGCTGTTACATTACTTTATGTATATGCACTTTCAGTTCAGCTGTATACGACTAGAATATCGATGGGAGAATTTCCTTTCTTTTTTTATGTGCTATTCCCCTTTATACCAAAAATATTAAATTCCAAATTAGTAAGATTACTAGCTGTTCCTGAAAAAACGTATTTTATCTATATATTTTTAAGCGAAATAATTATATATAATAAATCATTAAAATTGCCTATATTAGTTAAATTTAATGCTCTTTATATATTTACTTTGGAATTATTACAAAATTTATTTATTTCTATCGCAGATTTATTATATATAAATGAATTTACTGGTATAGCAATGAAAAAAAAAATGAAAGAAGCACATTGGAATATATATTTTTCTTTTTTCTTATTATATCTTTATTCATATTTTTGGGCTATGCTTGGAACTTTTCCAAAATTTAATCGTGCATTTATTTTATTGCAAAAAGTTGTAGATTCTGTTGCATTTTGGCTTAGAATTAAACGTGTTAGTAAAGCAGACGAAAAAAAATATAATATAAAAAATTAGCTTATAATCTAAAATTTTCGAATATATGATAAAGCGTACATTAAACGGCTCAAAATTAAAAGCAATTAAAGTTTCTGGTTTTAGAGCTAGAATGAAAACAAAGGCAGGTAAACAAATATTAAAAAATCGACGATCAAAAAAACGTAGTTGTTTAGCTATCGGAATTCGTTAGTTGTACTTTGATATCTCCTCAAATTGGATTTGAACCAATGACCACTCGGTTAACAGCCAAGAGCTCTACCAACTGAGCTATTGAGGATAAATTTCGGCATTGTGCTATTTTCCCAAAAGATTACTCCTATAGTATTTTCGCCGCTATAATGTTTAACAACTATGTTCGAAATGGAGTAGTGTGGTTCCAATTATGCTATAAACACCGAAATATTTTAAAGGTTATATTGGTTATTAGTAAATCTTGGCTACATATATTACTATACTTCCACCGGATTCCTATCAAACAGCTAGTCTTGCTGCAACCTAAGAGTACTAATCTTAAGGACGGCTTCCCACTTAGATGCTTTCAGCGGTTATCCTAACTATACGTAGCTACCCAGCGTGTACCATTGGCATGATAACTGGTATACCAGAGGTATATTTTTCTCGGTCCTCTCGTACTAGAGAAAAGTCACTTTCAATACTCTAACGCCCATGCCGGATATGGACCGAACTGTCTCACGACGTTCTGAACCCAGCTCACGTACCGCTTTAATGGGCGAACAGCCCAACCCTTGGAACGTACTACCGCTCCAGGATGCGATGAGCCGACATCGAGGTGCCAAACCTCCCCGTCGATAGGAACTCTATGGGGAGATCAGCCTGTTATCCCTAGAGTAACTTTTATCCGTTGAGTGACGCCCCTTCCATACAGCAGCGTCAGATCACTAAGACCGACTTTCGTCTCTGCTCGACTTGTAGGTCTCACAGTTAAGCTTCCTTTTGCCTTTGCACTCTACAATCGCTTTCTAAACGATTTGAGGAAACCTTTGTACGCCTGCGTTACCTTTTAGCAGGCGACCGCCCCAGTCAAACTGTCAACCAGATACTGTTTTTTATTCGGTTTACGACATAAAATTAGAATACCTATTTTATTAGAGTGGTATCTCATTAATGACTCCATTTTTCCCAAAAGAAAAAATTCAATGTCTCCCACTTATACTGAGCAAGCAAAAGAAGTATTCAATATCAAGATACAGTAAAGCTTCATAGGGTCTTACTGTCCAGGCACAGGTAGTCCGCATCTTCACAGACATTTCTATTTCACCGAGTCCCTCTTTGAGACAGCTTCCAAATCATTACGCCATTCGTGCAGGTTGGAACTTACCCAACAAGGAATTTCGCTACCTTAGGACCGTTATAGTTACGGCCGCCGTTCACCGGGGCTTCAGTTGTTAGCTTTGTTTAAAATTTTCTAAACGAACTACATTCCTTAACTTCCCGGCACTGGGCAGGCGTCAGCCTCCATACATCGTTTTTCAACTTAGCGGAGACCTGTGTTTTTGATAAACAGTTGCTTGGAACTTGTTATTGCAACCCTTACGGGCACTCTTTCTTCCGAAGTTACAGAGTTATTTTGCCGAGTTCCTTAAAGAGGGTTCTCTCGCGCTCCTTGGTATACTCTACCCTTCCACTTGTGTTAGTTTACGGTACAGGTTAATTATATTTAACGTATTATGAGCTTTTCTTGAAAGTTTGACATCTATTACTTTGATTTCTATAAGAAATATCATTGCTCAGCTCAAAATAGCTTTTTTTCTATTTCTCAACACCTCGACAATTTAAACCGAAATTTCCAATCTTCGGCGAATATAGCCTCCTTTGTCCCTCAATACAAATATAAAAAAGTATAGGAATATTAACCTATTGTCCATCGATTACGCTATTAGCCTCATCTTAGGCCCTGACTAACCCTCCGTGGACGAACCTTCCGAAGGAAACCTTGGAATTTCGGAGCATTGGATTCTCACCAATGTTTTCGTTACTCAATCCAACATTCTCACTTCCATCTCGTCCATATTCGCTTTCGCTAATACTTCAACCTATCATGGAACGCTCCCCTACCAAACAAAAATTAAATTTGTTTTCACAGCTTCGGCAATTTACTTAAGTCCCGTAAATTTTCGGCGCAAAATTACTCGACCAGTAAGCTATTACGCACTTTTTAAAGGATTGCTGCTTCTAAGCGAACCTCCTGGTTGTTTAAGTATTTTCACTTCCTTTATCACTTAGAAAATATTTTGGGGCCTTAGCTGGTGATCTGGGCTGTTTCCCTTTTGACTACGAAGCTTATCCCTCGTAGTCTTACTAATTAACATAAACTATCGTATTCTGAGTTTGCCTTGAATTAGTACTGTGTTACCAGCCTGTATCAAAACAGTGCTTTACCCCAATGTTTTTATCGTTAATCGCTGCACCTAAATACATTTCGGGGAGAACCAGCTAGCTCCGTTTTCGATTGGCATTTCACCGCTAACCACAGCTCATCCGCTAATTTTGCAACATTAGTCGGTTCGGACCTCCACTTAGTATTACCTAACTTTCATCCTGGCCATGGTTAGATCAAACGGGTTCGGGTCTATAACTAGAGACAATTTCGCTCTCTTCAAGCTCGCTTTCACTATGGCTTCGAAAATTTTTTCTTAACCTGCCGCTAATTATAACTCGTTGGAACATTCTTCAACAGGCACGAAGCCAAACGCTAAGTCGTTCTACTTCTGTTTGTAAGCTTGCAATTTCACAATCTTTTCACTCCCTTTCCAGGGTTCTTTTCACCTTTCCCTCGCGGTACTTTACACTATCGGACATCCAGGAATATTTAGCCTTACGAGATGGTCCTCGCAGATTCACACAAAACTTCACGTATTTTATGCTACTTGGGTATAAATTTTATTAATATTATATTTTCGAATACAAGACTATTACTTTCTAGGGTATAATTTTCCAATTATTTCATCTAATATAATTATTAACAAAGTATCTTTTAACCCACAACCCTGTATTTAAAAAGTACAGTTTAGGCTGTTTCCGTTTCGTTCGCCACTACTAAGGAAATCGTTTTTACTTTATTTTCCTCTTGATACTAAGATGTTTCAATTCTCAAGGTTCGCTCTATTTTACTTATATATTCAGTAAAAAGTTATTGAGTTGCCTCATTCGGAGATACCCGGATCATAGCATACTTCCTGCTTCCCGAATAATTTCGTTGGTAGTCACGTCCTTCATCGCTTCTGGATACCAAGGGATCCGTTACAAGCCCTTAAAAAACCTTTATCTGTGGAACCAGGCGGAATCGAACCGCCGACATTTGCCGTGCAAAGGCAATACTCTCCCAACTAAGCTATAGTCCCGCTTGGGTCATCCTAGATTTGAACTAGGGACCTTGCCCTTATCAGGGGCATACTCTAACCAACTGAGCTAATAACCCAAGCTTTAAAATATTTTAATATAATATCATATTAAAAAAAAATATAGTCCAGCCGCACCTTCCAGTACGACTACCTTGTTACGACTTCACCCCAGTCACCAATTTAACCCTAACAATATCCCTCCATTAGGTTAAAGATAATAGCTTCAAGTCTAATCAGCTCCCATGGTGTGACGGGCGGTGTGTACAAGGCCCGGGTACGTATTCACCGCAGTATAGCTGACCTGCGATTACTAGCGATTCCAACTTCATGTAGGCGAGTTGCAGCCTACAATCCGAACTAAGGATATGTTTAAAGATTAGCTCCTTCTTACGAATTTGCAACTTTTTGTCATATCCATTGTAGCACGTGTGTAGCCCAGGACATAAAGGGCATGATGACTTGACATCATCCTCACCTTCCTCCGATTTATATACGGCAGTCTCTTTAGAAAAAATAACTAAAGACAAGGGTTGCGCTCGTTATAGAACTGAATCTAACATCTCACGACACGAGCTGACGACAGCCATGCACCACCTGTGTAAGAGGCCGTAGCACGCTTTTCTTTTGAATAGCTTCTCTTCATGTCAAGTCCTGGTAAGGTTCTTCGTGTTGCATCGAATTAAACCACATGCTCCACCGCTTGTGCGGGCCCCCGTCAATTCCTTTGAGTTTCACTCTTGCGAGCGTACTTCCCAGGCGGGATACTTAACGCGTTAGCTACGACACTATAGATCAAATTTTAAAGTTATGTATACACAAGGTATACAAACCATAAATTGATTTCTACAACATCTAGTATCCATCGTTTACAGCTAGGACTACCAGGGTATCTAATCCTGTTTGCTCCCCTAGCTTTCGTTTTTCAGTGTCAGTATTTGCCCAGTAAAGCGCCTTCGCCATTGGTGTTCCTTTCAATATCAACGCATTTCACCGCTTCTTTGAAAATTCCCTTTACCTCTACTATACTCAAGATAAATAGTATCTTTTGCTGTTTTTAAGTTAAGCTTAAATATTTAACAAAAGACTTTTTTATCCACCTACAAACCCTTTACGCCCAATAATTCCGGATAACACTTGTATCCCCTGTATAACCGCGGCTGCTGGCACAGAGTTAGCCGATACTTATTCCTTAAGTAATGTCATATCTTCTTCCTTAAGAAAAGAGGTTTACAATCTTTAGACCTTCATCCCTCACGCGATATTGCTCTGTCAGGCTTTCGCCCATTGCAGAAAATTCCTCACTGCTGCCTCCCGTAGGAGTCTGGACCGTGTCTCAGTTCCAGTGTGGTTGTTCATCCTCTCAGACCAACTACTGATCATCGCCTTGGTAAGCCTTTACCTTACCAACTAGCTAATCAGACATGAGCTTCTCTTTAGGTAAATTTCTTTTTTTATCTTATATTTAATTAATAAAAGACATATAGAGTTTTAGTCCTTATTTCTAAGGGTTATCCTCTTCCTAAAGGTAAATTCCCATGTATTACTCACCCGTTTGCCACTAAAAATTTCTTTTTCGTACGACTTGCATGTGTTAGGCCTATCGCTAGCGTTCATCCTGAGCTAGGATCAGACTCTCTTTTGAATTTATTTTAAATTTAAATCAGAAATTAATTTAATAGTAAATTTATTGTGTGTTTTAACATCTCATATTATATATATTAAAACTTTTATTTGTCAAGTCAAAAATTTTCTTTTATACGCGTTAAAACAAGATGTCAATATTATTAATATAATTAGTTCGCTCATAATTATTTTTCATTATCTATTTATTAAAATTACTAAGAATAAAAAATTTATTAGGTTTAATAAGAATAAAAAAAACGTGAAGTCTAAATTTATTAGCAAGTTGATCAACCTTTCCAAATATGGATAATACGTAAATGCAAGATCTATTAGAAATCTGATTAGAAATATTAACATTATTCTTTTATATGACATATTCTTTTTTATTCTTTTTTATTCTTTTTTATTCTTTTTTATTTAAATTTATTATATTTACGAATTTGTTGCTTTTAAATTCTACGGTTCCTTCTTCAAGAGCATAAAGAGTATAATCTTTTCCACAGCCGACATTTTTTCCTGGTTTGTATTTCGTTCCACGTTGACGTAACAAAATATTGCCTTTTTTTACCTTTTCTTGTCCAAAGCATTTTATACCTAGACGTTTTGATCTTGAATCACGCGTGTTTTTTGTGCTACCAGCACCCATTTTATGAGCCATATCTTACTCTTTTAATATTTTTATACGTGTATATTTTTGTTTGTGCCCTTTAATGCGTGTGTATTTTTTTTTTGGTTTTGTTTTTAATATAAGTATTTTTTTTCCAACAATATGTTGAACAACAACAGCGGATAAACATACATCGGGTAAAAATGGGGTTCCTAATTGAAATTTATTTTGAGCTTTTAAAAAGAGTACTCTTTTTAATAGAAGTCTATCGCCTATTTTTGCCTTTGTCAAATAATCAACGTCCTGCCAGCTGTTTGGTATAAAGACTGTTTGCTTTCCCGAATTTTGAGTAATAAGATATTCCATTTGTTTTACAACTATTATAACATAAGACTTTAGAAAAAAAAAGGGTGATTACGGATGGAGAGACTCGAACTCTCACGAGTTTATTCATTAGATCCTAAATCTAATACGTCTACCAATTTCGTCACATCCGCATAATATCTATATAATACTATACGGATCTTATCCTTATATTTAAGAATCAATTACATTGTGTTTATTTCTTACTGCTTGATAACAGTATTTCTATTCCCTTCCAAGTCGAGAGTATTAAAGCTGAAGTACCTGCTACTACATAAGTTAAAAGACAAAGAATTATGTCTAGGTCTATATCGGGGTTCTTTGACTTTCTTAGTACACAGGCACAATACCCAAGAAGAAAAACATATAATTTCTCATATAATTTATTAAATAAGTTATTATTTTGCATATTATTTTGCATATTATTTTATTCTTTTTTATTTCTATGATTAAGATAATCTATATAATCTATATTGTATTCTGTATATACGCAAGTATTAATAAATTATATGCGGTTTCTAATTCTATTAAAGCAGATGACGATATTGCAACAAAGGCTTTCTTTTTATATAATCGTTTAATTTCATTTATACAAGCTACAAAATAGTCATTTGCTTTTAAATTTAAAGCTGATTTTTCAAATAACAGAACTAAATTTTCAAATTGACACAGAACAGTATCTATTTCATAACAAATATTTACTACGTATTTATTCACTTTATCAAAGACGGCGTTTTCTTCTGCGTCCTTAATCATTTTAGCAACTTCTTCACGTTCTAAAACAGAAGCACCCGCAATTGTAATAGATTGTTCTTGTCCTGATTTTTCTTCACGCGCCGAAACAGATAATATACCATTAACATCTAATTGAAACGTGACATCAATTTTCGGAACTCCTCTTAGTGCTTTCGGAATTCCATTTAATGTAAAAATTCCTAAACTTTTATTATCTTTTGCAAATGATCGTTCTCCTTGTAGTACATGTATTTCAACTGTGTCTTGAAAATCCGCAGCAGTAGAAAAACTTTCTGATTGTTTAACCGGTATAGAAGCATTTCTATTTATAATAGTTGTCATTAATCCACCCAGTGTTTCAACGCCCAATGACAGGGGCGTCACGTCCAGTAAAATCAAATCTGTAATCTCACCTGCAAGAATACCAGCTTGAATAGCAGCACCCATCGCAACAACCTCGTCAGGATTTACTGTTTCATTTAAGGGCTTTCCTAATAGATTTATTAAAAGATTTCTAACTCCTGGAATACGCGTTGAACCTCCTACTAAAATAACTTCGTCTATATCTCTTTTTGTTAATTTTGCATCTTGTAAAGCTTTAATCACAGGATCTTTACAACGATCTAAAAGTTCTTTACTTAACTTTTCAAATTTAGACCGATCAAATTGTATATCAATATGTTTCATTACCTGTCCTTCTATATGAATAAAAGGTAGACTAATTCGAGTTGATTGTAGCGTCGAAAGTTCAATTTTCGCCTTTTCTGCAGCTTCTATAATTCTTTGTAATGCTTGTTTTTCTTTGTATAAATTAATTCCTTCCGTTTTTTCAAAGGATTTAATAATATAGTCTACGATCACTTGATCAAAATCATCTCCTCCTAGATGTGTATCTCCAGATGTTGCTAATACTTCAAAAACTTCCTCCCCAACTTCTAAGATAGAGACATCAAAAGTACCTCCACCTAAATCAAATATAAGAACAACTTCATTTTTTTTCTTATCTGCTCCATATGCCAAAGCAGCTGCAGTAGGCTCATTTAAAATTCTTAAAACATCTAATCCTGCAATACTACCAGCATCTTTAGTTGCTAAACGTTGAGAATTATTAAAATAGGCTGGAACAGTAATAATAGCTTGTGAAAGGTCTTCTTTTAAATAACGACTAGCGTCCGAAACTAATTTTTTTAAAACAGATGCTGAAATTTCTTCCGGACTAAAGTCTTTATTTAATGATGGGCAATAAAGTCTAACTTTTTCATTCTCATTTTTTACTTTATAAGAAATTCTTTCACATTCTTTTTGAATTTCCTCAAATCTACACCCAATAAAACGTTTTACGGAATAAAAAGTATTTTCCGGATTAACAACACTTTGACGTTTTGCTAATTGTCCAACTAAAATTTCTCCGTTTGACGTATAGGCTACAACTGAAGGTGTCGTACGATTTCCTTCAGAATTCGGAATTACTGTTGGGTTTGCACCTTCTAAAACAGAAATAACCGAATTTGTTGTTCCTAAATCAATACCAACAATTTTTTGATTCTTTGTCATATTCGTTTTTTTATTTATTTCCACTATTAATTATATAATTAATAGCTTATATTAATTTTATAATTAATAAAAATTAAAGTCAAGGTATTTAGTTTTTTGACTGTAAATCAAGGCTTAATCCCTATTTTTGTTCCTTTTTATTATCAAAAAATTTTGATAATTTTAAAATATTTTTTCTATAACTTTTGATATAAATTTTATATCAAAAAATGCAGTCATGTCAAGAAGCACAGATGAAAGTCAAGGTTTTTAGTTTTTAAAATATTTTTTTGTGTATAAATTCTTTTTAAAAGTAAAAGAAATAAAAGATCTTATTGTATATTTAGTATTGAAAATTTGAACAAAAATTGATATACTTTTGTAAGGAGAATCTTCAGAAAGTAAAATATGACAATAGGAATATTAGAGTGATTAGCTCAGTGGTAGAGCTTCTGTTTTACACGCAGAATGTCACTAGTTCAAATCTAGTATCGCTCATAAGAGCTTATCGTCTAAAGGATTAGGACGAAAACCTTCTAAGTTTTTAATGTAGGTTCAAATCCTACTAAGCTCAATAGGAGAAAGTGAGATTCGAACTCACGGGATAATTGAAATCCTTCTGATTTCAAATCAGATGCTTTTAACCACTCAGCCATTTCTCCAAAAAAATTAATTATTGACGAAGACTGGATTTGAACCAATGACCTTCGGGTTATGAGCCCGACAAGCTACCGAGCTGCTCTACCTCGTCTTTTTAATCAATAATAATATTATATCTTAATAGTTTATTTTTGGATCGAATAGGATTTGAACCTATGTAGATGCTTATCAATGGATTTACAGTCCATCCCCATTAACCACTCGGGCATCGATCCTGTTTAAATTGTATTTTTAAAAAAAGTTTAGTACAATATATTGTATATAGAAAGTATATAAAAAAAATTAAGTATGTCAAAAAAAAGTATCCTACAACGTCAATTAAAACGCGAATTTTTAACACAAAAGTATTCGAACAAACGCAAGGAATTAACTTTTTTATTGAAAAAAAGTACATTAAAATTAAAAGAAAAATTTGATATTTATTTGTCCCTTGCTAAATTACCGAGAGATTCAGCGAAAGTAAGGCTACGTAATCGCTGTTGGAAAACAGGAAGACCTCGCGGCTACTTCCGCTTTTTTGGAATATCTCGTAATCTGTTAAGAAATCTTAGTCATGAAGGTACCCTTTCTGGAATTATTAAATCAAGTTGGTAACCTCTAAAATAAAGCTGATAAAAAGAATTGAACTTTCAACCTTCTGATTACAAGTCAGACGCTCTACCAATTGAGCTATGTCAGCCACTAAAATATATTAACTTAATTTTTAATTAAACGAGCTATTACATTAAAAGATTTTGAATCATGAAATGCAATATAAGCTAAGCTTTTTCGATTTAAAAAAATATTTTTCTTATGTAATGTACCCATAAATTTTGAATAGTTTAAATTATGTGCACGTACAGCAGCATTAATACGATAAATCCATATACAGCGATAATCACGTTTTTTTAGTTTTCTACCAGTATATGAAAATTTACCACTTTGAATAAATTGTTCCATAGCTAATGTTGACAAACGCGAATTTGCGCCTACGTACCCTTTTGCCAAATGTAAATATTTTTTATGCTTTTTTGAATTTATATTTCCACGAGTAATTCTTATCATTGATTTTTTTTAAATGAATATTTTATTTATATGGTAACATTTTATAACATACTAAACAATCCGCTTTATGTACAAGTGAATATCTAGACAATCTACGTATCCTTTTTGAATTTTTTTTTCTTAATAAATGACCTTTATAGGCTTTTTTAAAAAAAAGCAGGTTTTTTTTATATTTAATCCGTTTTAATGCCGATTTACGTGTTTTTAATTTCATGTTTAATTTTATATTTAATAAAAATGGATTCAAAGGTAATATTTCTTACAAATAAAGGGCGGTATAGTCAAGTGGTTACGGCATTGAATTGCAAATTCAGTATTCTCCAGTTCAAATCTGGATACCGCCTTTATTTTTTGTTAATATAGTAAAGAGATACTTAATTGGGGACGTGGTGAAATGGTAGACACGTCAGACTTAAAATCTGTTGACCATATGGTCGTGAGAGTTCAAATCTCTCTGTCCCCAAAAAGATATATTAGCGAGAATAATATTCTACGACTTTTAATTCATTTATTTTAAGTAAAATATCCTTTCGTTTTATCATAGATAAAATTGTTAAGGACATTTTTTTTTTATCTAATTTTAAATGTTTAGGAATTAAAACATTTAAAAATTTATAAAGAATTCCAAATCTTTTTGTTTTTTCAAATATATATTTGCGATTTAGTAATTGTTGTCTTAAATTTATATTAATTAAACTTTGTGATCTTTTATTATTTCGTATTTCAATACAATCACCTGCTGTACATAAAAAACTTCCAACAGTTACTTTTTTGTCATTTACTAAAATATGCCCATGATTAATAACTTGCTTAGCTGCTGGAATTGTAGGTGCAAAACCTCCTCTATATAAAATACAATCCAATCGAGACTCTAATCTCTTTAATAATAATAAATCTGTAGATCCTCGTTGTCTTTTAGCTTCTTTATAATAAGAAACTAATTGTTTTTCTAGGATTCCATAATTAAAACGTAATTTTTGTTTTTCAATTCGACGTACTTTAGATTCATCAGATAACTGTATATTTATTTTTTTTTTGTATCTATGCTTACCATGTTCTCCTGGTGTTCTTTTTTTCTCTTTAATTAATTTTTGTGTTAATCCGGGTAAGATCCCTAAACGTCGAATAATTTTTACTTTTGGTCCTATATATTTCCCCATAAAATACTTATTGTATATATTATAATATATACTATTAAAAAATACAACAGTATTTGGGTAAATGACGGGACTCGAACCCGCGCATAGTAGATTCACAGTCTACTGCCGTAACCAACTTGGCTACATCTACCAAATTTTATAGTAAAAAAATAACATATTCATAATAATACTTTTTATTATTACTTGTAACAACATAATTAATTTTATAATTTGTACCTCTTAAATATATCTATATCTGTAAAATTTAATTATTTAAAAGTGTAAAATATATCTCATTTTTTAAAGCCTTATTTAAATTAAATTTTAAAGTATTTAAAATTAGTTTATTACGAAATAATAAAATTACTTTTTTATAGACAGGCATATTAAAAGCGCTATTATACTTGACTGATGTAAGTTGTGTTTTTAATAAGTACGCAAAGTATATAAAATTACGTGAGCTTACACGTTTAATAAAATATTCTTTGGCATGTAATTCTTTTAATAGTTTGTAACGAGTAACATAAAAGTTTTTAAAAAATCTTGAGTCTTTAGATTTTTGAAGTTCTTCAAATAATGTTATAAGAAAAACTTCCTCTGATACTACTAAAGTTTTAAATCGAGTAAAACAATTGTCAACTAATTTAGAAATAAATTGAGTAATAGTTTGTGATTCACTATTTAAATTTAATAATATAGTATGCTCTTTTTTATTATTTAATTTGTAAATTTTGTTTTTAATATTTTGCAAAAATGTTTTAACTTCTATTTCTTTGTTGATAATTTTATTAATTTTTTTTGAAATATATCTGATTTCATCCTTTAGTAAAGTATTCATTATAGTACTTTTTTCCACACTACTTAAAAGAAAACAATTTAATGAAAATTTTGAAAATTTTAATTTTTCAAATAAGTATATTGCGTAAAGAATTATATTAATAGTATCTCGTGTAAAAAAATCAAAACAAGTATTCGTGGAAATTATATAATCAAGAGTTTTATATGCCTGATAGCGTTTTCTTTGTTCAATTAATATTTCTTTCGTTTTTATTGTCATTATGGTTAAATATATATATAGTAATTAAATATTTTAGTCTCTTTTTTATATTTTACTATAATTTATTAAAAGAACCTAATGTAAAAAAAATAAATTAAAAATGATAACTTTAAAAACAAATGATATAAAAATATCAAAGATATTATTAATTCCAAAATTAAACAATAAAAACAATTTAAAGAATATTATTAATATTGGAAACTTTATTACACTAATATATAAAATTCAGGAAAATGATAAACAGAAATTACAAAAAATTGAAGGTCTGGTGATTTCTATACAAAATCGTTCTATATCAAAAACATTTACAATAAAACGTACTGTAGAAGGCATTAGTGTTGAACAAACATTTCCGTATTATTCAAACAAAATTATTTCTATTGAAAAAACAGATCATGTAAAAGTTCGACGTGCAAAATTATATTTTTTGTGTTTAAATAAGAGCATTAAATTTAAAGGACGCCGTTTTTAGATAAGCATCTGACTGGACTTGAACCAGTGTGTTCGTTTTATTACGAAGATGGATTATGAGCCCATTGCTTTCAACCACTCAGCCACAGATGCATTATATGCTATTCCTTAATAGTAATTTCAAATGGAATAATTTTTAAATTTCGACCTCTTTTTATTCTTTTCGCAATATATCGATGAGATTTTAATTTTAATGATGTAGGTACTTGTTGTCGGGCTTTTAATTTTCCAAATTTTGTTAAAAATTTTTTTAGAAAATTAACATTTGTATAATCATCGTATTTTTTATTTAACATTTATTTGTTTATAAGTTATTTAATTTCTTTATGGATTGTATGTTTATTACAATGAGTACAAAATTTTTTTAATTCTAGTTTTTCTGGAGTATTTATTTTGTTTTTTGATACTAAATAACGATAAACTCCTGGTGAACGTTTTTGTAAATTGAATCTACATTCATTGCATTCTAAGATTACAAAAATGCGTGGTTTTTTTTTCTTACTCATAATTGATTAAATAATGTTAAAAATTCTTTATAATATTGGAATATTATAATATATAATACTATATTATAACACAAAAAATGAATAAAAATAAAAAATACAAAGCACAAAAAATTGTTTTGCAGAATATACGGAATAAATGTATTAACATTCGATATTATTTAGCTTTAAAACAAATTTTTAAACGAATTTGCTCTGCTAAATTTAGTTTTACAGAAATAGGTGCAGAGATTAATAAAAACAATAAACAGTTATTAAATTCTTATTATAGTTTAATTGATAAAAGTGTTAAAAAAAGAATATTACATAAAAATAAGGCGAATAAACAAAAATCAAAAATATCACAACTTATTAATAAAATAAATAAAACAAAGTAAGAATACAAAACATGAAAGAAAATAAAATATTTTTATCTAATTTAGGAAATTTAATTGAAACCCAACATGCAAGTTATTTTCGCTTTTTATATAAAGGTATTTCAAATGAACTAACAAAACTTTCAAATCCTTTAATTAAAAGAATAAAATTTCCAACACGATTAGCCTTAGTAAAAGATAATGCTTGTATCTATCTTTTTACATCAAAATTAAAATATAAAGGACCTAAAAATAGCATTGAAACTTGTTTAAAAAAAAATATTACGTATACCATATTATGTTATTTACCGTCACAATATTCTTATAGTTATGATAATGAAAAAGATCATAAAATTTTTAATTTAAAAAAGAAATTAAAACAAATTATAATTAAACAGGATTTATTACTTTGTGAAATTCCATTAATAACAGATCAAGGATCTTTTATTATTAATGGATATGAAAAAGTAGTGATAAGTCAAATTATTAGAAGTCCAGGGGTTTATTTTCAAAAATGTTTTAATACTTCAAAAAAAATTGTTTATAGTGCAACATTAATTTCTGATAAAGGATTATGGACATCTTTTTATTTAAAAGAATTAGAAGAATTGGAGAAATTCAAAAATATATCAGAAAAAAAGATTGAAAATATTATTATTTTTTCATTTAACAAATTTAAAAAAAAGAAAGAAGATCAAACAATTTTAGTAAAAGATCTAATTCACTTCTTTGGAGTTACGAAGAAAGAAATTTTAGATACACTGAAATACCCTAGTTATTTAAAAGATAATTATTTACTTCCTGTGTATAATGCTAAAAGTCTAGACAAAATAATGCATCAAGCATTTAACAATACTACAGGGTTTTTTTCACTTGGAGAGTTAGGTCGTTATAAGTTGAACAAAATTTTAAAACTTAATTTACCAAAAAATCTTACGTATATAACTATTTTTGATTTAATAGGTATTATAGATGGTTTAATTGAATTAAAATATTTTAATCGACCGAGTGATGATATTGATCATATAAGAAATAAAAAAATTCGACCTGTTGGTGATCTGTTACAGGATCAAATAAAAGTTGGGTTTTTACAAATAAAAAAACAAAGTTCTGAATTAGCTAAATTAGAAGAGGAGGAAATGAATAACATGGGTTTTGTAACTTACAATAAAAAAAAACCTAAGTCTAATTTTATAATCGATTCGCGTCAGATCACAAATATTATAAAAGATTTTTTTATTACGAGCCCTTTATCTCAATTTATGGATCAAACAAATCCATTGGCGGAATTAACGCACAAACGTCGTTTAAGTGTATTCGGACCTAATGGTTTGAAAAAAGAGCATGTTAGCCTTGCAATTCGTGATATTCATCCTAGTCAATATGCAAAATTATGTACTGTTGAAACACCCGAAGGACATAATGCTGGCTTAATTTCTTCACCTGCTTTATATACACGTATTTCACCTTTAGGGCTATTAGAGACACCTTATTTTTATTTAAAAGATAAAAAACTTTATAAAAATAAAAAAGCATTTTATTTAAATGCAGAAATAGAAAGTACTGTACCTATTTGTTTTGCTGACTATACGTTAACAAAAAGAAATAACTTTCTATCACAAATAATCTCAGTTAAAAAGGATACTTTATTGTATCAAACAAAAATAGAAAATAATACTATATATACACTAAGCCCGGTACAACTAATATCTATTGCTACTAGTTTAATACCTTTTGTAGAACATGATGACGCTAATAGAGCATTAATGGGATCTAATATGCAGCGACAAGCAGTCCCGTTATTATATTGTCAAAAAGTACTTGTTGGGACGGGATACGAGCCTATTCCTGCGATTAACTCACAAACAGTTATTAAGTGTTACAGTGAAGGATTTGTTGTATCTAGTTTATCAGATTATATTGTTATTAAAGATAATAATAAACAATTGATATATTATCCTTTAAAAAAATATAAACGTTCAAATCAAAAAACATTATTAAATCAAAAAACAATAGTATGGCCAAAAGAGTACGTTTTTTCTGGTCAAATTATTGCGGATGGTTCAAGTACACAAGAAGGAGAGTTAGCTTTAGGAAAAAACTTTACTGTTGCGTATTTACCTTGGGAAGGATCAAATTTTGAAGATGCAATTGTTATTAGCAATAAACTTATAATTGATGACTCTTTAACTTCTATACATATTGAGGAATATGAAACTCAATTACAATATTCTTCAATTTCTCAAGAAAAATTAACACCTAAATTATTTGCGAATAAAAAGAAGAAGAATTCTAAGTCTAAATTAAATAAATACGGAATTATTAAAATTGGAACTATTGTTAAAGAAGGTGATATTCTAGTTAAAAAATTTCGTTATGTTAAGGAAATAAAATTAAATAAATTACTAAAAGCCTTACTACGTAAAAATAAAAAAGACAGGCTTATTATCAAAAATGAATCTTTACGAGTACCAAAAAAAGGAGAAGGTCAAGTTATTTCTGTAAAGATATATTCTAATAATAAATCATATGGAATTACTGTCAGTCTAAAAATCGTAATTACTATAGCTCAAAAACGTAAAATACAAATAGGAGATAAATTATCCGGACGTCATGGTAATAAAGGAATTGTATCGCTTATTTTACCATATCAAGATATGCCGTATTTACCTGATGGGACACCTGTTGATATTCTTTTAAACCCATTAGGGGTACCTTCACGTATGAATGTGGGTCAAATTTTTGAATGTTTACTTGGTTTAGCAGGACATTATTTAAATAAACGTTTTTATATAACACCTTTCGATGAACTGTATGGTAAAAATGCATCAAGACATTTAATTAATCAAAAATTAAAAGAAGCTGTATTAAACACAGGGTATGATTGGTTATATAATGTTTCAAATGTAGGTAAAATATTAATTCGTGATGGTCGTACAGGTGACTTTTTTGATAATCCAGTTACTGTTGGTAAAAGTTATATTTTAAAATTAATTCACTTAGTGGAAGATAAAATTCATGCACGTTCAATGGGACCTTATACAAAAATAACAGAGCAACCTTTAGCTGGTAAAACTAGAAAAGGAGGACAACGATTTGGTGAAATGGAAGTATGGGCATTAGAAGCTTATGGTGCTGCTTATACATTACAAGAACTATTTACAATTAAATCTGATGATGTTGATGGGCGTATTGATATGTATGAGGCGTTAATACTAAAAGATAAAAAAAAGAAACGTAATATTATAAATTCCGGAATATCTGAAGCTTTTTTAGTTTTAATTCGAGAATTACATTCTTTAGGTCTAGATTTAAATTTTTTTAAAATAAATAATAAAAGGGGTATTTCTCGCGTAATTGATCCTTTTTTAAATGTTGAAAAACGTCTTAAATTACGAAATTTATTGAAACATGAAAGAATGTATAATTTAAAAAAGTTAGAATTAACTGTATTATCAAAAGATATCTATAAACAATAAAATTTATGCGAAAAAAATGCTTTTTTAAACTCAATCTCTTAGAAAATAATTTAAAAAAATTAGGCAATTTAAATACTTCTTTTGACTATATAAAAATTAATATAGCTTCACCAGAAAAAATTCAATCTTGGGCTGATCGTTTATATCCAAATGGTGAGATTTATGGAGAAGTTGCTCGCCCAGATACATTAAATTTTCGGACGCATAAACCTGAAGAATTTGGTTTATTTTGTCAGAAACTTTTTGGACCGATTAAGAATTGGAAATGTAATTGTAAAAAATACTCTACCTTTTCTTTTGGAAATGTAAATAAAGTTTGTGATAAGTGTCTCATTGAACTTACAGAGTCACGCATACGTCGTTACCGTATGGCGTATATTGGTTTGGTATGCCCTATTGTACACCATTGGTATATGAAAGGCATACCAAACTATTTATTAACAATTTTAAAAATTTATGGAAAATCTTTAAAAGCATCTGACATAGAAAAAATTATTTATTTTAAAAAAGAAAAAAGTCCTAAAATTAATGGTAAAAAGAATCCACTGCGTCAATTTTTTACTCAAAAAACAGAATTAGAAGTCTTTTTTTTAAAAAATTTTTTACAAAAAAGAAGTGTAACATTTAAAAAAAATCAAGATATAAATATAAATACATTATCTCATTTCAAAAGTCGTCGCGTAGGCGCTGAAATTATTAAGGCAGCATTAGAATCTATTTCGTTAAAAAGAGAAATTCAAGAAGCACGCTCCTTAATAACTTTTACAAACTTTAATAAATTAGATGATGGGTTAATTCGCCGTACACGTATCTTAGAGAATTTTTTTGCTACACAAACAAATCTGAGCTGGATGATTTTAACAAGTCTACCAGTATTACCGCCGGGTTTACGGCCGATTATTGAGTTAGAAAAAGGTAAACTTATATCCGCGGATATTAATGAGCTTTATAAATTAATTATTACTAGAAATCAACGATTGTTTGATTTTTTATATAAATACGGGATACCACAATTTATAAATATTTGTACTCGTAAATTATTACAAGAGGGAGTTGACGCATTAATTGATAATGCAAAATTACCAAAGTATAAAAAAAGATTAATAAATAATAGACCCTTAAAAGGATTAACTGAAATATTAGAAGGTAAATACGGGCGCTTTCGTTATTCATTGTTGGGTAAACGCGTAGATTATTCCGCACGTTCAATTATTATTGTAAATCCGCAGTTACGTTTAAATCAATGTGGAATCCCCTACGATATAGCTATTCAGCTATTTCAACCTTTTTTAATAAATATATTAATAAAAATAAAAACTCTTTATTTTGACAAAAAGCGTGTAACCCATATTTTGCAAAAGAATAAACTTTTTATTTGGGGCCTTTTAGAAATTTTAATAAAAAAGTATATTGTATTATTAAATCGTGCACCAACATTGCATCGTTATGGGATACAAGCTTTTGAACCTATTTTAGTTTTAGGTCAAGCAATTCATTTACATCCTTTAGTATGTGCTGGGTTTAATGCAGATTTTGATGGGGATCAAATGGCTGTGCATTTGCCTCTTTCTTGTGTAAGTCAATTAGAAACTCAAATGTTAATAAAACCTTCTTTTAATATTTTATCTTCTGCAAATGGAGAGGTACAATTAAAACCAACCCAAGATATGGTAATTGGATGTTATTATTTAACAATCTTGTTAAATAAAATTAACTATAATAAAACAAAATGGTTTGAAAATGAAGAAATTGCCCTTTTAACTTATTATCAAAAAAAACTTAATTTACATACTTCAATATTAATAAAATACTCATTAAATAATTTACTATTAAAACAAGAAGGAGATACTTTTGTTATTCAACATAAAAAATCTTATGATGATATTACTTCTTATAAAATACAAATATATAAAAAATTAAAAAATGGGAATAATTTATTTTTAATTTCAAATATTGGTATATTTTTGGCAAGATATAATAAAGAATATAAATGTTTATTAACTCATTGTTTTGTTGAAACAACTCCCGGACGCCTAATTTTTAATAAAAATTTACAAGAAGTGTATAACAAATTATCAAAAAATTCCTATATAAACTATAAAAAAGACTATGTTAACAAATAATACAGTAACTAAAAATTTATTAGAACTTCTTATTCGAAATTGTTTTGATAGTTTTGGTGAAATTTCCTCTTCAGCGTTGTTGGACTCATTAAAACTATTAGGTTTTCAATATGCAACAATTGCGGGTGTTTCTATATCAATTGAAGATCTTAGAATTCCTTATGTCAAAGAAACTTTGTTATCTAGCGCAAAAGAGAATGTTAAAGAAGCGAATATAAAATTACAAAAGGGACTTATTTCAGAAACAGAACGTTTTCAAATATTAATTGATAATTGGAATTTTGTTACTGAAACTTTAAAAAATAAGATTGTATATTATTATAAAAATTTTGATCCATTAAATAATTTGTATATTATGGCCTTTTCTGGAGCAAGAGGAAATATCTCGCAAGTACGTCAACTTGTAGGTATGCGCGGATTAATGTCAGATCAAGAAGGAAATATTATTGACTTACCTATTCAAAAAAATTTTTTTGAAGGATTAAATTCCTTAGATTATCTTATATCTTCTTATGGTAGTAGAAAAGGTATTGTAGATACTTCTTTAAAAACAGCAGATTCTGGATATTTAACTCGTCGTTTAATTTATTTATGTCAAGATTTAACAATAAGAGACTTTGACTGTAAAACAGCAAATGGTCTTATTATTTTATTAAATGATAAAAAAATACATCCACATTTATTTGGTCGCTTTTTAATAACAAGTAAACAAAAAAATTCAATAAAAACTAATTATAATACAATAATTACGCATAGATTATTAAAATCACTTATTAAGGCTAAAGTAAGTTCGGTTATCATACGATCCTCTTTAACCTGTAAATTAGGAGATTCGATTTGTCAAAAATGTTATGGGTGGAATTTGGCTCGTAGAGAATTTATATCACTTGGTGATACTGTTGGAGTTATTGCTGCTCAATCAATTGGTGAACCTGGAACCCAAATGACTATGAGAACATTTCATACAGGAGGAGTTTTTACAACTGAAATTACAAGTCAGATTAAAGCAGACTTTTCCGGAAAAATATTTTTTTATTCTAAGTTTAATAAAACATGTGTGCGAACAAATAAAGGGGACTTAATTCTTAAGAATTTAAATGAAATAAAAGCTGTTTTATATAATTGGACAGGAAAAAAGAAAGAGTTTATTATTCCAAAAGCATCCCTATTGTACATTAAACCATTTAGCTTTGTAAAAAAGGATCAACTGCTTGCTGAAATTTTTACTCAATTTTCACTACCAAAAATAAAAAGGGTAAAAGCCATTAAAGCCTGTTTTGATGGTGAGATTAAATACAATAAAATTATTCTGAAGTCTATTAAAAAAGAACATAGTTCGCCAATTAAATTAAATCAAAAAGCTTGTACTCTGTGGTTAAATTCAGGAAAGTTTTATTCGTTGCCTGCAACAGCTAAAATAAATAACTTACATAATTTATTAAAAAATAAAGCTATTGCAAAGTTTAAACTTGTAACATCTTTAAATGGATTTTATATCTTTAATTTTAAATTTCCTTTGAGATTTAATTATTCAAACAATTTTCTAATAAAATTCTTTCCCGTATTAAAAAATAACCAATATCTTGATGCATACACAATTGTTGCTAAAGTTTATGTTTTCTCATTGAATAACAGTAAAATTTACGCTATTAGAGTAAAGAAATACTTAAATACGCAAGTTTTATTTTTTGTTACTGAGGAAGATGTCTGGAAATGTTACTCTGACGAAATTGATACAAAATTACCAGAAAATGGAGTAAATATTAAGACTTTTTTTAATAATAATTCTTCGTTAATATTAAAAAATTCTGGATTTTTAATTAAAAAAGATGGTTTTCAGATTATAATTCAAAAAGCAATTCCTTATTTAATAAGTAAACGATCTATATTAAATTGTAAGCGAGGAGATTTTTTTCAAAAAAATCAAATTTTGGCGAATATTATTACTTATACGCAGCAAACTCAAGATATTGTTCAAGGATTACCGAGAATAGAAAAACTTATTGAAGCTCGTCATGTAAATATAAAATCTTTTTTATTTACAAAAAGTAGCGTTTTATTTACTTTTAATAAGAGAATTCCTTCTTCTAGTAAACTTCATTCATTTTTTAATATTTTGTCAAAGTCATATAAAAAAGTTTTGTTTAAAAAAAGTTCTAAATTTTCAAAAGAAAAAGAAACTAAAAATATTTTATATTTAATAGAAAATTCTTTAACATCTAAAATATTAGTTAGTTTTCAAAAAAAAGTGTGGACATTGTCAATAATTCCAAATAGTTATAAATCAGAATTCTCTACTCTTGGCTATACATTTGTTAATATGTATAATGATTCTTTTACGACAAGTACTGGGAGTAAATATTTTTTAAAATTTTATTGCAATTTAAAAAATCCAGATATAGTCTCTTTAAATATTAATAAAGTATCTGCAAATCATTTAAAAGAAATAAAAGATATTACTGTATTATATTACGACACTCAAAATTTTAAAAGTAGTATAGTTTTAAAAACAAAATCTGATAAATTATATTTACTAGAAGAATATAGCTTAGTAAAGAATATTAATACAACGGACATTAGTCTATTACGCTTTAAAAAGGGACAATATTTTGAAGCAGGTGACCCACTTTCTGAAGGCATGGTGGATCTCCACGATCTTTTTAATATTTTAATATGTTGTAGTAAACAATTAGATGGAGATCTGAAAGGATTCATAAAAGGATTACGAAAATTTCAAATACTACTTGTTAATTCTATTCAAGATATTTATAAATCTCAGGGAATTAAAATAGATAACAGACATGTTGAAATAGTTGCACGTCAACTTACTTCTAAATGTATAATTTTTAATAGTGGTAATACAGATCTTATAAAAGGTGAAATAGTCAAATGTAACATGATATATCAGTTATGGTATGCTATTAAACTTATACAAAAAGAAGTAAAATATAAAAATATTGAGATTGAACCAATATTATTGTCTGCAACAAAACACGCATTATCAAAGGGCGGCTTTTTAACTCCCGCTGGGTTTCAAGAAACAAAAAGAGTTCTAACCAAAGCAGCAATTGAAGGTAAAATAGATTGGATTAAAGGATTGAAAGAGTCTGTAATAATAGGGCGTTTAATATCCGCGGGATCCTCTTTTTTAATATATAAGAATGTTCTAGATAAGATGTATTATACAAAAACTTTTTCCAGGAATAATTTGATATAATTACTAATATATAAAAAATACGATGAGTAACAAATTTAGTAAAGTAGAATATTATAAACAAAGCTTAGAACTATATTTACAATATGGGTATTTCAAAAATAGTTGGAATCCTAAAATGGCACCTTATATTTTAATGGAAAATGAGGAAGGTAATTATATATTAGATATTTTAAAAACGTATGAATTTTTAGAAAAAGCTAGTAATTTAGTTTTAAGTATGGTACAAAAAAATAAAACAATTTTATTTGTGGGAACCACTTCAAAAACTAAATTGTTAGTAAAATCTTGCGCTTTAAAATCTGAATCATATTATTTAAACCATAAATGGTATGGTGGGTTGTTTTCAAATTGGACAACGACACAAGAAAATATCACAAAATTAAAAGATTTAGAACGCTTAAAAGAAGACAGAGATAAAATGAAAAGAATGCCAAAAAAAGAGCAAAGTAAATTATCTCGTCAAATTTCTACTTTAAAACGTGATTACGACGGAATTAAACATATGAAAACGATACCAGATCTAGTTATTTTTGCAAATCAAAATGAGAACATAGTAGGAGTCTATGATACTTTAAACCAAGGTATTCCAGCAATTTCAATTATTGATAGTGATTCTGATCCAGATTTAGTTATGTATCCGATTCCAGTAAATTCAACATCGGTATTTTCAATTAATTTTGTATTAAACTTTTTAACTAATAAAATTATTGAAAATAGAAACAAAACTATTCTAGATTAAGAATATTAAAATTTTTTAAAAAAATTAAATCCAAGTTTTTCAACAAGCTGTACTAATTCAATTCCACCTGTTTTACAGATACTTCCATCTATCATAATATGAATCTTGTTTGGTTTTAAATATTCGATAATCTTTGGATTATGGGTAATTATTAATATTGACGTTTTTGTATTTTTTAATTTACTAATAATTGAAAAAAGACGTTGAATTCCATCAATATCTAAACCAGAATCCACTTCATCAAAAATTAAAAATTTCGGTTTTAATAGTAAAACCTGTATTAATTCAAGCAATTTTTTTTCACCTCCAGAAAAACCTACGTTTAACTCACGATTTAAAAAATCTTCATGAAGATTTAACTCACCTAGTAGCTTTTTTATTTTATTAACAAATAAAAAAGGATCTATAGGTGGTTTTTTAAAATACTTTAATTGTTCATCGTATGCAATTTTTAAAAAATCTAAAGTATTGATTCCTGGTATTTCCAAAGGATATTGAAAGGCTAAAAAGAGTCCCTCTTGTACTCTAATTTCTGTAGGTAACTTAAATAAGTTTTTATTGAAAAAAGTAACTTTTCCTCTTTCGACAGTATACGATGGGTGCCCAGCTAAAACTTTAGATAGTGTACTTTTACCACAACCATTGGGACCTATTAAAAAATGAATTTCACTTTTTTTTACTTCTACATTAAAATTTTTTAAAATAGTTTTTCCATCAATTTTTACTATTAAATTTTCAATTTTTAAAATTATATTATTTGTTTTCATTTAACTTATACTTTTTTCCAATTTTAAGGTCAATAATCGATCCGCTTCGATAGCAAACTCAAGTGGTAATTTTGTTAAAATATCTTTACAAAAGCCATTAATTAATAATTCAAGTGCCTTTTCAAAAGTAAATCCTCGTTGTTGTAAATAAAAAAGTTGATCTTCCGTTAATTTTGAAATCTTTGCTTCGTATTCTATTTTACTACTAGAATTATGCATTTCAATATATGGATACGTATTTACTCTGGAATTCGAGTCGATTAAAAAGGAATCACACTGTGAAAAGTTGTATGCTAATTTAGCTTTCGGTGAAATTTTAATTAATCCTCTATATGTATTAGTTGAAAAACCACTAGAAATACTTTTAGATAAAATTTTACTTTTAGTATTACTACCAATATGTATCATCTTAGTTCCTGTATCTGCTTGTTGATAATTTTTTGTTAAAGCAATAGAATAAAATTCCCCTGTTGAGTTAGTTCCAATTAAATAACAACTTGGGTATTTCCAAGTAATTGCAGATCCGGTTTCTACCTGTGTCCATGAAATTTTAGAATATTGTCCCAAACATGCACCTCTTTTAGTTACAAAATTATAAATTCCGCCAAATCCATGTTCATTACCAGCGTACCAATTTTGAACAGTTGAATATCTAATCTCTGCATGGTCAAAGGCAATTAACTCTACAATAGCAGCATGAAGTTGATTTTTATCATGCTGTGATGCTGTGCAGCCTTCTAAATAATTTACAAAACTATTTTCTTCAGCAATAATTAAAGTGCGTTCAAATTGACCTGCATTTTTATCGTTAATACGAAAATATGTCGATAAATCTAGTGGACATTTTATATTTTTAGGAATATAACAAAATGAGCCATCTGAAAAAACAGCTGAATTAAGTGCTGCAAAAAAATTGTCATTATTTGATACAACTGAACCTAAAAATTTTTCTACTAAATTTGGATAATCTTTTATTGCTTCTGAAATAGCACAAAAAATTACTCCATGTTTGGCTAATTTATCTTTATAAGTTGTAGTAATTGATGTGCTATCAAAAACAGCATCTAATGCCATTGAAGAGCATTTATTCTTTTCTGTTAGTGAAATTTGTAATCTATCAAAAGTTTTTAAAATTTCAGGATTTATTTTTTCTAAACTTTTTACAGGAATTGAGTAGTAGTTGATTTTTTCAAAATCAATTTTATCGAATAAAAGAGTCATCCATGTTGGAAACTTTTTAGATCTCCAATGGTTATAAGATTTTAGACGAAAACATTCAATATTTGTAGGCTCCTTTTTTTTTTGTGATATTAATTTAAGAATTTTTTTACTTAAACCTTTTGGAAACTTTTGAGTGTCAATATCTGTTATAAAACCATAACTATATGGGGTAGTTAAAAACTTGTTTAACTCTATTTGATTTCTATTACTCATAACCTTTTTATTTAGAACTTGCAAATTAGGATAATTTTTATATAAACTTTAATATATAAATTATACAGAAAAACATATGCTTATATCTAGATATAAATTTTATTTAGGAAAATTTCTTTTATTATTAGCGGATAATTGTGGGTCTATATATATATTTCTTAAAACTTATCGTGTACTTTGTTTTACAAAATTGGTTTTTGATCAACTACCAATGTTTAGTCCATATGAATGGCCATTGTCAATGGTGCGTATTATAACTTACCCATATCTTAAATTTTGGTCAAAAGTGTTACCAACTATACATATAGGAAAATATCCGTATGCAATATCTACTTTGATTGGCTTAGAAACGCTGTCTACTATTCTTCCGTTAGTTTACTATTTTAGATTATATTTTATACTAGAAGCTCGAAATTTGATGAACGGATAATTATAATAATAATATTATTAATAAAATGCTAAAAATAAGATTAAAAAGAATTGGTCGTATAAAACAACCATGTTACAAAATCGTCGTTGTAGAAAATTTATCTAAACGTGATGGAAAACCTTTACAAGAAATTGGATATTATAATTCGATACATAAAAAAATATATTTTGATAAGAAAGCATTATATAAATATATCCACAACGGTGCACACCCAACAAGCACAGTACGTCATTTAATTTATACTTATATTTTTAAAAATAAACAATAAAATTTATAGGGTATGTAGCTCAGTGGCTAGAGTATACAGCTACGAACTGTAGGGTCGAAGGTTCAAGTCCTTCCTTGCTCAAAATAAAAAAAATTTGGAGTATAGCCAAGTGGTTAAGGCGATGGATTTTGAATCCATTATCCGAAGGTTCAAATCCTTCTATTCCAAGTTTTAACGCAAAGAATATGATATAATAAATAATAATTTGAATTTATTAAAAAAAAAATATATAATATTTATAAAACAAAAAAAGTAAAAAGAATATGCTCGATTCAGACTTAACACTAAATGAAAATGAAAATGAAAAAGAGGAAGGTCCCGCTCTAGTACTTTATGGAACAAATTTAACAGACTTAGCCATTCAAGGTAAAATAGAAGAAGGTTATGGACGTGAAAATGAATTATTAGAATTAATGGAAATTTTGGTTCGACGTCAAAAAAATAATCCTGTTTTACTTGGAGAGCCAGGAGTAGGTAAATCCGCAATTATAGAATTATTTGCTATTAAACTTATTAATAATTTAGTTCCCTTTGTTTTAGAAGGACGTAAATTAATTAGTTTAAATTTAGCAAAGATGATTGCTGGAACACGGTATCGCGGTGATTTTGAGGCACGTTTTCAACGAGTTGTAAACGAAGTTTTTGCTCAGCCAAATGTTATGATTTTTATTGATGAAATTCATATGATTTCAGGAGCAGGAACATCTGAAGGATCTATGGATGCCGCAAATTTATTAAAACCTATTTTATCACGTAGCGGTTTCCAATGTATTGGTGCAACAACTCCTAAAGAATACCAAATAATTGAAAAAGATCCCGCATTAACAAGGAGATTTCAACCTATTTTAGTGAAAGAGCCATCTGTTGAAGAAACAACACATATACTATATAATTTACGTCCAAGTTTAGAAGCCTTTCATAATGTCGAAATTTTACCTGGCGCATTAAATTTAGCAGCTGAGCTATCTGATAGATATATTACTGATCGTTTTTTACCAGACAAAGCAATTGATCTTGTTGATCGCGCAGCTGCTAAAGAAGTAATAAAATTAACAAATATTACTCAAGGTTCACTTGCTTCTGCTATTGTTTATGGTGGATTAAAAAATATAGCAAAATTAAAAATGGAAGCTTTTAGACGTGGTGATATAGTAAGTGAATTTCTTTTTCAAGATGTAGAAATTGCGTATCGTGATTTTCTCTTAAAATGGATTGAAAACCCATTAACGGTTCCTGAAAAAACATTATCATTAATTTCACCAATATTACAAGGTTTAATTGACAATATGCGCAAAACATTTTTGACCCATGTAGACAAATTGTTATTTGCGGACAGAATATCAAGAAAAAAATTTCAAGAAATCGAACGTATAAAAGAGCTTTCAGCAAATAAAAATGAAAAAATTTTTATAGAATTTGAAACATCTCTTACTAATAAAATATCAGATGGTATTAGTTTATATCGAATTTGTAACTATATATTTGCTTCATGGATTCTGGAAAGTGAAAAATATGAAAATTCAATTTCTATTTATCGAACATTTGTTTTTTTTAATAAAATATTTTCTAGATTAAAAAAAAATCTTATATTAAAATATATTGCGATAGCATATAACAAAAAAAATAATGATTTAATAACTGTTAGTGAAGAAGATTTTTTTGAGAATGATATTGACATCGAAAAATATGAAAACTCATATGAAATTTTAAATGAATTAGAGGAGACTAAACTTATAATTATTAGAGAGTTTGTTACAAAACTGCGTCCTATTTTAAAAAAAGGAGTCGTTCAAACTTTAAAAAATAGTTCCGAAATAAAGCTATCAAATAGAGAATTAAATGTTGTTTACAGTTTATTAGGATATTTGTCAACATCTAAGGGTTTACAATTCTTAAATAATCTAGAAGATCCAATATTAATTCGTCAAGCTAAAGAATTAGGAAATTTTAGTGGATTAAAAAAATGTATAACACAATTAGAAATCCGTGATTTATTAACACACATTACAGGAGTTCCTGTAAATAATCTTTCAAACATCGAGGCAGAAAAACTTGCAAATTTGGAAACAACATTGCATAAACGCGTAATTGGGCAGGAGGAGGCTATTTCTGCAATTGCTAAAGCAATTCGTCGTTCTCGATTAGGAATTCAAAACCCAAATCGCCCTATAGCAAGCTTTTTCTTTTGTGGACCGACAGGGGTTGGTAAAACAGAAGTTACTAAAGCTTTAACTTTTAGTATGTTTGGATCAGAAGATGAAATGACACGTTTTGATATGTCTGAATTTATGGAAAAGTTTGCTATTTCTCGTTTAATTGGATCACCTCCAGGATATATTGGATATGATGAAGGAGGACAACTAACAGATGCAGTTCGTAAGAAACCCTACTCTGTTGTTTTATTAGATGAAATAGAAAAAGCTCATCCGGATATATTAAATATTTTATTACAAATTTTAGAAGATGGACGTTTAACAGATAATAAAAAGCGTTTAGTTTCTTTTGAAAACACTGTGATTATTATGACATCAAATGCTGCTGCTGCTGAAATTCAACAGATTATTAAAACAGAAGAAAACATATCTTTAGATGTAACAAATAAAAAAGATGATAGTAATTTTTTATCTTATATAGACGATTACGCTGGTGTTATTAATTTTTTAAAGTCACCAATTAATGAAAACTTTTTAATAGATATTCAAAAATACATAAAAACAGAACTTAAAAAGTCACTTCGTAATTTTAAAGAACCAAATATTCTTGATAAAGATTTACAACAGTATGTTGTTAAAAATGACGAATCTGTAAATACTTTAATTAAATTAAAATCTGCTGTTTTAGAAAAGCTAAATACAATGTTTTTACCAGAATTTTTAAATCGTTTAGATGACATAATTATTTTTCAACCATTAAAGGCAGAAGAGTTGAGAAAAATTTGTGATATTTTAGTATCTAATATTATTAACCGTGCTAAACAAAAGGACATTACCTTAATTGTAGACGAAAAAGTGAGGTCTAAAATTACTAAAGATGGATATAATCCTGCTTTTGGAGCTCGTCCTTTAAGAAGATTAATTACAAAGAATATTGAAGATTTATTATCTGAAACTTTATTAAACAGACCATCAGAAAATAAAAAATTATCGATAGAAATACAACTTGATACTTCAAATGAGATTATTGCCAAAATAAACAAATAATCTTAATTATATATTGTTAGAGTAGCTCAGCTGGTAGAGCAGTGGATTGAAGCTCCTCGTGTCACCAGTTCAATTCTGGTCTTTAACATAAATTGCGTTTTTAGTTCAGTTGGGTAGAACACAGATCTCCAAAATCTGGTGTGGGAGGTTCGATTCCTTCAAAACGCGAATTTTATTTAATAACTACAACAGCTCCCGCATTTTCTAAATCTTTTTTCAAAGCTTCAGCTTCTTCTTTTGTAACATTTTGTTTTATTTGTTTTGGAACCGTATCTACAATTTCTTTAGATTCTTTTAATCCTAATCCTGTAATATTACGAACTGTTTTTAAGACACTTATACGTTTATCTGTAGGAACTTCTGTTAATATAATTTCAAATAATGTTTGTTCTTCTTCTTTTTCAGTTTTAGAAATTATAGTTTCTGTGCTTATTGGTCCTGTAGATACTGGTGTATTAGAAATATCAATACCAAAAGTTTTTTCAATTTCTTTAATTAATTTTGTGACATCTAATAACGTTAATGTTTTTAATTCTGTTATAATATTTGTAATGTTTGTATTCATATATATACATATAACAAATAATTAAGTATAAAACAATAGCTAAATTTTCAAGGAATTTATATTCACGGATATACCAGGGCTCATAGTGCTACATAGTGTAAATGATTTAAAAAATTTCCCTTTAACACTTGTCGGTTTGTTTTTTAAAATTGAGTCTATTATGCATAATAAATTATCATGTAAATGCTCTTTAGAAAAATTAATATTTCCAAAATTAATATGAACGACACCAGTTTTATCTGTTCTATACTCAAATTTTCCCTTTTTAAAATCCGTTACAGTTATACTTAGATTTGTAGTTACTGTTCCTGATTTTGGAGAAGGCATAAGTCCTTTCGGTCCTAAAATCTTCCCTAATTTAGCTAATTTGGGCATTAAAGATGGCGTTGTTACTAAAATATCAAATTTTATTTTTTCTGATATAAGCATTTCTGTTAATGAATCAATACCTGCAAAATCAGCTCCAGCTAATAAAACATCTCTTACATTTTCTTCTTCTGTAAAAACGGCTATTTTTTTTAATTTACCTGTTCCGTGGGGTAATATTAAACTTGTGCGTATTTGTTGTTCAGCATATTTTGGATTTATATTTAAGGCAATATGTGCTTCTATTGACTCTGTAAATTTTGCTGTTCCAAAACTTAAAAGCAATGATAGCGCTTCCTTAATTGAATATTGAGGTTTTATAAGACTATTTTTTAAATTAATATAGCGTTTTGATAATTTTTTCATATTTATTGAATTTGAATTCCCATATTTTTAGCCGTTCCTATAATAATATTAGTGGCTTTCTCTATATCACTAGTATTTAAATCGATTTGTTTTATTTTAGCAATTTCGAGAATTTGTTCTTTTGTTATAACTCCTATTTTGTTTAAACTTGAATTTGAAGAACCCTTTTTAATATTTAGTGTTTTTAATAATAAATTTGAAACTGGAGGAGATTTTATAATAAAAGTATAAGATTTGTCTTCATAAATAGTTACTTTTACAGGTATAATAAAACCAATTTTATCTTGAGTTCTTGCATTATATTCTTTACAAAAAAACGCAATATTAATTCCATGCTGTCCTAACGCAGGACCCACTGGCGGTGCAGGGTTAGCCTTACCTGCAGGTAAGGCTAATTTAACAAAAGCTTTTATTTTCTTTGCCATAATTTAGTATTTTATTCTTTTTTAATTATAATATATTATAATTATATAATATAAGATGAAAAAAAGGCATTAGTTATGCAAACGGGATGTAACGCAGTTGGTAGCGTGTCTGCTTTGGGAGTAGAAAGTCGCAGGTTCAAATCCTGCCATTCCGTTATTTAATACCTTCAAGGGAATTCGAATCCCCGCCGTTTCCGTGAAAGGGAAATGTCCTGAACCGCTAGACGATGAAGGCTACAATACTACAGGGTAAATTTCACCTAATAATAATTATAACCATACTACCGTAAATTTGTCAAGCACTTTTTAAATGTAAATGGGCTACCTGGGAATCGAACCCAGAACTTACCGGTTAAAAGCCGGGTACTCTACCATTGAGTTAGTAGCCCTTATAAAACTTTTTATAAAAAGTTTTCGGGATTGACGGGACTCGAACCCGCGACTTCCACCGTGACAGGATGGTGCTCTACCAATTGAACTACAACCCCGGAAAGGATACTCTTAAGGAGAGAAAGGGATTCGAACCCTTGATACGTAGTGTATAATAAATTAGCAATCTACCGCAATAGACCACTCTGCCATCTCTCCTTTAACAGTTTATGATTCTGGTAAGATTTGAACTTACTGCCTGAAGAGTATGAATCTTCCACTCTAACCATATGAGCTACAGAACCTTTATGAGTTATTCTGTTATTAAAAAGTTAAGCGAGCAGACAGAATCGAACTGACAAACTCAACTTGGAAGGCTAAAGTTTTACCATTAAACTATGCTCGCACCAAGTATCTATTTGTTAGTATAGCTAATTAACAAAACTCTATTGTAGAAGAAATCTCAACTGGAATTTTAAATTGTAATAGAACATTTAAAATTTCTAACGATGTTGTTTTTACATCAATAAACTTTTTATACATACGAAGTTCAAAGTGTTCACGTGAGTCTTTGTTTGCATGCGGAGAGCGAAGAACACAAAATTTTTTTATTTTTGTTGGAATAGAAATTACTCCGCTACTGATATAATTACTTTTTAATAATAGAAACTTTGCTTTTTCTGAAATAAAATGTATTTTTTTTTTGTTAAAGGACTTAAATATAATTCGAAATTTCATTTTTTACGAAATAATTTTTGTAACTAATCCGGATCCAATTGTACGTCCTCCTTCGCGAATAGCAATACGCATTCCGGGCTCAATTGCTATTGGTGATATTAGCTCTATATGCATATTAACGTTGTCTCCAGGCATTACCATTTGAACTTCTTCTTTATTTGAATAAAAAGCTAAAATTTGTCCTGTAACATCGGTTGTACGAGCAAAGAATTGCGGACGATATCCTGGTTCAATAGGCTTACGACGCCCACCTTCGTCTTCAGTTAATATATATACTTCTGCCTCAAATTTTGTATGCGGTTTAATGCTATTTGGTTTTGCTAATACCATTCCTCTTAAAATATCTGCTTTTTGTACCCCACGTAACAATACTCCAATATTATCACCGGCAATACCTTTTTCTAATGTTTTTTGAAACATTTCTAGTCCTGTTACTGTAGTTGTTTTTGTATCATACAATCCTATAATTTCTATAGTATCACCTAAATTAAGTATACCACGTTCTATTTTACCAGTAGCAACAGTTCCTCTTCCTGTAATCGAAAAAACATCTTCAACAGGCATTAAAAAGGGCTTTTCCGTTTCACGATTAGGCGTAGGAATGTAGTTATCTACAGCATCCATTAAATCAAAAATTTTATCAACCCAAATATTTTCACCTTTTTTAATTTTTGGATTTTTCATAACGGTTTCAAAAGCTAGTAATGCAGAGCCGGAAATAAATGGGATATCATTTCCAGGATACTCATAACTTTCTAATAATTCTCTTAACTCTAATTCCACTAAAGAGATTAATTCTTCGTCGTCAACTTGATCAGCCTTATTTAAGAAAACCACTAAATATTTAACACCTACCTGACGTGCTAATAAAATGTGCTCACGTGTTTGTGGCATTGCTCCATCAGTAGCAGCAACTACTAATATTGCACCATCCATTTGTGCCGCACCTGTTATCATATTTTTTATATAATCAGCATGTCCTGGGCAATCAACATGTGCATAATGTCGTTTTTCTGTTTCATATTCTACGTGTGCTGTATTTATCGTAATACCACGTTCACGTTCTTCTGGTGCTGCATCTATATCTTCATATTTTTTTAATACAGCTTTTCCTAGAGTAGATAATGTTGCTGTTATTGCTGCCGTCAATGTTGTTTTTCCATGATCTACATGTCCTATTGTTCCTATATTTAAATGATCTTTTTTACGTTCAAATTTTTCTCTTGCCATAGTATTTATAATTTTATCATTATTTAAAGAATTTCTAAAAATGTTTTGTTTGCCTCAGCCATTTTATGAGTTTCTTCCTTTTTTTTAATTACGCTTCCGACCCCTTTTGCTGCCTCAATAATTTCAATAGCTAATTTTGCTGGCATACCTTTTCCCATACGTTTACGTGCTGCTTGAATTAACCAACGAATAGCAGAGTTTATTGATTGTATTTTAGTTAAAATAACAGGAATTTGATGCGTAGCGCCCCCTATTCTTTTTGTTTTTAACTTTACAGTAGGACTTGCGTTTCTTACAGCTTTTTCTAAAATGATTAATGATGTTTTGTTTGTTTTTGATTCTATTTGTTTTAACGTCTGAGTTAAAATTAAATAAGCTAGTTGTTTTTTACCATTTTTTAAAATACGATTTACAAATAAATTTGCTAATAATGTTTCATACTTTAAATTTTTATAAAAAAAATTATTTTTTGTTTTTATCTTACGTGCCATAGTTAAAATAATCTTTTATTTTTTATTTAAAGCAAGAGTAGACGCTTTTTTGGAAACTCCATATTTGGATCGACTTTGTTTTCTGTTTTTTACGCCGGCACAGTCTAATGTGCCTCGTATAATTTTATAGCGAACACCAGGAAGATCTTTTACACGACCACCTCTAATTAAAACAATAGAGTGTTCTTGTAAATTATGTCCTTCACCAGGTATAGAAGCAGTAATTTCTAAATGACTAGTTACCTTAACACGTGCTACTTTTCGCAAGGCAGAATTTGGTTTTTTTGGTGTTGTAGTATAAACACGAATACAAATACCTCTTCGTTGTGGGCATGCTTTTAATGCTGGCGTTCGTGTGAATTTATTTGCTTTTTTTCTTTGTTTTTTTAATAATTGTTGTACTGTAGGCATATTTAATTAGTTTTCATATTTTTTATTAAATTTTTCAACACGTCCTTCTATATCAATAATTTTTTGTGAACCAGTATAAAAAGGATGATTTCCGGACCAAATATCTACATGAAGTTCCTCTTTTGTCGTTTTAATTTCTAAAACAATTTTTCCGTCACAATATACCTTTGTTAAATATAATTTTGGATGTAAGTTTTTTTTTGCCATAATAAATAAAAATTAACGTTTTGAATATTGAGAAGCTTTACGAGCTTTTTTTAAACCATATTTACGACGTTCTTTAATACGAGAATCACGTGTTACTAGCTTTTCTTTTTTTAAGTAAACTCTTGTGTCTTTATTTTTTAATATTAGTGCACGAGTTAATGCTAATTGCATTGCTTCTAATTGGGAAGCCACTCCTCCACCAGCAACAAGAATGTCAAGATCATAGTCTTTTAAACGATTTAATACAATTAATGGTAATAATAAAATTTTAAAATTATTTTTTAATAGCAGTATATCTACAGTTTTTCCATTTATTTTAATAATACCAGACCCATCATATAATTTCAATTTCGCAATTGATGTTTTACGTTTACCTATGGAATAATAAAAATTTTTAATCATATTTAACAAAACTGTTTTTTAATAAAGTTTTAAGAAAAACTGAAGATTTATGAGAATTTTTATAAATAATTTTGTTTTCTTTATAAATATATAAACGTTTAAAAATTTGTCGTCCTAACACACCTTTTGGCAACATACCCCACACAGCTCTCGAAAGTATACGTGATGGCAAACGGCTACGTAGTTCTTGTAGTTTTTCTTGTTTTAAACTTCCTGGACGTTGTGAATTTTTATAATAAAACTTTTTATTTTCTTTATTCCCAGATAATTTAATACTCTTCGCATTTAAAACAATTATAAAATTTCCTTGGTTAACCCAGGGTGTGTAAAAGCTTAAATACGTTCCTTTTAATAATACTGAAATTTCTGTTGCAAAACGACCTAAAGTTTTATGTGTTGCATCTAATATAATAATCTTAGGGCAATGATATTCTTTTTTTGGAAATACTGTTTTATTAAATATATTTTGCATATTTTAGAAAAATTAATTTTTAATTTAATGTATTTTAATTATATCTGAACTTATAAAAAGATTTGAAACTAAACAAAGAATATTTTTTAAAGTTTCTTTTAAAATACGCTTTGGACTTATTGTACTATTTGTTTCAATATCAAAAATTAAAGACTCTTTTAAATTTCCGTAACTATCATGAATCATACGTATCTTAAAATTAACTTTTTTTACTGGAACAAATAAAGCATCTAAACGTATAGTATTTGTTTTTCTGGCAAAACTTCGACTCTCCCTTTCAGATGATAATCGATATCCAGAACCTTTCTCAATATCTATTTCACAATATAAAGAAGAAGTGTCAAGAATACTACAAATATAATGTTTTTTATTAATAATTTGTAAACCTGTTTTAGGTAATTTAAATTTACTAGCCGTTATAACAGATGGCCCTTTAATATGAAAGAATGCTTTTTGTTTTAGATTAATATTATGAAACAAAAAAGTATCTTTAATAATTAAATTTTTTAAATTAAACAAAACTTCAATGATATCTTCACGAACTCCGGATAAAACACTAAATTCATTATTAAATTTATTAATTCGAACACCTGTTATAGCAACACCAGTAGTGTCACCTAAAAGACCACGACGTATAATATTTCCTAACGTAACTCCTTGCCCCAAATTTAAAGGTTCTAATAAAAATGTCGATGCTGTTTCATTTTTTTTTGTTTCAATACAATTTAGCATAATTATGTTATAAACGTCTTTTTTTCGGCGGACGACAGCCATTATAAGCAAGTTTTATTTTTTCTTTAATACTAGAAATATGTAAGCCTGATGAGTGTAATCCACGTATTGCTGTTTCTCGTCCATTTCCACCACCATTAACTATAACTTCAATTTTTTGAACTCCCATATCTAATGCTTTGCCAGCGACGATTTGTGCCGTTATCTGTGCAGCAAAAGCTGTTTTTTTACGTGCGCCTTTTAATCCGGACTCTCCAGCAGAAGACCAACAAAGAATTTTACCTAAAGGATCTGATATTGTTATAATTGTATTATTTAACGTTGTATGAATATGCGCAATTGCGAAATCACCGCAAAATTTTATTTTTGTTTTTTTTGACATATTTTATTTTAATAAAGTTATATTAATAGCACAACGACGAGCTGTTCGATTATTTGTGTGTGTTCGTTGACCACGAGTAGGTAATCCTTTTAATAAACGTTTACCGCGATTACATTTAATATTTATTAAATGTTTTATATTCGTATTTATTATACGTTTTAAATTACCTTCTAATTTTAAATTTGAATTTTCTAAATATTCACGTATTTGTGATATTTCATTTTCTGTTAAATTTGATACATTTGTATAAATATCTATATTTAAACTCTTTAAAATTTTTAATGATAAAGATTTTCCTATTCCATAAATTTTTGTTAAAGCAATAAAGATTTTTTGTTTATTTGCTAGCGTATTTCCAAGAATTCGAACCATAACTATCCTTGACGTTGTTTATGTTTAGGGTTTTTACATATTACCCAAAGTTTACCGTGTCGTTTTATTATTCGACAATTTTCACAAAATTTTTTTAAAGATGGACGAACTTTCATACTTAATAATATTTTTCTAGATATAATTTTTATGTAAATCAATTAAAATCAAAATACTTTTTTATTTTTTTAAGAGTTTATAATAATATTTTAATTTTCTTAATGATAACTGCTGTGCTTGTTGAACTCGCTCGTTTAGTTTTTTTAATGCTAAAATGGTAGCTTTTGCATTATTTAATATACTTTTTCTACCTAATTGTTTTGTAATAATATTACGAACACCTCCTAACTCTAGAATAGCGCGAACAGCACCTCCAGCTATAATACCACTTCCTAAATTAGCAGGTTTTAGTAGTACAATTGAAGAGGCATGAGATGCAAATATTATTTGAGAAATCGAATATGAATAAGTAATAGGAATATTTATAATATCTTTTTTAGCATTTTTAATTGCTTTTTTTGCTGCTATTGATACGTCTTCATCACGTCCTAATCCTATTCCAACCCTTTTTTTTTTATCTCCTACAACAACAAGAACTCGAAATGTTATAATTTTTCCACCAGCTACAACTTTATTAACTCTTCTTGTTTGTAAAATTTTTTCTTCGTATTTTGTATTTATTTCCGAAAATTTTTGTGATTTTTTTCCCTTTTTATTTTTATTTGTAAAGTATGTCATCATAATATTAAAATTTTAATCCTTCAATTCGTGCACCATCAGCTAGCGCTTTAATACGACCATGGTAGTTATATCTATTACGATCAAAAACTACGGTTTGTATTTCTCTTTTTAAAGCTTCTTTTGCTAATAACTGTCCTAGAATAAACGCCTTCTTTGTATTAGAAAAATTATTATTGCGAAATTCTTTTATTTGTAGTGTATTAATACTTACGAAAGTGTGCCCTTTAATATCATCTATAATTTGAGCATAAATATGCTTATTTGAACGAAAAATGGACAATCTAGGTTTTTTATTAGTTCCATAAATTTTTTTAAAAAAACGTTTTTGTTTTTGGAGATACAATTTCTTTGTTTTATAAATCATATTATTATTTTCGAGTTTTTCCTGCTTTTCTTAAAATATTTTGACCTTCATAAAAAATCCCTTTACCTTTATACGGCTCCGGTGGTTTTATATTATATATTTTTGAAGCAAAAAGCGTTACTTCTTCATTACTAATACCATTAACGATTAGTTTTGTTGGAGATTCTAATGTAATTGAAATACTTTCTGGGATATCAAATTTAATTGAATGAGTATAACCAACCATAAGTGTTAAAAAATTTTCATTTTTCTTAAATTTATAACCGACACCTTCCATTAAAAGAATTTTAGTAATTTTATTTGTTACACCATTTATCATATTTTGAATTAAACTTCTAATTAATCCATGATAAGCTTTTGACTCCTTACTTTCTGTAATTCTATGAATTATAAGTTGATTTAAATTTAACTCAAATGTAACTAAGGGCAAAATTTTTTTAATTAATGTTCCGTAGGGGCCTTTAACTTTAACAAGATCTTTTTCAATATGAAATGTTACCTCGTAAGGTATAATAATAATTTTTTTTCCTATACGTGACATAATATTATTCTATATAACATAAAATTTCTCCCCCTTTTTTAAAGGTTATAGCCTTCAAATTACTCATAATTCCCATTGAAGTAGATATTATTGCAATTCCTTGATTATATTTTAACGTAGAATATTTTTTATAAAGATCTTTATAATTTATAAATACACGTTGCCCTGGTTTACTTATTCTTTTTAATATTATAAATGTTGATTTTTTAATCCACCAGCCATTATATCTTAAAAAAACTTTAATTTTTTTTTGATAATTTAAAGATTGAACAACATAATCTGTAATGTACCCTTCTTTTTTTAATACTTTTAAAATAGCAAGATTAATTTTACAAAAAGGTACTAAAGTAAATTTGTGTTTTATTTTACTTGCATTACGCATATGTGTTAGCATATTTGAAATAGGATCCATTTTTTCTTAGTTTTTGTTAAAAGGAAAGCCAAATTCTTTTAATAAAAATTTTGCTTCTTCTGTTTTTTTTGATGTAGTAATAATGCTAATATTAAATCCTCGAATTTGATCTACACTATCATAATTAATTTCAGGAAAAACTAATTGTTCAGAGATACCAAAATGATAGTTAGAAAATTTATCAAATTTTTCAATATTTAATCCTCTAAAATCACGAATTCTTGGTAAAACTATTTTAATAAGTCGTTCTAAAAAAAAGTACATTTTTTTACGACGTAATGTTACTTTTAAACCTAATATCATGTTTTCACGCACTTTAAAAGCAGCTATTGATTTTTTTGCATATGTAACGATCGGTTGTTGACCACTTATTAAACGAAACTCTTCAATTGCATTTTGTAAATATTTATTATTTTGTGCATTTAACCCTAATCCTGCTGTTATTATTATTTTTTCAACTTTTGGTACTTGATGCAAATTTGTATATTGAAATTTATCAATCATATTTGGCAGAATTATATCTTTATATTGTTGTTTTAGATTCATATTATTTTATAAACTATTTAGCTATTTCAATATTCAAAAAAGACTATACAATTTCTGTAGCAAGAGAAATAATTTTAATATATTTCTTTTCACGAAGCTCACGTGCAATAGGGCCAAATATTCGTGTTCCTCGAGGAGTATTGTCTTTATTAATCAAAATGGCCGCATTTTGATTAAATTTAATAGATGTACCATCTTGGCGTTTAATTTTTTTTTTAGTTCGTACTATAACAGCTTTTATTATATTAGAACGTTTAATTAACATATTTGGTATTGCATCTTTTACAACAGCAACAATAATATCTCCTATTTTTGCTTTTTGTTGTACTTTACCTAAAACACGAATACACATAATTTTTTTTGCACCAGAATTGTCTGCTATTGTTAGGTATGTTTGTGGTGATATCATAAAATTTTTATTTATTGCTTTTTTTATAATCTTGTGTTAAATTATGTTTTAATTTCCAATTTTTTAATTTACTAATAGGACTGCACTCTTCAATAACAACATAATCACCAGCAAGAGTTTTATTATACACATCATGTACTAAAAAATTTTTTCGTTTAATATATATTTTTTTATATTTTGGATGTAAAGTACGTTGAAATACGGATACTTTTATTGTTTTATTTAAATTAGTAGAAATAACAAGACCTATTTTTTGTCTCTTATACATAAATCATTTAAGTACTGCTTTCTTTGAATTGTGTATTGCTTTAATATTGCTTTTTGAAATTTAAACATATTATATGCATTTCTTTGACCTAATTTTAGCTCCATCTGTAAAATAGCAATTCTTTTTTGTAAAATTTTAATTTTAGAATTACAATGTTGTAACAGCAAACATTTAGTTAGTATACTCATGTTTTTATTTTTGAATAGTTTTTGTTTTTATAGGTAGTTTATACGATGCTATATGAAAAGCTTCCTTAGCAATAAAAGAATCTAAACCGGACAATTCAAAAAGAACAACTCCAGGACGTACTACTGCAACCCAAGTTTTTACAGCTCCTTTTCCAGATCCCATGCGTGATTCTTCTGCTCGAGCAGTTACCGATTTGTCTGGAAATACATTGATCCAAAGTTTTCCCGCTCGTTTTGTATAATGTAAAATTGTTTTGCGAATTGTTTCGATTTGCTTCGCAGTAATCCAACATGGTTCTAGTGCTTGTATACCAAAATTACCATGGTTAAGTTTATTATTACGCGATGCAATTCCTTTTAAACGACCTCGATGCATTTTTCGATATTTAACTTTTTTAGGACTTAACATAATTTTAGTATTATTTTTTTAATAACCAAACTTTAATTCCAAATACGCCATCTTTTGTATTGATAAAATAAGATGCGTAATCAACTTTGGCTTTTAATGTATGTAATGGAATCTTACCGAATAGCTTCCATTCGCTGCTGGCCTTATTATCAGTTTTTTGTAGACGACCAGAAATTTCAATTTTTAAACCTTTATAGCTTAAGCATTTAAATTGAGTTATTGTTTGATTTAAAATACGTCTATACGGAATTTTTTTAGTTAGCTGTTCACCCATTCTCTGTGCAATTAAAAATGCGTCATCATAAATACTTTTCAAAAATGATATTTGAATAAAACAATATTTGCCCGTACGAACGCGCAGTAAACGATTAAGTGCAACAATTTTTTTATGAATATACTGCATTAACATTTTCTGTTGTTGTTTTTTTTTATATATTTTTTTTTTGCTTTTTTGTGATGTTTTATTATATATTTTAGAAAAGATTATATTTTTATATAGATCTTTTACTTTTGGGTATAAAGCTTTTATCTTAATATTAAAACAGTGAGATGGTAGTTTTAGTAATCCAAAACGATTAATTTCAATCGTTGAAAGCATTAAAAAATTCTTGAAATATAAACGTGTTAATTCACGAATAAAAAAATCTTCTTTTAAAAATTTAGAATAATTATGTTTTTCCGTATACCAAGTTGACAAATGGTTTTGAGTTGATATTAATCGAAATCCTGTTGGATGTGTTTTTTGTCCCATAAAACAATATATTGTTTCTAATGTATTTAGTTCAATTCTTTAACTTTTACTACAAAAGTAATATGTGACATTTTTTTCTCAATTTTATATGCTTTTCCTTTTGCACGTGCATGGATTCTTTTTAATTTTGGACCTTTAGTACTGTATGTTTGAATAACTTGAATATTTTCTTTAGATATATTTGTTTTATAGATTAAATTAGAAACCGCAGAATAAAGAACTTTCCATATTAGTAGACGTTTTTTATACGGTAAAGTTTTTAAAATTTTCAAACAATCTTTATACATATTTCCACGAAATAAATGCAAAGTTGGATTAATTTTTTTTTGTGTAATATGTACATATTTTGCAATTGCGTACGCTATTTGACTCATATTATTTTTTTATTTTTAATTTACGCTCTGTTTTTTTATGAGAACGAAAAGTTCTCGTTGGAATAAATTCACCTAATTTGTATCCAACCAATAAATTAGATATATATAGTGGAAGATGTTTTTTACCATTATAAACAAGAATAGTGGAACCTATCATTGTTGGTAAAATAGTTGAGGCACGAGACCAAGTTTTTATTGTTTCTTTTTTGTTTTTTTGTTTTAAATTATTAATTTTTTTTAATAAATGATAAGCAATAAAGGGTCCTTTTTTTTTTGATCTAGTCATAAAATAGCAAATCTTTATTTTCGTTTATGCAATATGCATACATTTGATTTTTTTCGTTTCAGCCGAGTTTTCACACCAAGTGTAGGTTTTCCCCACGGAGTTACTGGATGTGGTTTACCAATGGGGCTACGACCTTCTCCTCCTCCATGCGGATGATCAATCGGATTCATTGCAGATCCACGAACCGTTGGGCGAATCCCGCGCCAACGATTTCTACCTGCTTTTCCTTTTTTTATTTTATTTGTCTCAGCATTTCCTAGTTCTCCTATTGTTGCACAGCATTCTTTTTTAAAAAGTCGAACTTCTTTTGAAGATAAACGAATAGCGACAAAGTTCTTATCTTTAGCTAGAATTTTTGCTGATATACCAGCAGATCGAGCGCATTGTCCGCCTCGTCCTGGATATAATTCAATATTATGAATTAAGGTACCTAAGGGTATTTTTTCCAAAGGTAAGGTATTACCAATATTAATGGATGCCAAATGACCTGATACTATTGTATCGCCTATTTTTAAATTTTGTGGGTGAAGTATATATCGCTTTTCACCATCTAAATAGTAAATTAAGGATATATTTACGTTTCTATTTGGATCATATTCAATTGTTTTTACAGTACCTATGATATTATATTTATTTCTTTTAAAATCAATATGTCTATATAATTTTTTATGTCCACCTCCTTTATGACGTATTGAAATATGACCTTGATTATTACGACCCACTGCTCTATGAAAATATTTAGTAAGAGATTTTTCCGGTCTTTTTTTTGACAAAAAAGAAAAATCTAAAGTACTTGTATGTCGTAAAGAAGGCGTTATCGGTTTATAATATTTAATTATCATAGTATTTAATCTAGTATCGAATTCGATTCTTTTAATGTTAAAATTGCTTTCTTATATTGAGATTTTCTTCCTAAAATATTACTAATTTTTTTATACTTAATTGGTAAATTTAAAGTATTTATTTTTATTGCTTTTATATTGAAAATATACTCTAATGTTTTCTTAATTTGACTTTTAGTCATTGTTTTAATTACAAAAAATGTATACTGTTTTTCTGTATTTTTTTTATTTTTATGTAAAAATTTTACGCCACTTAACAGCATTGAAGATTTATTAATATGTTTAAAAGATATCGCCATATGTAGAAATTAATAAAGGTAAAGCTTCATTAGATATAAGAATTTTTTTAGCATTTAAAAGTTGTTCAATATTTACAGAATTTGCTAAAGAAATCTGTATGTAATATAGATTTTGACTTGCTAATTTTAAAGCTAAAGGTATTTCTGTTAGAATAATTAATGTTTTTCTATCTATTGGAAGATTGTAATTAGTCAGTATTTTTTTAAAGTCTTTTGTTTTAAACGTATTTGCAAATAGAAATTCATTATTATTAATAATAATTGTATCTTTCTTCTTTAAAAAAAATGCACTTGCGATGGCAATTTTACGCTCTTTTTTATTAATCTTTTTTTTAACAACATGAAATCGAGGTCCAAACGCAACACCTCCTCCTTTCCATAATGGAGAGCGAATAGAACCGGCGCGCGCACGTCCAGTACCTTTTTGTTTCCAAGGTTTTTTTCCTCCTCCGCTTACTTCAGCTTTTGTTTTTGTGTGTGCTAAATTTGTACGCTTATTTTTTAAAAATAAAGTGTATACTTTGTGTATAAGTCCTATCAAAAATTGTTTTTTTTTTGTTTTAGTTTCATCCATATCTATTCAGATTTTGTTATATACAATAGATTTCCAAATTTTCCTGGTACAGATCCTTTTATTTTTAATAAATTTTTTTCAAAATCTATTTCAATAATGGATAAATTTTTTAAAGTACACATTGTATTCCCTAAATGGCCTGACATTTTTTTGCCAGGAAATACACGGCCAGGACTTGTTCCTGCGCCTAAAGATCCTTGTAAGCGATGATGCTTTGATCCATGGCTCATTGGGCCGCGCGTGAAATGATTACGTTTTATATTTCCAGTTGTCCCCTTTCCAATGGTTTTTGCAGAAATATTAAGCTTTTCTCCTATTGCAAAAATTTGTAAATCTATTTTATCTCCTATAATGTAATTTTTAATATTTTTTACTTTAAATTCTCTTAATGTTGTTACTAAAAAAGTATTATCATCTTTTGTTAAATGGCCATATTCGGGTTTTGTTATTTTTTTTGTGACAAAAGAATTTTTATAACCAATTTGAATAGCATCATAGTCAAAAATATCTGCTGTTTTTATTTGTGTTATATAACAAGGCCCTGCATTTATAAGAGTAACAGGAATTCTATTTCCTGTATTGTCAAAAATTTGTGTCATTCCTATTTTATTACCTAATATTCCTATTGTCATATTTTACTTTCTGAAGATTCTCCTTACAAAAGTATATCAATTTTTGTTCAAATTTTCAATACTAAATATACAATAAGATCTTTTATTTCTTTTACTTTTAAAAAGAATTTATACACAAAAAAATATTTTAAAAACTAAAAACCTTGACTTTCATCTGTGCTTCTTGACATGACTGCATTTTTTGATATAAAATTTATATCAAAAGTTATAGAAAAAATATTTTAAAATTATCAAAATTTTTTGATAATAAAAAGGAACAAAAATAGGGATTAAGCCTTGATTTACAGTCAAAAAACTAAATACCTTGACTTTAATTTTTATTAATTATAAAATTAATATAAGCTATTAATTATATAATTAATAGTGGAAATAAATAAAAAAACGAATATGACAAAGAATCAAAAAATTGTTGGTATTGATTTAGGAACAACAAATTCGGTTATTTCTGTTTTAGAAGGTGCAAACCCAACAGTAATTCCGAATTCTGAAGGAAATCGTACGACACCTTCAGTTGTAGCCTATACGTCAAACGGAGAAATTTTAGTTGGACAATTAGCAAAACGTCAAAGTGTTGTTAATCCGGAAAATACTTTTTATTCCGTAAAACGTTTTATTGGGTGTAGATTTGAGGAAATTCAAAAAGAATGTGAAAGAATTTCTTATAAAGTAAAAAATGAGAATGAAAAAGTTAGACTTTATTGCCCATCATTAAATAAAGACTTTAGTCCGGAAGAAATTTCAGCATCTGTTTTAAAAAAATTAGTTTCGGACGCTAGTCGTTATTTAAAAGAAGACCTTTCACAAGCTATTATTACTGTTCCAGCCTATTTTAATAATTCTCAACGTTTAGCAACTAAAGATGCTGGTAGTATTGCAGGATTAGATGTTTTAAGAATTTTAAATGAGCCTACTGCAGCTGCTTTGGCATATGGAGCAGATAAGAAAAAAAATGAAGTTGTTCTTATATTTGATTTAGGTGGAGGTACTTTTGATGTCTCTATCTTAGAAGTTGGGGAGGAAGTTTTTGAAGTATTAGCAACATCTGGAGATACACATCTAGGAGGAGATGATTTTGATCAAGTGATCGTAGACTATATTATTAAATCCTTTGAAAAAACGGAAGGAATTAATTTATACAAAGAAAAACAAGCATTACAAAGAATTATAGAAGCTGCAGAAAAGGCGAAAATTGAACTTTCGACGCTACAATCAACTCGAATTAGTCTACCTTTTATTCATATAGAAGGACAGGTAATGAAACATATTGATATACAATTTGATCGGTCTAAATTTGAAAAGTTAAGTAAAGAACTTTTAGATCGTTGTAAAGATCCTGTGATTAAAGCTTTACAAGATGCAAAATTAACAAAAAGAGATATAGACGAAGTTATTTTAGTAGGAGGTTCAACGCGTATTCCAGGAGTTAGAAATCTTTTAATAAATCTATTAGGAAAGCCCTTAAATGAAACAGTAAATCCTGACGAGGTTGTTGCGATGGGTGCTGCTATTCAAGCTGGTATTCTTGCAGGTGAGATTACAGATTTGATTTTACTGGACGTGACGCCCCTGTCATTGGGCGTTGAAACACTGGGTGGATTAATGACAACTATTATAAATAGAAATGCTTCTATACCGGTTAAACAATCAGAAAGTTTTTCTACTGCTGCGGATTTTCAAGACACAGTTGAAATACATGTACTACAAGGAGAACGATCATTTGCAAAAGATAATAAAAGTTTAGGAATTTTTACATTAAATGGAATTCCGAAAGCACTAAGAGGAGTTCCGAAAATTGATGTCACGTTTCAATTAGATGTTAATGGTATATTATCTGTTTCGGCGCGTGAAGAAAAATCAGGACAAGAACAATCTATTACAATTGCGGGTGCTTCTGTTTTAGAACGTGAAGAAGTTGCTAAAATGATTAAGGACGCAGAAGAAAACGCCGTCTTTGATAAAGTGAATAAATACGTAGTAAATATTTGTTATGAAATAGATACTGTTCTGTGTCAATTTGAAAATTTAGTTCTGTTATTTGAAAAATCAGCTTTAAATTTAAAAGCAAATGACTATTTTGTAGCTTGTATAAATGAAATTAAACGATTATATAAAAAGAAAGCCTTTGTTGCAATATCGTCATCTGCTTTAATAGAATTAGAAACCGCATATAATTTATTAATACTTGCGTATATACAGAATACAATATAGATTATATAGATTATCTTAATCATAGAAATAAAAAAGAATAAAATAATATGCAAAATAATATGCAAAATAATAACTTATTTAATAAATTATATGAGAAATTATATGTTTTTCTTCTTGGGTATTGTGCCTGTGTACTAAGAAAGTCAAAGAACCCCGATATAGACCTAGACATAATTCTTTGTCTTTTAACTTATGTAGTAGCAGGTACTTCAGCTTTAATACTCTCGACTTGGAAGGGAATAGAAATACTGTTATCAAGCAGTAAGAAATAAACACAATGTAATTGATTCTTAAATATAAGGATAAGATCCGTATAGTATTATATAGATATTATGCGGATGTGACGAAATTGGTAGACGTATTAGATTTAGGATCTAATGAATAAACTCGTGAGAGTTCGAGTCTCTCCATCCGTAATCACCCTTTTTTTTTCTAAAGTCTTATGTTATAATAGTTGTAAAACAAATGGAATATCTTATTACTCAAAATTCGGGAAAGCAAACAGTCTTTATACCAAACAGCTGGCAGGACGTTGATTATTTGACAAAGGCAAAAATAGGCGATAGACTTCTATTAAAAAGAGTACTCTTTTTAAAAGCTCAAAATAAATTTCAATTAGGAACCCCATTTTTACCCGATGTATGTTTATCCGCTGTTGTTGTTCAACATATTGTTGGAAAAAAAATACTTATATTAAAAACAAAACCAAAAAAAAAATACACACGCATTAAAGGGCACAAACAAAAATATACACGTATAAAAATATTAAAAGAGTAAGATATGGCTCATAAAATGGGTGCTGGTAGCACAAAAAACACGCGTGATTCAAGATCAAAACGTCTAGGTATAAAATGCTTTGGACAAGAAAAGGTAAAAAAAGGCAATATTTTGTTACGTCAACGTGGAACGAAATACAAACCAGGAAAAAATGTCGGCTGTGGAAAAGATTATACTCTTTATGCTCTTGAAGAAGGAACCGTAGAATTTAAAAGCAACAAATTCGTAAATATAATAAATTTAAATAAAAAAGAATAAAAAAGAATAAAAAAGAATAAAAAAGAATATGTCATATAAAAGAATAATGTTAATATTTCTAATCAGATTTCTAATAGATCTTGCATTTACGTATTATCCATATTTGGAAAGGTTGATCAACTTGCTAATAAATTTAGACTTCACGTTTTTTTTATTCTTATTAAACCTAATAAATTTTTTATTCTTAGTAATTTTAATAAATAGATAATGAAAAATAATTATGAGCGAACTAATTATATTAATAATATTGACATCTTGTTTTAACGCGTATAAAAGAAAATTTTTGACTTGACAAATAAAAGTTTTAATATATATAATATGAGATGTTAAAACACACAATAAATTTACTATTAAATTAATTTCTGATTTAAATTTAAAATAAATTCAAAAGAGAGTCTGATCCTAGCTCAGGATGAACGCTAGCGATAGGCCTAACACATGCAAGTCGTACGAAAAAGAAATTTTTAGTGGCAAACGGGTGAGTAATACATGGGAATTTACCTTTAGGAAGAGGATAACCCTTAGAAATAAGGACTAAAACTCTATATGTCTTTTATTAATTAAATATAAGATAAAAAAAGAAATTTACCTAAAGAGAAGCTCATGTCTGATTAGCTAGTTGGTAAGGTAAAGGCTTACCAAGGCGATGATCAGTAGTTGGTCTGAGAGGATGAACAACCACACTGGAACTGAGACACGGTCCAGACTCCTACGGGAGGCAGCAGTGAGGAATTTTCTGCAATGGGCGAAAGCCTGACAGAGCAATATCGCGTGAGGGATGAAGGTCTAAAGATTGTAAACCTCTTTTCTTAAGGAAGAAGATATGACATTACTTAAGGAATAAGTATCGGCTAACTCTGTGCCAGCAGCCGCGGTTATACAGGGGATACAAGTGTTATCCGGAATTATTGGGCGTAAAGGGTTTGTAGGTGGATAAAAAAGTCTTTTGTTAAATATTTAAGCTTAACTTAAAAACAGCAAAAGATACTATTTATCTTGAGTATAGTAGAGGTAAAGGGAATTTTCAAAGAAGCGGTGAAATGCGTTGATATTGAAAGGAACACCAATGGCGAAGGCGCTTTACTGGGCAAATACTGACACTGAAAAACGAAAGCTAGGGGAGCAAACAGGATTAGATACCCTGGTAGTCCTAGCTGTAAACGATGGATACTAGATGTTGTAGAAATCAATTTATGGTTTGTATACCTTGTGTATACATAACTTTAAAATTTGATCTATAGTGTCGTAGCTAACGCGTTAAGTATCCCGCCTGGGAAGTACGCTCGCAAGAGTGAAACTCAAAGGAATTGACGGGGGCCCGCACAAGCGGTGGAGCATGTGGTTTAATTCGATGCAACACGAAGAACCTTACCAGGACTTGACATGAAGAGAAGCTATTCAAAAGAAAAGCGTGCTACGGCCTCTTACACAGGTGGTGCATGGCTGTCGTCAGCTCGTGTCGTGAGATGTTAGATTCAGTTCTATAACGAGCGCAACCCTTGTCTTTAGTTATTTTTTCTAAAGAGACTGCCGTATATAAATCGGAGGAAGGTGAGGATGATGTCAAGTCATCATGCCCTTTATGTCCTGGGCTACACACGTGCTACAATGGATATGACAAAAAGTTGCAAATTCGTAAGAAGGAGCTAATCTTTAAACATATCCTTAGTTCGGATTGTAGGCTGCAACTCGCCTACATGAAGTTGGAATCGCTAGTAATCGCAGGTCAGCTATACTGCGGTGAATACGTACCCGGGCCTTGTACACACCGCCCGTCACACCATGGGAGCTGATTAGACTTGAAGCTATTATCTTTAACCTAATGGAGGGATATTGTTAGGGTTAAATTGGTGACTGGGGTGAAGTCGTAACAAGGTAGTCGTACTGGAAGGTGCGGCTGGACTATATTTTTTTTTAATATGATATTATATTAAAATATTTTAAAGCTTGGGTTATTAGCTCAGTTGGTTAGAGTATGCCCCTGATAAGGGCAAGGTCCCTAGTTCAAATCTAGGATGACCCAAGCGGGACTATAGCTTAGTTGGGAGAGTATTGCCTTTGCACGGCAAATGTCGGCGGTTCGATTCCGCCTGGTTCCACAGATAAAGGTTTTTTAAGGGCTTGTAACGGATCCCTTGGTATCCAGAAGCGATGAAGGACGTGACTACCAACGAAATTATTCGGGAAGCAGGAAGTATGCTATGATCCGGGTATCTCCGAATGAGGCAACTCAATAACTTTTTACTGAATATATAAGTAAAATAGAGCGAACCTTGAGAATTGAAACATCTTAGTATCAAGAGGAAAATAAAGTAAAAACGATTTCCTTAGTAGTGGCGAACGAAACGGAAACAGCCTAAACTGTACTTTTTAAATACAGGGTTGTGGGTTAAAAGATACTTTGTTAATAATTATATTAGATGAAATAATTGGAAAATTATACCCTAGAAAGTAATAGTCTTGTATTCGAAAATATAATATTAATAAAATTTATACCCAAGTAGCATAAAATACGTGAAGTTTTGTGTGAATCTGCGAGGACCATCTCGTAAGGCTAAATATTCCTGGATGTCCGATAGTGTAAAGTACCGCGAGGGAAAGGTGAAAAGAACCCTGGAAAGGGAGTGAAAAGATTGTGAAATTGCAAGCTTACAAACAGAAGTAGAACGACTTAGCGTTTGGCTTCGTGCCTGTTGAAGAATGTTCCAACGAGTTATAATTAGCGGCAGGTTAAGAAAAAATTTTCGAAGCCATAGTGAAAGCGAGCTTGAAGAGAGCGAAATTGTCTCTAGTTATAGACCCGAACCCGTTTGATCTAACCATGGCCAGGATGAAAGTTAGGTAATACTAAGTGGAGGTCCGAACCGACTAATGTTGCAAAATTAGCGGATGAGCTGTGGTTAGCGGTGAAATGCCAATCGAAAACGGAGCTAGCTGGTTCTCCCCGAAATGTATTTAGGTGCAGCGATTAACGATAAAAACATTGGGGTAAAGCACTGTTTTGATACAGGCTGGTAACACAGTACTAATTCAAGGCAAACTCAGAATACGATAGTTTATGTTAATTAGTAAGACTACGAGGGATAAGCTTCGTAGTCAAAAGGGAAACAGCCCAGATCACCAGCTAAGGCCCCAAAATATTTTCTAAGTGATAAAGGAAGTGAAAATACTTAAACAACCAGGAGGTTCGCTTAGAAGCAGCAATCCTTTAAAAAGTGCGTAATAGCTTACTGGTCGAGTAATTTTGCGCCGAAAATTTACGGGACTTAAGTAAATTGCCGAAGCTGTGAAAACAAATTTAATTTTTGTTTGGTAGGGGAGCGTTCCATGATAGGTTGAAGTATTAGCGAAAGCGAATATGGACGAGATGGAAGTGAGAATGTTGGATTGAGTAACGAAAACATTGGTGAGAATCCAATGCTCCGAAATTCCAAGGTTTCCTTCGGAAGGTTCGTCCACGGAGGGTTAGTCAGGGCCTAAGATGAGGCTAATAGCGTAATCGATGGACAATAGGTTAATATTCCTATACTTTTTTATATTTGTATTGAGGGACAAAGGAGGCTATATTCGCCGAAGATTGGAAATTTCGGTTTAAATTGTCGAGGTGTTGAGAAATAGAAAAAAAGCTATTTTGAGCTGAGCAATGATATTTCTTATAGAAATCAAAGTAATAGATGTCAAACTTTCAAGAAAAGCTCATAATACGTTAAATATAATTAACCTGTACCGTAAACTAACACAAGTGGAAGGGTAGAGTATACCAAGGAGCGCGAGAGAACCCTCTTTAAGGAACTCGGCAAAATAACTCTGTAACTTCGGAAGAAAGAGTGCCCGTAAGGGTTGCAATAACAAGTTCCAAGCAACTGTTTATCAAAAACACAGGTCTCCGCTAAGTTGAAAAACGATGTATGGAGGCTGACGCCTGCCCAGTGCCGGGAAGTTAAGGAATGTAGTTCGTTTAGAAAATTTTAAACAAAGCTAACAACTGAAGCCCCGGTGAACGGCGGCCGTAACTATAACGGTCCTAAGGTAGCGAAATTCCTTGTTGGGTAAGTTCCAACCTGCACGAATGGCGTAATGATTTGGAAGCTGTCTCAAAGAGGGACTCGGTGAAATAGAAATGTCTGTGAAGATGCGGACTACCTGTGCCTGGACAGTAAGACCCTATGAAGCTTTACTGTATCTTGATATTGAATACTTCTTTTGCTTGCTCAGTATAAGTGGGAGACATTGAATTTTTTCTTTTGGGAAAAATGGAGTCATTAATGAGATACCACTCTAATAAAATAGGTATTCTAATTTTATGTCGTAAACCGAATAAAAAACAGTATCTGGTTGACAGTTTGACTGGGGCGGTCGCCTGCTAAAAGGTAACGCAGGCGTACAAAGGTTTCCTCAAATCGTTTAGAAAGCGATTGTAGAGTGCAAAGGCAAAAGGAAGCTTAACTGTGAGACCTACAAGTCGAGCAGAGACGAAAGTCGGTCTTAGTGATCTGACGCTGCTGTATGGAAGGGGCGTCACTCAACGGATAAAAGTTACTCTAGGGATAACAGGCTGATCTCCCCATAGAGTTCCTATCGACGGGGAGGTTTGGCACCTCGATGTCGGCTCATCGCATCCTGGAGCGGTAGTACGTTCCAAGGGTTGGGCTGTTCGCCCATTAAAGCGGTACGTGAGCTGGGTTCAGAACGTCGTGAGACAGTTCGGTCCATATCCGGCATGGGCGTTAGAGTATTGAAAGTGACTTTTCTCTAGTACGAGAGGACCGAGAAAAATATACCTCTGGTATACCAGTTATCATGCCAATGGTACACGCTGGGTAGCTACGTATAGTTAGGATAACCGCTGAAAGCATCTAAGTGGGAAGCCGTCCTTAAGATTAGTACTCTTAGGTTGCAGCAAGACTAGCTGTTTGATAGGAATCCGGTGGAAGTATAGTAATATATGTAGCCAAGATTTACTAATAACCAATATAACCTTTAAAATATTTCGGTGTTTATAGCATAATTGGAACCACACTACTCCATTTCGAACATAGTTGTTAAACATTATAGCGGCGAAAATACTATAGGAGTAATCTTTTGGGAAAATAGCACAATGCCGAAATTTATCCTCAATAGCTCAGTTGGTAGAGCTCTTGGCTGTTAACCGAGTGGTCATTGGTTCAAATCCAATTTGAGGAGATATCAAAGTACAACTAACGAATTCCGATAGCTAAACAACTACGTTTTTTTGATCGTCGATTTTTTAATATTTGTTTACCTGCCTTTGTTTTCATTCTAGCTCTAAAACCAGAAACTTTAATTGCTTTTAATTTTGAGCCGTTTAATGTACGCTTTATCATATATTCGAAAATTTTAGATTATAAGCTAATTTTTTATATTATATTTTTTTTCGTCTGCTTTACTAACACGTTTAATTCTAAGCCAAAATGCAACAGAATCTACAACTTTTTGCAATAAAATAAATGCACGATTAAATTTTGGAAAAGTTCCAAGCATAGCCCAAAAATATGAATAAAGATATAATAAGAAAAAAGAAAAATATATATTCCAATGTGCTTCTTTCATTTTTTTTTTCATTGCTATACCAGTAAATTCATTTATATATAATAAATCTGCGATAGAAATAAATAAATTTTGTAATAATTCCAAAGTAAATATATAAAGAGCATTAAATTTAACTAATATAGGCAATTTTAATGATTTATTATATATAATTATTTCGCTTAAAAATATATAGATAAAATACGTTTTTTCAGGAACAGCTAGTAATCTTACTAATTTGGAATTTAATATTTTTGGTATAAAGGGGAATAGCACATAAAAAAAGAAAGGAAATTCTCCCATCGATATTCTAGTCGTATACAGCTGAACTGAAAGTGCATATACATAAAGTAATGTAACAGCAATCTTATCCAAGATTTTGAATTTTTTAATAAAGGTTTTTAGTTTAAATACTATTTTTTCATAAATATCAAAAATTTTGTTCTCCTTTTTTTTTTGCGTATTTTGCATATATATATTTTAAAATTTTAAATTAATTTTCAATTAATTTTCCTTGAAAGTAACTTTTTATGTAGTCTTTGTTCTCCCAGAATGATCTGTAGATAACTTCAAAGATATATACGTAATCCGGAAGTTGAGTATATTCGTACGTCCTGTACGGTAAGCCTTTACGAGATTCGAGACATATACTATATTGGGGATCGGGCAGATCTAAACCCTCGTAAAATCTAAAGCTTTTTAATGGTAACGTTGGCACTATAGGTTTATCTTCCAAAAACGTCGTCATCCTGTAGAAATTCGCGAGCATAGCAAGAGATGCCTCACGATTCATAAGAATTTGCTCATATATTGAATAAGCTAAAACAAACATTTGACTTTTTGTAGAATTCTTATAGCCGAAATAGCCGAATTTAAAGAATATGTTTCGTAGTTCGTCGGTCACACGACGAGGGGGTCCTACTATTATTAAAATTGTGTACATAGGTAAAAACAGTATTTTAGCCAGGCCCAGTACTCTTTCAATGTAAGCACTCATAATTATTTTTCATTATCTATTTATTAAAATTACTAAGAATAAAAAATTTATTAGGTTTAATAAGAATAAAAAAAACGTGAAGTCTAAATTTATTAGCAAGTTGAT
>Ga0208754_100108_pt1 | contig 55518 bp, 36 predicted proteins | sample LakWasMet55_HOW8_2_FD_183889 | JGI IMG/M metagenome (GOLD analysis project Ga0208754, IMG submission 183889) | Freshwater sediment methanotrophic microbial communities from Lake Washington under simulated oxygen tension - Sediment Metagenome... | ecosystem: Environmental > Aquatic > Freshwater >... | reverse complement strand
CAATGTCTTTATCTGTCTTGACTGGAATTGCATCTGATTCATCACATTGCAAGAGGATTCGAGCATGGGTTAGTTTCCGCGCAGCTATTCGGCCTTTGTTAAGTAACGCTTTTAATTCTTGACGTTCAGCTTCGGTCAGTTTTACGCGATATTTTTTGGCTGGCATAGGATAATCTACTCAATTTCATTGGCTTGCTATAGGAAATTAATAGATTACATTAAGTATTCGTCAAAATAAAATTGGTGGACTACTAGCTCATTGTAAAGTGGCGTTTAATAATTGTGATAAATTCCGCTTTCTATCTATCTTTTTGTCTTTCAAGTAGTTTTTTAAGACTAAACCGCGCATATCATGGAACGGCTGTGGTGAGTGGGTTGTGGATATGCTGTTGGTTATATTGCTTTTGATAATATTTAAAAATTGCTAAACCACTGAATTACGGGTCTGGATAGTCCCAGAAAACAATATTGAAATAAATATGGTGATGGGGAGTTGAGTGTTGATACGGTAAGACGTGATCGGAGCATTTGCTGTCCCCAGCAGATATAAGTCCGTAAGGTGCAATAACCAAAGGGCAATGCGCCGCACTATTTTCGGCACATTTAAGACTGGGATAAAACGTCAACAAAACCTAAAGTGTGAGAATTAAAGCATTCAGGGCAGCTTTTGCAACAATCCGAGCTGCCCTGAACAGGTTTATATACCGCGATACAATTCCAGATATTCTTGGGCGCTACGTTGCCAGGAAAAATCCTTTCCCATTGCATTGACCTGCATTTTTCTCCAAACATCCGGGCTGCTGTATAAAAGCATGGCCCGTTTGCAGGCTTCCAGCAATGAGCCGGCGCTGGCTTCCCTGAACACGATGCCGGTTGCCGTGTTGTCGGCGAGCGTTTCAGGAATGGCGTCAATAACGGTATCTGCCAAGCCTCCGGTCCGCCTGACGATAGGTATAGTACCGTAGCGCTGGCTGTACATCTGGTTCAATCCGCAGGGTTCAAAGCGCGACGGCATCAGGAAAATATCCGCCCCGGCTTCGATAAGGTGGGCCAGCGATTCGTTGTAACCAATCGTTAAGGCAACTTTATCCGGGTATAAAACAGCGAGATTTTGCAGTTCTTGTTCAAAGTCTTTGTCACCATTGCCGAGCAACACAAACTGCATCGGCATAGCCAATATTTCAGGCAGGCATTCAATGATCAGGTCTATGCCTTTTTGTTCGACCAAGCGGCTGATGAGGCCAAAAACAGGAACCTGCGGATTAACGGGTAGCCCTACCCTAGTTTGTAATTCAGATTTGTTGAGCAGCTTTTTGTCTAATGACGCGACGCTGAAATGCTGGCTGATATATTCATCTGTTTCAGGGTCCCACTGGTCGAGATCGATGCCGTTGATAATGCCGGATAAAACATCTTTACGGTAGGTTAATAGGCCTTCAAGTCCATATCCAAACTCGGGGGTCTGGATTTCCAGAGCATAACTGGGACTTACCGTAGTTATCCGGTCAGCATAAACCAGACCGCCTTTGATAAACGACAACATGTTATGGAATTCCAGCCCTTCAGGATTCAATAACTGGCCCGGCAGGTTCAATAGCGAAGCCGTCCCGCCAGGAAACAGGCCCTGGTAAGCCATGTTGTGTATCGTGAATACCGTTGCCGGCCTGCCCTGTTCAAGCGATAACAAGGCGGGCACCAGGCCGCTTTGCCAATCATTACAATGGACTATATCGGGTTTCCAGTCCTGGTAGGCCCTATCCATCGCCACTTCGACCGCTATGCGGCAAAACAGCGCAAAACGTTCGGCATTGTTAGCCCACGCGTTACCCTGCTCATCAACATAAGGGTTGCCTGGATAATTAAAAAAACCAGGATAATCAACCAGCCAAGCAATAACCTGGCTGTCGGGTACGCGGGTTTCAAGAATATTGACGTTCTTGTTGTCAACCCGTAACGAACAGACATAACGCACATCGCCAGTGCTTTTTAAAGCCTGATAGTTAGGCATAATCAGCCGTATGTCCTGGGATAATTCGGCTAACGCTTTAGGCAGGCTGCCGGAAACATCGGCAAGCCCTCCGGTTTTAATTAGAGGGTGCGCTTCACTGGTGACAAATAGTATTTTCTTCATGATGATTCTTTGCGATCACTTATAGCTGCAAACCAAACTGCGACGCAAGCTTGGTCAGCGTTGCGCGCAGTAAAAATCTGTGCATTGTTTTAATTATATTTTTAATATCACCGCACCTAACGGCGGCAAGGTAAGACTGATCGAGTGAGACTGGTTCATCCAGGCGATGGGTTCTGACGCAACCGCACAATTGCCCGTGTTGCTGCCATCATAGTATTTGGAATCGGAATTGAAAATTTCACTGTAGACACCCGCTTCAGGTACACCGATACGGTAATTTGCCCTGGGTACGGGGGTGAAATTAAGTACAACAACCAGATCTTCAAATTCATTTTTACGCCGGTAACTGATAACCGACTGTTGAACATCGGTACAATCAATCCATTCAAATCCTTCAGGCTCGAAATCATGCATGAATAAGGCCGGATGCGTTTTATAGAGTATATTCAGGTCTTTTATCAATGTTTGCACACCACGATGATGTGCGTAATCAAGCACATACCAATCCAGTGCTTTATTAAAGCTCCACTCGGTACCCTGACCAAACTCGCAACCCATAAACAGCAGTTTTTTGCCTGGGTAGGTATACATAAACGTATATAACAGCCGTAAGTTGGCAAATCGTTGCCATTCATCACCGGGCATTTTGCTCAGTAATGAACCTTTACCGTGCACCACTTCGTCATGGGAAAAAGGTAAAGTAAAGTTTTCCGTAAACGCATAAAGCATCCCGAAAGTAAGCTGGTTATGATGATACATCCGATGTACGGGGTTCTCGCTCATATAAGCCAGCGTGTCATGCATCCAGCCCATATTCCATTTCATCGAGAAGCCGAGTCCGCCCGCCCAGGTTGGACGAGTGACCTGTGGCCAGGCAGTCGATTCTTCCGCCATCATCACAGTACCCGGAAACTGCTCATGGGTAACGGCATTAAGTTCCCTGAGAAAATCAATAGCCTCCAGGTTTTCGTTGCCGCCGTATCGGTTAGGAATCCAGTCATTGGCCTTGCGTGAATAATCCAGGTAAAGCATGGAAGCAACGGCATCGACCCTTAAGCCGTCAAGATGAAACTCTTGCAGCCAGAAAACAGCACTGGACAGCAGAAAGTTTTTGACTTCATTACGACCATAGTTATAGATCAATGTCCCCCAGTCACGGTGCTCGCCTTTGCGCGGATCTTCATGCTCGTACAATGCACTGCCGTCAAATCTGGCCAAAGCGAACGCGTCTTTAGGGAAATGCGCAGGCACCCAATCCAGAATAACGCCGATATTGTTCTGATGGCAGGTATCGATAAAAAAGCGGAAATCATCCGGTGTTCCGTGGCGACTGGTCGGGGCGAAATAACCGGTCGTTTGGTAGCCCCAGGAAGCATCCAGAGGATGTTCGGTTACCGGTAATAATTCAATATGGGTAAAACCCAGCTCTTTGACATAGTCGACAAGTTCGACAGCCAGCGCCCGGTAATTAAGGAAATTACCCAGATTGTCCCGTCGCCATGAACCCAGGTGGACCTCATAAATAGACATCGGCTCATGCAACCAATCATGAGTTAATCGATTGCTTACCCAGCTATCATCTTGCCAGGCATAGGTGTTATCTTTAACAACGATTGACGAAGTATTGGGCCGAAACTCGAATTGCTGTCCATAAGGGTCTGTTTTCAACAGTACCTCATTGGTGTAGCGGTTTAATATTTCAAACTTGTAAAACGTCCCTTTTTTCAAGCCGGGGATAAACAGTTCCCAGATACCGCTGCCACCGAGACTGCGCATAGGATTACAGCGTCCATCCCAGCGATTGAAGTCACCTACCACACTAACCCGACCGGAATTGGGGGCCCAGATAGCAAATAACACACCTTCAATACCATCAACGGTATGTAGATGTGCGCCTAATTTTTGATAAATATGCCAATGCCTGCCTTCGCCAAATAGATGCTGGTCAAAATCGGATAATTGTGTACCGAAATCGTAAGGATCATAGTTTTCATGAGTATAGCCGTCTTTATCTATCCAATTTAATAGATAATGAGCAGGTAATTGCTCTTTTTCTTTAGTGGTATATTCAAAAAAATCGGAACCGGTTATCCGGTTAAATACGGGGCCGTTATCGGCAAGACGGACGGATTCTGCATAAGGCAAATAAACTTTAATCTGCACTTCATTGCCGATTTGCCGCCGACCCAGGACAGCAAATGGGTCATGGTGTCGGGCTTCTGCGATTTTTATTACATCCTCGTTGGGATTATTTGAATCAGCTTCGGATGTAATTGATTTTATAGTTTTTTTTGAGACTGCACCGGCTTTTTTTTCGAGTGATTTATTTTCGGAACCTGAGACTGACGCGCTGACTTCCGTGTTTTTTACAGGGTCAGACTCAAGGATATTTTTTGAGTGCTTTTTCACTTTATTATGCCTCAGTTATAGTAGAATTATAGTGCGGCGAATATTACCAAAATAAAACAATAATTGTTATCTATTCTACTTGGAGATGAAACATGTCAGCGTCAACCAATCAAAAGCACGATCTTAATGTCCAGCATCTGACCAGAAACACCATTGCATTAATTTTAGCTGGTGGTCGAGGCTCGCGGTTGATGAATATGACTGACTGGCGCGCCAAACCGGCAGTCCCTTTTGGAGGTAAGTTCCGTATTATTGATTTTCCGTTGTCCAACTGCATGAATTCTGGCATACGCAAGATAGGTATTTTGACGCAGTACAAGTCTGATTCATTAATCCGCCATATCCAGCAAGGCTGGGGATTCCTCCGGGGCGAACTGGGTGAATACGTCGATTTGCTGCCTGCCCAGCAACGGCACAATGAGGATTCCTGGTATAAGGGCACTGCCGACGCCATTTATCAGAATATCGACATTCTGCGTACCCGTAATCCTGAATATATTCTGGTGCTTGCCGGAGATCATATTTACAAGATGGATTATGGCGCGATGCTCGCCGACCATGTGGAAAAAAATGCCGATTTAACGATAGGTTGTATCGAGGTTTCTCTGGAAGAAGCAACCGCTTTCGGCGTGATGGATGTCGATGCAAACCGCCGGGTAAAAGCCTTTATAGAAAAGCCGGCAAAACCGCCGGTTATGCCGGGCAGAACCAATACTGCGCTGGCATCGATGGGGATTTACATTTTTAATGCCCACTTTCTGTTTGAACAGTTGATTAAAGATGCCGATACCAAAGGCACAACGCACGATTTCGGAAAGGATATTATCCCTTCGGTAATCGATAAATATATCGTTAACGCCTATCCATTCCTGGATTTGCAAAGCGGCGTACAAAGTTACTGGCGTGATGTAGGAACCATAGATGCCTACTGGTCTGCCAACATGGAATTAATCGGTGTCAATCCTGACCTGAATTTATATGATAAAACCTGGCCGATATGGACTTACCAGGCACAAACCCCGCCTGCGAAATTTGTTTTTGACGATGACGACAGAAGAGGTCAGGCTGTGGACTCCATGGTTTCAGGGGGATGTGTCATTTCCGGCGCAAAAGTCAGGCATTCGTTATTGTTTACCAATGTCAGGGTAAATTCATATACCACGTTGCAGGACAGCATCGTGTTACCTGAAGCCAATATCGGTCGCCATTGCCGCATTACCAAAGCAATTATAGAAAGAAGCTGTGAAGTGCCTGAAGGCACAATCATCGGCGAGAACAGAGCAGATGACGAAAAAAGATTTTTTGTAAGCCCGGGCGGGGTTGTCCTGGTTACGCCTGAAATGCTGGGACAAAGATTACATTATGTCCGTTAAAACGGCGGCTAAAAAAAATCTGCAATTGGTCCTGTGCTGGCATATGCATCAGCCGGAGTACAGGGATTTACAAACCGGGGAATTCAAATTACCGTGGACATATCTACATGTCATTAAGGATTATGTCGATATGGTGGCTCATCTGGAAGCCGTTCCAGGCGCTAAAGCGGTAATTAACTTTGCGCCGATTTTACTGGAGCAAATTGAGGAATACGCCCGGCAAGTCAATAATTACCTGCATGACCAAGCCGAAATTACCGACCCTTTATTAGCTGCCCTGATTGATCCCGATAGTTCCACCGATCATGAAGACCGTCTGAAATTGATTAAAGACTGTTTAAGGGCAAATCGGGACAGACAAATCAATCGTTATCCGGCATTCAGGAAACTCGCCGAAATAGCCGACTGGCTTGACCATCACTTTGAGGCGCTGAATTATATCAATAGCCAGTTTATCAGCGATATTGTCGTTTGGTATCACTTGGCATGGATGGGGGAAACTGTAAAACTGACCGACAGCCGGATAATACATTTAATTGAAAAAGCTTCCGGCTATACTGCGCATGACCGACTGGAACTCCTTGAAATAATCGGCGAGCTGCTGGCTAATGTAATCCTGAGATACAAGCTGCTAGTCAAGAAAGGCCAAATTGAACTTTCAGTCACGCCTTATGCCCATCCAATCATGCCACTATTGATAGACCTGAACTCAGCATACGAAGCCATGCCCGGCGCCCCTTTGCCAGAGATAGCCGCTTACCCGGGCGGAGTCGAGCGAGTAGCCTGGCATATCGACAAAGGCATCCAGACATTCAAACGGTTCTTTGGTTTTAAGCCCAAAGGTTGCTGGCCTTCTGAAGGCAGTATCAGTGAGCAAACGCTTAAAATACTGGGTGATTGCGGCTTTGACTGGACCGCCAGCGGCGGTTCTGTGTTAAGTAACAGCCTAAACCTGGCTGAAAATCAACGACCTGAAGGCATTCATCACCCGTTTAAACTGAATAACACGTCAATTAGCTGCTTTTTCCGGGATGATGGCCTGTCAGACCTTATCGGTTTTGAGTATTCCAAATGGCATGCTGATGATGCGGTCGCAGACTTGATCCGTCATCTTGAAAATATTGCTAAACATGAGCCCAGCGGCACAGTAGTTTCAATTATTATGGATGGCGAAAATGCCTGGGAGTATTTTCCGGCTAACGGCTATTATTTTCTTAGCACCTTGTACGAAAAACTGGCCGCCCATCCACACATTGACTTGACGACATTTTCTGAATGTTTAAAAAACAAGACCGAAATCAGACTCCTGTCAAAATTAGTCGCAGGCAGCTGGGTTTACGGCACTTTTTCAACCTGGATCGGCGATGCCGACAAGAACCGCGGCTGGGACATGCTGGGTGATGTTAAGCGCGCGTTTGATAAGGCTATTGCCGCCAATCAATTGAACAACAAACAAATTGAGGCTGCCGAGCTGCAACTGGCTGTTTGTGAAGGCTCGGACTGGTTCTGGTGGTTTGGTGACTACAATCCCGGGGAAGCCGTAAGTAACTTTGAAAAACAGTTCCGACTTAATTTGGCTAATTTGTATAAATTACTGAATGAAGAGCCGCCAGCTTATCTGGCATTATCCTTTACCCAGGGTTCGGGTGCCCCCGCAATGGGTGGAGCCATGCGACCAGGCGTTGAACCATAACCAGAGACCACCCAGTGAACGAAATTTTAAACAAACGCCGCGCAGGAATATTGCTACACATAACTTCGTTGCCAGGTGCCGGCGCTCAAGGGGACTTGGGTCAGGATGCTTATGATTTTGTAAATTTCCTGCATCATTCCGGTATTACCGTATGGCAAACCTTGCCCTTAGGCATGACCCATGCGGATGGCTCACCCTATCAGTGCCTGTCTGCCCACGCCGGCAATCCCTTGCTAATCAGCATTGACTGGCTGGTAAAACGTGGCTGGCTGCAACTGTCCGAAAATTGCGAGGAATGTCAGGGAACAGCCAGATTCAATAAAAGCTGTCTGGTGGCTAAGGCCTTTAACGGTTTTTTAGAACATGCCGAACCAGAGGATAAAGATGATTTTGAGGATTTTTGTCAGAAAAAAGCATTCTGGCTTGAAGATTTTTCCTTATTTATCGCTCTCAGACACGAATATAACCTGCAATGCTGGAACCAGTGGCCTGAGTTTTTTAAAGAGCGGGAAGCTAACGCAATTAAAGACACCAGACGCCGCTTAAAAAGCCAGATAGACACAATCAAATTTGAGCAATACGTCTTTTTCCGGCAATGGATGGCGTTAAAAAAATATGCCAATGAGCGTGGCGTTTTGCTATTTGGTGACATTCCTATTTTTGTCTCCTATGACAGTTCCGATGTCTGGGCCAACCGCGAAGTTTTTAAGCTTGATGATTCAGGCGAAATGTCGGTTGTCGCCGGTGTGCCGCCAGACTATTTTTCCGAAACCGGACAACGCTGGGGCAACCCCCATTATAACTGGGCATACCTGAAGAAAACCGGATTCAACTGGTGGATTGACCGGATGCACACCCAACTTGAGCAATTTGACATCCTTAGGATCGACCATTTCCGTGGTCTGGAGGCCGCCTGGGAAATCCCCGCCGAAGAACCGACCGCGCAAATCGGTCAGTGGGTTAAAGCACCTGGCAAAACCTTGCTGAACGCCATTAAAGCAGAGCTTGGCTCGATTCCGCTGGTCGCCGAAGACCTGGGCATCATTACCCCTGAAGTCGAGGAATTAAGAGATGAGTTTAATCTACCGGGCATGAAAATCCTGCAATTTGCTTTTGGTAGCGGGCCTGATAATCCTTACTTGCCGGATCATTATGAAAAGAACTGCGTGGTCTATACCGGCACTCATGATAATGATACGACCCTGGGCTGGTCACAAAGCATTAACGATTACGAGAGAACGCATGTCTATGATTATCTCGGTAATCCTTCAATGTCATTGCATTGCGCGTTAGTCCAGGCCGCATTGGCTTCAGTTGCAAATCTCGCCGTTATACCGATGCAGGATATTCTGGAACTGGGTTCCGAACATCGCATGAACACCCCCGGCACAACAGTCGGCAACTGGGCATGGCGCTTCCAATGGCATCAGTTATCATCTGAACGCGCAGGCAGACTGGCTTATCTTGTGAGGTTATTTAACCGGAACTGATTTAGACGAGCTTACAGGTTGATTCCCTGACTGTAAGCCAATCTTCTCCAATCAACAATGGGCTAGCGCCTAAATCCATGCAGTTACATAAACCGCCGCCTCTTTAAAGAGGCGGCGAGCTGATCGATTACAACTGAACTGAGTTGTCCGCCTTCTGCCGCTCCAACAAATAATCCAACCAAAAATTCGACAATTTCTCCTGCACGGTATTTTGCCGTAACCGGGCGTTCAGATGCGGGAAGTCAACCTTGTCCAAATCCTGGTCCTGGTTGTAGCAGGAATAAACAAAGACTTCTTTGCCGGTTTCCGCATCGACGTGTTTGCATAAGCACTGGGCGCAGATGCCTTTCATCATGCACTGCATCGGTGAGTTGATGGAGCCGATGGCGTGGTGGGCTTTGCTCAGGTACGGTTTCAGCACATCGAAACGGGCGGATTTGACCGCTGCCATCATGCGGTCGGAACCGATGACGATCAGATGGTCTACGTCCGCCAGCGAGATGGGTTGTTCGCCCAATTCGCCTTTGGCGTAGGCGATCATACATTCCAAGATGTTGCCGACAAACGATTTATCTTGTGGGCGGTTGGTGCTGAACGGTTCAACGCCTTCGGCTTTGTCAACCGACCAGACCACGACATCGGCGGCGGCTTCTACGTCTTCGACTTTGAAACGGTCTTGCGCGAATTTGTAACCTGCGAAGTAAATGACGCGGTTACCAGCGGCGCGTAAGGCTTTGCCGATGGAGAACAACACTGCGTTGCCCAAGCCACCGCCTAACAGCAATACGGTTTGTCCGCTTGGGATTTCGGTGGGTGTTCCCGTTACACCCATCAACACCACAGGGTCGCCGACATTCCAGTTGGCGCAGAGTCTGGATGATGAGCCCATTTCCAAGGCGATCAATGACACCGTGCCGTTGTCTTTATCGACTTCCGCGCCCGTCAACGCCAAACCTTCCGCCGCCAACACCGTGCCTTCAACGACAGGCGCAAAGGCTTCGTAGTTTTGTACGCGGTAGAATTGGCCTGGCTCGAACTTTTCTGCCGCCAACGGGGCTTTGACGACGACTTCAATAATAGTCGGAGTCAGGCGGTTGATGGCTACAATCGTGGCTTTGAAGGATTCATCCAAACGGGCAAACATATCTTTCAAGGCCGCATCACGCGCTGGTTGCCCGGCACGGTCTAGCGTTGCCAGTTCTTTCTCGAACAATTTGGCAACGTAAGGGTAGCCGTTTTTCGCGCTCGCCATCGCTTTGACGACGTTGCCCGCAAACACCGGATGGTTGTCGCCGTAGAAGCTGATGTATTTGCCGTCTTTTTGGTACGAAGTCAGCGGTGCTGGCTTACCCAATTTAGGTTTGGCTTCGTCGTGCATTTCCACCAACTCAACCGCGCCATCTTCCGTCCATTGCGGTTCATAACGTTGGAAGAACCATTTGTCCATCACAAAGGTGTCGGGGAATTCGCTTTGGTAAATCGTGTTCGGTGATGTACCAGCGGCGATGTACAAATTGCGTAATGGCACGGTGATTTTTGCGCTGGATTGCCAGCGTCCATTGTCCAGTACCAATTTGTCGAATTCAACGGCGTTCAAATGTCCGAATTCATCGGCTTGCGCCGCGATAGGGCTCATACCTTCGGCCAAGGCAATACCTTCTTCCAAAGCTTCGGAAATTTCTTCGTGGTTCTGGCGATAGGCAGGTGCGTCCTTTATGCCTTTACGGTAGAACAGGGTCACGCCGCCCCAGCTTTCGACTAACGGTTGGAAATTAGGTAGCTCACCTTCGGCTTCAGCGCGGGTGCGTTCGGCTTTGATAGCTTTGCCGTGTTCCAAAAATTCATCCAGAATTTGGGTTTCTTCAGCATCGTATCGGCGACGTACCGCCTCTTCACCATAGGATTGCACCAAGGTTTCGTAGCGGTGCAAGATTTTTTCGACTTGCACGGGGTAATATGCCATCAACTCAGTAGTTGTATCAATCGCCGTCAAACCGCCGCCGATCACACCGGCTGGCAAACGTACTTGCAGATTGGCAAGCGATGACGATTTGGCCGCGCCGGTCAATTGCAAGGCCATCAAGAAATCAGACGCTTTGCGGATGCCGCGCATCAAATTGTTTTTCAAGTCAATAATGGTTGGTTGGCCTGCGCCGGATGCCAAACAGATATGGTCAAAGCCCAAATTCCAGGCATCTTCAATGGTCAAGGTGCCGCCGAAACGCACACCGCCGTAGCTGCGGAAAGCGGCGCGGCGTTGCAAGGTCAAGTAAATAACTTTCAAGAAGTTTTTATCCCAACGCACGGTAATGCCATATTCGGCAACGCCACCGAAACCTGCCAAGATACGTTTGTCCAAATCTTCGTAAAGGTCTTTGAAATCAACAATCGGCGTGGGCAAGGTGTTGGCATCGCCAGTCAATTCAACAGGCAATGGCTCCAATTTCAAACCGTCGATACCCGCCACGGCAAAACCTTCATTGAGCAAATAATGGCTCATGGTGTAACCGGCTGGCCCCAAACCGACGACCAACGCATTTTTACCGTTGTAAGGCAACATGTGCGGGCGTTTGATATTTAACGGGTTCCAACGAGTCAAAAAGCTATAAATTTCAAAACCGTAAGGCATAAACAATACATCGGTCAGCACATTGGTTTCGATCTGTGGAATGTTGACCGGATCGGTTTTTTGGTAGATACAGCCTTTCATGCACTCGTTGCAAATCCGGTGGCCTGTACCTGGACACATTGGGTTGTCAACGATGATGATAGCCAACGCGCCGATGTTATCGCCGCCGCGTTTGACCAAGTGCATTTCGGAGATTTTTTCATCCAACGGACAACCCGTCGTGACTTCGCCCAACGGATCGGTTTTGAAGGTGTTGTTTTTCTTGTTACGCATCCCCTTGGAGCAGGAATCGGTGTCGCGCTCGTGACAATAGATGCAGTGATTAACTTCTGACAAGACTTGCCGCTCGTTATAGCGCAGGTCGGTCAACTTGAAACCATCACGGCGGCGGCGATGTTCCAACTCGCCCATCCAGACGCTGAATTCGCCTTTATCAATGGTTTCGTGTTCGACCAAATGGTCAAAATCGCGTTTGCCGGGGAATTTAAAACTCAACCAATCAGCCACCACGTCATTGTCTTGTTGAGCAACCCAGCTCCAGCGTTGCACAATGTCCATCAGGCCAGCGACAAATTCCGTGGCATCGACAATCGCCAATAAGTCTTTGAAGGTTTCAGCGGCTTCGTCATGGGCGGCGAGTTTGCTACGGATAGCGGCAACTTGTTCATCGGCGTTGACATAATCGCTAGGCTTGCCTTTGGCGAGGGTCTTGTAATGGCTGGACAACAAACCAATCACCGCACCTGCCCGCGCCACGCGGCGTTCGGCATCTTCGTCCTGGTTGGCTTCAGCAAATGCTGCGGCAATCAGCAAATCAAAGTTATTCAATACCTCAGGAATATTCCAGTCATCGGTGTTTTGGCCTTTGAAATACACACCCAGCTTATCCACCACTTCATTCTTATACGTGAAAATAGTATCGATTTCCTGCTTGATAGTGTTGGCTTGCGCGTCGCGCTGCTCACTTACATTGAACAATTTGGCGACAAACTGCCCGACATACGGCCCCATATCGACCAGCAATTGGGAAATGGCTTCCGGCGTGAAACCTTCGCCTTGGTTTTGGCGGTAAGCGGCAAACTGCCCGAACAATTCAGGGTCGTGGCGTTGTACTGATTCATCAAATACCACCGCCAAATCTTGCAAGCGGTTGGCATCGTATAAGTCTGCGTAAGTAAATCCAGGAATTCCAGGGGTAAATGTGTTGTGTTCCATAAGCCTTGAGTTTGAATCGCCCATAAGGGACATGGAATGTCCTTCGGGCAAGCTGAAAGAGAGGAAAATAACTGGCTATTGTAAGGAAAAACAGTGACTTTTGCCACCGCTAATGGCTTACGGGATTGTAAGGTAACTGAAAACTGCGGGTATAAAAGCCGTCATTGTCGCTTTATACCTCTGGTTTTGATTTGAATTGCCCGATTTTGGAACCTAAAACCTGTTTAAACCAACTGATCGGCTCTGTTGATCTTGTCCTAGGCCCACAAATCCGCCAAAGAAAACGCCACCGCATCAAACGGCGGCACGGCGACCTGGTCATCATCCTTGAGTGTCGCAATCAAAGTCCAACGGCCTTGTTGCAAATCAAATGCTTCCAGCGTTTGCGCCAAAGGATCGACAATCCATACATGCTGCACGCCATAACGGGCATAAATCGGCAATTTCACTATGCGGTCTTTCTTGGCGGTTGAAGGTGACAGGATTTCACACACCCAATCGGGAACAATCTCGAAACGGTGGTCGTCAGGCACGTTAGGCATACGCTCGCGTCGCCAACCTGCCAAATCCGGCACAGCAACTTCCACATCGCGGATGAAATGGACTTCGGGTTCGACAACAATGCGCCAACCACCAGGGCCTCCATCGCGCCCATAAGAAAACGGCGACCCTAAATCAATGTTCAAGGCACTGGCAGCCCAACCATGCTTGCCAGATGGACGCGGCATAGCATGTAGCTCGCCGTTCAAAAGCTCTCCGGTAACATGCTCCGGCAAATCCATCAATTGTTCGTAAAGTGTTGGTTTCAAAATGGCGTTCATGGGATTTTTCCTGTTGTTCAAGACGGCAATAATTAATGTCGGTAGTTGGATGTTTTTGGACTCCGTTACTCTACCTAAACGACTGTTTTGAATGTGATGATGTCCGAGTAGATTCTTAAATTTTATCCTTGCCCTAGGCCCACAAATCGGCCAAAGAAAACGTCACCGCATCAAACGGAGGCACTGCGACTTGGTCATCATCTTTAAGTGTCGAAATCAAAGTCCAACGGCCTTGTTGCAATTCAAATGCTTCCAATGTTTGCGCCAGAGGATCGACAACCCATACATGCTGCACACCGTAACGAGCATAAATCGGCAATTTCACGATGCGGTCTTTCTTGGCGGTAGACGGTGACAGGATTTCGCAGACCCAATCGGGAACAACCTCAAAGCGGTGGTCGTCAGGCACGTTAGGCATACGTTCGCGTCGCCAACCTGCTAAATCCGGCACAGCGACTTCCACATCGCGGACGAAATGCACTTCGGGTTCATTAATTATCCACCAACCGCCCGGCCCGCCGCGTCCGAAATCAAACGGCCCGGACAAATTGAACCCCAGTCCGCGCTCAACCACGCCATGCCGCCCCGATGGACGCGGCATAGTATGCAGCTCACCGTTCAAAATTTCTCCGGTGACATGCTCCGGCAAATCCATCAGTTGTTCGTAAAGGCTGGGTTTTAAAATAGCGCTCATTGCTTTTTCCTGTTGTGGATTGATAGCTAAGTAACACGATTATCATTTCCGCAATGATTTTTCCACTTACAGATACTTCTTCAAAATGGCTTCTTTTTGTTGGGGTAGCGTTGATAGCTCATTTTCCAAGACGGCAATCTGGGTTTCTATTTGGATGATTTGGGCGATGATCTTTTGTTGCTCTTCAATTGGCGGGAGAGGGATTTTAAACTCTTCAAGTTGCGCTTTTGTAATGGCCTCTCTTGTCGAACTGCCTTTCGCAATATCCAGCAAATCTTTTTTTACAGCTGCGCTTACTAAAATATGGTGCAAATACTGCGGATGCACTGCACCCGTTGGACGGAGAATTGCCACATGCTGATTAACTCTGGCTGGCAAATAGTTGGCATCAACGACGCAACACCTGGCAACAGAGGCACCCGTGATATTGATTAATACATCATTGGCTTCAACAATGACATTTTCTAGTAATTTTGCCTGTTTTTCGTCAATGAAAACCAAGCCTTTTTCTTTAAATTCGTCATCATGAACGTTCTGACTACGAATTAAGGTTATTCCTGTTTCCTTGTACGAAGATTGCCCGCCTATTGGCGTTGCCCCGCTACCTATTTTTGATGTAATTTCAGATAGTTTTTGTCTTGAGGCAGAAACATTGTTTATAGTGTATCCAATAATTGCTTTTAGCCTTTCAATTTCTGATTTTGCCTCTAATTCTTTCGCGTCTAAAACATCAATCTCACCCACAATTTTTTCTTGGATGGCTTTCTCTGGAAATGGAATTTTTAATTTAGCCAAATCATCACCGTAAACATGCGGTTGCGCTTGCCCTCTTTGCAATTTATAAATTTCATCTTGAATTGATTTCAAAAAAATATAAATCAAATTTGTAGATAGTTTTTTTTCATTTTTTGATTTAATTGTATTGCAATCTGAAGCAAAAATCGGCTCATCAAAATAATTGACAAAACCTGAATATGCGCCCGATGCGCTGACAGTAATAATATGGGCTTCTCTATTAGCTTGATTATGAAAATAAGCCGCCGATTTCCCGCCTGCAATCACAGGAATATCGCCTATTACTGTTTCTGCTTGCGTTATGCTTTTTCCTTTTTTAATTTCTGCTATTTCCCCTAACAATACTAATTTAGTTGTCCCCCATACTTTTTCAAAACTTATCTTTTTTTTTACTGTCAGGGAAATACTTTTCTCAAACTCCACACGGTCGAAACTAAACAGGTCAACCAAATTAACCCGAAAAATATGCTGGGCTAAGCTGACGGTTATCGGCGTTTCAAACTCACCCTTGAACGCATGATAAATATAAGTGCTGGCCTTTTCGGGATTGTCAAAAACATCCGCGTCAAAAAGCTTTGTGCATTCGTCAATCGCTTTACCACGTTGGACAGGATGGATGCCTTCGCTACCGCGCCGATTGCTGAACTCATAGCCTAAAAACTGTTTTTCCTGCTGCTTTTCACCGCTTTTGACCAAGACGATTTTTTGCTTATAAACAAGGATAAAATAAAACAACTTTTCGGTTTCAACGGCGATGATCTTATTCCAAGTTTCCGCTTCGTTTTTGGCGTTGATTTTTTTTAGATAACCCTGGTAAGTTTCATTATTTTTGATGGCATCATTCGGCTGTTTTTTCAGTAAACTGGCGTAATCGTCAAATGAAACCCCTGCCCAAACATGAGCGACATATTTGCTTAGCGGTTTTTCAATGCCGTTAAGAGTGACATCTTTAACATCAGCAACGGCTGCTTCCAATGATTTTCTAATGTTGATGCTGTCGTAATTGGAGCGGCGGCGTAAAAACAGCGTGACGGTGTTAGTCCCTGTTGCCATAAAGGTATTGTTACCGAGTTCGGCAATCGCCACTATATCGAAATACTGCAAGATGATTTCGCGGGCTTTGGTATAAATCCCCGTATTACTCAAGATGCTGCTGGGCAAAATAATCCCCGCCATACCGCCGTCTTTTAACAGTTGCTTGGTGCGCTCGATGAACAAGCATTCTATCTCACTGCTTTGGTCGGTCAGTTTGTCGTAACTGTCAAAATCCGCTTCGGTGTAATACTTGCGGGCGTTGTTTTTAAACGCTGACACAGAATAAGGCGGATTGGAAACGACTATATCAAACTGTTTGTTATCCTGTGGGAAGGTCTTGTCGGTTTTCGCTAACAGGCCGTTATACTCAGGCGTACGGGTAAAGCTGCCTAACCCGTCACTGTGGATGATTTTAGCCAGCCCGTCACCGTGTAAATAGCAGCCGACTTTGCCTACTTTCACCAGCCGGTAATCTTTCTCTATACCGTAGACATAGGTGTACGCCCATTCAAAATGGTCTTCTTTCCAGGTTTTTAGTTTTTTTGCGGTGGCGTCAATAAACGCAGTAGGGCTTATCCGGTCAATCAGGCGTTGCATCTCGTGCATACTTTCAGTGATGAAATGACCGCTACCCGCCGCGTAATCAATGATGGTAGGCAAGAGATTGTTAGCTTCACCATAAGCCAATTTTTCATGAACCAGTTGGTCAATGGGTAAACTTTTGATAATAAACTGTGCGATAGGCACTGGCGTAAAGAATTGACCGGATTCTTGCTTTAAGCCCGTCGTCAACAACAACTCAAAAAAATCGCTGAGATATTGTTGCTTTTTGGTATAACGGATTTTGAAGCCTTGCAACAGTTCAACGACCTCTTTAACCACCTTGGCATTTTCTTCAAAGGTGGCATCATCAAAAACTTCCTTGATGGCAAATTCATTGTTTTTCTTGAGACGGATTTCGGTCAATTGTTCAAGAAACTGTTTTTTTATGGACTCGTCAAGCCCTTGAAATTTGATGTCGAATTCGCTATCTGACAAATCCGTCACTTCTTTTTCCAAAAACTCTTTCATGCCTTTTTTGTACAGGTCAGTGAGCCGTTTTTGAAATGAGATATGATTATCTTTACCCTCAACCCATTGAAAACCCAACTCTTCAGTCGGCTTGGTGGCTTTTTCATCGTAAATTTTGCACAAGAACAAGGTAAAGATTTTATTGAACGCATTCGGTTTGTCCGAAACCACATTATGGCGAAGGATTTCCAAAAACTGATTGAAAATAAAACTACTGTCTTCTTGTTTTATGTCTTTTAAGCTCTTTGGCGTTAGGGCTTGGCTTTGAAAATCGTAAGGCTTTACCCATTCATCGAAAACGCCATTATTTTTTGGCAATTTGTTCCAGCGCTCATAACAATCTTTAACGTTGCCCGTTTGCCGATAATCGGCTTCTATTTTAATGATTTCATTTCGGTAAATGATTTGCTCGGCTTTTATGTCCGATGCGTAGAGCATTAAAATATCGGCATTTTTATCTTGTTGAAAATAAGTGAACAGTTGCCCGCCGTCTTTTTTGAGTTTGTTAAATTCTTTGTCAAACTCAACGCCGTAAATTTTGCACTCAACCATCAAGTACGCCGTGCCATCATCATGCGTGACTAAAATATCAAGCCGTCCGCTGGTGCCATGTCCTGTGTCCCAGGTCTTTTCTAAGATGATGTTTTGCGGCTTATAACCTTTTTCAAGTAGACGATTAACGCATTCCAATACCACCAAATTTTCAGCCTGAGAAAAATTTTGAGTCGTTTTGCTATCGGATTTAATCAAATCGCCATAGTTAATTTTCTTTTTTTCAAAATCAATCTCAATGGAGTAACCATCGGCATACTTCTTATGAAATATGTCTAATGTATTTTCTTTAGGTGTAAAACCAATTATTTTAACGAGCTTAGCGTTCAACATCTTTTTTGCTTAGTAATTTTCTTCATTTTTCAATGTGTTATAGTATATGTTCATTATATACGTTTAGCGTTCATATTCTCATATACCCTAAAGCGAGATCAAGAACTATTAAAATCCTTAACAATACACTCAAAGGCTCTTTAGCGAGACGGTTATTCTGGCCTACCAATATCCTTTTTGTACAATTCATCGGACATAAAAAAAGCCGGAGTTATTCACTCCAGCCTTTTTATGTGTAGCACTTACCGAAACGTTCAGTCCGCTTGCCTTCTCAAGAAGGCCGGGATGTCCAGGTAATCTAAATCAGTCTCTTTTTTAGGTTGTGCACCGAAACGGATTTCCTTGTTTTCTGCCGCCGGCTTGTTTTCGCTTTTGTCACGACGATGAATGGTTGGTTTATCAAAATTATCATAGTTGATACCACTACCGGCAGGTTTTTGCATCATTTTAACCGGCGCTTTAACAGGCAGCGGCGGTAAACCCATGCCTGTTGCGACAACAGTAACTTTAATTTCATCGCCCAGTGACGGGTCAATCGCAGTACCGATTTTGATAATCGCATCTTCTGAAGCAAATTCGTGGACGATGTTACCCACTTCATTAAACTCGGCAATACCCATGTCGGCAGCTGAGATGTTAACCAGAATACCGCGCGCACCTTGCAGGTTAATGTCTTCCAGCAATGGGCAGGCAATGGCTTTTTCAGCCGCTTCACGCGCACGATGTTCGCCTGACGCCGAACCTGTACCCATAATTGCTGCACCCATGCCTGACATCACTGTCCTGACGTCGGCAAAATCGACGTTAATCATGCCAGGGTGGACGATCAGTTCGGTAATGCCTTGTACCGCATCCAGCAATACATCATTAGCCGCTTTAAAGGCGTCCAGCAACGATACGTTATTGCCCAGTACCGGCAATAATTTCTGGTTAGGAATCGTAATCAGCGAGTCAACCGATTTCTCCAGCTCGATGATGCCTTGTTCGGCAACGTTCTGCTTCTTTTTACCTTCAAAAAGAAACGGTTTGGTCACAACGGCAACTGTCAAAATACCCATTTCCCGGGCGATTTCAGCAATAACCGGAATAGCGCCTGTACCTGTTCCGCCACCCATACCGGCAGTCAGGAAAACCATGTCCGCACCATGTAACACTTCCTTAATGCGTTCTTTGTTTTCCTGTGCAGCTTGCTTGCCAATTTCGGGGTTTGTGCCTGCGCCCAGACCTTTGGTCAGTTCGATACCTAACTGAATAATCGTACCTACATTCAACTTTCTTAGCGCCTGAGCATCGGTGTTTGCACAGATAAATTCCACACCTTCAATATGACAACCAATCATGTGATTGACTGCATTGCCACCACCACCACCCACACCAATAACTTTGATGACGGCAGTCTCACTATACATATCTACTAATTCATATTTCATTTTCGCTGCCCCTTAATTAGACACAATACAAAGTTATTAAAAATTACCCTGAAACCAGCTTTTCATCTTCTCAAGCCATCCGGCAGTATCAGAATCACTACTTCTGCCTATACCCTGATGCTCTTTACCATAAATTAACAACCCGACCCCCGTTGCATGGACCGGGTTTTTTACTACTTCAGCTAACCCTGTGACATTTTCCGGCCCTCCCATACGCACCGGCATGTGGAAGATTTCTTCTGCCAACTCGATTAACCCCATCACTTTTGAACTGCCGCCGGTCAATACAATGCCGGCTGCTATCAATTCTTCATTACCGCTACGCCTTAGTTCCGATTGAACTAATAACATCAGTTCTTCATAGCGCGGCTCAATAATCTCCGCCAGGTTTTGTGCTGAAATCCGGCGCGGCGCACGGTCACCGATACTGGGTACATCAATGGTGCCATCGACGTTCGCCAGTTGCGTTAACGCACAGGCATATTTGCGCTTAATTTCTTCAGCATTGACTGTCGGTGTCCGCAGTGCAACGGCTATATCATTGGTTACCTGATCGCCTGCTATCGGTATAACCGCCGTGTGCTTGATCGCACCTTCAACAAAAACAGCTATATCGGTTGTGCCGCCGCCTATGTCGATTAAACAGACCCCCAACTCTTTTTCATCGTCCGTGAGCACTGAATTACAAGACGCCAATTGTTCCAGTACGATGTCTTCAACTTCCAGCCCACAACGGCGGATACATTTGATAATGTTTTGCGAGGCGCTGACGCTGCTGGTGACCATGTGTACTTTGGCTTCGAGACGAATGCCTGACATCCCGATAGGCTCTTTAATGCCATCCTGAAGATCAATCACAAACTCCTGCGGCAAAATATGCAAAATCTTCTGGTCGGCAGGAATGGCTACCGCACGGGCAGAATCAATAACCCTGTCGATGTCATACTGGGTCACTTCCTTATCCTTAATCGCGACAATGCCATGCGAGTTCAAACTCCTGATATGGCTACCCGCAATACCTGCAAAAACAGATTTAATCTGGCAACCTGCCATTAATTCCGCTTCCTCAATCGCCCTTTGTATGGATTGCACAGTCGATTCCAGATTAACAACAACGCCTTTTCTAAGTCCGCGTGATGGCGTTGTGCCTATGCCGATTATCTCTATACTGCCGTCACTGCCAAGCTCACCGACAATAGCCGCGACCTTGGATGTCCCTATATCCAGCCCAACTATTAAATTACGTTCTGTTTTTTTCGCCATTTTGTATACTCTGCCGCTTATTTCGTGCGCTTTTCAGTTTCACTTTGGGGCGATGCAATACTTTTCCAGTCGATTTCAGCCGTTCCAGGTTTCCATGAAACCGCATATCCATTGGGATACCTCAAATCAACCACTGCCATTGCATCAACCTGCTCTTGTCTTAAGACTGCCAGCGTTTTTAAAAACCGCTGTAACTTCTTTAACTGTTCATTTCTTCCCAGCAATATTTCCAAACCTGTCGTCAATTTGATTTTCCAGGCTCCACGATTATTAACATTAAATTCTGCCAATTCAATCGAATGATCCGCCAGACTTGTTTTAATACCCTTCATCATTTCCAGGACTTTTTTCTGTTGTCGTTCTGGACCTGTCAGAACCAACAAGTTCTGGAACTGCTCTATATTATTGGGTGTAAATATCACACCTTGCTCGGTAATCAGGCTGTCTTCACGCCAACGGACATAAGGTGTTTTTTCGCGTACTTTAATATCAATCGCATCAGGCCAGATCCGCTTGACACTAACCTCTTCCACCCAGGGCATCGTTGAAACAGCAAGCTGTATTGCCTGCACATCGACATCAAAAAAACCGGTCATCACCAATGGCTGCAAGACCGTTTTTAGCTCATCCTTGCTAAGATATTGAAAAACCCCCTCTGTCCTTACATATTTAATCGGCAGGCTTTTGACGTAAGTCACCTCCGCCAATTTATTTCCATACGCCCAGAAAACCAGAGCCGTCAATAACAGCAGGCTGAGCGCCAGGGTTTTTGTGCCTATATTGTTCATTAACTCAGGCTGGTTTCCAATATCCGCCACACCAGTTCGTCAAAACCGATACCCGCCTGTTTGGCTGCCATCGGCACCAGACTGTGGTCTGTCATACCCGGCACGGTATTGATTTCTATTAATTGATATTGCCCTGCATCATTAATAAAAACATCAACCCTGGCCCAACCTTTAACCCCAATCACTTCACTGGCTTTAACGGCCAGCTTTCTTAATTGCAGTTCTTCATCCTGGTCCAACCCACAAGGGCAATGATACTGGGTGGTGGTAGCGTTGTACTTTGCTTCATAATCATAAAAATCATGAGGCGTTTCCAGACGAATGACCGGCAAGGCTTCGCCATTCAATACGGCAACGGTGTACTCCTTACCATTCACCCAACGTTCCGCATACACATCACAGTTATAGCCCGCTGCCACCGTTAAAGCATTGACCAGCTCATCCCGGTTGCGCGCCTTGCTCATGCCTATGCTGGAACCTTCCTGTGCCGGCTTGACAATCACCGGAAAGCCTAGTTTCTCGATACAAGGGTCAATATCATCTTCACTCTTCAGCAGATACCATTCAGGGGTGACCAAACCGGAACCCTGCCAACACAGCTTGGTGCGCAGCTTATCCATGCTTAATGCCGATGCCAGGACGCCGCTACCCGTATAAGGTATTCCCAATACTTCCAGAACCCCCTGCAGAACGCCATCTTCTCCACTGCGCCCATGAATGATATTAAAAACCCGGTCAGCTTTTATGTCTGCCAAAGCATCAATGGGACTTGCAGTCACATCAACTGCAACCGCATCAATACCTTTATTAATCAAGGCATCATAAACCGCCTTGCCGCTTCTTAAGGACACTGCCCGTTCTGCGGCTGATCCGCCCATCATCACGGCAACACGCCCAAACCGCTCAACGGAAGACAGCGACTTTAAATCCACAGCATTTTGCGTTCCAGTTTCTGTGCCCTGAACTCCTACCATACAAACCTCAGTCTGCAAAACCACACCATAGCGTTCCTCAACTTTAAGCTGAACATATTTAATTAAAGCTTCAATTTCTGCGGCACTGGCATTGCCGGTATTAACGATAAAATTGGCGTGTTTTTCCGATACGCAAGCACCGCCAATCGCATAGCCTTTTAAACCCGTTTGTTCTACCAATCTGGCAGCGTAATCACCTTCAGGATTTTTAAATACTGATCCACAACTGGGCTGGTTAGTCGGTTGTGTTTTTGCCCGCTTTTCCAGTAAGCCTTTAATTTTCTGTGTGCTCTCTTCCGAGACACCTGACTCAAGCTTTAAATTTGCGGCCAGAAACCATTCGCCTTCCAAGCCTTTGGCAGAACGGTAACTCACTTTAAAATCATGCGGCTGTCGAATAGATACCCGACCCGCTAAATCGATGACTTCCACCTGCTTGACTATATTCCAGGTTTCGCCGCCAAATGCCCCGGCGTTCATCTTTAATGCTCCGCCCATTGTCCCCGGAATCCCTGCCAGAAACTCCGCACCACTTAATCCCTGCCGACTGCAAAAACGTGCGACATGGGCACAAGGGACGCCTGCTTCAACATAAACCGAACCGTCTTCAGCCATTTCCATCTTTTTCAAGCGTCCGGTCGTATTAATCACCGTACCGCGTATACCGCCGTCCCTGACCAATAAATTACTACCCAAACCCATCCAGAACACTGACTCAGCTTCCGGCAGGGATTTGACAAACTCGATCAAATCTTGCTTGTCTTCAGGGATATAGAGTCGATCAGCAGAACCGCCTACCCGCCAACTGGTGTATTTCGCCAGTTTTTCATTTAATAACAACCTGCCTTTCACGCTAAAGCATCAGTCAATAATTGCGGAAGCTGTGTGGACATTTGCCCTACATTACCTGCACCCATAGTCAAAATCACATCGTCACTGTGCACTATACCGGCCAGTATTTTGGGCAGCTCTTCCCAGTTTTCAATAAAAACCGGGTCAACTTGTCCGCGTATACGGATTGCCCGGCTCAACGCCCGTCCATCCGCGCCCGGTATCAAGGTTTCGCCCGCCGAATAAACGTCCATCAGGATTAATACATCGACGCTGGACAGCACGTGCACAAAATCTTCAAATAAATCACGGGTGCGCGTATACCTGTGCGGCTGGAAAATAACAACCGAGCGTTTATCCGGCCACGCCTGACGCAAAGCTTCCAAAGTTGCGGCAATCTCGCGGGGATGATGTCCATAATCATCAACCAGCGGCACTGTACCGATATTGGGAAGCGTTAACTCTGAATGTTGGAAGCGCCGACCAACGCCCTTGAATGCACCCAGGCTTTTGATGATCGCCGCATCATCGACATCCAGCCGGGTCGCAACGCTAATTGCCGCCAACGCATTCAGCATGTTGTGCCAACCCGGCATATTCAGGGTCACTTGCAACGGTGGATAATCGCCGCGCCTTAACACATCAAATGTTGTGTGCATGCCTTCTTGCTTAATATTTACGGCCCGAACATCAGCCTCTTTGTGTACGCCATAAGTGATGACCGGCTTGGAGATTTCCGGCAGGATTTCCCTGACGCCTTCGTCATCCAGGCACAACACCGCCAATCCATAGAAAGGCAGATGATGCAAAAACTCGATAAAGGTATCTTTCAGTCGCTGGTAGCTGTTCTGATAAGTTGCCATGTGATCCTGGTCAATATTGGTCACTATCGCTATCATCGGCTGCAAGTACAAGAATGACGCATCGCTTTCATCCGCTTCGGCAACCAGATAATTGCCCAACCCCAGCTTGGCATTAGTCCCCGCGCTATTTAACCGTCCGCCAATCACAAAAGTAGGGTCTAGTCCGCCCTCGGCCAATAGGCTGGCTGTCAAACTGGTCGTTGTGGTCTTGCCGTGAGTTCCGGCTATCGCTATACCAAAACGGAAACGCATTAACTCAGCCAGCATTTCTGCACGCGGAATAACCGGAATCCTGTTGATATAGGCTTCGTCAACTTCCTCATTACTGCGGTCGATTGCACTGGAAACCACCACGACATCAACTTGGGTAATATTTTCCCGTTTATGCCCGATAGTGATGGTCACACCCAAAGCGGCCAGTCTGTCCGTGACTTGGCTGGCTTTTATGTCCGAACCGGAAACCTGATAACCCAGATTCAATAACACTTCCGCAATACCGCTCATGCCGGTTCCGCCAATACCGACAAAATGTATCCTGTCGATATTGCCCAAAGCTGCTGCGATTACCCGCGTGGAAATGGCATTCTTAGGAAAATTCATGCCTTAGCCTCGGCTATACAAAATCCGGCAACTACTTCCGTGGCATCCAGACGGGCGCATTCCTTTGCCGCTTTGCCGATGGTATCCAATTGCTTAAGCACTTGCGTTATGCTTTCTGCCAGCGTTTGCGGATTCAAATCTTTTTGCAGCAAAAGCCGCCCAGCACCGGCATCAGTTAAATATCGGGCATTGGCTACCTGATGATCGTCAATTGCACCGGGCAGCGGTATAAAAATAGCGGGGATGCCAACCGCAGCGACTTCACTCACAGTCATCGCACCCGCCCTACAAATAACCAGATCGGCCCATTGGTAAGCAGCCGCCATATCATCTATAAATGCACTGACCTCAGCATTAATATTCAATACCTTATAACGGGCATCCACCTGCTCCTGCATGGCTGATCCGCTCTGGTGCTTTATCGTTATATCCGTTAAGTTCGCAATGGCTTCTGGCACGACTTCATTCAATATTTGCGCACCCTGGCTACCGCCGACCACCAGAATTCTAATAGCCTGTCCAGGTTGCCTACTTTTAGCGCCCAATACTTCCAGAAAAGATTTCCTTATCGGATTCCCGGTGCACTTTGCATTGACCGCTTTTTTAAAACTATCGGGAAACGCTTCCAAAACCTGATTTGCCAACTTCGCCAACAGTTTGTTGGTCGTTCCGGGCACGCGGTTTTGCTCATGGATTATCAACGGGATACCTAATAGTTTTGCCATCAATCCGCCAGGCCCCGCAACAAATCCACCCATACCCAATACCACATCAGGTTTGCGTTGGCGCAATATTGTCCTTGCCTGCAAACAAGCTTTCAGCAATAAAAACACCGCTTTTATCTTTGCTGACCAGCCTTTGCCCCGCACACCCGCAACGGATAACCAGTCAATCTCAATGCCCTGCGCTGGAATCACCCGGCTTTCCAGACCTTTCTGTGTGCCCAGCCAGCTGACCTGCCAGCCTTTTTCTGCCAGCGAACCGGCAACAGCAAGAGCCGGAAACACATGCCCGCCGGTTCCTCCGGCCATAATGACTATACGCTTGCCCATCGCTTTGACCTTTGCTTGGGTGTACTGACGTTTATTTCAGTAGTTTCGCTATGCACACGAAATAAAATCGCGATAGCGCAACACATGGTTACCATACTGCTGCCGCCATAACTCATCAGCGGCAGTGTTATGCCTTTGGTGGGTAAAATCCCCATATTAACGCCCATATTGACGAACGCCTGAAAGCCAAACCAGATACCGATTCCGTAGGCGATATAGGCTGAAAACCCTTCACCTGCCTGCTCGGCTGCTTGTGCTATTGCAAAAGCGCGCCATACCAATACTGAAAATAAACCGATTACCGCAAACACACCCAGCAGACCTAATTCTTCGGCGATGACCGAAAACAGGAAATCGGTATGCGCTTCGGGTAAATAAAATAATTTCTGGATACCGCTGCCAAGCCCCACACCCGACACTCCACCACGGCCAAATGAAATAAGCGCCTGGACTAGCTGGAATCCAGTATCCAAAGGATCAGCCCAGGGATCCATAAAGCTGGTCACTCGCTTCATGCGATAAGGTTCAAAATACACCAGCAAGGTTGCCAGTACCGCTACTAACGATAACAACATGATAAATTGGGATAATCTTGCACCAGCCAAAAACATGATGCCCATAGCAATAATTAGAATTACCACCGATGAGCCAAAGTCAGGCTCCATCAACAGCAATACACTCGCTACTGAAAACAATAATAATGGCTTTATCAGGCCAAAAGCAGATTGCTGTATTGATTGCTGATGCCGGGTTACATAACCCGCCAAATAGATGACAGCAAAAAACTTGACCAATTCCGACACCTGTATTTGCTGACCGCCTAACATTAACCAGCGTGTACTACCGTTAACGTTATGACCAAGGCCCGGTATCAAGACAATAATCAGCAACAACAATCCCAGAATAAACAGCCAGGGCCCCAGCTTTTCCCAGGAGCGCATCGGAATAGTCGCAATCCATCTGCCAAAAAGCAAGCCAACACTTATAAAAATCAATTGCTTAACCATATTATGCTTAAGCGGGTTAAGCATGAGCGGATCGAGCAGGTTGTTATCCACGACTTGCCAATGCAGTGATGAAGACGCCACCATGACATAACCGACAAGCAAAATGCCCAAGCTCGCCATCAACAAGATCGGGTCAAAATGAAACGGGTCATAGACCGGGGCTTTGGTTTTTTTATTCATGCGCTCAGTGCCAATACGGCCTTGGTAAATTTGTTGCCCCTGTCCTGGTAATTTTTATACTGGTCAAGGCTGGCACAGGCCGGTGACAGCAATACACTATCGCCGGTATCCGCAAGACCGGCGGCAATCCGTACCGCCTGTGCCATGTTCTCTGCTGCATAAACCGGAACAGAACCCTTTACTGCCCGCTCTATCAACCCGGCATCCTTACCCATCAAAACCACACTTTTTGCTTTTTCGCGGATCGCCGGAGCCAATTCACTCATATCGGCACCTTTGGCATCGCCACCGGCGATAAGGATGACTTTGCGCTGATAGCCTTCCAAAGCCGCAATACAAGCACCGATATTGGTCGCTTTGGAATCGTTAACCCAAGTCACTCCACGAATTTCGGCAACCCGTTGCATCCTGTGTTCAAGACCTTTAAACTTCCGCAAGGCGTTGCACATAGCCTGTTCATCCAATCCTACCGCCACCCCTAAAGCTAATGCAGCGAGCGCATTGGCCGCATTATGCCTGCCTTCAAGCGGTAGTTCGGACAGCGGCATCAGGTAATTTTGTTCATGCACCAGATATTCAATACCGTCCTCCATTGCCAGATAAAAATCAGCTGTCTTTTTAATAGAGAACGTATAGAGCTGCCTGCCTTCTTCCCTCATCGCATCCACGATCGGATCATCGACATTGATAACCATTACGCCATTACCTCTAAAAACCCTTTGTTTTTGCTGTGCGTAATCGGCTATATCGTCGTGCCTGTCCATGTGGTCAGCGGTAACATTCAATACGGTTGCCGCGGCAGCATTGAAAACGGAGGTTCGCTCCAGCTGAAAGCTGGACAGTTCCAGCACATATAAATCTACTTTTTGCTCCAGCAAGTCCAAAGCGGGTATGCCCAGGTTTCCACCCACGGCGACACGAACACCAGCTGCTTTCGCCATTTCTCCCAACAGGCTTGTCACCGTACTTTTGCCATTGGAGCCGGTAATTCCGATCACAGGCGCATTAATAGCACAGGCAAACAAATCAATATCGCTAACTATTCTTGTGCCGTTGGCGATAGCCCTGACTATTGATTTTTCATTGAGCGACACGCCGGGACTCACGACCAGATGCGTTGCAACCTTGAAAGCAGCTTCATCAAAACCGCCGGTAAAAACCGGCGTATCGGGCATTTGTTCAAAAAACTCGGCTATTAACGGCGGCTTGTCACGACTATCGACTATCGCAAAATTAAAACCGGCATTTTTCAGGAAATGTGCAACAGAAATACCCGTGCTGCCAATGCCTACCACCAAAACCTTGGCAGTTTGCGGGTCCAGCGCAAAATGCTTTTTTAACAAGTCTAGAGTTGCTTCGGTATCCATTTTTATCTCAGTTTTAAAGTCGCCAAACCAACCAGCACCAGGATAACGGTGATAATCCAGAAACGTACGATGACGCGCGGCTCAGGCCAACCTTTCAATTCAAAATGATGGTGTATCGGAGCCATTTTAAACACGCGCTTTCCCCTGGTTTTAAAGGACGCCACCTGGATAATCACCGATAATGTTTCCATCACAAAAACACCACCCATAATCACCAGCACGATTTCCTGCCTGACCAGAACTGCCAAAACACCTAAAGCGGCACCCAAAGCCAGAGCACCGACATCACCCATAAACACCATTGCAGGATAGGTGTTAAACCACAGGAATCCGAGCCCCGCCCCAATCAGCGTGGCGCAAAAGACAATCAATTCACCGGCATTAGGCAAATAAGGAATAGCCAGATATTCAGCGAAAGCGACATGGCCTGATAAATAGGCAAAAATCCCCAAACCCGCACTGACCATAACGGTTGGCATGATAGCCAGACCGTCCAGGCCATCAGTTAAATTGACGGCGTTGCTGGTGCCAACAATGACAAAATAGGTCAGCACTACATACGTCCAACCCATATCCACCATGACATCTTTAAAAAATGGAATGATAAATTGGGTTTCTGCAGGCAAGATCGCCGTTTTATACAGAAAAACGGCGGCTGTTAAACCAATAACTGATTGACCCAAATATTTGGCCTTAGCCGACAGGCCATCACTGTTACGTTTAATGACTTTACGATAATCATCGATAAAGCCAATAATGCCGTAGCCCATAGTAACCAGCAAAATAACCCAGATATAACGGTTACCAAGATCCGCCCACAGCAAGGTGCTGATAGCAACCGCAACCAGTATCAAGGTTCCCCCCATCGTAGGCGTACCTGATTTCTGATAATGCGACTCCGGTCCCAAGTCACGAATGCTTTGCCCAATCTTGTTGCTGCTTAATTTTCTGATCATGACCGGTCCGATAAGGAGCGATATCAGCAACGAAGTCAATACACCAAGTATGGCGCGGAAAGTCAGGTAATGAAAAACCCTGAAGCCGCCATCAAATGTCATCAAGTAATCTGCCAAGTAAAGTAACATTACTTATGTCCTGAAATTATCAACCAAAGCGGCTGCTATATTTTCCATGCGTTGCGACCGTGAGCCTTTTATCAAAATTGTTTCATCCCCTTTTAGTTCTTGCTTTAAAACACCAATCAACTGTTCTTGCGTATCAAAAAAATCAGCCCCTGCACCGTAAGCCTGAACAGCGTGCTGAGCGTCTTTACCAACCGCCAGCAACCTTACTACGCCGCTTGCCTTGACAAGCTGGCCAATTTCTTGATGAAATTTTGGGCTATCCGGTCCCAACTCTCCAAAAGCGCCCAAAACCAGCCAGGGTTTGCCAGAGCAGTTAATCAATACATCAATACCTGCCTTTAAGGAAGTTGCATTGCCGTTGTAGGTATCATCAATCACAATATTGCCGAAACGGCTTAACAATGGCTGCAAACGTCCTGTTACCGGCTTAACAGTTTCCAGACCCTGTTTAATTTCTTGCAGGCTAAATCCCAACGCCAAAGCGGCAGCCGTTGCTGCCAGGGCGTTAACAACATTGTGTTGTCCCGCTAATCTCAGAACGATACCTATCGAACCCTTCTCAGTAATCAGATTGAACGTGGTAGCGAATGCCCGATCAAGCGTTTCCGTTGAAATATCTTCAGCCCTAACCTGAGCATCTTCATGCAAGCCGAAGGACAGAAATTTTCTGTTCCCCAGCAACCCTTTCCAGTAAGCGTAATATTTATCATCCCTGTTGATAACAGCGATACCTTCGGGTTTGAGCGTTTCGAAAATCTCGCCTTTGGCCTTGGCTACACCGTCCAGACTGCCAAACCCTTCAATATGAGCAGCGCCGGCATTGTTTAATATCACTACATCAGCCTGAGTATAGTGACTGGTAAAGGCGATTTCACCCGCATGGTTAGCCCCCATTTCTATTACTGCGTACTGGTGCTCTTCGTTCAAACCCAGCAGCGTCAAGGGTACGCCTATATCATTATTCAGATTGCCTTTGGTAAACAGGACCTTGCCTTTTACCGCAAGAATGGCCGCCGCCATCTCTTTAACAGTGGTCTTACCGTTACTACCGGTCACACCGACTGCTAAAACATCTACTTTTTTCCGCCACGCCCCCGCCAGTTCAGCCAACGCCAAACGCGTATCAGCTACGACAATATGCGGAATACCGGCTGAAAAGCCCGGGTGCACAATAGCGGCAATCGCGCCTGCCTGTTCAGCCTGACGGACAAACTCGTTGCCGTCAAAATTATGACCTTTAATAGCGACATAAAGCTGTCCGGGCTGTATTGCACGGGTATCTATGCTAATGGAGGAGACCTCAACGTCTTCTCCGGTGAGTTTCCCTTGAACAAGCCCGGCAATTTCACTCAACATCATTTTCATTGCTATCCGGCTCTCGTCGTTAATGCTTCAATCACAATGTCTTTGTCGCTGAAAGGTAGCTGTAACCCGTTAATTTCCTGATAATCTTCATGACCTTTGCCGGCAATCAATATGCAATCGTTGTTATCTGCGTTTGCTATGGCACTACGTATTGCCTGTGCCCGATCACGAATCACTTCAACTTTACTTACAACAGAAGAAATCGAGGTACTGCAACCGGATAAAATATCGTTAACTATGGCCATGCCGTCTTCAAAACGCGGATTATCGTCAGTAACAATTACATGATCGGCAGCCTGTTCAGCAATATGCCCCATCTGCGGGCGCTTGCCCTTATCCCTGTTACCGCCACAGCCAAAAACCGCCCATAAATCCTGATGAACATGCTTCCTTAAACTTGATAAAACCTTGTCCAGAGCATCCGGTGTATGAGCATAATCTACAAAAACCAGCGGTTGGCCCGCACCGCCAAAGTTCTCCATGCGACCTGCAACGGGTTTTAGCGATTTAAGCCGCTCAGCTGCATCGGCTAGAGAAATGCCTAAAGCCAGCATAACAGCCAGCACACAGAGGACGTTTTCAACGTTAAAGTCTCCATAGAGCGGAACGAATATGTGCTGGGCATTTGTATCAAAGCAAACGTCAAACTCAATGCCTTCTCCTTTATTCAGGATATTTTCCGCATTGATATTCTTCCCAGAATCCAGTGTATTTCCCTTTGCGCTAATTCCCCAAACAGCCACCTTTTCTGGAATCGCCGAGATAATCTGCCCACAATAGACATCATCCAAATTTACAACCACAAAAGCTAAACCCTGCTTTTTCAGCAACGCCAGCTTGGCTTGCAAATAGGCCTCCATAGTGCCGTGATAATCCAGATGATCGCGGCTGATATTAGTAAACACCGCACCCTTGAATTGCACTCCATTCACCCTGCCCTGTTCCAGGCCATGCGATGAAACTTCCATTGCTACGGCCTGTTTTTTATCCTTTAATAAAGTCGCCAGCATTTGTTGAACGGACAGAGCATCGGGTGTGGTATTAAGTGTTTTATTAAGCTTACCCGGCTCACCCCAACCCAGCGTCCCAATAATGCCGCAATCGTCAAGCATCTGACCCAAAAACTGACTGCAGGACGTTTTTCCATTAGTACCGGTAATACCAATAACATCCATAAAACGGGAGGGATACCCATAATAACGCGCGGCTATATCTCCTAATTTTTCTGCCAAGTTTGCAACTGCAATCATTGGAATCGATACCGGCTGTCCAGGGGCACTATCCCCTCCAAGCCCGACAGGATCAACCAGAACTGTACATGCACCGTTATCAATAGATTGTTGGAGATGCGCTAATCCGTGTTGACTGGAGCCTGAAAGGGCAAAGAATACAGTCCCTGACACAACTTTACGGCTATCCAAAGCGAGTCCGCTTATTTGCACGTCCTTACTATCAATACCATTCAGGCTATAAGCACCGAACCCATCTAATAACTCTTGCAGGCCCATAGACTTGTCGTTACTGGCTCTTCTGGGTCAGCAGGATTGGCATGGTCTCTTCTTTATCTGGCGCAATTTCGAGGATTCTCAGCGCACCTGCCATTACCTTGGCAAACACCGGTGCTGAAACCAATCCTCCGTAATATTGACCTGCTGACGGTTCGTCAATCATTACGACAATTATTAACCGAGGGTTTTTAGCGGGAGCCATTCCTGCAAAAACCGCAAAATAGCTTTTATCGGTATAGCCATGAGCACCCGCTTTTTTTACTGTCCCGGTTTTACCGGCAACCGTATAGCCATCAACTCTGGCTTCATAAGCGGTACCTTCCTTAGTAATCACGGTTTCCATCATAGCCCGCACAGCTTTTGCCGTTTTTTTCGTAAAAATTCGCTGCGGCGCATCGTCTTCATCACGCTTTAGTAAGCTGACTGAATGCAATATGCCATCATCAGCCAAAGCCGTATAGGCTCTTGCCAGTTGCAATGCTGAACTGCTTACACCATAACCAAATGATAAAGTTGCCCTGTCGAAATCATGCCATCTGCGGTAATCCGACAAACTGCCGCAGGCTTCACCCTTAAAACCGGCACCTGCTGAAATCCCAAAACCGAGCTTGTGATATATACCCCAAAAATATTTCGGCGGCATTTTCAAAGCCATCTGGCTAACCCCGACATTGCTGGATTTTTTGATGACCCCCGTCAAATCCAGTGTGCCATAATTGTGAACATCCCTTACCGTTCCATAGCCAACCTGAAAAACACCGTGTGTGTAAAAAATGTCGTTAGGACGGACATACCCACCATTTAAGCCAGCGGCAACAACAAAAGGCTTAATAGTCGAGCCTGGTTCGAACACATCGGTTAAGGCCCTGTTCCTGTATAAACTTTCTTTCAAATCGCTACGTGCATTCGGATTAAAAGTCGGCTGGTTGACTGCGGCAAGAACCTCACCATTTTTTGCATCCAAAACAATCAAAGCCGCCGATTTGGCCTTATGGGTATCAACAGCCAACTGCAATTCCCTATAGGCCAGATACTGAATACGTTGATCGATACTCAGCTCCAAATCTTTACCCGGGATCGGCTCTTTTACATTTTCAACATCTTCAATAATCCGGCGCTGCCCATCCCTGATAACCCGTTTGATACCTGGCGTGCCTTTTAAAACTTTTTCATAACCGGACTCCATACCCTCCTGACCCACATCGTCAGCATCGGTAAAGCCAACCAAATGCGCGGAAACTCCGCCGGTAGGATAAAAACGCTTAAATTCACGCTCAGAATAAACCCCCAATAAACCCACAGCCTTAATTTGATCGCTTACACCCGGATCAATTCTGCGGGCAATGTAAGCAAACTGTTTCTCAGGATTTTCTTTAATCAGGCTGTTTATCTCGCCTGCAGGCAAATTCAGCAGCTTTTCAATCTGTTTGATCTTTTCTGAGTTCTCTGCTTGATACTGTTGCAGAACCTGTGCTTTTTGAGCGGCTGTTAACGCTTCTTTCTGCTTGAGGCTATGCCTAAAATCTTTTTCCCTTTTCTTGAGAATGTTTTCATCAACGGTGTTCAGTTCTTTTGGATTTATCGAAATAGACTCAACCGGCGTACTTATTGCCAGGGGCGCTCCGTTCCTATCCCTGATGATACCCCGGTAAGCAGGAACAACCACCTCATCCACTTGCCGTGCATCACCCTCGTCCTTAAGATGTTTTTTGTCAAAAACCTGCAAATAAGTCGCCCGACCAACCAGCGTAACCATGCAAAACATCATAAAAACAGCCAAAAACTTCCTTCTACCGGAAAAATCACCAGTCGGTTTTGCTAATTTAGGTTTAACTGGAAAAACTAACATTTAAGGCTCTATATAGATAATTTCTTCGTGTAACGGCATTGCCAGCTTCAATTTATCCCGGGCTATTTCCTCAACCCGGTTCTGTTCTGCCAGCATGGTGAGTTCCAACTGCATTTGACCCCATTCAACCTCATATTGCTCTAATGCCTTTTCCTGCTTTTGAATCTCTATAAAAATCAATCGCGAACTATACTTGGTGTAAATAACGGCCAAAGCCGACACCAGCAACACCAGAAGTAGTCCTCCCAAACCCCAATTCCGAAATGTTGCCACTTTAAACCTTCTCAGCTACTCGCATAATTGCACTACGTGCTCTAGGATTTTGAGAAACTTCCTGCTGCCCAGCCTTTAATGACTTGCCCACTTTCTTTAACAAACCTTTAGCTATATCGGCTTCTTTTATGGGCAATTTGCCTGGATTATATTTGGCACCTGACTCATCCCTGATAAAGCGCTTCACGATTCTGTCTTCTAACGAGTGAAAAGAAATCACCACCAGTCGCCCTTTGGGCTTTAAAATCTGCGCCGACTGTTGCAAAGCGGCTTTCAATTCATCGAGTTCACTGTTGATTTCAATGCGTATAGCCTGAAACGTCCGGGTCGCAGGATGTTTGTGTTTCTCTCTCACCGGGACTGCATCGGCAACCAACTCAGCCAGTTGCCTGGTCGTTGAAATCGGTGCTTTTGCCCTGTTGTCAATAACGGCGCGAGCAATGCGCCTTGCAAACCGCTCTTCACCATAATCAAATAAAACCTTGACCAGAACTTGCTCATCCGCGCTTGCCAGCCATTGCTGCGCCGAAACACCCGTGCTGCCATCCATCCGCATATCCAAAGGGCCATCGCGCATAAAACTGAATCCTCTTTCAGGGTTATCCAGTTGCGGTGAGGATACGCCCAAATCCATCAAAACCCCGTCGACCTTCCCTACCCAGCCTTCGCTGCCGGCGATTTGCTCCATGTTAGAAAAGCAACTATGCGTTAGCTTAAAGCGCCCATCCTTGAGCATTTCCTGTGCAAGTTCGGAATTGATCGCATCAGCATCCCGATCAAAAGCAAGTAATCTTCCTGATGTGCCCAATTGCTTTAAGATGCCCTGACTATGGCCTCCTCGTCCAAAAGTGCAATCCAGATAAATACCATCGCTTTTGATTGCCAATTGTTGCAGCGTTTCCGCATACATGACGGGAAGATGATCCACTAACAGTTCCCATTTAATTGCAATACCAAATAACTAGAAAGATATTGAGCCAAGCTCTTCCAAACCTTGGCTATTATCCCCACCAGCAAGCCAATCATCTTCTTCTGTCTTCCATGCTTCTTCATTCCAGATTTCAAATTTATTAAGCTGGCCGACCAAAACAATTTTTTTGTCCATATTGGCAAACTTCCTCAGCTTTTCAGGTAACAGCAATCGCCCCTGTCCATCCATCTCACACTCCGAAGCATTACCTATAAGAAAACGTTTTAATTTGCCAGCTGTTTGATTCAGAGTGGGTAGTTTAATGATGGTCTGTTCAAGTTTTTCCCATTCGGGGAGCGGATACAACCAGAGACAGCCGTTTTCGCCGCCGCATTGCTCATTAACTGCAACGGTTACAACCAGCTGGCGTTCACAGCAATCTTGCAATTCATCCCGATAGCGGGTAGGAATTGCAAGACGACCCTTATCATCCAAATTAATTGAACTGATGCCTCTAAACAAGATTCACCCCGGATTAACCCAAAAAAACCATTTTTCCCCACTTCACTCCACTTGGTTTCACTATAGATTCCAATCAGTCCTTAGTCAAGAATGATTTCAATAAAAATCTTTCTTTTTTGACAATGACTTACAGAGCGCTTGAAGAGATTTTAAAAGAGGCAAAACACAGCAAAACAATTTCTATGCTTTATCAAAAAGTTAATAGATTTTATTGAAGTAAGAATTTAGACAGGGGAACGATCGAGGTATAAAGCTTTACCAATGGATATAAAAAAAATATGTGCTGCTGCCGCAACATTTACCTGATGGCGAATATGCTTAATATTACGAAATGAATTCTCTGCGAACTTTGCAAAAAATTTAAAGGAAAAAGAAAGAGTCAGCCTGTAAGCCGGGTTCTGTCGAGAACAGCCATTCATCTAGGCTGCAAGTCACCTTGCAGCTCAAGCAATCTACCCAGGAACCGCGCGGGCCACGCGTCTGTCCCTCTATTTGATCTTGCTTCGGGTGGGGTTTACCATGCCACTCCTGTTACCAGTTGCGCGGTGCGCTCTTACCGCACCATTTCACCCTTACCTGCCAATGACAGGCGGTATATTTTCTGTGGCACTTGCCGTAGACTCACGCCCCCCAGGCGTTACCTGGCACCCTGCCCATTGAAGCCCGGACTTTCCTCCATTTTATCTTGACGATAAAACAGCGACTGTTCAGCCGACTCTTTCAGCAACTACTATACCACATCCGAGCAGGCTGTGCTGATAGTAGTTGCTGGGCAACAGGACTAAAGCTCTTTCGCCCCCATACTTAACGCCGCCTGATACAGCAACTTCTTTCTGGCCCCGGTAATTTCCACCGCCATTGCCACTGCTGATTTAATTGAACATTCCTTTAATAAAACCCGGAGTATTTTTTCCTGCTCAGGAGTAATAATTACCTCATTTTTATCGATATTTGCACCATCGACAATAACAACAAATTCACCTTTGCGCATATTTTCATCCTGCGCCACCAATTCCAGCGCCTTACCCAGGCTGGTTTTGATAATGGTTTCGTGCAGCTTGGTGATTTCTCTGGCTATAACAATCTCGCGATCTAACGGCAGTATCTCCGCCATGTCCTTCAATGAAGCCAGAATGCGATGACTGGACTCATAAAAAACCCAAGTCACCGGATTTAAAACCCGTTCGCTAAAAAACGTCTTTCGTGCAGAAGATGTTCTAGGCGAGAACCCTTCAAATGCAAACTGCGTAACCGGCAATCCCGCGGCCGATAAAGCAGCAATCAACGCACAAGCGCCGGGAATCGGCACAACATCCAGGCCTGCATCCTTAACCAGTTTGACCAGCGGCATACCCGGATCACTCAGCAACGGCGTACCCGCATCGGAAACCAGCGCAATAGATTGCCCTGCACGTAATTTTTCCAGTAATCCGGTCGATGCCCTTTCTTCATTATGCTGATGCAAGGAAACCGTCTTGTTTGAAATCCCGTAATGCTGTAGCAACATTCTTACATGCCGGGTATCTTCGGCTGCAATCAAATCGACTTGTTTTAATATCTCAATCGCCCTGAAGCTTATATCAGCCAAATTACCGATGGGTGTAGCAACAACATATAATTTGCCGTATTCGCTTGACATTCGATATTCCCCTAAATAGTCTTTGGCTAAAGATTCGCTTGAAATGAAAACTGTCCTTGTTACACGCATTTCTTGGCGCACACAACAGACAGACAAGTATACCAGCACATCCCCACTACCCCGTTAAGGGCAAAGCCAATATGTTGTTTACCAAACTGAAAAGCAAGACGGCGCATTTACTGCGTGGCGAAAACGCGGAAGAACAAGCCCATAACTTTCTGATCAATCAGGGACTCAAGCCGATAAGCCGTAATTTCCGCTGCAAGCAAGGTGAACTCGACTTGATTATGGCCGATCAGCAAGCCCTGGTTATCATTGAAGTCAGGTTTCGTAAAACAGACTATTACGGCAGCGCTGTTGAGAGTGTCACGCAAACCAAGCAATCGCGTATAATAGCCGCAACGCAGGTTTACTTATCACTACAAAAAACAGACCGCCCTATCCGCTTTGATGTCGTTGCCATTTCCGGTAACGGCAACATAAACTGGATAAAAAATGCTTTTTAAAACTTCTTTTTCATTTAAAGCCGGAACATGAGCTTACAAGACCGCATCATTAACCATTTTACCGATAGCATCCAGACCCAGCAGGATGCCATGAACAGCCTCTGTGAACTGATAGAATACGCCGCGCAACGACTGGTTAACGTGCTTTTAAATGACAAGAAAATACTCTGCTGCGGCAATGGTCGTTCGGCAACCAGCGTTCAACTGCTGTCTTCTGCAATGCTCAACCAGTTCGAACGCGACCGTCCATCATTACCGGTCATTGTCTTGACCACAGACACGGCAACACTCACGGCTATCGCCAACGACTATCACTTTGATGATGTTTTTGCCAAGCAGCTCAGGGCCTTGGGACAAAGCGGGGATATTTTATTGGTTTATACCGATGGCAATAATTCATCAAATATCGCCAAAGCCATAACCACGGCACACGACAAAGACATCTCCGTTATCGCATTAACCGGCAATAATGGCGGCATGATTGCACCATTACTGCATGAAACGGACATAGAAATTCGTGTCCCTTCAAGCTCCAGCGCACGCATACAGGAAGTGCATGTATTGATTACCCATTGCTTGTGCGACCTGATCGACCATCAATTATTCGGCTGATAAATCATAGGGTAAGAAAGCGATGAAAACCTATCTATTGTTATTACTGCTAACCACCAGTGTATTGCTGAATGCCTGCGCTACCCGCACGATCAGCGATCAGGAAATAGCCGCGCTAGCCGTGCATGACCGCCGTTCAACGGAAGAAATTGCTACCGATATAGACATTGAAACGGACATCAACTCCGAACTTAAAGACGAAGAAGAATTGTTAAGCCAAAGCCATATCAACACCAGCGTTTATAACGGTGCTGTTCTGGTCACCGGCGAAACCCCGGATGAAGAAACCAGAACCAAAATCATCGCCATTATCCAGGTAATCAAACATGTAAAAATGGTGCATGATAACTTGGTTATCGGCGCGCCCAGCACTATTGATTCGCGCAGTAATGATGCTGGCATTCACGAAAGGGTGACCGCAGCATTGACACAAATCCGCACAATTCCTGACTTCGAGTCATCCATGGTAAAAGTCACTGTAGAAAACGCCACGGTCTACCTGATGGGACTGGTACACCGGAATGAAGGCACAGTGGTTATCAACGTTGTCAGGCACCAGCCCGATGTAAAACAAATCACCACCATTTTTGAATACCTTGACTAACCCGCCCTTACCTCGCGATTTCTTAGCCTTACTGGCAGAATCTTTTGTCGCGCAAGACTTGCTGACCGCTCCTGAAGATTGCTGGACGTATGGCTACGACAATAGCCGTCGCCATTTCTTGCCACAGGCTGTAGTTTTCCCTACCACCCACGAACAAGTCGTCAGCGCGGTTAAAGCCTGTAACCAGTGTAATATTGCCCTGACCACGCGGGGACGGGGTACAGGCACGACCGGCGCAACCGTACCGTTAAAAGGTGGTCTGGTGGTATCGCTGGAACGCATGAATAAAGTTATCGAATTTTCTCCTGATAACCGCTACATCACTGTTGAACCGGGCATCACCAACCAACAGGTACAGGATATAGTCAAGGAAAAAGGCTTCTTCTGGCCGCCCGACCCGACCAGCGCAGCGTTCTGTAGTATCGGCGGTAATCTGGCCTACAACTCCGCCGGTCCCAGAGCGGTAAAATACGGTACGCCCAGGGAAAACGTCCTGGGTTTACGCGCGGTCACAGGTGCGGGCAAAGAACTCCGCGTCGGCGTTTATACCAGCAAAGGCGTTGTAGGTTATGACCTTACCCGCCTGATTATCGGTTCCGAAGGCACACTGGCGATTATCACCGAAGCCACCTTAAAACTGACGCCATTGCCCGAAGCCACCCTTACGCTCAGGGCTGTCTACAATTCCGTTTTTGCTGCCGCCAAAGCCGTTTCGTCTATCATGTCGCAGCCGGTTATACCTTGTGCGCTGGAATTTATAGACGGCAATGCCATCAACATGATCCGGCAATATTCAAGCAGTGATCTGCCTGAAAACGCAGGCGCATTATTGATGATAGAAGTCGATGGTCAGCGCGAAGGACTGGACACCGCCGCCGAAAAACTCGCTGCCAGCGCCCGAAACGACGGTTTACTGGACATCCGGCTGGCGCAAACCGACGCTGAAGTAAAAGCCCTCTGGCAAACGCGGAAAGCCTTATCCCCCGCATTACGCAAGGTTGCCCCCAAAAAAATCAATGAAGACGTCGTGGTACCGGTCACTGAAATACCGGCATTAATTGCAGGACTCGACCAGCTTTCAAACAAATACCAACTACCTATCATTAATTTCGGCCACGCCGGCAACGGTAATATCCATGTCAACTTGTTGCTCGATCCCGACGCTCCCGGACAAAGCGAAAAAGCCCATCACTGCCTGGATGAAATCTTTTCCCTGGTCTTGACCCTCAAAGGTACACTTTCAGGCGAGCATGGCGTAGGTCTGGAAAAACGCGATTTTGTCGACCGCGAACTGGACGCCAATTCTTTGGAGTTAATGCACGACCTCAAGCGCCAATTCGATCCTAACGGTATACTTAACCCGGATAAAATGTTTCCGCTGGTTTAGTAGACTCTCGGTTTGGGCTTTCCGAACCAAGCCGAAAATTCACCAGTCCAGGTCTCTTAATGTTTGGGTTTAGTTTAGTAGGGTACGCATCGCGTACCTTTTCATCATCGGATAAGGTACGCGATGCGTACCCTACGCGCTGGAACATTAATGACGGGGGGTTAAACAATTAACCCTTTATTTTACCAACGCAACAGGATAATTCGGATGCTGGGGATTCACTGTTAAGATTTGCAAGCGTGGATTAACGACCAAATCCATCGCTTCCATTGGGATAACGCCCAACAAAGGTTCATTTCCCAAGACCACAGCTTCAGTGACATAACTACGGTTTGCAAATGCGATTTCAATCGGGGCAATTTTGGGGACTTTGCGTTGATGCCCGTCCGCCAACGTCACTACTTGCCTGGACACTTCAGATGTATCAAAACCTAATTGCACGGCAATTTCTTCTGTGACGCATAAAAAAGTTGCGCTGGTATCAACCAACGCATTGATTTCAATTTCCTGTTTGTTGAAAAGGTTGGTCAATTTGAGTGTTGCGTAAGTTAAACCCACGATAATGCCCTCTATTGCCTAAATCAAATCATGGCAGAAATGAATGTTAATCCGTTTGTAGTGATTGCAATCCCCATGCGGTGTATGACGCTTCGCTTATACGCGCTATCGTCGTTATCGTTCCCACGCTCTGCGTGGGAATGCCGCTCGTGACGCTCTGGCGTTGCACGATACGTTCCAACGCGGAGCGTAGGAACGATGAAAATGAATGTTAATCCGTTTGTAGTGATTGCAATCCCCATGCGGTGTATGGCGCTTCGCTTATACACCCTACGCGCTTAACCCGCCGCGCGGGTGTGCAGGAATAGACCATTAGGCAAATTTCTTAGGGTACGCATCGCGTACCTTTTCAATGCCATAAGGTACGCGATGCGCACCCTACAGGGCTTATGTATTGAGGATTCCTCTTCTTCAATTAAGTGGTGGTTTTTACCCTTCCACTTTGGCACATCTCGATGCCGTTGAGAAGGGGAGGAGTCCATACCATTACCTTACATCAATACATCTTACGGGTTAATAATTCAATATCTTGAAATACCAATTTCCATCGTTCTTCCAAAATTCCCCGGTGTTTATCCCAAAGCCTACGGAATATTTGCAAATGTAAAAAAAATCGCCTGTCTTGCGACATCCGTGTTTTTTTATCTGAAACATTTCTCCTACTAAAGTGCTATTATTAGCCGCCTGCTGCATTTCTGCTTCGGATGGCTCATGATCATCAGTCGCTTGAGCTTTTCGTCGTTCCTGTTCTAGCAAAGCAATTACCTTGTCTCGCATTTGCATCATATCTTTCTTATCTAACAGCATCACCCATTTGTTGGGTTGCCAGTTTTTTATTGCCAAATCCATCCAAGCAAGAGCTTGTGCAAATTCGTTTGATCGCATTAAAGCTACACCTAAAAAAAGTTGAGATTCAACATCTCCCTGTTCTGCCGATTTACGAAGCCATTCACTAGCTAACTTCAAATCTTGAGGAACACCTTCGCCTTGTGCATATGCCATACCCATAAATTTTTGTCCAACACTTGATCCTTGTTCCGCTGCGCGACGAAACCATTTCAGTCCTTGACCAGTATTTTTAGCAGAATATGCGAGTCCAAGAATTTCTTGAAATTTTGTGTCACCTTTCTCCGCTTTCTCTGTCAGATTTTGCCAACTCATATTCTCTAGGTCTTTTACATCTTCAGCAGTTATTATCCCCATTTTTGCAAGATCTTTTAACTCGTTAGTAGTTATTGCTCCTTCGAGTGCCGCATGAGTTTGTTTGATTAGCAGCAAGGCAATAAACAATAAGCAAATAAGGGTTAGGGTTTTATATTTCATGGTTTTAATTTTCCTTTGTATGATTTTTTAAGTACCTATGTGACCTAAGCACAGAATCGATTGGTTTGGTCGTTCCTATTAAATATACGTTGAATGATTTGGTCATAGGTCTAGTTGTTTGACGAAAGAAAGTTGGGCGGGGGTGGCAAGCCACGCGAAGCTACAGCAACCTCGTGCAATCCACAAGCTCCGCCAAAACCAGCCTGTCCCAGACACCGCCCAAACCTAAGCCAAGGCAACCGACCCGCAACGCCTAACGTTCGAACTAAGCACCACTTCGCTGTGAACTTCAATGGTTCAGCCAGTCTTTGCGAAACTTAACCCTTGAAAAAATAACCTAACACCCAGGAAGCGTGTGCTTAAGTGAGTTGTTAAACCACGCGACAGGACAAGGCCAGTAAACAAAAATGCCAGCAAAATTTTTTTAAATCAATAATATAGCCCATTCGTGGGGGGTTAACGTTAAGTATACACCTATAAATGTGCCTCAAATCACACACAAAAAGGCGTATAAAAATCATACGCCCTTTTGTTTTTCATAAATATACGCATTGAGTTTTTTGTAAGCAACCTAATTTATACAAAGGTGTTCTAAACCGATTAAGCCTTGTTCAAAACCACAGTATTCTCCCGAACATTTTGATGCTGCCGCTAAGTAATGATGGATAAATTTTCCGGTACAAAACGACTGCGCGTCCTTTAAGGACGGGCAGTCGTAGCCCTGGAATTTTTGCTCATGTACTTACTATTGAAAATTATGGGGGACCCTGCGAACGTTGCAATGCCCCACCCAGCTTAAGGCGTCGAACCCAAAAAACCGATCTCCCAGATTGCCAAACCTGAACCACAACAACATCAAAACTGTCTAGTTGTTTCCCCGAACCTTGTACAATCTCGCCATGCAAAAAAATAATGAATCAACTCATGCACTGTTCAGCGGATTCTCTGCTCCTGACCGGGAAAAGATAGAACGGGCGCTGGCGATTGTCGGGCTGATTCCTGATGATCCGCACTATTACCGCCCTAAAGGCATTGAAGTCGCGGCTATATTAATGAATTTTAGTGTCGATCTGGACACCATTCTGGCAGCGATATTGAGTGACCCGCGCCTGGTACAATTAAATCCCCGGCCTGACCTTAAGCGACAGTTCGGCGAAACAGTTGCAGCAATCGTTAAAGACGTCAACTGGCTGAACACCTTCTCGATTTATTCGCTGGACATGACAGAACAGCCGAATCAGGCGGAAATATTGCGCCGGATGCTGCTGTCGATGACGCAGGATGTCCGCGCCGTATTGATAAAGCTGGCTTTTCGCCTGAAACGGCTGGAAGTGATACCGAGGGAATCTTATGAAATGCGGCGTTTTATTTGCCAGGAAACGCTGGACATTTATGCGCCGATTGCCAACCGCATGGGTATACACCAAGTAAAATGGCAACTGGAAGATATGGCTTTCCGTTACCTGAAGCCGCAATCTTATCGCCGCATCGCCAAATCATTGGCAAACAACCGTGTCCAGCGGGAAAACTGCATTAACCGCTTTGTCGAGCTTTTACAGAAAACCCTCGCTGAAGAAGGCATAAGCTGTGATGTCCGAGGTCGCCCCAAACATATCTACAGCATCTGGAAAAAGATGCAGCGCAAAAAGCTGGATATAGAAGAACTTTATGACCTGCTCGCCGTGCGCGTTATCGTCGATAACCTGACGCATTGCTACACAACGTTGGGCATTGTGCACAGTCTCTGGCAAACCCTGCCCAAAGAATTTGACGACTACATCGCCAACCCCAAGGAAAATGGTTACCAGTCCCTGCACACGGTTATTTTAGACCCTGAAGGCAACCGCATTGAAGTACAGATCCGCACCCAGGAAATGCACGACTATGCCGAACTCGGCGTAGCCGCGCACTGGTCTTACAAGGAAGGCGGCAAGCATGATGCCGCGATAGAAAAAAGCATCGCGTCCTTACGCAAGCTGCTGGAAGAAAAAGATCCCAACGAAGCCCTGAGCGAGAACTTCCGCAATGAATTATTCGCCGACCGCGTTTATGTCCTGACCCCGGCGGGCAAATTGATTGATCTGGTTAAAGGCTCAACGCCACTGGATTTTGCCTACGCGGTGCACAGTGAAATAGGCCATCGCTGCCGTGGCGCAAAAATCAACGGACGCATCGTGCCGCTGACTTACCCGTTAAAATCCGGCGAACAGGTGGAAATATTAACCGTAAAAGACGGCGGGCCGAATCGTAACTGGATAGACCCTAATCTGGGCTATTTAAAAACCTCACGCGCCATCGGCAAGGTTAAAAGCTGGTTTAAAAGCCAGCAACAGTCGCAAAACATACTCGCCGGCAAAGCCATTCTGGAGAAAGAAGCCCAGCGTTTGGGCATTAAAGCGCCCGACCTGACTGAAATGGCTAATTATTTTAAACAGTCGGATACCGACAAATTGCTGGAAAGCATTGGCCGAAGCGACATTAACACCCGCCAGCTCACAGGTTTTTTCAAAATACCCGAACTGGAAGCCGCGCCTGCAAAGTTCTTCCCCAAAAAGGAGACTGGCAAATCGGTTATTTCGGTGGAAGGCATCGATAATGTCCTGACCAGCATAGCGAGTTGCTGTACTCCGGTTCAGGGCGAAGACATTGTCGGCTATATTTCCCACAAGAAAGGCATCACAGTGCATCGCAAGGATTGCGAAAACATCCTGCACCTTAGCCCGGAAAAACAAACCCGGCTGATTTCGGTCAATTGGGGCACACAAAAAGCCAGCCATTCCGTTCCTATCGTTATCCAGGCATTTAACGCCCCGAATGTATTAGGTGATGTCACCCAAATTTTAGCCCAGGCCAAAGTCCACATTTCACACGTGGCAATGACAACCCACCCCGATTTTTCAGCCGTCCTGAATTTGATGATTCAAATTGAAAACACCGACCAATTAAGGCAAGTGCTCGGCAAAATAAGTTGTGTGCCTAATGTTGTTGAAGCCAGTCGCAAGACTTAAAGACACGCTGAACGAGTCCTTCGACAAGCTCCCGGCAACAGCTCCTGCATTGCTCTACCTCCTGCGTCCCTGCAGTCGAGGACGAACGGCAACAATTTGATTCCGTTCGTGGTGAGCTTCTCGAACCATGAATAGAATCAAATTGTTCGAATTATCTTAAACAACAAAGCCTTCGCTTCGACAATCCGGCATTGGTTGTTTTAGTTAAGCCTGCCTTATACCAAAACCCGTTCGATGCCGCCATCTGCCGCCTGCTCAATATAGCGGGTCATCCAGTCCGGTCCCAAAATATGCCGGGCGATTTCGACGACAATATAATCAACTTCCATCTGGTCCAGGTCATCCTGGTAACGCAGCAAACCTTGTACACAGGATGGGCAGGAAGTCAGCATTTTGACTTCGCCCTGGAAACCGTCTGCCCGCAGCTTGGCGGTGTCTTCCTGCAATTCGCCAGCCTTACGGAAACGCACCTGGGTTGAAATATCCGGCCTGGCAACCGCCAGCGTTCCAGATTCGCCGCAGCAGCGTTCGGACTTGTTGACCGTAGCACCCATCAAACTATTGACGGTTTTCATCGGGTCTTGTTGCTTTAATGGACTGTGGCAAGGATCGTGGTACAGATAGCGCATGCCGTTGACGCCTTCCAGTTTCACGCCTTTTTCCAAAAGATACTCATGAATATCGATCAAGCGGCAGCCCGGAAAAATTTTTTCAAATTCGTAATCCACCAACTGATCCAGACAAGTACCGCAGCTGACCACGACGGTTTTGATGTCCAGATAATTGAGCGTAGTGGCAACCCGATGGAACAGCACTCGGTTATCGGTCGTGATTTTCTGCGCCTTATCGAATTGTCCCGCTGCACGTTGCGGATAGCCGCAGCATAAATAACCCGGCGGCAGAACGGTTTGTACGCCAATTTCGTAAAGCATGGCCTGGGTCGCCAGACCAACTTGCGAGAACAGCCGCTCAGAACCGCAACCCGGAAAATAAAATACAGCTTCGGAATCCGTCTTGGTTTTATGTCGGTCACGGATAATAGGCACGATATGATCGTTCTCAATATCCAGCAAGGCGCGCGCCGTTTTGTTCGGCAATTTACCGGGCATTTTGCGGTTGGTGAAATGAATCACCTGTTCACGTATCGGCGCTTTACCGGTCGATGACGGCGGCTGCAAGAGCTGCGCCCTGCCCCAGGGTTTTAGGACAAAACTAGCCAGGCGTTGCGCTTTATAAGACCACTCTATCAAGGTCTTGCGCATGAATTTGACGGAATTGGGATGGCTGGCGGTCAAAAACGCCAACGCGGCGGTTTTAACCGGATTGAAACTTTGCTTGCCCATTTTGCGTAATAAATTACGCATATTCATCGACACATCGCCAAAATCAATATCGACCGGACAAGGGTTGTAACACTTGTGGCAAACCGTGCAATGGTCGGCGACATCCTCGAATTCTTTCCAATGGGTAATGGAAATCCCGCGCCGGGTCTGTTCTTCGTAAAGGAACGCCTCAATCAGCAAGGACGTAGCGAGGATTTTATTGCGCGGCGAATACAGCAGGTTGGCGCGCGGCACATGGGTGGAACACACCGGCTTGCATTTGCCGCAGCGCAGGCAATCCTTGACCGAATCGGCAATCGCGCCGATGTCGCTTTGTTGCATGATTAACGACTCATAGCCCATCAGGCTAAACGAGGTCGTGTAGGCCGCACGCAAATCGGCACCCGGCATCAGCTTGCCGCGATTAAAACGGCCTTCCGGGTCAACACGCTGCTTGTAGTCGTGAAAACCCGCCAGTTCCTGTTCGGTCAGGAATTCGTATTTAGTAATGCCGATACCATGCTCGCCGGAAATAACTCCGCCCAAAGAACGCGCCAGCGCCATGATCCGCACCACCGCCGCATTGGCCTCGCGCAACATTTCGTAATGGTCGGAATTGACCGGCAAGTTGGTATGCACATTGCCGTCCCCGGCATGCATGTGCAAAGCGACAAACACGCGTCCACGTAAAATATCCTTGTGGACGGCTTCTATGCGCTCGATAACCGGACGGAAATTGTCGCCTTCGAAAATGCCCTGCAAGCGTGCTAGCAATTCCAGTTTCCAGGAAACGCGCAAGGAATGATCCTGGAGACGATGGAACAAGGTCGGTTGTTCGGTGCGGTTGGTCAGTTCGGTAACGTTAATACCGTATTCGTCGAACGCGGCTTCCGCCTGTGGCAAGGGTAAGTCGAGATGTCCGTAAAGCCACTGCCAGCGTCTGCGCACCTGCGCGATTGCATCCAAAGCCAACGCGCGGCGGTCGCCGATCAGCTCGGTTTTATTAACATTATCTTCATAAGACCGTAGCGGCAAATCGCCTGCCAAAAAATCGCCCAGCGCATCGCACAAGCGCAATTTGTTGGCTAGCGACAGCTCGATATTGATACGCTCAATGCCGTCGCAATAATCACCCATGCGCGGCAACGGGATCACTACGTCCTCATTGATTTTGAACGCATTGGTATGTTTGGCGATGGCGGCGGTACGGGCACGGTCCAGCCAGAATTTCTTGCGCATTTCCGGGCTGACAGCAATAAAGCCTTCTGCGTTTCGGGCGTTGCATAATCGCACCACTTCCGAAGCCGCCAACGCAACCTGGTTTTCATCATCGCCGACTATATCGCCCACTAATACCATCTTGGGCCGACCATGGCGCTTGGCTTTGGGTGCGTAACCTACCGCTTTGACATAGCGTTCATCAAGATGCTCAAGACCTGCCAACATCACCCGTGCTGAACCACTTTTCGGCAAGGCGGCGAGATAATCGCGAATTTCAACGATTGCTGGTACAGCTTCCCGAACTTGTCCGAAAAACTCCAGACAAAAGGTGCGGATATGCGGCGGCATTTTGTGCAAAATCCAGCATGCCGAAGTAATGATGCCGTCACACCCTTCTTTCTGGATGCCGGGCAAACCGCCTAGAAATTTGTCGGTGACATCCTTGCCCAAACCACCCTTGCGGAACTGTGCGCCGGGGATAAGCAGTTGTTCTTCCGACAGCAACTTTCGACCACCCGCATTATAGCGCTTCAGTACAAAGCTAACTTGTTCCTGGTCGTGAATCTTGCCGAGATTGTGGTTGAAACGTTCGACTTCCAGCCAGTTGCCATCCGGTGTCACCATTCGCCAGGACAGCAGATTGTCCAGCGCCGTGCCCCATAAGACGGCTTTTTTACCGCCCGCATTCATCGCCACATTACCGCCCACGCAAGACGCATCCGCCGAAGTCGGATCGCAGGCAAACACCAACCCGGCGTTCTCGGCAACATCCATGACGCGCCGGGTAACCACTCCCGCTCCGGTAAAAATGGTCGCATAACTTTGCGCCACACCCGGCAAACTGCTTTCATGCTCAACACGCCCGATGTCAATCAGCTTTTCGGTATTAATCACCGCAGCGTAAGGCGTCAACGGCACCGCACCACCGGTATAGCCGGTACCGCCGCCGCGCGGAATAATGGTTAGCCCTAACTTTATGCAATCACGCACCAACTGACCGACTTCTTCTTCATTGCCCGGATACAACACCACAAACGGATATTCCACGCGCCAGTCGGTGGCATCGGTTACATGCGACACACGGGCGAAGCCGTCGAAACAAATATTGTCCTTGCGTGTATGTTTGGACAGCAAAGCTAGCGCTTTGCGGCGCATTTCCCCGGTACGTTCAAAATGCGCCTCGAAGGCATTTACCGCCTGGTGTGCAGCTTCTATCAACAGCGCAACGCGGCGGGCCCGGTCAATATCTTCATTTTCCAGCTCGGCATGACGCTTTTCCATTTGCCGCAACCGATGCCGCAATGCTTCCAGCAACGCCCGGCGACGCTTATGGTTTTCGAGCAGATCGTCTTCAAGGTAGGGATTGCGTTGCACCGCCCAAATATCGCCCAACACTTCAAAAAGCATCCTGGCGGAACGTCCTGTCACCCGTTCATTACGCAATGATTCCAGGATGCGCCAGTTATCTTCGCCCAGCAGGCGGATGACAATTTCGCGATCTGAAAAAGACGTGTAGTTATAAGGAATTTCGCGCAACCGAACCGGCGACGCATCAGAAAAAAAGGCAGGAGATTCTAAATCCACGGACATCCAGTGTGCTAATCAAAAAAATAAGGGTAGCAGCCGTTAATGCCACTACCCGTGGGGTTTTAGTCGTATGAAAAACAATGGCGACAATTATAAACTGAGGTCAGGCTTCTGGTAACAATTGATACTTCTTAACCGCCTCATTTCTGCTCTTCCTCATGCACAGCCGCCTTTTTAACCACTGTCTTATTCCATAAGCCGTTACTGGAAAAACAGCCCCAGCCCCATTTCAACCAATTGAGCAAGGACACCGCCAGCCATAACGACCAGCCCAGCATCAGCAAGCGATACACGATTAAAGGCACAGAGACCAGCGTTGCGGTTGGCAATACCGCTAAACTTCTGTCCTGATACCAGTTCAGGCTGAAGTCTGTAGACTGGTTGCCGGTAATGCGCATATCGGGCGTATTCAGCAAACCCTGGGCAACAGCGGCGAACAACACGCTTAGTGATACCAGCGTTAATAAGCCGATAACAACTTGCAACAGATTAAAATAACGCGATTCAGCGCCTTCGCCTGCTCGCCAGCCCAACGCCATCAACCACAGGATAACGATGCCAGCCGATGCTATCGGTATCTGGCTCAGGCCTATCAACAATAAAAACCAGTGCCAATTTTTTAACGGCGTCAGGTCAATCTTGCCTAGACCTAAGGACAGGATAAATGTAACGATCAAGACGCCCCAGAATAAAACCGCCGGACCCAGTTTTGGCCCGAAGGTGAACAGCACCCAGCGGTCCTGCCCCAGACTGATGTTCAGCCGGGTGTTGACGCTGGCCTGCCCCAAATCAACCAAAGGCGTAGTAATGACCGTGGCTATCGGCGTTGCTTCCTGCCAGCTTACGGCAACTTCCTGCTTGCCGGGATTCACGGGTAACGTGAGTTTTCTGCCTTGCTGGCGAATGGGTTGTGTTTGCCCATCAATCACTACCGATTGCACCAATGCATTTTCCGGCAGCATCAGCGTGTGCTGCGTACCTTGCGAACTTCTTAGTGTGAATTTTAAATCCGCATCGCGAATGCGCTGACCGGGTTTAATGCTGAGGCTGCTGTTATCAATCGTCAAGGTTTGTCCGGTGATAGCTTCGGGCCGGGTTATTTGCAACGTGATTTTCTCGCCCGGCCAGGGATGCCATTCCGGCAACCACTGATCCTCAGTATTGAGATGGATCATCGCTATGCCTGTCGTTTCAATATGCCAGATCGGGCTGACATCGGCTTTCCAGACTTCTATCCACTGATTGGTTTGTACTGCTGTCAAGTCGATTTTTTCTGACTTCGCAAGTGTCGACTCCCATTGCAAAGCGATTTGCTGTGCCGGAAGATTGACTTCAACCGCCCCGTCCTTAACGCGTATGCCTGCCGAAGTCACCGACTCGCCCGGCAATAACGGCACATTTAAAACAATCGCTGAATCGGCAGGCGAAAGCCTGATGATTTCGGTAATAACATGCCAGTCCAGCCCCAGTTGCAGGGTTCGCTCAACCCGGACAAAACCCGGCAATGCGCCTTGCTCCAGTATCGGTTTGCCCTTATCTTCGTTAATCTGTCCGGTGCGGCTGAATTGCAATTGCTCGTCCGGTACGCCGTTTTCCTGTATGCCGACAACATCCCAGCCGGATTTTTCAACCGTGACATGTTTGGGCTTTAGCGGTAACGGCAGGGTAAATTTACTCAATAATGGCGTCACCCCGCGCAGGATAATTTTATGTCCGCCCGGTTTAAGATTGATCCATAGGCTATTGTTAGCTCGATACAACGCCAATGCCGGTTTACCATTATCCAGAACCTGGTTCGGAAACCACTGATTGTATTCCGAAGGCAACGGCAGGCTGACCGATTCCTGCGCGTGTATTTGCAAACTTATATCAACAGTCTTGTCGCTTACTTTAACGTCCATTTGTTGAATATCCGCACAAGCGGGCAAGCAATCCGGTAATTCCACTTCCTGCAAGCGGGTCTTTAACTCATTTAATAGAGCTTCGCTGGGATAATCGGCGTAAACGTCTTGCGATGGCGTAGCCATAAGTGCTGGCAACAATAAAAACCACAGCAATAGCGGCAACGCCGATTTAAACCGTGGCAGATTGGGCTTGAATTTTTCCGCCACGCCCAACATCAACAGGACCAGAACGGCGATAAAAGCGACGCGGAGAAAGTTCAGCAACATTGTCATTACCGGTGATAAATACCATAAATGCAGCTGTTGCCCAGCATCAACCGAACCATTCCATGACAGCAGGACTTTATTCCAGTGCCATTGCGGCAATCCGGGGCCGGTTTGCACTTTGGCCTTCGGATCAATGCGGTCAAAATTGACCGGTTTATCTTCTTTGTATGACATGGCTTTTTTTACTGCATTTAGTGCATAGCCTGAATCGGACATCTGCCGTGGACTGCTCATTATCTGTTCCTGCATTTCCATTGAACCGACCGGTGCAGGCATTCCCTCAGATGCCGGATATTCCGGCATATCGATATTCTGGTAAGGTTTTTCCAGTTGCGGGTAAAGCCCCATCCGTACCTGATCGATCATAAAAGGAATCGTAATCACCAGCAGCGTCAACCAGCACAGTGTGCGATAACCATTGACGAATTTAAGGAATTTACCTGCAGGCAACACTTTAACCAGCGCTGTTGCGGCCAGAATATTCAGCCAGACAAAATGCGGCGAATCCGGTTCATGCCAAATAATCGTCAAAGTCAGCAGCGCAAATGCACCCCAATACGGATTCCAGATCCTGCCGGTCGCCAGCCCCGCACACAGCACCAGGAACAAATCCAGCAATGTCCAGCGCGAAATCCAGCTATCCGGTACATTATCAACACCGCTAGCAGCGAGCAAACGCCAACCCGGCGGCAGGTTCAGTTCGGCGATGACATTGCGAAAGCTTTGCTCCCAACCGACCGCGCTCATCGTACTGATATTGCCGACGATGCGGCTGTCGGCATCCAGCGTTATGATGCCCTTCCTGACTTCGACGCCTTGCTTGTCGGTGCCGGGCTGCTGCGTAATCAACTGGTTATTACCGTCCAGCGTCACTTTGCCGGTATGGGTTTGCGGCAGTGCGTTCAACCGCCAGCCGCTGGTCATTTTGCCGGAAATACTGTCATTGGCGGTATAGCCTTCGCCATCAAAATCCAGCCACAGTTTTCTGGTTATATTAAGTTGATTGGGTTCCGGCTCAGGATCGCCGCGACGTATCACCTTAAATCCCATCGCCTGCCCCTGGTTGATCCGGTAGGCAGGCAGGTTCTTCCATTCCTCGGGCAAATTGGTTTGGCTGGCATCTATCGAGCTGAGTTGTTCGATCTCCACAACGCGCAAATCCGGGCGGGCATCAAACACCCAGATTTCCGATGGCGGCCAATCCGTAGCGGCATTACCCAAAGCAATGGCATTGGCGTCATTGACATTTCTGGCTTCCAGGTCAATCTGCCAGCGACCGGGGCGAACCTGCACCAGCAATTGACCATCCGGTTCAAGCCGGGCCGGAAGCTGGCTTTGCAGGCTCAAAGGGATAAAACCGGCCAGAATCGGCCCGGTCAGTTTGATTTCCCGCTGCTCACCGGAAACGTCCAGGATCAAACGGGTTAAAACCTGCACAGGCACTTCATCGGTCACTTTTCGGAACACCTGAATATCCAGGCTATTCTGGATATTCTCAGGTTTCTTTTGACCACTTTCGCTTTCCTTTAACCAGAGCTGCCCTTCCCTGATCGCCGGTGCCGCTATCGCGGCATTATTAATCGCAAGGTTAATCAATCCGGTATCTTCGGGGATTTTCAGGTTATCGGGAATCCTGTCCCATAGCCATTCACCCTTGATCTGATAAACGCCGATGCCGAGTTTAATCGACGACACACCGTTTTTATCCAGCACCAAGGCAGGCTTGTTATTTACGCTGACATTCAACGGCCAGTGCTGGCTGTCACCCGGCAAACTGATCCAGCTTTCCTTGTAAACCTGCCAACTGGTCGAAAACACGCCTTTTGCCGCCGTCAACTGCAAATTTAATTCCGTCGGCCAGCTACAGCGTTTTTGCTCGTAACTGTTGTAAAGAAAAGGACAGGCTAACTCGGGATTATCCTGCACCACCCAGCCAATCCAGGGCTTAAGCGGTTCCGGAACTTGTTCTTTGGTCAGTGGTTTTGCCTGAGCGAGCGATGAAAATAAAAATGTACCCAGTAATAATAACCAGACAAAGCGGATCATGATGCACTCCCGAAGATTGACCTAACTGGCCTCATTATGGCTTGAAGCGGTTGGAGTTACAATCTGGGACTTTTGAGAGCGTATCGCAGGATGTGTTGATCGAAGGGAAGCGCATCATTCGAGTTTTGTTATATTTCCGGCGCTCCGCACTTGGCTTGGCTCCCCACTACAATTTATCCACCTTAAGATCATTACGGCATCCCGTGTTGCTTTTATTGATTTTGCATTTATTGTCAGTACAATAAATGTATGAATATCACCTATGATCCCAACAAAGATTCTACAAACCAGAGCAAGCATGGCGTATCCCTTGCCCTCGCAAAGCATCTTGAATGGGATTGGTTACTGGCGGAGCCGGATATCCGCAAAGACTATGGCGAACAACGCATGATTGGTTATGCGCCTATTTCAGATCGTGTGTTTTGTGTTGTTTATACTGACCGCGATAACGAACGCCGAATTGTTAGCTTACGCAAGGCCAATAAACGAGAGGTAAAACGCTATGCAGTCCAGATCAACCCGTAACTTCTATTTGCCAACTGACGAAGAGGATGCCGCGATTAACGCCGGCATTGCTGCCGACCCCGATACCTACGAATTGAGTGATGCGGAATTTTCCCAGCTCAAGCCACAGCGCCTGGGTCGTCCACTGTCCGAACAAACCAAGGAACGCATAACCATCAGGCTATCGCCAGATGTTGTTTCAGCTTTTCGGGCCACAGGGGCAGGCTGGCAAACCCGCATTGATGCCGCCCTGAAAGAATGGCTAATGCATCACCCTACTTTGTGATAAGGTTGAAGGATCGGCGAAAGGCAATGTTGGCATGTTAGAACTGCCTACTGTCTTTGAGCCTGTGGCGGTGTTGCCGTTTGCTCAGCGGTATTTTTTATTTTGATTAATAAAGCTATAAGAACCTGTTCAATATCTTCTACGAGCGATTAAAATAGCGGGAAGAGAAAAACTTACCCCAGTGACATAAGCCGGGAACAGTTCGAACAGGTCAAAGGCCTGTTGGAATCAGCCCGCAAGAAAACCCGTCCGCGCACCGTTGATGTGTACGATGTGTTCTGCGCCATCCTGTACTTGCTGAAAAGCGGTTGCCAGTGGCGGATGTTGCCCAGCGATGTCCCGAAATGGCTTACCGTCCCCCCTATTTTTCCTTGTGGGGCACCCCGCCGGAAAACGGCGTGGGCCTGCTGGAGCAGGCATTAAAAAAATCAGGTTGGCGCGGCCCGACAAAAACAGGGGCGCAACGTCAAAACGAGTTTCTGCAGCATTGACGCGCAAAGCATGAAAAATGTCAAACGGCTTTGAAAAGTTTCCAAAATTTTCCAGGAAAGATCGTCGAAAAGTTTCCAGTTTAAATATAGGGTTATTGGTTTTCTACTGCCTTTTTCCGCTGTTTAAATCGATAGGAATCGTTAC
>Ga0208754_100106_pt1 | contig 56330 bp, 53 predicted proteins | sample LakWasMet55_HOW8_2_FD_183889 | JGI IMG/M metagenome (GOLD analysis project Ga0208754, IMG submission 183889) | Freshwater sediment methanotrophic microbial communities from Lake Washington under simulated oxygen tension - Sediment Metagenome... | ecosystem: Environmental > Aquatic > Freshwater >... | reverse complement strand
TTCTCCGGCAAAAAACCGGTCATTAAACAACCTGGGGTGGAAACTTTTCAACGCTCTTTTCCCCAGGACCCTGGAAAGTTTTACACGCCGTTTTGCAATTTATCTGTCCAAGTTGTATGAGGGATGCTCGCCCCAAACCACCTCATTGCACTGATAAGACGCTGACAGCCAACGAATAGCTTTAACATCGAACAACGTTAGGCTGAATTCATCATCTTCGCCATAGGCTTCGGGCCTTAGTGAAACGAAAGCCCCCGTATCAATACAAAGATGGGATAACACATGGCGAGGTTTAGCTGCGAGGGTATGTCCACAAAAAGTTGTGGAAAGACCGGGTTGAATCCGGGCATCGCTGCTATTAACCAGCTTGCTTGTCATCAATGTTCGTCCCCAATACAACCGATCTTTAATATCGGGTGACACGGTTTGTTCGTCAAGCCAGCAGTCAATGTCGCTATCCAGCCAGACTACTTGTTTGGCTGATCGGTGATCAGGTCTGACCAGTTCGGCATGTATGACATGAAATCGGTTTTCTCCTTCTCCCACGACCCAGATTAACGGCAGCTCTAACACCTTGGATATGCCACGATTGAATTCGTCAGTCATGCGTTGCTGATCGATTTGAAAATACTGTTTTATCCAGTCGCCGCCGTAGTTTAAAAAGCCGCTGCCCCTGTCGTCTTCCAGTTCTTCAATGCAGCCGTTACGCAGGTAAGGTCGGAAGAAATCCAGCATCATCAGCTCATGATTACCCTGAACAGCATAGAACCATGTTTCTTCTAATAATTGTAAACAACACAAAGAATCCGGGCCTCGATCAATCAAATCTCCGACTGAAAAAAGGCGATCTCGGCTTTTGTCGAAGTGCACTGTGTCCAGTAAACGCTCAAGCAAGCTATAACAGCCGTGCAAATCACCTACTACATAATCTTTGCCGTGAGTATTGTTGGGGAGTTTTCGAATTGGTGAATTTTTATTCATAAAGAAACCTATCACTTGATAAAAACATTGGTGTGCAAATGCAGTTTGCCGCATACACTGTGATAATAATTTTACGAGCAAAGATGTTTTGATAAATTATCAACTACTTTTGCTATGTTAATATCACTGGACGCCATAACGTGTCGTTACAAAAATAAATCCGGTTTTGATAAATGGAGATAAGGATATGAGTGTTCAAATAATAAGACTATTACAAATTCTTGATACATTGCCTCGATTTCCAAGATGTTTATCGTTAGAGCAAATTCGCTGGAAACTATCTGAACAAGGCATCAAAGTTTCTATCCGTACCGTACAAAGAGATATGCGCGATTTGGAAGATGTTTTTAGGGATCGTTTGGGGTTTGAAACGCATAGTCAGTTTTGTAATCGAACTGGCAATAATCCGAACAACAATATAGATAAAAGTAATCGTTGGTTCTGGACTCGCAAAGCTCCGATTGTTAATTTTGCAGGCTTAACTATTAACCAGGCGCTTTCGTTGGCTTTGGTCAAAAAGCATCTGGCTTCACTTTTCCCTAAGACTACGCTTGATGAGCTTGAACCGTTATTTCAAGAGGCCGCTCGTACTCTTGAAATACAAGTTGATATTCCACTTGTTGATTGGCCGAAAAAAATCGCCATTATTTTGCCTACACAACCCTTGCTGATGCCTCAAGTCAAACCTGAGATACAAGGTATAGTCAGCGAGGCGTTATTAAACGACCGTCAGCTAAATATTGAATACAGGCACTCCAATGGTGTACAGAACAGCTATCAGATAAATCCACTGGGCTTGGTGCTGCGTAATGGCAGTATGTATTTGATTGCGACTAACGCAACGACTCAAAATCAACAAATGTTTGTATTGCACCGTATTCATCAGGCCGAGCAACTGGATATGCCAGCGATTCGGCCAACAGGTTTTGATTTGCAGCGTTTCATCGATGAAGGAAATATGGGGTTCGATCTGACTGGTGGCGGCACGTATCAATCGATTAAGCTAAAAGCGATTTTTGATCCCATCACCGCCAATCACTTGTCCGAATCTCGACTATCTGAAGATCAGGAGATTAAAAAACTGGACGATGAGCGTTTCGAGATTACCGCGACGGTTAAGGAAACGGAACAACTGTTCTGGTGGCTGTTGAGTTTTGGTTTCCGTGTGGAAGTCCTGGAACCACAACAATTACGCAATAAAATGGCTCAGTCGGTTAAAGTGCTGGCCGAAAAATATCAGATCGATATAACCACATAGCTTCGTTGTATTGAAGTATTCTGTTGGGCATTTGAAATGGGTGTTTAAGTAAAATGTGCTGTTCGAGTTGGTCATTACAATTTATCAACTCGTCCCGTCTGTTAAAACTCCTGCTTTATTTAATCAGTTGGCAATGCTAAAGTTATAAGCTATAAAATTACTGGGTTTTTAGTTCTTATGCCCACTAATTTTTACACTCCCTCTCTGTTTAAATTTTAATTTTAGGAAAATAAAATGGCTTTTGAATTACCCGCATTACCTTATGCTAAAGATGCCTTGGCACCTCATATTTCAGCAGAAACTATCGAGTTTCATTACGGAAAGCATCATCAAACTTATGTGACCAACCTGAACAATCTGGTTCCGGGCACTGAATTCGAAGGAAAATCACTGGAAGAAATCATTCTGAAATCATCAGGCGGTATTTTTAACAATGCGGCACAAGTCTGGAACCACACCTTTTACTGGAACAGCTTGTCTCCGAACGGCGGCGGTGAACCCACTGGTGCGTTGGCAGATGCAATCGTTGCCAACTTTGGTTCTTTCGCAAAATTCAAGGAAGATCTGACTAAAACCGCAATCACAACGTTTGGTTCGGGCTGGGCTTGGTTGGTTAAAAATGCTGACGGAAGCTTGGCTTTGGTCAGCACCAACAATGCGGGCACACCTTTAACAGCAGGGCAAACGCCGTTGCTGACAGTGGATGTTTGGGAACATGCTTATTACATTGATTTCCGTAACGCCCGTCCTGCCTATCTGGAAGCATTCTGGGCATTGGTAAACTGGGATTTTGCAGCGGCTAATTTCGCAGCTTAATTCTTAAAAGCAAAATGCTAAACCTTCTGCGTCTTTAGTTGATGCAGGAGGTTTTTTTATGGGCGTTATAAATGCCTGCTGTTTCGCAGCTGAAAAGATGTCTGTTATTCAACACATTATATTTTTTATAGGGTAAGTGGATTAAATAGCCTGAACAAAAAAGTCACCGAAATAAATTGTTAGAAAATCAAACCGGTTTCTGATAAATTCCAAGCGCAAGAAATGATTTAGTCAGTACGAAAAAGGAATTTGTAATATAAGCCAGTTGTTGGTAAGAGGCAGAATTGCCTCAGCATGCATTCACATAATCTTAAAGAGGCAGGAAATATGACCATTTTTATTATACTAGCGGTGATTATCGCAATAGCTTTAATCGCCATTCCGAAACTACGTGCTTCACTACTGGCAAAACTCAAGGGTAGCCCGGAATCGCAAAAAACAGAAACCACAGAACAAAAGCAAGTCAGTGTAAAACCTGAACCTATAGCTGAACCGGATATTGTTGAAGCTGTTATTGAACCTGAAATTGTTGCTGAAGAAGAACCCGCTGTTGAGCCAGAAGTTATCCCCGAAGCAGAACCGGTTATAGAACCGGAAGTTGTTGCTGAAGCAGAATCTGTTGTTGAGCCAGAAGTTATTCCCGAGGCAGAACCGGTTATAGAGTCGGAAGTTATTGCTGAGGAAGAACCCGCTGTTGAGCCAGAAGTTATTCCCGAAGCGGAACCGGTTATTGAACCCGAGGTTGTTGTTGAACCGGAAACTACTGTAGTAGCCAGTCCTGAAGTTGTAGAAGCAGAGCCGGTTACTGAAGCTGGCATAGTACAAAAAACGGAAGTACTTCCAGAAGACTCTGTACTCAGGCGTCATTATCTGAGCAATTTGCGCTCTCAAATTGAATCCGGTTTGCCGCCCCGTCCAACCGATTCAGTCCTGCAACGTCATTACGACAGCCTGATTCAATATGAAATAGAAAAATTGCTTTAACAAATTGATAAAGAAAATAGTCGGGCTACGCTTGCCTAGTCCGACTCATCTATTGTTCAGTCAGTCTGTTACGGTGTGAAATATTTACGCCTGAAATAAAGAGCAACTTTAACCAGGCCTATCAGCACCGGAACTTCCACCAGCGGCCCGATAACCGCCGCAAAAGCCTCTCCCGATTGCAGTCCGAATACCGCTACAGCCACAGCAATAGCCAATTCAAAGTTATTACTGGCGGCGGTAAAAGAAAGCGTCGCGCTGATACGATAGCCAATGCCGGTTTTTGCGGACATGTAAAAAGTCGCCAAAAACATGACGATAAAATAAATGACCAGAGGGATGGCGATGCGCAGTACATCAAAAGGCAATTGCACAATGTATTCGCCTTTTAATGAGAACATGACCAGGATCGTGAACAGCAGTGCTACCAAAGTAACAGGGCTGATTTTAGGTATGAACTTTTCTTCATACCATTGCACACCTTTGCTGCGTACCAGGAAAAATCGCGTAAGCATACCTGCCAGAAACGGGATACCAAGGTAGATCAAAACACTTTCGGTGACTTGCAGAATGGTAATGCGGACTTCAAGACCGGAAGCAATTCCTAGCCAATCCGGCAGCACAGTGACGAAAATATAGGCATAGAGTGAAAAAAACAGCATTTGGAAAACGGCGTTAAAAGCCACCAATCCAGCACAATATTCGCTATCGCCCTCGGCTAGTTCATTCCACACCAGAACCATGGCTATGCAGCGGGCCAGGCCGATGACAATAAGGCCTGTCATATACTCCGGGTAATCGCGAAGAAAGATAATGGCCAGGACAAACATCAATACCGGGCCGATCACCCAGTTCTGAATCAGGGACAGTATCAGTACTTTAGTATTTCTGAAAACCTTGGGCAGTTCCTCATAACGCACCTTGGCCAGCGGCGGGAACATCATCAGGATCAGTCCGATAGCGATCGGAACAGATGTGGTCCCTATCTGGAAACGCCCCAGCCATTGGTTGACTCCGGCAAAGAAATAACCTGCCGCAATTCCGCCCGCCATAGCGATGAAAATCCACAAAGTCAGGAAACGCTCCACAAAGCCTAAGTGTTTCGGTGCTTCATTCATCATTTGTTCCGTTTGCATTGCTGCCTTGCTAGTCATGGATATTGTTTTTCATCTTGAAATTAAAATACTTTATTCAATATGTCCTATATCACGCACTTTCTTTTCCAGCAACAGTCGTTCCAGACCTTCGGGATTAAGGCTGGTGAATAAAGAGATTCGCCTGTGCAGAATGGCAAACGCTTTGGCAAAGGCGATAGCTTTTTCATCTTCCGGTGCATCAGATGGATCGAATACCCCCCAATGCGCCGTAATCGGCTGACCTAGCCAGATCGGACAAACTTCACCCGCCGCGTTATCGCAAACCGTAATGACAAAATCCAGGACAGGCGCATCAGGCAAAGCGAATTCATCCCAGCTTTTACTGCGCGCATCGGTAACGGTAATACCTTCTTTTGCCAATCTTTCCAACGCAAACGGGTTGACCCTGCCATTAGGACGGCTACCTGCGCTGTAGGCGCGGAAACGACCTTTACCCAGATGGTTGAGCAAGCCCTCGGCCAAGATGCTGCGTGCAGAGTTGCCGGTGCATAAAAACAGTACATTGAAGGTTTTGTCAGTCATAAATCAGTTTCCTCAGGATTGTTACATTCAGTAAGTGGTGTACAGGATTTGCCGCCGCAACAGTTTTCGGTCAAAAAAGCGAGCAAATCGTTCATGGTTTGAAAATTAGCCGAATAAATCACATAGCGGCTTTCCTGTCTTGATGAAACAAGTTGAGCGTGGCTCAATTCTTTCATGTGAAAAGACAGGGAGGAGGGAGCGATGCCCAGTGTTTCGCCGATTTTTCCTACAGGTAAGCCTTCAGGCCCGGTTTGTATCAATAACCGGAATATAGCCAGACGTGAATCCTGGGCGAGTGCAGCAAGCGCGGTGACAGCAGATTTATTTTCCATATTTCAATATTAATTGAAATATGGAAATGTTGCAAGTCTGCCTGGTTTGTTGAGTCTGGGAGTCAATGTTTTATAACCTTCAATAGGTTGTTTATAGCGTCACTGACTTAAAAACATCTATGTACGCTAGCGTACTGTGTTAATTGGGAATTAAGCGTCTAATTGTCACCAATGGTTCAAAGAACCGGCTGCTTTCTATCAGGTTCACTCGGATATCGATGTAGAAAACTGGCAAACACTGTAATAGCGCTAATACGCTTCACTGCAACGTTTGTATTTGACGTTTAACTTAAAGGACAACAATCATGAAAAAAATTAACCAGACAGGATCAATCCCAATGTTGCATGGCATCAGCGCAAGTGCAGTTGCTGCAATTATTCTTGCAGGCTGTGCCAGCGTACCGCCGCCGGTGGAACAAATGGCCATTTCCAAACTTACCGTTAGCAATGCAAGCAGTGCCGGTGGCAATGAGTATGCCCCTGTCGAGCTTAAATCGGCGATGGACAAGCTGGATGCTGCCGAGAAGGCCATGAGTTCAGAAGATTATGTGCTTGCCAGACAACTGGCTGAACAAGCCCAGGTTGACGCGCAACTGGCGGCGGCGACAGCACGATCAAGCAAGGCCCAAAAAGCTGCAGGTGCATTGCAGGAAGACAACCGTGTGCTGCGTCAAGAAATCGACCGTAAAGCCCAATAATTATCAATGGAGTCCATCATGAAAAAAAATTACCATTTCCCTATGACGCTGATTGCTATTGCCATAGTGTCAGGCTGTGCTACCACGCCGCCAAACCCGGCCCTTACCGAAGCCCATAGCCGCTTTAACAGTGCACGCTCTAATGCTGATATTACCAGCCTTGCCCCGCTTGAACTGCAGGATGCCAGTAATTCCCTGACCAAGGCCGATCTTGCCTTTAGCAAAAATGAACATGATGTCAGTGTCAATCAATTGTCCTATATAGCCAGCCAGCAAGTGGGTATAGCTGAAGAAACCGCCAAGCGGAAAATGGCGGAAGTAGTGGTCAATAATGCCAGCGCTAACCGTAACGAAGTCCGTCTTGAAGCAAGAACGGCGGAAGTGGATGCGGCTAATGCCAATGCTGTCAAGGATCGCGCGTTGATTGCCAAACAGGAAGCCGAACTCGCGGCGCTTAATGCCAAAAAAACTGAACGCGGCATGGTTATCACGCTTGGCGACGTATTATTCAATACCGGCAAGTCTCAGCTAAAATCGGGTGGTGTTCGCAATGTCCAAAAGCTCGCTGATTATCTTAGTCAATACCCGGAGTATAAAGTCCTGGTTGAAGGTCACACTGACAGTGTCGGTAGTGACGAAAATAACCAGGAGCTTTCAGAGCAGCGTGCGGCCTCCGTGCAATCGGCCTTGTTTAGCGATGGTATCAGCAGTGACCGTGTTGCAACGCGTGGTTACGGTGAAGGTTTTCCGGTCGCCAGCAATGATAATGCCGCCAGTCGCCAGCTAAATCGGCGTGTGGAAATTGTGCTTTCTGACAGTAGCGGTAACATTGCTCCACGTTAGGATTGATTGGCTTCGGAGTAGCAGGAGAGCTTTAAACCTGCTGTATTTTGATGGGTAAACGCAAATTCGTTATTCGGGATTTGCGTTGGATCTGTGAGAGAGGTGTGATCTTTTTCCATTCGTCCTGAGTTAGTCGAAGGGCGAATGGAAAAAGATCACACTCATATATTTCACGCAACATTTTAAAGTCGGCCGACTGCCCGATTCCGGCGGTTTCGCTTTGATTCAACTATCCCGGCGTCAATACTATTAAGCTGAACCCTGCATCAGGCAATTTTCTCTAACAGAACAGGCCATTTCAAGACTCCGGCGAAGGCGGAAGCCCGTCAGTCACGATGCCAAGCGTTTGCGCGCTTTGCTTGCTATAACCTGCGTCGAGCAAGGCCTGGTTCAGCTCGTGCCGCAATCGCGATAATGCTATCTCAGTGGTTTCCGTGGCTAAACCAAGCTCCGCCACTACTTCACTACGAAGTACCGGTGCGCCGGTATCCGGGTTCCAGCCGACGAGATTACAGTTCTCATTCGGGTCCGCCAGCAGATTGTAGAGCTCCCATTGGGTATTATTTATATTACCCGGATCCCAGTAACGCACCAGTTTCCATGGCTTTTCAAAATACGATTGCACATGATTGGGTTGCAGTACCGGGCCGGGTACGGTGAGCGGTTGCTTGGATGTAGGCTCGCCGTCAGGACTGGTCAAGCGCTGTGTGATGTCGAGATACCAGTTATAGCGATCCTGGATATAGTTGGTATCCAGCGGTGCCGTGATGTTGTCGTCTGACACAAACAGCACACCTTGCCGTTCAGGCTGTGCACCGAATTTGACGACTGCCGTCAGATCTTCGCCGGCAAGCGGTTGAACTGTGTGGCCCTGGATAAATTTGCCCAGACTTTCCTGGTCGCTCTTGTTGTAGCTGGCCAGTCCAAGTAATGTAGGAATCCAGTCGACATGCGTGGTATGAGTTTCCACCACACGCATCTCCTTGTCGCTGTTGACCAGTGGCGAGGAAATGATAGCCGGCACATGGATACTTTCCTGGTAAGCACCATGCCATTTTTCGATTTGTCCGCCATGAGCACCTGCCAGTTCACCATGATCCGAGGTAAATACCACGACGGTGTTTTCCGCGAGGCCGCTTTCATAAAGGCGCTCAAGCACTGAACTGATCTCCAGGTTTACCAGGTATTGCAAATATAAATAGAACTCCACATAGCTGCTGTACCAGTCTTCAGCGTTGTCCTGCATTTTGAATGGGTAGGGCGATGGGATTACCGCATTCTGGGAGCGCAATGTGGTCAGTGCTAACGGAAACTTGTAAGAGTAATCATACTGACAATCGGGCTTGCCTTTCAGGTCAGAACGCCAACTGGCCGGCAGTTTGATCCGGTCCAGTTTGAAACCGCCGGGATTGAGCGGAACCCGGTAAGTAGCCGGCTGGTTGCCATATACCGGCGGTTGGCTGCGTCTGCCCTTGGCAGGAGCACCGTAGGGCGCAACGCGTTCATGCGGCTTTTCGTTTTGCGGCAATGGTAGCGGGGCTTCAACACCCGGTTTCCACGGAAAAGGATAGGCACCAATATCATGCGGATTGACAAAAGAGGCTACGGCCAGCCAGGGACGCTGCTGGAAGCTGGCATTCGTGGCGTTATTGCTGTTGATGATGTTGGCTTCTATGCCCAGTGCCTTGCGCCGTAAAAAAGTATTGACCAAATCGGTATAGCTTTTGTCGCGGTATACGCCAAGGTTAGCTGTGCCGAAGCGCTGGTCCGAAGGGTACGAGTACTCCCAACTGCTGAAACCCCACTGTTCCAGACTGCCGACCGGCGGATTGGAAAGATCCCAGCGACCAAAATAATGGGTTTCATATCCAGCGGCGCGAAACCAGTCACCCATAGTAGGTACACCGTCCTGCGGCAGCCAAGGGAAGGCCGGATCAGTGTCGACCTTGAACATGCCTTCGGTTTGTGTCACGCCGCTACGAGCGCTGTACTGGCCAGTCATGATGGTAGAGCGGCTGGGTACGCAGGCAATGCTGGAACAGGTATGATTTTGCAATGAAACGCCATGGTCGCGTAACAGGCGAAAGCCAGGAAACAGGTCGGCGTAAGGGTTATCCTTCAGGTCGCCTTTCTGGAAACGAAGTATCTGATAGAGCGGATCGAGCGGATCGTCGGGATAGTGCGGCGGGTAGCGCATCTGATCGACCAGAATGAAGAGGATATTGGGTCTCGGAGTTTTCATATATCATCCTTCGTGTATGAGCATAAGTGACGGGTGCGATGAGCCTGTTGTGCAGCAACGAGCTCTTACAGGTTCCTGAACGGTTGTCCAGGCGAGCTAACGTAGCAGAAGCTTTAGAATAAATAAAGCGCCAGCTAACGCTGTACACTTATTGCCCGAAGACCAGGAACGACGCGCGCAGAGCGGATCAAAGGGCAACCGCTCCCTCTATTCCTGGCTACTTTTTCAATCGTGCGGATGTAGGGCAATAAAGCAAACTGCCGAGGCGCACTAAAACTGACTGAAACCAACTGCGCAATAACTGGTTAGTGAATATGTACTTCACGCGACTTAACCGTGTCGCTTCTGCGTAAAGTATAGTTTTCTGCAAGATCATCTGACATCTTCGTTCCGTCACTGTTAAGCTGGACTAAGGTCCCTTCATTCACAATATGATATTGTTTTATGGCTGCCTCCTTACGCGGTGTTAACACAACGGTATGGGTTTCCTCGTTCCAGGTATATTTGCCTTTTTCATAAAATTCCCTTGATGATTCTTTGGCCGGTTGGGTTACCAGCAGATAATAATTATTCTGTTTTAGGGACAATGTCGTTTTAATCCCATTACAACCATTGCAGGGCAGAAAACCGTAAAATACACCATGAAAGTCCTGGCTCTTGTCGATAGGGTTTTCATGTCCGCTGTGATCTGTTTTTTGCTGATGATTCATGACACGAGCCCTGAGAAAACTTTCCTCAGCTTCGAGGTCTGTTTTTGCCATTGCCGGGTGTAAAGCCGAAAGCAGGGCGCTGAAAAAAATCAACGCCAGATTTTGTTGTAATGGTTTTTTTAGTGCTTGCATAGGATTACCTTTATTGATGGTTCGGATAAATTCTTTGCAATGAAGATTATCAGCATTATCCCCAACGTCAACAGGCAGCTTGTACTTCGTGATTCAGAACATACTGTAAATGGCTGACAACTAATAAGGCTTTGGTTCGGGCTTAACGTTCTAAACACAGCTTGGCTACTTCAATCCTATGAAAAATTATTGTTTGATGTGACGTTTTTTTCGATGAAGTTTCTTATGGTGGGTTTTCTTGTTAAGTGATGGCGCCACCGGTTTAATGCGCGCATCTGCCAATAATCTGGCGCAATCGCTGTTTTCTCCGGGTCCGGTATTGATCAATGGGATCAGGGCTGCAACCGGTGCTAAGGCTACCGGCGCCAGAACTGCCAGTGCAATCGCGCCGCCTGCTTTCATTGCCAGTATGACCTTGTCGACACTCACGTCCGGTTGTTTGAAGCTGCCGATTACATAAAGCGGCGCTCTAAGCGAAAGTACGCGCAGTCCTTTGCTGTCGGTGTTGATCGTTAAATTCAGTTGTTCCTGTGCCAAATTGATGTTGCCGCTGACATTGATAACGGCATCCTCCGTGTCGATGATAAAACTGCGCGTTTGCATCAAGCCATTGGTCACGGCAAAATCGGTCGCCATGCAATTGAGTTTGACTTGTTTGTCGCCGAAAAGTCTGGTGAGAATCACGTTGCCGATATTTAAGCCCATTTCTTCAAGTAGCAACGCGCTGATTGTGCCTTGGCTAATCAAGAACTTGATTTCGCCATTGGACGAGCCCAGCAAACTGGCGACAGAATTGCCGACCGAGGACAAGGCGGTATCGCCATTGATTTCACCGGCACTCGCCTGCAAGAGCTGTAAAGTAGGAAACAATTGCTTTAATTTTAAATGGCGGGCTGACATTTTTATGGTTGCCTTGATCGCATTCTTGCCGGTTCTGCCGCTGCCGTCGAGGGTGATTGCCGAACTCAGGCTTCCACCCGCCAGATTAAAATTGAGCGGTAATAGGGACAACACGCCGTCTTGCAGATGCAGGTTCGTTGTCAGTTTGTTAATCGGCAATGCTTTTTCGCGAATAATTTTTTCGGCGCTAAATTTAATGTCCGCATCAATACTCGACCAACGTTCGGTTTTGAAGGGTTCGACCGGCAATACTTTATCGGTAGGCTGATCGGCAACGGCTCCGCGCTTGCTCTTGTCGGTATTCGAGTCGGCACCGATCAAGGGCGCCAGATCGGAAAAGTGCAACAAGTGTGATACAACCGTCCCGGATAACAGATCGCGTGGCTGCTTCGACTGATAAGTAAGGCTGCCGGCAATATCACTGGAGCCGACCTTGCCGGTGAATTTTTCGTAAACCCAGCGACTGCTATGCGGGTTCAGGGAGCCGATCAAATGACCTTCCGTTGCAAACGGCGGCGTTTCCGGCAAAACTATGCCGCTTAGCGCATACAGCCGCCCCATGCTCACGCCGGACAGTTTCAGGCGCATGTCGAGTGCAACCAGGTCTGTCGGCTTGGTGAGCGTACCCGCAATTTCGATCACGGTTTTTCCCATGTGCAAATTAGCCATAATTGGGTAGGGTACCGTTTGGTGTTGCAGCGACAATACAGCGCCGGCTTTGCCGTTACCGCTGACGGTTTCTCCGTTGATTTTGCCGTGTAATTGCCAGTCTACGCCATAGCCCTGATTCGCGTTAATGGTATCGATATCGGCTGTTACATCGGCATGTTTGATGGTGTCGATCAGGCGGACACTGGCTTTGGTAATGACGACGCGTTGCAATTCCAGTTGCCAGGGCGATAAAGTAACCTTGTGCCTGAAAGCCCAGTTGTTCCTGCCGTCGGTGCTGCGCAGCAAATTGACGACGGGCGACTCGAAATGCAGTTCGGGAATGGCAAGCTTTTTTTTCAGTAATGCCAAGGGGTTCAGCGAAAAAGTAAACTGCTTGATGATTGCCATCTCGCCAGGTTTAAGTTCTTTCATGTCTGGTGGATTGCCGATGTGAATATCCTGCGCTATCAGATGCGGCCACGGAAATACAGCAAGCCAACTTTTATCCTGCCCAGGCAACTCTGCGGCTTGTTGTTCCCAGGTCAACGAGAGATCGCCGATGATAGCGAATGGGCGACCGAATATTTCACTGGCGCGTGCGTTGAGCCATGGCTTGGCGCGGTTCCAGTCGAAATTGAGTAACACGACCACTACGAGTGCAGGAACAATAATCAGGGCTGTTATGACAGCAAGCGTTTTTTTTGTGCGGCGCGGGTTATTCATGGCAGTAAAGAATAAAAAATTTGAACCCAATAGCTTTCGGTCAAGCTGCTGGCACTTAAAACCACCGGTTTTTTCACGTCATAAGTATTGCGCGGTACTGTCATAGGCTTATTCAGCAGCAAAGTGGAGTATGGAGTTAATATTCACGCCGAATCGCAAGCTCAAGCCGCTCTGCTTTGGTATTTGAATAATTACGGTGGAAGCCGAAATTGCGCAAGTAACGACTACTTTTTAATTAGCAGCTTACTTATACTCATTTGAAACAATACTTGTAATATAGAACCCAGTCCGTGCGGCAGCTAACTTAAGCAACAAGCTTTTATTAGACATTTTCAAAAATTGGCGGCGCGAAATCGTTCGCAGCTTTGAATTTACAGATGCTGTGGCGTAGCATAACGCCAACCTAAAAACCAAATACTCATTAACACATGCCCAAACCCCTGCTTTACAAAGGCCGCGGCAGCATCAGCAATGCCGCCGGACGCTTCGAAAAACAAGACTGCGTGGCGATAGACGACGGTTGGGGCAGTCTGGATGCCGATTTGCCACCACTCAGAACCGAAGTTGCTATCGACAGCAGCAAGTCGGTTATTTCTTATAACGAATCCCCGGATTTGCCGTTTGACCGCTCCATCAATCCCTATCGGGGCTGCGAACACGGCTGCATTTATTGCTTTGCGCGTCCTAGCCACGCCTATTTAGGTCTATCGCCCGGCCTGGATTTTGAAAGCCATATTCTTGTTAAACCCGATGCTGCGCGCTTGTTGCGCGAAGAGCTGGGCAAGCGCAATTACCGTTGTGCGCCTTTGGCTTTAGGTACGAACACCGACCCTTACCAGCCGTTGGAGCGCGAGCACAAGATCATGCGGCAAATACTGGAAGTGCTGGCGGAGATGCGTCATCCGGTCAGTATTGTCACCAAATCGGCACTGATCGAGCGCGATATTGATGTGCTGTCGGCAATGGCGGCGGAGGGCTTGGCTTCGGTGTACTTGTCGGTGACAACACTGGACAGGAATCTGGCGCGGACGCTGGAACCGCGTGCCGCCGCACCGCAACGCCGCTTACAGGCTTTGACAGCACTACGCGAGGCGGGTATTCCGACAGGCGTACTGGTCGCTCCGGTGATTCCGGCGTTGAATGACCATGAACTGGAAAACATTGTTAAAGCGGCCCATGCCGCCGGGGCGATGAGCGCCGACTATATTTTGTTACGTTTACCGCTGGAAGTGGCCGGGTTGTTCGAGGAATGGTTACAACAGCATTACCCGCTCAAAGCCCAGCATGTGCTGAATTTGATCCGCGAATCACGCGGCGGCAAGCTTTACGATGCGGATTTTGAACAACGGATGCGCGGTACCGGCAGCTACGCCGACCTGATCGGGCAACGTTTCCGGCTGATCTGCAAACGTCTTGGCCTGGAAGGCGACCTGCCCGAGTTGCGCTCTGATTTATTTCGTAAACCGGAAGCAGGCGGGCAGATGAGTTTTGATTTTTTTACCTGAACGTAGCAGTTTTCGGCTATCCCGCATTCCAATCCGTAGGCCTGAATAAGACTGTCCGAGCGAGAGCGCTTGTTTCCGACACAGCAACTAACGCTTTTGCCAGCCGGATGGGGTTTCTATATATTGCCCCGAAGGTGTTTGTTCGAAGACTTTCTGCGCGGCGAGTTTGGCGACTTCACTGGCCGGTACGCCATTTTTGGCGGCTATGCGCTGGTATTCGGCTTGTCGCTGGGCATTAATGCTTGCCATCAGTGTTTTTACATCAGCGGGTGCGCCCGGGTCGACCAGGCCCAACAGTCCGTTCATTTGTTCGCCAAGCAAGCCTGCTGATTTTGCCTGGGCCAGATCGGCGGCGGCAATCGGCATCGCATTCAGTAACATGCCCAGAAACACTGTTACCAGAAGATTTCTCAAATTTTGTGGTTTCATTTAATACAGTCCTTTCTTGTTGGAGATCAGTTCGTCTACGTCTTTTTCGACTTTTAACCGTATCTCATGTTCTATTTTAATATTCATGTTGATTTCAATCGGTTTATCCGGTGCTTCAAGCTTGACGGACGGCGTACATCCCGACAAGGCGTAGGCACTCCACAACATGATTGCACACTTTGCAGCGTTCCGTTTCATTGACTTCTCCGATCCGCCGGTGGCGGCTTAGGTTGATGATCCCCGGATGGGGGCTTAAGTAGCGGTTGTTCCGGTTTGGCTTTCGCCGCTTTCAGGATGGCACGTTCGAAATCGCCTGCAATAATACCTTTTTGTAACAGTTCCGGTAACTTACCGCTGAGATTCAGGTTAAAAGCCAGCGGGTGACCCGACAAGACCTCAGGATTACTGCCTTCCACACGCAAACCCAAGTGATAGTCACCATTGGGGCGGTAATTTACAGTGGCCTGAAAGCTATGGTAGGCAAGGTTGCGCAAGGCTTTGAAGGCAATGTTTTCCTTGTCGGCAACAGGTCCCAGATAGCGAAGTACGCCGGAACGGGTACCGTTAAGCGCGCCATCCTGCAATTCAATACTGTCCTGGCTGATCGTTAACGGCAGTTCGCCGCTGATTGTCCCGGTTCCGGAAAGATCCTTGTATTCAAGACTGGACAGCAATTGCTCCAAATCGATGTCTTGCAGCAGCAGTGTCAACAAAACCGGGCGCTTGTTGAGATCGAATTTACCCGGTAATACTTTCATCATACCGCCAAATAGCAATGCATCGCCTTGTTCAAGTATTAATTCGTTATCGAAGTAGTTCGCCTTGACTATAAGGTTTCGCGCAGTCATTTGCTTGCCGATAGCAAGCTCAGGGACGTTCGCTGACAATGTGACGGAACGGTTCAGGACGTCATTCATTGCAACGCTAATATTGCCGTGCTCTATATTCATGGAGCCTGCAAGCACAGCCAGATCGGAGGCCTTGAAATAGGCTGTGCCCGAAACAAGCCGCCGTGATTGCCAATGCAGTTTCATGTTGCCGGTGACATTGCCGCCGGTTAGTTGCCAGACCTGGATTACTTCCGGCTGCCACGCTTTTAGTAATCCTGCCACTGCCGTGGCAGCTGTATCCAGATAAGCCTCGATATCGACCGTACCGCGCGCTGTTGCCATAGACAGGTCAGCGTTGGCGAAGTAATGATTGTCTTGCGTCAATAACGCCTTTGCTTGCAGGGTACCGAAGTTGTCCGGTGTTCCGGCTTTAACGCCCAATTGTAGTGCTGACAAGTCAGGCGCTATTTGCGTTAAGCCGGATGACATGAGCATGGTTTGCAACTTTTTGGGTATCAGTGGGCTTGTACCTAGCCAGTCAACAAGGGAGCCGAAACCGGCATCCAGGGTTGCCCGTTTATCGGGCTGGTTCAGGTTTTCGGCATTCAGCCTGAAAATGGTTTTGCCCTGAGTGTCTTCTGTTGTCAGTTTAGCGTTGTGGAAGCCGCTCTCAAGTTCAATCAGCATGGATTGCCGGGCATCATGAAATTTCGCAGTAATCGAGTTCGCTTTTCCGAGCAGGATTTCTGCATTGCCTGCGAATTGGCTCATGCCCCAAGGGGTATCGGCGGCAAAATCGAGATTGCCGATAGTTAATTCGTCAAGAGGATATGCCAGTCCGCCAGTGGCTTTGCTTTTAACCTCGGCCTTTACTCCTGCATGATATTTAAATGCGAGTTGCGCCTGACCTATGTTGATCGCTTCAACTTTGGGGACGCTGAAATCGTAGCTGATGCTGACCTCTTCCAGCTTGGCAGTTAGTAAACCTGTGCCGGTTTCAAAGCCGAATTCGATTGCCGACAAATTGGCCTGACTGAAACCAAACCGGAAGCCCGAAATTTTAGGTTCCAGTAAAACTGTGCGTTCGAGATAACGTTGCAAGATTAATTGCATCACAGTCGAACGGTACCACCACACAGCAAGGCCAAGCAGCATGAGTACGATCAGGATACCCGATAGTATACGGCTTCCGAGTTTGCTGGTGCGCGGTGGTTGCGGTTTGGAAGATAGGAAGGATTTCATGAATGCCTTGCTGTTTTCCCTGATTGTACCAGTCTTATTTTGCAGGGAAATTATTTATCGTGAATTCAAGTAATAAATGCATAACCCACCAGTTTTTCTGCATCCATGCCAGATAGCTCGTAGAACATCTCGTAAGGTGTCTTGAACCCCAGACACTTCCTGGGTCTGCTGTTTAGTTTATGCACAGCCTCCAATACCTGTGGAATGGTTACATCTAACATCCCCATTGCCTTGGGAAATGCCAGACGTAGCTTGGATTTGCGTTCGTCCAGTGTCACCAGTGCGCCTTGGTGTCCTTTGCCGATCATGGTATCCGTTTCCCAGTCGCTTAGCCGTCCGCGCTGGTTGGCCATCCCAGGGCGGTCGTCAATGTCCACCCGGTTCCTTGACACTGCCCGTGCGGCTACCGTAGCGCTGGCGGCATTTTTGTCCATGGCGGCGCAGGTTCAGGTACAGCTTGCCACCGACACGCTTGTCCTTCAGTACATACTGGTAGATGGCTTCATGGCAAACCGTCGCTTTGCCTTCCTCTTTCAGTCTGCTGCTGATCTGCTCAGGACTCCATTGCTGTTCCAGCAGCGTATCAATACTGCTCACCAGAGGCGGGGTCAACTTGACTGCTTTCGGCTTGTTCGCCTGGCGTTGCTGTGCTTTGCTGTGCGCTTGCGGGTGTCGGTAGTCGTGTTGCCCCCTGTTGCGGGTCAGTTCACGACTCCTCAGAGGTCAGGCGTGTGTAAGTCATAAAGCTCTCCCGTCAGTGGTGGTTCGGAATGCTTTTTACCACATCTTGCTTCTGTCTTCATGGGGTAAGCCGCATTCCGTCTCAAACTAACGAGTTATGCACTTATGATACGAATTCGCGCCTGCTGGTAACGATACCGTAGCGGATAGCTTGCCCCATGAACTGCTTGGTTCTGGCTGCTGTTTCAATTGCTCCCCGATCAACAATACGCCTTAAGGTTGTTAACACTTCAACAGCCGATAAGTCTTTTAGCGGCCTGTTACCCAACCACGGGAATATATCACGCTCAAAGCATTGCTCAATGTGTGCATAGTGGCTCTTGCTCCAGCGTTGCCGGTTGGTTTCCATAAACTCTTTAGCGATAGCAGAAAAGGTGTTTTCCGTACTGCCTGCTTTTTCAATTTTGCGGGTCATGCCGGGGTCGATACCGCCATTAATTTTCTTTTTGGCGGTATCTCGCTTTTCCCGTGCTTCTTTGAGTGAGGTTACAGGGTAAATACCAAGCGCCAAGGTTTTGCGCTTGCCGTTGAACCGGTAATTGTAGCGAAAGTATTTTGAACCGTTGGGATTAACCAGCAGGTACATACCTTTTTCATCTTGTAGCTTGTAAGCCTTGTCTGGTAAGGGTTTAGCGTTTTTTATAGCGGTATCTGATAGGGGCATGGCGGTATCAACTCCAGATATTTTGAATATACCGCCATTTATACCGCCACAAATGGCGGTATGTCAATGTATCTGGTTGCACTTCGTTGGACAATAAAAAACCCGCTAAGCCAGATAACTTGCGGGTTAATGTACTTCGTTGATTCTCGTTGAATATATGATTGGCGGAGAAAGAGGGATTCGAACCCTCGATACGTTGCCGTATACACACTTTCCAGGCGTGCGCCTTCGACCGCTCGGCCATCTCTCCTGATTTTATTTTCACACCTTGTGCAGGGCAAGGTCTACGCGAAGCCGTGAAGGATAATAGACTTTACGGTTTGTTGCAATCAATTTATCCGGCATTTTCCTCTGTCAAGGCTTCCAGTTCGTCCCAACGTTGAAAAGTTTGTTCCAGTTTTTCTTCTGTTTTTTGCAGTTCATCGAGGGTTTTGGCGACGACGTCCTGGTTTTTCTTGTAGAAGTCGGAAGCGTTGATCTGCTTAAGTAATGCGGCTTGCTGGTTTTCCAGTTGGTCGATTAATTCCGGCAGTTTATTCAGTTCCTGTTGTTCTTTATAGCTCAGTTTTTTCTTCGCCGGTTTTGCGGCTGTCGCGGGATCGGCGGTTTTTTCCTGCTTAGTGACCGGTGCCGGTTTTTTTGCCGCTTCGGCTTTTTTCAGTTGTGTGCTGTAGGCCAGCCAGTCGGTATAGCCGCCGATAAATTCTTCGACTTCGCCTGATCCGTCCAGCACAAAAACGCTGGTGACGACGTTATCCAGGAACGCGCGGTCATGGCTTACCAGTAATAGCGTGCCGTCATAGTCCACCAGTTTTTCTTCCAGTAATTCCAGGGTTTCCAGATCGAGGTCGTTGGTGGGTTCGTCCATGACGATCAGGTTGGCAGGTTTCGTGAACAAACGTGCCAACAACAGGCGGTTTTTTTCACCACCTGACAGGCTTTTTACCGGGGAACGCGCTCTGGCCGGTGCAAACAGGAAGTCGCCAAGATATGACATCACATGGCGTTTGTTGCCGCCGATTTCGACAAAATCATTGCCGTCGGCGACGGTATCGGCGACGGTCATGTTCGGGTCGAGCTGGTCGCGCAACTGGTCGAAGTAGGCAATTTCCAGTTTGGTGCCTTGATCCACGCTGCCGCTGGTTGGTTCCAGTTGCTGTAGCAATAGCTTTAACAGCGTCGATTTACCTGCGCCGTTAGCGCCGATCAAGCCGATTTTGTCGCCGCGTTGGATCAGCGTGGAGAAGTTTCTGATGATGGTTTTGCCACCGTAGCCAAATGATATATTATCGACTTCGATAACTTTTTTGCCTGATGCGTCGCCGCGTTCCAGGCTCAGCCTGCTGGTGCCCTGGGTGTTGCGGCGCTGGGCGCGTTCGTTACGCAGTTTTTCCAAAGCCCGGACGCGTCCTTCGTTACGGGTGCGTCGGGCTTTTACGCCTTGCCTGATCCAGACTTCTTCATCGGCCAGTTTTTTGTCGAATTCGGCATTCTGGTTGGCTTCATCTTCTAACGCGGCGGCTTTACGGCGCAGGTAATCGTCGTAAGTGCCTTGCCATGACACGAGGTTGCCGCGATCCAGGTCGACAATTCGGGTTGCCAGTCTTTGCAAAAACGAACGGTCATGGGTGACGAACAGTACGGCACCCTGAAAGTTCAGGATTTGTTCTTCCAGCCAGGTGATGCTTTCAAAGTCCAGGTGGTTGGTCGGCTCGTCCAGCAATAAGACTTCAGGATCGATTACCAGCGCACGGGCCAAGGCGACGCGGCGTTTCCAGCCGCCCGACAGGCCGCTGATTTTTAATTCTCCGGGCAAGTCCAGTTTGCTTAAAGTCGCTTCAACCCGCTGCTGAAAATGCCAGCCGTTATGCGCTTCCAGTTTATGCTGCAAGTCGCCAAGATCGTCCAGTGCCTTGCTGTCTTCATAATCCATCGTTAACGACAATTCATGGTAGCGGGTAATCCATTCGCCAAGCTCGCCCAGCCCACCGGCAACAGCATCATAAATCGTGGCATCATCGGGCAGGTCAGGGGATTGTTCCAGCCAGGCCAGTTTTAATTCAGGTTGCCGCCAGATGTCGCCGTGGTCGGCGTGGATGTTTCCGGCGATGATTTTCATTAAGGTGGATTTACCTTCACCATTGCGGCCCAGTAAGCCTACCCGTTCTCCGGCATCAAGCTGAAAGTCAGAATTTTTTAATAAGGCGTGGGTTCCAAAGGCGATGGAAATGTTGGTTAATCGTAGTAAGGGCATTTTGGGGTTTCTTAAGATGTGTGGTTATCAGACACATTATATAGAACAATCGGCCAGTTCTTCTGATAATCTTGGCGGACCTGTCTGTGGATTGATGGCGGCTATGGTAAACTTGCCGGACTTTAACGGCAATCAGGTAGCAGGAAAGTTAGGATGAAGCCCAAAAAACGTTTGATTATTGCCATGACCGGGGCGACCGGTGCAGTTTATGGCGTAAGAATGTTGCAGATTTTACAGGCACAGGAAGAGTGGGAAACGCATGTCGTTATTTCATCAGCAGGTGTTGTGAACTTAAAGCATGAAATGAATATGAAGCGCTCGGAATTGCTGGCGCTGGCCGATGTATCTCACGGTATCAATGATATAGCCGCCAGTATTTCCAGTGGCGGTTTTAAAACAGAAGGCATGATAATCGCGCCGTGTTCAATGAAAACCCTGGCGGCGGTTGCTCACGGTTTTGGCGATAATCTGATTTCACGTTCCGCCGATGTTGTACTGAAAGAGCGGCGGCGGCTGGTGATTATGCCCCGGGAAACGCCGTTGAATCTGGTGCATATCAGAAATATGGCGAGCGTAACCGAAATGGGCGGCATTATTTTTCCGCCGATGCCTGCTTTTTACAGCAAGTCCGATTCCTTGACGGCGATGGTGAATGAAACGGTGGGGCGGGTTCTGGATATGTTCGGGGTGAATGTTGATGGCTTGTATACGCCGTGGGAGGGGTTGTAGTTGACAGGCTTTATCAGCAAAGCGGCTTAAGCCAACATCAGAACCGTCATACCGGCATGAATCTGGTATGACGCGTTCCGTAGATGATTTAACGTTACTTTACAGGATTTTCCGCACCTTCATTTTCCGGTTCCAGAGTGGCGGTCTCGCAGCCTTGCTGATAAAAGATAAATGAGGGTGGAAATGCAGTCACATCTATTGTTAGAGTCGTTTCTTTTTTAAAGGCTTTAAGAGCAGGAGCCACGGCGTTGTGGAAGTTTTCGGATAACTGTTGCGCCAATTTATGCTGTTCTGCGTCATTGCCCAAAGCAAAAGGGTCTTTGGACAGGTTGGTGTTACCAACAGCGTGCTGTAAAGCGTCGGTTGATAAGGCCTGGATTTTATTTTCAAAATCAGCGAATATTTTTGCGCCTTTTTCTCGCTTGATGCGTTCAATATCGGCCGGATAGGCATAAACAAGAAATTCTCCTTTCGCTCCTTCAAGTGAATTTTTGCAGACGCCGCCATCCATTATTTTTACCAGGTTGAGTTTTTTACCCTCTTTGGTAATGGTCATGTCCGGGTTTTGACCGGATTGTTGCAAAGCTTCTTCTGGCGTTACAACCGGTTTTTCCGGTACGGGTATGACTTTTGTTTCTGCCGCTTCTTGCTTGGCAGGTTGCGTCGAACACGCTGTCAGTGCAAGTAATATCATGCCTGTAAAAAGGGTTATACTTGTGTTCATTATTATTCCTTGGTAATCATTGATAGTTACAGCGTCTTGGATTTTTGAATATTATAGGCGCCAGAAAATCGACAAGATAAATTAAAGATTGTTTACGTTAAATCACCATTTCCCAAACCTAATATACCGCATCGGAAACTTTAGCCTAAAAAACAGGCTCGAATCCCCCCTCTGTTTAGCCATGGTTCAGTTGTATCTTAAAAAATGAAAAATATTGATCGTCCTGTTATTGCCTGCAAAATTTATCCATTACTGCTGCTGGTGTTGTTATTTGGCTTTTGTTTAAGCAGCGAAGGCGCTGAAAAAAAAGAGCCGCCTGCAACAAGCGTCCTTGAAATTACTACCGGTGCGCTAAAAACCAAAATTGACGCAATCAACGCCCGGCAGGGCTTTGATGAAGCGCTGAAAAGCAAAGTGCTCAAGTTTTACCAGTCAGCACAAGATAATCTGGCTAATATTGAAAGCTTTAAAGCGCAAACCTTAAATTTCAAGTTAGCCTTGAAAGATGCGCCGGAACAGATCAAAAAACTGCAAAAGGAGATCGATCGAAGCCAGCCTAAAGTGAGTAAGCAAAGCCTTGAGGATTTCTCGCGTATCTCTACGGATGAGCTGGTACAAAGACAGATCATCGAAAAATCGAAAATCAGCAACCTGGAAGAACAGATCACAAAAATAGAAAATGAATTGGCCACACAAAATATTCGCCCGCAGCTTATTCGCCAGGAAATGGTGAAAGCACGCCAGGATATTGAAGATAGCCAGAAAAAACTGTCAATTTCGTCTGCAAACGCAGATGCCGCGCCAGAGACAGATGCCCGGCAGACTTATTTAAAAACCCTGATAGATGCGAGGACAGCCGAATTAAAAATGCTCGATGTTGAGGCAATGAGTAATCCGGGCAGGATCGAGTTGCTTAAAGTACAGTCGGAACTGCTGAACCTGCAAAAGAATACACTAAGTCCGGTGACTAACCAGATTGAAGACCTGTTAACCGAGCGTCGGCAGCAGGAAGCGAAAGAAGTGCAGGATTCGTTAAGCCAGGCCGAAAAGGAATTGTCCGGCAAGGATCCGCTTATCCAGTCAACCACCCGGGAAAACATCAATTACAGCAAAGAATTACAGTCGATCACCGACAAGATTGAAGAATACAACGAGCAAAAAGCCAAAGTTGATACGCGGGCCGATGAAATTGACAGTGATTTTAAAAGTGCTGAAAAGAAAATCACTCTGGCGGGATTAAGCCCGGCACTCGGCAAAATTCTGCGTGAGCAGCGCCGTAACCTGACTGCACCGGATCAGTTCACGCTACAAACAGAAACCATTGAAAATGAAACCGCGTTTACCAGTCTTGAGCAATTCAAGGTTGAAGATAGCCTGAAGCAGCTTAACAATGTTGATGACATATTAAAGGAAATAATGGCGTCGCAAGTCGATCAGAAACTGCCGGTTGAGCAACGTATGATGATCCAGGCGGAATTACGCGTGTTAATGAACAGCCAGAAAGAATTGTTAAACAAGCTGGACGTTGCTTATGTAACGTATTTGCGTGTTCTCGGGGATTTTGATTTTGCCCGTCAGCAAATGCTGGCTAATGCGAATAAGTTTGCCGCGTATCTGGATGAACGCCTGTTATGGGTGCCCAGCTCGGAGCCGATCAATGCCAATTATTTGCCCGGCCTGTATCAGTCAACGAAATGGCTGTTATCGCCTTATAACTGGATAAAACTCGCTCAAGATGCGCTCAGGTCAGTGCTTAATAATTTGTTCCTGGTTCTTATTGCCGTGTCGAGCCTGGTGTCCCTGCAGTTAGTTAGGGGCAGGGCAAAGCAGGAGTTGACGGCGATTGCGGACAAAGTTGAACGCATTTATACCGACAATTTTTCCTATACCTTAAAAGCTTTTGGTTACACATTGATATTGGTGCTGACTTTGCCTTTGCTGGTTTATTATCTGGGCGTGTTTTTAAGGATCAATATCCAGGCGGCAGATTTCAGCAAAGCCGTCGGCGCAGGCTTGCGAAGTGCGGCTATATCGCTGTTTTTTTTGCAAATGCTCTACCGCTTGTTTGCAAATAACGGCATTGCCCATAAGCATTTTCAATGGAAAACCAGTACTGTGGTTTTAATGCGCAGGCAGATCGCGTGGCTGCGTTTTGTCGCGGTCGCATGTATTTTTATGATTAGCGCTACCGGTGCATCCACCTCGTCTGTGCATAGCGATACTGTAGGGCGTTTGGCATTAGTGATCAGTATGTCAGCAATGGCGGTGTTTTTTAGCCGGATGCTACATCCGACCAAGGGGGTTTTACAGGAAACGATTGCCGCCAATCCTGACAGCTGGCTGGCCAGGTTGCGCTATCTCTGGTATCCGGCGGTAATGTTCATTCCATTGATTATCATTGGCTTTGCTGTAGCTGGCTATTATTTAAGCGCGCTGGAACTGCAACAACAGTTAATTATCAGCTTGCGTTTGATTTTTTTGATGGTGATTGTGCATGAAATGGTATTTCGCTGGTTGATGCTGGTAAACCGGCAGTTGGCGATTGAAAATGCCCGGCAACAACGCGAAGCTGCCAGACTGGTTGAAAAACATCCTCAGGCAATTGGCGGGGAAGATCCGGTTTTACCGGTGGATAATCAACTCATCGATATTCCGAAGGTAAATGAGCAAACCTTGAGGTTGCTGAGCGTCTTTATCGGTTTCAGTCTGATTGCCGGATTATGGATGATCTGGAAAAACATCCTGCCTGCCTTTTCGTTTCTTGAGCGCATTGTACTTTGGCAACATCTGGTTACCAGCAGTGATAACCAGGAAATTTACCAACCGGTCACGATGACGAATTTGATCCTGGCAGGCTTATATATATTTCTTGCAGTTGTGTCGGTGCGGAACTTTTCCGGTGTCATGGAGCTGCTGGTATTCAGGCGTTTGAGCATTGAAGCGGGCAGTCGTTATGCCGTTAATCAAATGGCCAAATATATTTTAGTGTCGATCGGCTTTATCGGCGTAGCCAATGAACTGGGCGGCAGTTGGTCGCAGGTGCAATGGCTGGTTGCGGCGCTCAGTGTCGGTTTGGGATTCGGTTTGCAGGAAATTTTCGCCAACCTGGTATCCGGTATTATCCTGCTGTTTGAACGTCCGATACGGGTCGGCGATACCGTGACTATCGGTGATGTGACTGGCAAAGTCAGCCGCATTCAAATGCGTGCCACCACGCTGATCGATTGGGACCAAAAAGAAATGATAATCCCCAATAAAACCTTCATTACCAGCCAGTTGGTTAACTGGACATTGACCGACGCCATTACCCGCATCGTGATTCCTGTCGGTATTGCCTACGGTGCTGATGCGGAACTGGCCCAAAAGGTTATGCTGGACACGGTAAAGTCCATCCCGTTGATACTCGCAGAACCGGCACCTAGCGTATTATGCGTAGGTTTCGGCGATAGCGCGCTGAATTTTTCTATCCGTATTTTCGTCAGCGAACTGGCAAACCGCCTGCCGGTTACCCACGACTTGCATATCAGGATGGAAAAAGCCTTGCGCGAACACAATATATCCATTCCTTTTCCGCAACGGGATATTTATATCCACGCTATACAGGAAGAAAAACCTGAAAAAACCTGAAATAAAGCCGGTTTATTTTAAGGTACGGTTATCTGGATTGACGGTGCGTATCCCGGCCATCAACAATTCAGGCAAATCGGCCAGCTCGCCATCGGTAATAAAAACCAGGCGACCAAGCCCGTCATCGGAAGCCCGCGCAGGCAAACGCACAGGCGGGAAAAGCAGGCCATTGGCTCCTTGTACAGCCAATGGCTGCTTGTCATCAGGTGTATAAACCACGCCTTTTAATCTCAATAATTGCAGCGGATAGCGGTTTATCAGGTTTTCCAGTGCGGGCTTCAGGTCTGACCACGCAACCGACTGGTCGAGTTGCAGGCTCATGCTGTTAAAGCTGTGTTGCGGCATCGACAAATTGGTTTTCAGCCGGTAACGGTCTGGCTTTGCAAAGGCTAATAATTCTTCAGGATCGACAGCCCCCTGAACGGCTTGCAAGCGTCTCGTTGCCGGGGCCAGACGATCCAGCTGTTCGTTCAGTTTTGCAATTTGCCCGGCATCGGCTAAATCAGTCTGGGTTATCACTAGCGTATCCGCCCAGGTGATTTGCGCCTGGGCTTCGGGAAAACGGCTTAATACATCCGCACCGTTCACTGCTGAAACTGTAGTAATCATGCCTGCCAACCGATAACGCCTGGCCAGCCAGCGTTCCCGAAGCAAGGTATCCAAAACCGGTTCAGGATTAGCAACGCCGCTGGTCTCGATAAAAATGCGCTCAAACGGTTTGCCTTGAGCGGAGCCGATGGGCTGAGCATCCCAGGCCATGCGCAGGTTTTTTAACAGCGGCGTTAACGACCCGATCATCTGACAACACAAACACCCTCCCGCCAAGGTACTTAACGGCATGTTATGTTCCCTGAGCAATTGCTGGTCAATCGGCGTGCTGCCGAATTCGTTGATGATGACCGCCGAACGCGGCGCGTAGCTTAACAGGCGGTTAAGCAGAGTGGTTTTACCGCTGCCGAGGAAACCGCTGATGAGGGTTACGGGGATGGGCTGCATGGATTTTGATGTGGGATTCAATTAGGTGTATTAGTCATTGACGCCAATGACCCGTAGCGAATGGAGCGGACGCATTGGGCGATTGAAAATAATCTTCACTGGGTACTGAATATCGCCTTTGTGAAGGTAGTAACCGGACTCGCAGGACGTAGCGCTGCCAATCTGGCGGTTGTCCGGTATATTGCCCTGAATTTGATCAAGACAGAAAAAACCTCTAAGGTGGGAGTAAAAATCAAACGCTTAAAAGCAGGAGGGGATAACGATTATTTACTCTGTGTCATCGGGATAATTTAAGCGCGATTGCCCTAGCCAAGTAATTTTAAGCGGGATTTACAGTAAGTAAAGGATAGAATAGAGCAATTAACGCCAATATTTTAATTCAATGATGCGTTGCTGTGATGTCCAGATTTATGCAGCGAGATATAAGAACAAATGACAGAAAACTTCATGAACAACCAATCTTTAGCTGATCGCGACCATTCTGTCCTCTGGCATCCTTGTACACAAATGAAAGACCACGAAAACTTCCCGATCATCCCGATCAAAAAAGGGCAGGGCGTTTGGTTGGAGGATTTCGACGGTAACCGTTATCTGGATGCGATCAGTTCCTGGTGGGTCAATTTATTCGGTCATGCCAACCCTGTTATTAATGCGGCGTTAAAAGACCAGCTTGATATGCTGGCGCATGTGATCTTTGCCGGGTTCACCCACGAGTCCGGCGTTAAATTGGCGGAAAAGTTGGTTGAAATTACGCCTGAAGGCTTGAGCCGCTGTTTTTATGCCGACAACGGTTCGGCAGCGGTTGAGGTGGCGTTGAAAATGAGTTTTCACTATTGGCGCAATCTGGGGCAAACACAAAAAACCAAATTTATTACGTTGGAAAACAGTTATCACGGCGAGACTTTGGGTGCGTTAGCGGTGGGTAATGTGGCTTTGTACAAGGCAACTTATGCGCCCTTGTTGATGGATGTGATTACCGTTCCCGGCCCCGACTGTTATGCCCGCGAAGCTGGTGAATCATCGGCAGATTATTCGATACGCCGCTTCGCGCTGATGGAGCAAACGCTGCAACAACAGGCGGGTAGTGTCTGCGCGGTTATTGTTGAGCCTTTGGTGCAATGCGCAGGCAATATGCGTATGTACGATCCGGTTTATTTACAGTTGCTGCGCGAGGCTTGCGATAAATACGATGTGCATTTGATTGCCGATGAAATTGCTGTCGGTTTCGGCAGGACGGGTACGTTGTTCGCCTGTGAGCAAGCCGCCATCAGCCCGGATTTTATGTGTTTGTCCAAAGGCTTGACCGGAGGCTATTTGCCGTTGTCGGCGGTGCTGACAACTGACAAGGTTTATCAGGCGTTTTATGATGATTACACCAAGCTGACCGCGTTTTTACATTCGCACAGTTATACCGGCAATGCCTTGGCGTGCCGGGCGGGGCTGGCAACGATAGCTATTTTTCAGCAGCAAAATATCATTCATACCAATAAACAATTGGCGGCACTGATGGCTAAGGCGGCGGTGCGATTTAACGAACATCCCAATGTTGCCGAAGTTCGGCAGACGGGTATGATCCTGGCGATTGAAATGGTTAAAAACAAGCAGACGCGCGAGTCGTATCCTTGGCAAGAGCGCCGTGGGCTTAAAGTCTACCAATATGCGCTTGCTAAGGGCGTATTATTACGTCCGTTGGGTAATGTGATTTATTTTATGCCGCCCTATATTATTACCGAGGAAGAACTCATGCTAATGGCTGACGTAGCTTGGCAAGGTTTGCAGCAGGCGGTTAAGGATTAATATGCGTGTTTCAAGATTATATGTGCCGATTGGTTTGGCAACAGGCAAACAGGTTGAGCTGGATGATGATAACGGGCATTATGTCCGCACGGTTTTGCGGCTAAAAAAAGATGCGGAAATTATTTTGTTCAACGGCACGGGCGGGGAATATTTATGCACCGTTGCTGAAGTCAGCCGAAAAGCTGTACTGGTTGCTGTTGAGCAATGGCATGACCGGACTGTGGAATCGTCGTTGCGGGTTATTTTGGGGCTGGGCATTTCGCGTGGCGACCGCATGGATTTATCGGTACAAAAAGCGGTGGAACTGGGCGTCAACCGGATGACACCATTGTTGACCGAGCGTTGCGTTGTGCAGTTTAAGGATGAAAAAAAATCGCAGCGTTTGCTGCATTGGCAAAAAATAGTCCAGCATGCCGCCGAACAAAGTGGTCGGGCCATGTTGCCCGAATTAACGGAAATCGGCTATTTACAAAATTGGGTAGGCAATCAGCAAGGTTTGAAAGTATTTCTCGATCCCTACGCAGACGCATCATTGGCGGATTTAGAGCCGGAAGCCATGACAGTGACTTTATTGACTGGCCCGGAAGGCGGTTTTGCCGATCAGGAACGTAGTATAGCCAAAGCAGCCGGATTTATCCCTGTGCGCCTGGGCAAAAGGATATTAAGGACAGAAACGGCATCACTTGCGGCTCTGGCGGCTGTTCAGATGTTATGGGGAGATTTTAGATGAAGCCTGCGTACCCTGCCCGAAACATTCTGTATTCAATTTTTTGCCCATTGCTTGTATTGCTGGTGGCTATCTCACTAGCTTGCGTCGGTGGCTATTTTATTGTCCACGGCATTAATGAGCAATTGCAGTTACGCAAGGTCATCAGCAAATTGACACAATTATTGCTGGTGCTGAGCATTTTTCCAGCAGCGTTTTATCTTAAATTAAGCAAGGAAGATTTGGGGGTTGCGGTAAAGGCCGTATTTTTAAAACAATTGTTTCAAGGCTTTGGACTGGGTTTTATCACCTTATTGCCGGTTTTTATTCTGCTGTATGTGCTTGGTGTTGATGTTATTAATGAAGCGCAGCTTTGGACGTGGGGCTTTTTGTTTAACAAGCTGATAATTGCCGTGTTGCTGGCCTTGCTGATTTCACTGATTGAAGAGCCGCTTTTTCGTGGCGTCCTGCTGGCGGGATTAAATAAAAAATTGCCTGTTATTTTAGCCATATTGATCAGCGCATTTTATTATGCCGTTTTGCATTTTTTGGATAGTAAAACCCTGATTCCAGTTGAACAGTTAACTATTTTCAGCGGCTTCCAGTTAATGTCTGAAGCCTTTGCCAACTTGCTAAGGCCGGAGATTATCCCGGCATTTTTCGCTTTATTGATGGTCGGGCTATTCTTGGGTTTGCTCAGGACGCGGGTAAAATCCAGCTTAGGTTTGTGTATCGGTTGCCATACTTGCTGGGTATGGCAAATAAAAGTCAGCAAGAGCCTTTTTAAAACGAACCTCGATTCTGAATACTTGTATCTGGTTAGCCGTTATGACGGCGTGATAGGACATCTGGTAACGGTTTGGCTGTTGTTGGTGGTTGCAGGGTATTTTGTTTACCAGCGGCTGAGGGTTGCTCGTTCTGTGTAACAAAAGTTTATGATTATTAGGATCTCAGTATTATTGACATTGGCTGCATTTGTTACGCTGTTTTCGGCTTATACCTTGTCGCATCTGGCGTTGCCCGCGTTTTCTGAATTGATGACACGCTTGGGCTTGGCAATTTTGTTAGGCGCGTTTATTTTGTTATTCATTACCGGATTGCTGATTATTTCTAAATTCATTATCAGCTCATGCCGTGATTATTTTTCCGCCAGACAGCGGGTGCAGCGCAGGATTTTGTTTATTAGCGCCAGACAGGATCAGCTCAAGCGGCTGTTTTATTTTAAAACCGTCCAGATTAATTATTTTAATGAGTTAAAAAGAAAGCGTTTGCTAAAGGATAATAACCGCAAACACATTCAATCATTGTCCAAAGCTATCGATAAAGATTTATCATTGATAAAACCACAGCTAGGCAAAGTGACTTATCAGCAATTACGTCGGGAAAATATTTATTACCGTGATCATCAGGATGCTGAGGCGTTGTTAAAATTACAGCAAAAAATAGCCGCTATAACTTAATAGATAACGATGTTAAAAAACTGGGTATTAAAACTGGTCAGGCTAGTGCATTCGGTCAAGGATGAGAATCTGCAATGGCAGCTTGCCAATCAACAGCAGCAGAATCAGCTTAAACATGCCCAGGTTTTGGCCGAGAAAACACTGGAAGCGCAACTAAAAAAGAAAAGTGTGCAATTGGAGCATGAAATTGATCTGCTGAAGACAAAAAACGATGCGGAATTGGCTATGTACAAAACCCGATGCCAGCAGGATGTTAAAGACTATAAGCAGTATCTGGAGGCGCTGGATCAGCTTAAACGCTCAATCCAGAACAGTTACACCCATTTACCCGAAGCTGTCGCTTTTACCATTCATCATCATGCAAAATATTTATTGAACAAGATGTGGGAGACCGAGGATTTTGAACAGAAAATGCGGCATGAAATACAGTTGATTAATTTCATGACCACGGTGCATGAAGATGCGCGCTTGCATCTGGAAGGGGAAGGTAGTGAAAAAGTACCCGAGAGGACATTGGGCTTAATTCAACAACAGTAAAAATCATCAGATATGGTGGTGGTCGAAGTCGCCGCATTGTTCAATATGACAAATATGAAAATCAGTTTTAACTGTCGTTAGGACAACAGTTTTTTCTGATTGCTTGCAAGTACTCATCGTTTAATCCTCATTGGAGTTAATCTGCGGAATTCCCGGTATGATGGGATTTACTGGTTGGTCTTTATGATGTGCGAGCCAGTAGAGAATCGGTAATACCAACAAGGTCAGCATCGTTGACGACAGAATGCCGCCGATCACTACGGTGGCCAGCGGGCGCTGTACTTCTGCGCCGGTACCGGTGGCGATTGCCATCGGCACGAAACCAAACGAGGCCACCAATGCGGTCATCAGAACCGGTCGCAACCGCGTCAAAGCACCCTCTACAATTGCCTTATCCAGCGACATGCCTTCGTCGCGGAGGCTGCGGATAAAGGTAATCATCACCAGTCCGTTCAGTACCGCCACACCCGACAAGGCGATGAAACCGACTGCCGCCGAAATCGACATCGGAATATCGCGCAACCAAAGCGCGACCAGACCACCGGTCAAGGCAAAAGGTATGCCGCTGAATACCAGCAAACCGTCCTTGGCGTTGCCAAACATCATGAACAGGAGTGTGAAAACCAGGATTAACGCCACAGGTACCACAATCTGTAAGCGATGGGCCGCCGATTGCAACTGTTCGAACTGTCCGCCCCAACTTGTCCAATAACCGGATGGAATTTTGACTTTCTGTTGCAGCTTTTGTTCGGCCTCGGCAACAAAAGAGCCAATGTCGCGGCCTCGCACGTTGGCACTGATGACGATTCGGCGTTTGCCGTTCTCGCGGCTGATTTGATTAGGACCGGGAGCCATTTCCAGGCTGGCTACTTCGGCCAGTGGGATATAACTGGTTCGTCCGTCTCGGTTTTGCCCGTGCGGCAATGAGATCGGCAAGCGGTGGATCGCATCCAGGTTACTGCGCAGGTTCTCCGGCAAACGCACGATGATGTCGAAACGCCGGTCGCCCTCAAACAAGGTGCCGGCTTCGGTGCCGCCAATCGCGGTCGCCACCGCATCCTGTACATCGCCCACGTTTAAGCCGTAGCGCGAGGTTTTGTCCCGGTCGATATTGAGCGTCAGCATCGGCAAGCCGGTGGTTTGCTCGACTTTCACTTCGGATGCACCGGGAATCGCCTCCATGACCGCCGAAATTTCAGTCGCCGTGTCATTCAATACATCCATATCATCGCCAAACACTTTAACGGCAACGTCGCTACGCACCCCTGAAATCAGTTCATTGAAGCGCAACTGGATCGGCTGGGAAAACTCGTAGAGGTTGCCGGGTAGTTTGTTGGCTGCCGCTTGTATCGCCGCCAGCAGGTCGTCGCGTGATTTATCGGGATCAGGCCATTGCTCGCGTGGTTTGAGCATGATGTAACCATCCGAGATATTCGGCGGCATGGGATCGGATGCGATTTCGGCGGTGCCGGTGCGTGCAAATATCCGCTCGATTTCGGGAAACTGCTGCTTCAGAGCCTGTTCAATCTGCTGTTGCATGGCGACCGATTGCGACAAGCTGGTGCCGGGAATACGCATCGCCTGAATCGCGAAATCGCCTTCATTCAAGCTCGGCACAAACTCGCTGCCCATCCGCGTCGCCAACAGGCCCGACAGAATCACCGCGACCACTGCAAAAGTAAGCATCACCGGCTTGTTGTTCATGACGCTGTCCAGTACCAGCGCATAGACACGCTTGGCGTTCTGCATCAGCACATTTTCCTTTTCGGCAACTTTATCGCCGATAAACAGCGCCACGGCTGCCGGTATGAATGTGACTGACAATATCATCGCACCAACCAACGCAATCACGACCGTAAACGCCATCGGATGAAACATTTTGCCTTCCACCCCCGTCAGCGCGAAGATCGGTAAATACACGACCATGATGATCAATTGGCCGAACAACAACGCCCGCCTTGCTTCTTTCGATGCCGTAAACACTTCATGAAAACGTTCATGACGTGTTAGCGAACGTCCCTGCTGTTCCTGAGCGTGGGCTAGCCTTCGTACACAATTCTCCACAATCACCACCGCGCCGTCGATGATTACACCAAAGTCAAGAGCTCCGAGACTCATCAAGTTGGCACTAACCTGGTACGTCACCATGCCGGTAAACGTAAATAGCATCGATAACGGAATCACCATCGCCGTGATGATGGCCGCCCGAATATTGCCGAGGAACAGAAACAAAATCACAATGACCAGAATTGCCCCTTCGGTTAAGTTCTTCTTGACCGTATCGATGGCTTTATCGACCAATACCGTGCGGTCATAGACGGTCACTGCCTGCACCCCTTCGGGCAACGTGCGGTTGATGTCCGCCATCTTTTTGTCGACCGCTTGCGAGACGGCACGGCTATTCTGACCGATCAGCATAAAGACCGTGCCCAATACCATCTCTCGGCCATTTTCGGTGGCAGCGCCGGTGCGTAGTTCTCGGCCGATTTCGACCTCGCCGACATCGCGAATGCGAATGGGTACACCCTGGACATTGCCGAGAATGATGTTGCGAATATCTTCCATCGAATGCACTTGGCCCGGCGCACGAATCAGATATTGTTCGCCACGCTTTTCGATGTAACCGGCACCGACATTATTGTTATTGCGATCCAGCGCGGTGACGATGTCTTGCAAGGTCAGGCCGTAGGACGCGAGTTTTTCCGGAATCGGTGCTACCTGATATTGTTTGGCGTAGCCGCCAATGGAATTGATTTCGGTGACACCAGGCACGTTGCGCAGCTGCGGTTTGATAATCCAGTCCTGGATTTCACGCAGATCGGTCGCGGTGTAAGGCGAACCGTCCGGCTTTTTGGCACCTGCTTTGGCTTCGACTATCCATAAATAGATTTCCCCAAGACCGGTGGAAATGGGACCCATCGCCGGCGTGATACCGGCAGGCAGTTTATCCCTGGCTTCCTGAATACGTTGATTCACCAATTGCCGTGCGAAATAGACATCGGTGCCGTCCTGGAAAATCACCGTGACCTGCGATAAGCCGTAACGCGAAAGCGACCGGGTTTGTTCCAGATGCGGCAAACCCGCCATGACGGTTTCGATGGGGTAAGTAATCCGCTGTTCGGTTTCCAAAGGCGAATAACCCGGTGCCATAGTATTAATTTGTACCTGAACATTGGTGATGTCCGGCACGGCGTCGATGGGCAGAATCGAGTAATTGAAGATACCGAGCCCTGCCATACCCAGTACGGCCAGGATAACCAGCCAGCGATGCTCGATCGCTAAACGAATAAGTCGTTCAAACATGATGCGAACTCCTGGGGATCAATGCGAGTGCTCGGCACTGCTTTTGCCTTGCTCGGATTTAATGACGAAGCTGCCATTGACAGCGTATTCGGTACCGGGCATGAGTCCTGCCACGATCTCGGTGACTTTGCCATCCGATAGTCCGGTGGTGACCAGTTGAGCAATAAAGCCGCCGGGTACGCGAATAAAAATCGTCGGTTTGTTTTTGATCATCTGGATGGCATCGGCTGCGACCGCGACCGGCACGTCACTTTCCTTGGTGGGCAGTTCGACCGTGATAAACAATCCGGGTCGCCAGGCCATCTGCGGATTGTCCAGCGTCACGCGAGCCGTAGCGGTGCGAGTTTGTTCGCCCATCAATGCGCCTATATAAGACAGTGTGCCGGTTGCCGAAGAATCGAACGCCGTGGCCTTGATGTTGACCTGTTTGCCGACCTGCACGACATTGAGATCCTTCGCCGATACGATAATTTCGGCCCATACCGAGGATAAGTCAGTAATCGTGAAGATGCTGGCATCTTCCTTGACCGCTTCTCCCATAGCGATGTGTTTCTCGACCACCATGCCGTCGAACGGGGCGCGAATTTCGTAGCGGTTGAGTGAGCCGCTGCTGGCCGACACGGTAGGACTTGCGCCGAGTGCTATCAATTTCTGTTGGGCATTATGAACGGCGATTTCCATTTCCTGCATCGCCTGCCGGGCTTGTTGGTAGTCTTGCTCCGCCGAGATTTTGTCCTCCCATAAGTGCTTTTCCCGCGCAAAGGTAGAGCGGGCTAACTCCAGACGCCTTTGTGCCGACAACAATTCACTACGCTGTTCGGACAACACGGTACTGGCAATCACGGCGATGATCTGACCTTTTTTGACTTGCTGGCCCAGGTTGGCGGAAATGCTCTCCACCACACCGGCAAGACGCGGTACCACATGAGAGGTCTTATCTTCATTGAAGCGAATTTCACCCGGCAGGGTGACAGAGCTTATGATGTGCGCTGCACCTGCGGTCTGGATCGAGATACCAGTTTCGGCGATTTGCTGATCGGTCAAGGCTACTTTGCCTTCTTCTTTGCTGAAAGCAAACTGAAACGTTTGACCATCATGCCTTGCCGTCACGTTCGCTTCAAAGACATGGGGCTCGTCGATAGCCTGGATACTCTGCCAATACGCTTTTTCAGGCTCAAACTCGATGCGCTGTTGCTCGCCGCTCGGCCGCTTTAGTTGCACGGAGAGTTGATTGGCAACCGGCTGAAGCGGTTTATCCTGATTGAGCGGATAAACCCGAAAGTGCGGCTCACCACCTTCCTCGCTGAGCAGGATTTCCAGTTTAAAGTCACCGTCGCTGTAAACATCACCGCCGTGCGGGCCTTGGGCCTGCCTGGCTTCATCGGCATGTTCGGCGCTATCGACTTTAGCCGCTACATGGTTTTCTTCGCCGTGTTCCTCGCCTTCCGGCATCGATTTGTCGATGCTAAGAATAAATACACTTAGCAATACGCCGAGCAAGATAATCGCGGCGATAGCGATCAATTGATTTTTACTGATATTGTTCACTGAGATACCTCTGATGGGCTATTCGTCACTGTCTCGTTCATGCTGCTGCCGACCAAACGTTCCACGTTGGCCACGGACTTGTGATATTCGGCCAAGGCCAGTAAATACTGATTTTTAGCGCCGAACAGGGTGCGCTGTGCATCCAGTACGTCCATAAAACTGAATTTGCCCAAGCGGTAGCCTTCACGAGCGGCGTCATAAGCACTTTGGGCACCCGGTAAAATGTCTTGCTGCAACGTGATGATTTCGTCATGGGCGGTGTCCAGGGCCTGATACGCGGTGTTCAATGCCGTGGCGATGCGTATTTCAGTGCTGCGCAATTCCTCTTCCGCTTTGGTCAAACGATGCTCGGCCTCCTGAATACGGCCTTGATTGCGGTCAAATATCGGCAATGGCATCGAAAAACCAACGACTAAGGCGTAATCATTGGGCATCAGATATTTACTGGCACCCACGGTCGCGGTGACATCCGGGATGGCTTTGGACTTTTCCATCGTGATGATTGCCTGACGTTGGGTGATTTCAGTGGCCCAACGGGCTAAATCCGGATTTTTAGAGAGGCGTTGCGCCAATGAGTCCAGGGAAGCCGGCGTTTGTATGCTTTCCAAATTACCGCTCACCGCCTGAAAGCGCGGTGTCGTGCTGCCCCAGCCAGCGGCTAAACGCTTGCGGGCGGCTTCCAGTTCTTTCTGGGCTCGCATCAGTTCAATTTGCACCGAAGCGCGAGCAACTTTAGCCTTGGTTTCTTCAACGGGCGATACCTTGCCTGCCTGCACTCGCGCAGTGGTTGTTACGGTCGTTTGATTCGCCAATTCGTGCGTTTGCTGGGTTAGTGCCAGGCGCTGTTGCGCCGTCAGCACATCAATAAAGGCTTGCGTCACTTGGGTAAGTATATCGGCCCGCTTGGCTTCATAATCCCAATCGGCAAGTTGCTTGGTCAGCGCGGCAGCTTCGATGCGGGCAGTACGCTTACCGCCCAACTCGATCAATTGACTCAGCTCCAAGGTGACGACATCGCCATCGAAGTCTTTAATCAACTGATTGCCGAAGTTCGCCGCATTGGCGTTGAAAGTGGGGTTGGGGAACAATCCGGCTTGCAAGGTGGCGGCTTCCTGTGCACGGCTTTCCCAGGAAAAGGCTGATAGCTCTGGGTTTTGGGTTAGCGCCAGGGCCAAGGCTTGAGACAAAACCAGGGAGCCAGCCGGTTCCTGAATGCTTTGCAGACTGGAATTGTTTGTACCCTGATCGCCTGATTGAACCGGCAATAGCGTGTTGTCTGCCGGACTCGCATTGATCGAGCCGGTAGTGATCAATAAACACAGTGCAACGCCAAGTGGCCGCACATAATTTGAGAACATGGAAAATTTCTCCGTAGCATAGAGGGAACGTCAGCACAGACACAGGAGAACCTGCGCCTTTAGCTGGTGAGTTGCGGCTAGGAGAGGTGGCTAAATCAGTAAAACAATGCTGCGTAGCGCAAGCAGTCGGGAATCGGTAAACGGCGGGTTGAAAAATGCCGGCTGCCGAATGATGACTCTGGTATAAAGAACTAAGAGTGAGATCAGGAAAAATACCGGCAAAAGCCCAGTATCAATCGCTATTTTTAATAAATCTGTGAACAGTAGCGGTATGTGGTCATCCCCATCCAGGGCGATGTCAGTACAGGGAAAATCAACGTCGATCAAATAAGCGTTGGCTGGCTCCTTGAGCTCAATGACGTGGTCCATACTGGTCTCATGATCGTGTCCAGCGTGCTCGACTGCGACATGACCATCCCCCCCAAAACATAGTACAAAGGCTGATATATCTCGATGACCCAGGCCAAAATGACCAAGTATCGCAAGTATCAGCACAACAGAGAGCCAGATTTTAGAGTGCTGTATGGAAATCATTTGTGGAGATAATACTGGTCATTCGAAATAACTGAAGCCTGTATAAGGAAAAGACGATAAAGCAAATAATATCGGAAGCTCCATGAATGATGTAGTTGAGTTGTGGCGTCAGAAGATTGCATTCAAATTACGATAATGATTTTGACCGGTCTGTTATGCGTTTTTTTTGGCCTTTAAAAGCAGTGTTCGTTCAATCGAATATACTTTACTTGATAAGGCTCAATAAAACCCCTGCAGCTACCGCAGAGCCAATAACTCCCGCAACATTGGGCCCCATCGCATGCATTAACAGGAAGTTATGCGGGTTGCTTTCCAGTCCCAGTTTATTCGCAACCCGTGCCGCCATCGGTACAGCCGAGACGCCAGCCGCACCGATCAAAGGATTAATCGGTGTGTCGCTGAATTTATTCATGATTTTCGCCATGATAACCCCTGATGCCGTACCGATGGCGAACGCGCAAGCACCCAGGGCCAGAATGCCCAGTGTTTCTATTTGCAGGAAGGCATGGGCACTGAGCTTTGATCCTACCGATAACCCTAAGAAAATGGTGACGATATTAATCAGTTCATTTTGTGCAGTCTGGCTGAGGCGTTCCACAACACCACAGGCATTCATCAGGTTGCCCAGCGCAAACATACCGATTAAGGGTGTTGCAGAAGGTAATAACAGTACAGAAAGAACCAGTAGCATCAGTGGAAAAACTATTTTCTCGGTTTTGCTGACAGCACGCATTTGCTGCATTTCGATCTTACGCTCATCCTCGGTTGTTAACGCGCGCATGATAGGCGGCTGTATTAACGGAACCAGCGCCATATAAGAGTATGCCGCTACCGCAATTGCGCCCAACAGGTCAGGAGCCAGTTTTGAGGCGACATAAATCGCAGTAGGGCCGTCAGCACCCCCGATAATACCGATTGCAGCAGCATCTTTGAGGCTAAAATGTAGCCCCGGCACCATATTCAGGGCCAATGCCCCCAATAACGAAGCAAAAATGCCAAATTGTGCCGCTGCGCCTAACAGCAGGGTCTTAGGATTGGCCAGCATGGGGCCGAAATCGGTCATTGCACCTACACCCATAAATATAAGCAGTGGAAATATCCCTGCTTTGATTCCGAAATACAGGTAATACAAAAGGCCGCCTTCTTCAGCAATTCCGGCAACCGGAATATTACTGAGGATGGCACCAAAGCCGATAGGTAATAACAGCAATGGTTCAAAACCTTTTTTTATGGCAAGAAACAGTAACAGGAAGCCAACCAACATCATGAAGGCCTGTCCCGGCGTAAAGTTGTAAATACCTGTGCTATGCCAGAGTGAAATGAGATTTTCCATTGGATGTCTCTTGATTGAATGCGTTGTTATAGAGAAATCAGGGCGTTACCACCTGCCACTGCACCACCTTCCTTGACATGGACAGCGGTGACGATACCGGAATATTTTGATCGGACTTCAGTCTCCATTTTCATTGCTTCCATGATCACAACAATTTCGCCTTCGGCAACAACACTGCCTTCACTCACCAGGATTTTTAAAATATTCCCTGCCATAGGTGCATAAACGACGGCACCGCTGACGGCAACCGGCAGCGTTAGCGCTGAATTGGATGAAGCTACAGGTTGCACGGATAATTCTGCGCCGCCCGGGCTGACTACAACGCTAAAGCTCCTGCCGTCTACGTTAACGGTGTAGCTCTCCGGCGTGTTAATGGCCGCGCTGGCTTTAGGCGCTTGTGACGCAGCAAAGGCTTCCGGGTTGGGAGCGGGTTCAAATGCAGCAGGATTGCCGCGGTTGACCAGGAATTTCCAGCCAACCTGGGCAAACATACCATTTATCAAGGCATCTTCTTCTATGCTGTTTGCCAGTTTGACGCCTTCGGCCTGGGCTTTTTCCTTTACCTCGGCAATCAGCTTATCCATCTCCGGCTCTATCAAGTCTGCCGGCCTGCAAGTGATGGCCTGGCCTCCAGCCAACACCCGCTCTTGCAGTTCTTTGTTAACCGGTGCCGGGGTTGCGCCATACTCGCCTTTTAAAACCCCCGCTGTTTCTTTGGTAATAGTTTTATAGCGTTCGCCGTTCAAAACGTTAATAACGGCTTGGCTGCCGACAATTTGCGAGGTAGGTGTAACCAGTGGAATAAAGCCCAAATCTTCACGCACACGCGGGATTTCCTGGATCACTTCATCAAACTTGTCAGAGGCACCTTGTTCTTTTAACTGGCTTTCCATGTTGGTTAACATACCGCCTGGAACCTGTGCGATCAGGATACGTCCATCAACCCCTTTCAGACTGCCTTCAAACTGGGCGTATTTTTTACGGATTTCCCTGAAGTAGGCGGCGATTTCCTCAAGCTTAACCAGATCCAGACCCGTTGCCCGGTCAGTATCTTCAAGGCTGGCTACGATGGTTTCAGTAGGACTGTGGCCATAGGTCATACTCAACGATGAAATAGCGGTATCGACATTGTCGATACCTGCTTCGACAGCCTTGATAATACTGGGAACACTCAAGCCTGTGGTTGCATGGCATTGCATGTGAATAGGAATGCTGGTGCTGAGTTTTAAACGCCTGACCAGCTCAAAAGCGTCATAAGGTTTGAGCAATCCAGCCATATCTTTTATGCAAATTGAATGTGCGCCCATATCTTCAATTTGTTTACCCAGATCGACCCACAGGTCGATAGTATGTACCGGGCTGGTGGTGTAAGAAATCGTGCCTTGCGCGTGGGCATCCGTCGTTAATACGGCTTTAACAGCGTGTTCGATATTACGCATGTCATTCATCGCGTCAAAAATGCGGAATACATCGACACCGTTAACAGCGCAGCGCTCAACAAACTTGTCAACTACATCATCAGCATAATGCCTGTAACCCAAGATGTTCTGTCCGCGCAACAGCATTTGCTGAGGTGTTTTCGGCATGGCTGCTTTCAGCAGGCGCAGCCTTTCCCAGGGATCTTCACCCAAATAACGGATACATGCGTCGAAAGTGGCTCCCCCCCATGACTCAAGAGACCAATAGCCGATCTCATCAAGTTTTCCACAAATGGGCAGCATGTCTTCAATGCGTAAACGCGTGGCTAAAATGGATTGATGTGCATCCCGCAAGACCACTTCAGTGATAGCTAAGGGCTTCTTTTTATCTTTGGACATGCTTGTATTTCTCCTGGAAAAAACTTTATAGACTGGGATCAGAGACGGATAACATGGCGGAATAATAGGGTTTCCGCTTTTAGTCCTCTGAGTTCCGTCTTCTATTACTACGGTAATGATGTACGGCTGCGGAAATGGCAGCAACAATGCTCTTGTCAGTACCGCTGGCAACTGTCGGGGCTATTTGTGTTGCTGTTGGGGGCGCTTCAGGAAATAAACGCTGTACCAGCGATGACATGATATTAATCGCAAACACCAGCATCGTCAGAAACAAAAATACGATGCCCATGCCGGCAAACATTAATTCAACCCCGCTACTCATTAATTCTGACATACCAAAACCCTGTGTTGAAATTCTTGAAACGCTTGAAAGTGTTGAAAATATTGAAACCGTGGATACATTATGCATAAAACCATACTGCTAAACAAACTAAAGTAGCCAATCGGAGGTGTTTTTGGCTTACTGTCAGTCGGTGAATAATAATGGTCAGGATTCTAACGTCGTGAGGTTTTGATGCACAGTTTAGTTGATATTTTCGATACCGTAAGCCCTGGGCGAATTATTTACGTATGGATCGGAACAAGGCGGAAAATATGTGTGCCAGATTATTCTCTGTTTAAAAAGCTACATGTCGCTGTATCTCAATAATTAACCCTGATCCCGATTTCTGCTCCCCGTCCAGGCTCTGGCGCGAAATTTCGCAAATAGGATGTTGAGTTGCGGATATTTTCATCCAGCAGGTTATTGGCTTTGGCAAACAGCAGCACATCCATTGACTTGACTTGCTTGAGTTGGTATTGCGTACTGAGGTTTAGCAATATATAACCCGAAGTTGCGGTATCGAAATCGCCGGGATGGTTTTGGGATTCACCGCGGGTAAGGCGCAGGTTGCTGTTCCAGTCGTTTTTAATGTAGTCCAGTTGCAAGCCGAAGCGCAGCGGCGGCATTCTCGGTACATCACTGCCATTGACGAACTGGCCACGGGTGTAATCGCTGAACAGGGTCAAATCAACCAAACCGTAGCCGTTTTCCATGAGCGGGAAAATCAATTTGCTTTCGTAACCCATGAAAGTGCCATCGGCCTGTCGAGTTTCGAGAACCGGAGCACCGTCGATGAATTCGCCGTTACGTTGTTGGTAAATGTAATCGCCCGACCAGTTGTGGAATAGATCAAGCTGGGCTTTAACCCAGTCCGAATTGAATTTATAGCCGAGATCCAGGTTGTAAGAGGTTTCTTCTTTTAAATTGATGTTGCCCCGCTCAAAACTGCGCGTAGCATCATGAAAACCGTTAACCAGCAACTCCTGTACTTGCGGCGCACGTTGCGAGCGGGTTATTGCCAGATTGAGACTATTGCTGTCATTGATCTTCCACAAGCTGGAAGCGGAGGCACTGACCGGTGTATAACTTAGGCCGGAATGTCCTTGCGCTGCCAGAGTCGTGTCTTCGATCCTGAAGCCGAGTTGGGAAGCAAGCACCCCAATATTGAATGATTCCACGGCAAAGACACCGTAACTACGGGTTTTCGTTTCGGGGACAATCACTTGACCGGTTGACTTGTCAACTGCTGCAAAATCGCCGTCAATCGCTTGAAAGCCAACCATCCCGCGAAATATCCCCAGAGGGTTATGGGTTAACTCCAGGCGACTCTCGTAAGTTTTATTGGTAAAAAAAGCCCCCGGCTCACCGTCAGCAATTTCAGTATGTTGGTAATCGGTATAACCCAGTTTCATACGCAGTGCTTCGGCAAAGCTGAAAGGTTTTTTCAGTTCACTTTTAAAATCGTATTTGTTTTGTTTAAGATCGATACGGGTAATTTCACCGCCGCTGCCGTCCGGTGCAATGCCGTAATTATTTTCCAAACGGTTAATTGATATTCCGGCAAATCCCGGATTGCCCAGCAGGGAAACGCCCGCTGAACCGCTGATGGCATGGGCAGAAGTATTGCTGATAAAGCCTTTGGTGTTTTGAATGATATTCAGGGTCGGATCGGTGGCCTGGCCGGCGTTGACATCAATGGCTTGGCCTCCAATGTCGAGATTATTGCGGTTGCGGTAAAAACCGTCCAGATGATAGGCTAAATGGCTTTTTCCGCCCTCTATTTTCATGACCGTGGATGTTTCATCGGAAACCGAATCGAAGCGCTGCTCCAGCGCACCGCCAAGCATTCTTGCGGGCAGCTTTTCTGGAATCCGGTTATCAATGATATTGACCACGCCGCCAATGGCCCCGCTGCCGTAGAGCAGTGTAGCAGGGCCGCGTAATACTTCGATTCGTTCGGCCAGCAAAGGCTCGACACTGGTCGCATGGTCGGGGCTGATTGCCGAAGCATCGTTGCTGCCGATGCCGTTGTTCAACACGCGCACGCGCGGTCCGCTTTGACCACGAATGACCGGCGTGCCGACACCGGGGCCAAAGGACTGGCTGGTAATACCCAGCTCGTTTTTTAGCGTCTCGCCGATGCTGTGCCCGACTTTTAAACGTAATTCGTCGTCACTTAAGACAGTGACCGGAACCGCGGACTCGGAGACTTTTTCCTGCAAAGGTGCGGTGACGACCATTTCTTCCAGTTCTGGTATGTTTTCTTCGGCTGCATAGCTTGCCGGTGTTATCACGGCGGGAAGCAGGAAGAGAAAAATGATGGGGTTTCTGTTCATAAGGTGCTCAGGGTATTGATTGCAAGAGGGTTGAAACAAGGTTGTATTAAAAGATATGTTATAACATAACATTTTGCAATTATTATTTCTCTCTTAAAAAATTCTTCACCTCATAATGGTGATTCGAATAATTATCTGAACATTCTTAACACATCAATTCTCATCGCCATAAAGCGTTACACATTTAGCGCAGACACCATGAATTTCAATGGCTTTGCTGTGGACTATGAAACCGGCTTGATCGAATTCTAGCGATAAAGCCTGCATCACTTCGGTGGCGGGGCGTTCTTCAACTTCATTGCAGCGTTTGCAGATCAACAGCAGTTGTTCGTGCTGATGACCGGAACAATTGCAACCGACAAAAGCGTTGAGGCTTTCTACACGGTGAATCAGGCCTTGTTCAATCAAAAAATCCAGGGCTCGGTAAATCGTGGCGGGTTTTGCTGCGTTTTGCAGGGGTTTGATGCGGTCTAACAACTCATAAGCTTTGACCGCTTTGTGACTTTCCCAGATCAATTCCAACACCTGATGGCGAATCGGTGTAAGTTGTACGCCGCGCTTTACACATAAATGCTCAGCTGTGCCTATGGCTTCTGTAACACAGGCGCTATGGTCGTGTTCTACAGACTGGTCGTGGATAGATTCAGAAGTGTGCATTATAAGAACCAGTTATTTAAGGTTATTTTTAAATTATAACTTGGTGGCTGATTGATATTGGCAAGGCGGGTAGCAAACCAATGTACTATTTGATTTGCTCAATAATGCCATCCAGTTCTTCTAAGCTGGAATAGGTAATGACCAATTTACCGCTGCCATTGGTTTTGTGGTCAATGATGACTTTTGCGCCTAATTTTGCAGTCAGGTCTTCCTGCAAACGCAACGTGTCTTTATCAATGATTTTTAATTTAGGTGTTTTCGGTTCGGCCTGGGCATCTTTAACCAGTTGTTCTGCTGCTCTTACCGTCAAGCCTTCTTTAACGATTTTATGGGCGGCGGCGACTTGTTTAGCACCATCCAAAGCTAGCAGTGCCCGCGCATGGCCCATATCCAACTGATTGCTAAGTAATAATTTTTTAACATCAGGGTGCAAGTCCATCAAGCGCAGTAAATTGGTGATAGTTGTGCGGGATTTACCGACTGCGTCGGCAATCTGTTGGTGAGTCATTGCAAATTCATCCAGCAATCTTCTTAATGCTTCTGCTTCTTCCAGCGCATTCAGGTCTTCGCGTTGGATATTTTCAATCAGTGCAATGGCCATTGCGGCACGATCATCAATTTCCTTGATAACGACGGGTACTTCTTGTAATCCCGCCAATTGTGCGGCACGCCAGCGGCGTTCACCGGCCACAATTTCGTATTTATCGGGAGCGACTTTACGCACGACAACAGGTTGTATGACACCTTGTGCTTTTATGGAATCCGCCAGTTCCTGGAGCTTTTCAGGATTCATATCTTTACGCGGTTGATACTTGCCGCGCTGCAGATGTTCTATCGGCAGTGTATGCAGTTGCTGTTTTTCCTCAGGTGCAGAAACATCACCTAACAAGGCATCCAGTCCCCGGCCTAGTCCACGTTTTTGTAAAGCCATTGTCTTTTACTTTTCCTGTGTTTAATTATTTCACTCGCTAATTGCACTTTCGCCATAGTAACTTGAAGTTTTATGACAGATCAGCACGGATTATCGATTCAAACTCATCAATCAAGGTTTTTAAAGCCTCGGCTTCCTTTAAAAGGGCAAGTTTCTCCATCTGAATGTTTTCATATACCGTCTGCAATGCTTGCCCATCAAGTTCTTTAATGTCTGCAGGCGAGGTTTTTTTTGATTTTCCTGAGCCGGAAACATCGGCCAATAAAGCTTCCAGTCCCCGGCCTAATCCACGTTTAGGTAAATTCATCAGCTTGTACTTTTTTCTTTGCGGATCATTTCGCCAGCCAACGTAATATAGGCGACAGCGCCACGCGATGATTTATCGTAGCTCAACACCGGCAAACCGTGGCTGGGCGCTTCGGCCAGACGAATGTTTCTGGGCACACAGGTTCTAAAGACCTTGTCGCCGAAATAGCGGATCAATTGCTCTGAAACATCCTTGGTCAGACGGTTTCTATCGTCATACATCGTCCGCAAAATGCCTTCAAGATGCAAACTTGGATTAACGGTGTTCTGAATGTTTTTCAAAGTGCTCATCAGCGCAGATAAGCCTTCCAGCGCATAGTACTCGCATTGCATAGGGATCAGCAGGCTGTTGGCTGCCACCATTGCGTTCAAGGTCAGCATGTTTAATGAAGGCGGGCAATCGATCAGGATATAATCATATTGGGATTTTATCTGGACCAAGGCATCGGCGAGCCGTTGTTCTTTTCGGTCGGCCTGTATCAATTGTACCTCAGCCGCAGTCAGGTCTGCGTTGCCCGGAATGACCGAAAAGCCTATTTCAGGCAGGTTAATAACAGTTTGGGCAGCAGGTACACCGTCCATTAACAAATCATAACTGGAATATGTGATTTGTTCTTTGTCCACACCACAGCCCATGGCCGCATTACCTTGCGGGTCAAGATCTACCAGCAGCACCCGCCGCTTGGCGGCCGCCAGCGATGCTGCCAGATTTACACTGGTGGTTGTTTTTCCGACGCCGCCTTTTTGATTGGTCACGGCAATTATTTTTCCCACTACCTTACCTCAGTCGTTGGTTAGCTTTTATGTTGCATGTCTGCATTATATATCAACAGTAACTTAAAGTAGTGAACAAGCGGATAGATACAATGTGTTATCTACTGGCTGAAATGCCGTTACGAATGCAGTTCTTCCGCAAGGACAGGTCACGTCGCAGATTTTATGGCTAATTCCAAGAGGTTTAATGAAAATGGCGGCTTCCACGCATCGTCTTAAAGGCCGCTCATTTTGACGAAGTTGTAGCGAGCCAAAATAAAAGGTTCTCCGGCACGGTATCAAGGATTGGTACTTGCAGCCCACCGAAGATGAGTTATACGTCGGCGGTCGAAGATAAGCAAGGATTGCCGAAGGCAATGGTCCGCTAAAATCGAGCCTATGCTATTTTTTCTGCCGCGAAAAATCCTGGCGTGCTTGCCGTTTTTTCTGCTTCTATTGACAGAACATACCCGATTTTAAAGGCTTGTCAGCTCAAATTAAGCCTTAACCTGCAAGATAAGACAATTTTTATACACCTGCATTATCAATGCAGCAGAACACCGACACGAGATATTGCCTTTCGTAAACATCAATAATCGGTTACGTTATATCATGTCTCTTTTTTTACAGTTTTAGAACCATGACTGATTTTATTCCCCCTTTTCCAGAACGGCATAAAAAGAATTTAGGGCCGCTGGACACTTTAAAATACGCGCGTCGCGATCTATTATCCATTTGGCCGGAAGATGCTTTTGAGCGGCAATTTATGGGTATAAAAATAATTAACCGTTCGATTTTTATCGCTAATTGCCCCAACGTCATCAGGCATGTATTTTTAACCCATCACGCTAATTATGAGAAAAAGAGTCCGTTAATGCGTAAGGCGCTGGAACCTTTGTTGGGGGATGGCTTGTTTATCAGTGACGGCGAGACTTGGCAGAAGCATAGAAATATTGAAACGCCGCTTTTTAGTACCGAGCAAGTAGCAAAATACGCCGAGGTGATGATTACAACAACTGAGGAATGTGTCCAGAAATGGTCGAAGGTTGAGCAAGGCGGAACAATTAATGTGTTGCCGGAAATGGGGCATTTGACGGCGGAAATTATTTGCCGGACGCTGTTCGGAAATCAGTTGGGTGAAGAGCAGGCAGCGCAGGTGGTTAAAAGCTTTGCCGAATATCAGGAAGCTATTGAACAAATGGATATCAGTACTTTTTTTGGCCTGCCCAGTTGGTTTCCGGTTTTTAAGTCAGGTAAAGCCGAAAAAGCGGCAAAAAGTATTCATCAAATTGTTGATAAGGTTATTGCCGAAGGTGTTAAAAGCGATAATAAAGAATCGTTACTGGCGCATTTTTTAAAGCTGCTGGGTAAAAAAGATGCCGATGGGCAATTAACGCAATTGCAAATCAGAAATGAGCTGATCGTATTATTTATGGCAGGCCATGAAACGACGGCCAATACGCTGGCCTGGGCCTGGTATTTAATCTCGCAATGTCCTGAAGTCGAGGAGCGGCTGCATAAGGAAGTCGATGCCGTTATTAAGGCCGGTTCAACGACATTTGATGACTTTTCCAAATTACCCTATACGCGCGCGATTATCGAAGAGACGATGCGGCTTTATCCGCCTGTGCCGATTCTATCGCGCGAAGCGACCGCCGACGATACCATACGCAAGCGCCATATTCCGGCCGGTTCAATTATTTTAGTGGTGCCGTGGCTGTTGCACCGCCATAAAGCTTACTGGGATAAGCCGGACCATTTTATCCCCGAACGGTTTTTGGATGATGCGCCGGTAAAACCCGATAAATTTACCTATATTCCGTTTAGTGTCGGTCCCCGGGTTTGTATCGCCAAGTATTTCGGAACGGTGGAAACAACGTTATGTCTTGCTATCCTGGCCAGGCATTTTCGTTTGCGGGTACCGGAAGGTCATCAGGTTACCCATGAGTGTCGGTTAACCTTACGTCCTAAGGACAATCTGCCGATGTTGATAACAGCCAGATGAAAACGTTTTTCAAACGATTTGTTAACGATAAATCCTGGCGAAAACGACAGCTTCGCTATTGGTTTCAAGATCCGTTCTGGGGTGGGCTGGATTTTGTCAGTCATTATTGTTTGCGTTATTTGCCGATCAGGGTCAATGCAAAAATTGGGGCATTTTTAGGTGTCGTAGCGGCAAAATACCGATTCAAGACTGAAGACCAGCGTGCCCGGCATAATTTGGCGGTTTTGCGGCCTGATTTAAGTGAAAAGGAGCGCGATAAGCTACGTCTCAAGATGTGGCAAAATATCGGGCAATCGATGTCTGAGTATTCAGTGCTAGACAAGGTTTACCTGAAAAACAGGGTTACCCTTGAAAACAAGCATTATTTGCAACCGTTTATCGATAACAAGAAGCCGGTTATTTTTGTTTTTGCCCATACGGGTAATTGGGAAATTTACGGAAACTATGTGATCGCCTACGGATTTGATCTGCTTGGGGTCATTAAACCGGTAAGAAACAGGTTTGCCAGTAAAATCGCTGCTATTGCCCGTGCCCGAATGGGGGAGACTATAAAATCAGGTGGCGTGATTAAGTTAATTGAGCCCGGTCACAACTCTATGCGTACTATTTGCAAGCATCTTGCTGATAAGGGAGCTTTGTGGATAGCTCTTGACGAGTTTAAAAATTCCCAGGTTCACGGTCCGCGATTGGGCAGGCAATTACAGCTACAGAATAGCAATGCGGCTTACGCAGCACGTTTGGCCCAGCGTTTTAATGCGACGCTTATTCCGATCCTGAACAGGCGCAATGAAGGTTCGCGTTATACTATTAAGATAGGTAAGCCTATTACAGTGTCCGCAGGAGAAAATGCCATTGCAGAAGCATTGCTGGAACTGGATCAGATGCTTGAAGCGTGGGTCATGGACAATCTTGACCAGTGGTATATGCTGCATGAGTTACGCTTATAATTGCAGTTATCAAGCAGCTTTTGAGTTATCCGTTAACCGGCTTTCGCTCAATCCCTCTGTCTGGATTCCACCGGGAGTGCAGCCGATAGATAAAACGGCACCGGAGGATTTTAGTCCGGCGGTTAATCTGTCGGCGGTGCCAGTAGATTAACCAGTATCTGCTCATAAATGTTGGAAAGAATTTCCAGATCTTCTATTCCGACATGCTCATTGATTTTATGGATGCTTTCATTCAGTGCTCCCAGTTCAATCACTTGGGCACCGGTCGGGGCAACGAAACGGCCATCAGATGTGCCGCCGCCGGTATCATCCAGCGTTTCAAAGCCTGTTACCGTTTTAATCGCGGCATGAGCGGCGTCAATTAATGCACCTTCTCCGGTCAAAAACGGATTGCCTGACAGTCGCCATTGTATTTCGTAGTCAAAACCGTATTTGTCCAGAATCGCGTGAGTGCGTTGTTTGATGGTGGCTTCATTAAGTTCCGTACAAAAACGCAGATTGAATTGAATTTCCGCCTTGCCGGGGATGATATTTTCCGCTCCTGTACCGGCATTGATATTGGAAACTTGCAAGCTGGTCGGCGGGAAAAAAGTATTGCCGTGATCCCAGACTTCTTCGGTCAGTTCTTTCAATGCCGGGGCAAAAGTATGAATGGGATTACTTGCCAACTCAGGATAAGCGACGTGACCCTGAATGCCGATAACCGTCAGTTTTGCGCATAAAGAACCACGCCGCCCGACCCGGATCACATCGCCGATTTTTTTGTCACTGGAAGGCTCGCCTACCAGACACCAGTCAATTTTTTCGTTACGCCGTTCCAGTACGTCAACGACTTTGACTACGCCATTCGTGGCTATGCCTTCTTCATCACTGGTCAGCATTAAGGCAATCGAACCTTGATGGTCTGGATATTGGGCAATAAAGCGCTCAACCGCGGTAATAAAGCAGGCGATGCCACCTTTCATATCGGCTGCTCCGCGTCCATACAGTTTGCCGTCACGAATGGTTGGTTCAAAAGGCGGGGAAAGCCACGCATCTAAGGGGCCGGTTGGGACAACATCGGTGTGACCGAGAAAAACGAACAGCGGTTTTGCTTCGCCGCGTCTCAGCCAGATGTTTCGGGTGTCGGCAAAATCCAGGCGTTCTTCTTTGAATCCCAGGCAGGTCAAACGACCAGCGATAACATCCTGGCATCCGGCATCTTCAGGGGTTACTGACGCACGGCTAATCAGGTCTTTAACCAGTTCTAATGTGTCACTCATAATTCGGTTTGATAGCGCTCAGCTGTAAAACCGACGATTAGCTTATCGCCGGTATCTAAAATCGGACGTTTAATCAGGGTAGGGGTATTCAGCATCAAGAGCAGGGCTTTTTCCTGCGTCAAATCGCTTTGCTGATCGCTGCTGAGTTGCCGCCAACTGGTGCTATTGCGGTTAAGCAATGTGTTCCAGTCTGTACGTGCAGCAAAATCAGTCAGTTGCGCCAGTGTTAGCCCATCCGTTCGGAAGTCATGGAATTGATAGGTTGTATTGCTTTGATCCAGCCATTTACGCGCTTTTTTGACGGTATCGCAGTTCTTTATTCCGTAAAGCGTAAGCATGGATCTATAGCTGGCTATTCAATAATTCGTCGATGCTGGGCAATTGTTTGTCGGCTTTGCAGCGGCTTTTATAAATATCAACAAACTCCATAAAAGCCTGTTCCAGGTCAGCTAGAATTTCTTCTTCATTATCGCGTTCGTCTTCGGGAACATCATCCGAGTCCAGATATTCTCGTTGCAGGTCCACTTCGCTGTTCAGCGCAAGTGTAGCGTAAATAATGGCGTTGTTTGAGATGTTTTCGTTCATTTTAGTATTCAGGGATTGGATGAAAATATTACCGTTAAACGCAAAGCTTGGCGGTACAGAGTTATAAGGTTACTGTTTTGCCGGAAGGAAATGGTTTAAAAAACGGGTAGACCGTTCATTCTAAATGATGATCTAAGTTTGACGGTTACGGATAAGTCCCAAGGACTGGCTTATCCTGTGTCTTTATTTAGAATGAAGCTGCATATATGAAAAGATACAGTAAGCGAGCCTATAAAGCTATACAAAACTTGCTGGATTGAGGTGCTAAAAGCCGATAAACCGTTACTGCCATCAAGGTAAGAAATAATCGGGATTAACCTTATTTCTATGTTTCCTTCGCTGCAGTTGCTTCTTTTCGACCTAAAATTTGCCCGGTTTTCTGGTCTTTCCAGACTTGATAATAGCCCGGCAGGTAAGGCTTTAGCGTATTTTTATCGAGGGCAGATTCCAGTTCATCCATTGATGTTTCCGGGTTATCGCCTGACAAGGGTAGTTCGACTATGTTGTAACGCCACCACGCCAATTTTTGCAAGCGGGCAGTGGTTTGTTCAGGAAAACGTGAACGGATAACTCTGGCAGGAACACCGCCGACTATCATAAATGGCGCTACATCATGAGTTACTACGCTGCCTGCGCCAATAATCGCTCCGTCGCCTATGGTTACTCCGGTCTTGATTTGCACGCCCGCACCTATCCACACATCATTACCGATCACGGTTTCGGACAAGTTGTTAAAAGCTATCGGATTGGGGGTTTGAAAAGGTGCAGGAAACAGTGCTTGATAAAGTACCGGGCTGGTGGTCAGTCCCTGGGTGGGGTGGCTGGAGAGAATGGAAACATGATCCCCTATTGAACAATACCGGCCCAAATGAACATTATGCAATGCTGTTTGTGGTGATACATAGCTAAAAGCACCGCCGGTAAAAGAGTTTAGCGTACAAGGCCAGGTTCTGAACGGTGGTTCCAGTCTTACAACACCGCGCAGAGCTGTATTGGGGTCGAGGTTTAGCGGATTTGCCGGTGGAGAAGTGGTAAGGTGGGTTGTCATTTTTTGCCAGATTTTCTATTGCATCAGCTGGTTTCAGGTTAATAGAGAATCTTGTTAATCATCAGCCAGTTCTAGGGACTCATCGGTTTCAGGAGATTCATATCCCAAGTAATTATTTTCATCATTTAGAGCTTTTACATAGCTTTCAATTTCAAATCCTTTATATGTCGCACCGTTTTTCAATTTACGGTTACAGATAAAATAGAATGCAGTATCTTTAATATAGGCTTTAATATCAGGTCCGGTAATTGTGCTGAGCGCTAACTGAGTTGGGTTATTAGGAGGCAGGCTTTGCAAGAAAGGCGTCGTTTCCAGTTCTGGTACAGAAACCCTGCCTTCATGGACTCCAGAGAACAGCCAGTGTTCATACGCTTTTGGGTAGTTATCTTCGCCGAATGCCTGGAGCAGGTCTTCATGGTGGGTAAGATAGAATTTCGGATCAAAAAGTTGTGAGCCACGCCGCCCTTCCTTAATTCCATGTATGCACCAGTGTTCCCATAATTTATACCATTGGTTTAAACCAAAAGCGGCTGGTAAATCATCGTAGAAACCTTGGTAGTATTTAGGATCAAAAAAAATATTCGGAGATCGCCCCTGATATATTCCCTTCTTCTTGAAATGAGTTATCGCATTGTTTATATTGCCATATTTCTTGTTTGTAGCAATGTCGGGGTTACTCGCCAGATAATACTCTGGCACAAATATTTGAGGTGCTATCATATTAGATTATGGGTTAGGTTGTGCTCTTTTACGTTTGGATTTTATACAGTTTAGTACATTTGAGGAGAATTTATACTCAGGTACAAGCAGTTCTCACTTCAACAAAATACCGCACTGGTTTATATCCTATGTAGCCCAATCTATATTGTCAACTTGAAAATCACGGCTGAGTTGCCTTTACCAGGAAAAGCTAACATAACAATATTTTCTCTAAAATAATGCTTAAGGAGGCGTTAGGCGTCAGTTATGTTAAAGACACAATAACGACTAGCATGTCGGCTAAGTCCACTGCTAGTCGTAAGATTTTAGTAAGGAGGGGGATTTTATTAATCCCTGAGTAACTCATTAATTCCTGTTTTGCTGCGTGTTCTTTCATCAACTTGTTTGATAATAACGGCGCAATACAAACTATAACTACCGTCTGCTGAAGGCAAGTTACCGGATACGACTACAGAGCCTGCCGGAATACGTCCAAAGCTGACTTCACCTGTCAAGCGGTTGAATATTTTAGTGCTTTGACCGATGTAAACGCCCATCGAAATAACGCAGCCGTCTTCCACGATAACACCTTCGACAATTTCTGAACGTGCGCCGATAAAGCAGTTGTCGCCGATAATGGTAGGGCCTGCTTGCAGCGGTTCCAGTACGCCGCCTATGCCTACGCCGCCGGAAAGGTGCACGTTTTTACCGATTTGCGCGCAAGAACCCACGGTTACCCAGGTGTCGACCATTGTGCCGCTGTCTACATAAGCGCCTATGTTGACGTAAGAAGGCATCAGTATTGCGCCAGGTGCGATATACGAGCCATGACGGGCAACAGCATTGGGTACTACACGCACACCGGCTTTGGCAAAATCTTCTTCACTGTAGGTTGAAAATTTGGTTTCAACTTTATCGTAATAGCGGGTATTACCGCCATCCATCAGGCGATTTTCATTAATCCTGAACGACAATAACACCGCTTTTTTTAACCATTGGTGGGTTATCCAATCGCTGCTGATTTTTTCAGCGACCCTGAGTATGCCCTTGTCGAGCAGGTTCAGGGTTTCGTTAACGGCATCGCGGACTTCTGCCGTTACATTCGCAGGCGTAATCTCGGCACGTTGTTCAAAAGCGGTGTTAATAATTTTTTCTAGTTGGCTCATGGTGTTATTTATGGTTTAAGGTGTTAAGGAAATTTTTAATTCGATGGGCGGCTTTTATACATTCATCGAGCGGCGCTACCAGTGCAATTCTGACATGGTTGATGCCGGGATTGATGCCGTTAAACTCGCGAGACAGGAAACTGCCGGGTAATACCGTGACATTTTCGTGGGCAAACAACTGCTGTGCAAATTCTGTATCGGAAATTCTTCTGCCTTCGGGATCGAGCGGGATTTTCAGCCATACATAGAAACTCGCTGGCGGTTTTTCAATAGTGCAGACATCCGCAAGTACAGTAATGAAAGCATCGAATTTTTCACGGTATAAACGGCGGTTTTCGATGACGTGCTGCTCATCCTGCCACGCTCTGATACTGGCATGTTGAGTGGGCAAAGGCATGGCACAGCCGTGATAAGTCCGGTATTGAAAATAGCCATGCAGAATATCCGCATCGCCTGCAACAAAGCCGGATCTTAAGCCCGGAGCATTGGAGCGCTTGGATAAGCTGTGGAAAATGACGCAACGCTTAAAGGCAGTGTTGCCGATACTGAAAGCCGCTTGCAATAAACCTGTGGGTGGATTGTGTTCATCGTCATACAACTCGCTGTAACATTCATCCGAAGCAATGACGAAATCATACTTTTCTGCAAGAGCGACGAGTTTTTCCAAGCTGGCTTGACTCATTACTGAACCGCTGGGATTGCCGGGCGAACAGGTATAAAGCAGCTGGCATCGTTGCCATATTGCTTCCGGTACAGCATCAAAATCAGGCAAGTAAGCGGACTCTTCCAGCGTATTCAGAAAATACGGTTCAGCCCCTGCCAATAACGCCGCGCCTTCATAAATCTGGTAAAAAGGGTTTGGCATAATGACCACAGGCGGTTGGCCGGAAACACCACTGGTAGTATCGATAATGCACTGGGCGAAAGAAAACAAGGCTTCGCGCGTACCGTTGACAGGTAAAACCTGCGTTTCGGGGTTAATAAAGCCTGATGGAATCTGAAAACGTCTGGCAATCCATTCGGCAATGGTCAATCTAAGTTCCGGTAACCCTTTGGTAGTCGGATAGTTTGACAGGCCATGCAGATGCTGTAACAGGGCTTCTTTAATAAAATGCGGTGTTTCATGAGTAGGCTCACCGATTGACAAGGCGATATGCGGCTTGTCAATCGGCGGGATAATGTCCTTTTTAAGTTGATTCAGTTTCTCGAAAGGATAAGGATGCAGATTTTTTAAATTTGGGGTCATTATTTTTGGCAATGCGGTTGTTTACCGGAAGACTGGGCATGTTGAAATAATGTCAGCGCCTGGGGCATGTGTTGTTCCAGATCCTGAATACGCGAGGCGTGCGAGGGATGAGTCGACATGAATTCTACAGGTTGTTGGCCTTGAGTCGCTTGTTCCATTTTTTGCCACAGACTAATGCTTTGCCTGGGATCAAAGCCTGCTTTTGCCATTAAATCCTCACCTATTATGTCAGCTTCGCTCTCTTGTACCCGGCTATAGGGCATCAGGATGCCATATTGTGCACCGATGCCCAGCAGACCGTATGCGGTTTGGCCTAAAGCCGATTGTGGCGTACCCAACGCCTGAATAATACCCATGCCCTGACTTACCGCCATTTCCTGAGAGGCCCTTTCATTACTATGCCGGGCGAGTACATGGCCGACTTCATGACCAATAACGGCAGCTAATTGCCCCTGGTTGTCCACCAGGCTAAGCATTCCTGTATGTACGCCGATTTTATTGCCGGGTAGCGCGAAAGCGTTTGGTGATTTGTCTTCAAAAACAACAACCTCCCATTTTCCACCAACTGCCTGTGTGATGGCGTTAGCGACACAATGGGCAAATTGAGAGTATTGCTTGTTACGGCTGACCGGTTTTTGCTTTTTTAAATCATCAAACGCCTGCAAGCCCATTTGGTCGATTTGCGTATCCGGCATAGCGATAAACTGGCTTCTGCCGGTAGGACTGGTAACACAGGCATTCAGCAGGCACGCAATTATCAGGGCAGGAAAAGTTTTTTTGAACATTTTAATAAAGACCAGTGGATTACATAAACGCCGCCATTTTAACTTAAGTTTTCCTGATTACCCATAAGTCCCGGATAATTAATCAAGGGTAAACCCCCGGCTCTGCCGGGGGACTCCCAAAGTTTGACAATTCCGGGAATCATCGAGAGTGTCCCAATCTGTGAACCGCCTAAAGTTCAAGAGATTGAGAAAACAAACGATG
>Ga0208754_100105_pt1 | contig 56552 bp, 44 predicted proteins | sample LakWasMet55_HOW8_2_FD_183889 | JGI IMG/M metagenome (GOLD analysis project Ga0208754, IMG submission 183889) | Freshwater sediment methanotrophic microbial communities from Lake Washington under simulated oxygen tension - Sediment Metagenome... | ecosystem: Environmental > Aquatic > Freshwater >... | reverse complement strand
AGATAAAGGCTTGGCAGGATAAACGAAATCAAGAAGGCGCTTGTGTGAACTGGCGTTTTACTACTCAGGATGCCAGAGTGAAATTAAAATCTTTATATCCGTCAATATAACTTTGGCTGACTACTAGACTGTAATTACCAATTTGACCGACTACCCGAAACCGCAAATGGACAAACTCAAACTGCACAGCCCCGACCTTACCCAAGCCAACATCGACAAACTGGCAGCGCTGTTCCCTAACTGCGTCACTGAAACGCGGGATGCAAACGGCGGCTTGCAGCGGGCGATAGACTTTGATTTGCTCAAACAAGAACTGTCCGCGTCGCTGGTGGAAGGGCCGCAGGAACGTTACCAACTCAACTGGCCCGGCAAGCGCGAAGCCTTACTGACAGCCAACGCGCCCATCGCTAAAACCATGCGTCCGAGCCGTGCCGACAGCGTAAATTTCGACAGCACCCAAAACCTGTACATTGAAGGCGACAACCTGGACGCTCTGAAACTGTTGCAGTCCACCTATCTGGGCAAGGTCAAAATGATCTATATTGACCCGCCCTACAACACCGGCAACGATTTTATTTATGAAGACGATTTTGCCGAAGACAGCGCTAGTTATTTGCAACGCTCCAACCAGAAAGACGAAGTCGGCAACCGCTTGGTCGCCAACAACGAAAGCAACGGGCGTTTCCATTCTGATTGGTTAAGCATGATGTATCCGCGTTTGAAATTGGCGCGGAATCTGTTGCGGGATGATGGGGTGATTTTTATTTCGATTGATGATAATGAGCAGGCGAATTTACGAAGACTATGCGATGAGGTTTTTGGTGAACAAAACTTTATAGGGCAAATGATTTGGAAACGCAGAGCTTCATCTGCTATGGCAAATAATAATGTTTCAACAGATCATGAATATGAGACCTTTGCATGAAGCTGTGGGCCAAAACTGATAAAATAGCAACCACAAAACCCACACGCAGAGATACAGATGGCCTGGAAACACCTAGCACAAACTGACTTAAGCGATGCCTTGCTCCAGCACCATCAAGCGTTAGACGAATTAGACGGCATCAATGCTGTAATCGATTGGTCGCGACTGGAACGTCAGTTGTCGGGGCTGCACAATAAGGAACGTGGCGAACAAGCGTGGCCACCGTTGCTGATGTTTAAGGTTTTGTTACTACAAAGCTGGTACGGCTTGAGCGATCCGAAGCTGGAGAAACAACTGGCACGGGACTTGATGTTCCGGCGCTTCATCAACCTGAGCTTAAGCGAAGGCGTACCTGACCATAGCACCATTTGGCGGTTTCGGAATTTGCTGGACAAACAGGCCCTGCTGGAGCCGTTGTTGGCCGAAGTCAATAGGCAGCTGTCGGCGCAAGGGTTGTTCATCAAGACCGGCGAGATCAGCATCGTTGATGCGACTGTCATCGAAGCCAAGCAAAGTCGGCCACGCAAGAATGCCAAAGGTGAAAATACCCAGGATAGCGAGGCCGGTTATAACGTCAAGGTTGCCGCCAACGGCAAGAAGACCAGCACCTATGGCTTTAAGGCACCCATCAACGCTGACGAAGACGGTTTCATCAAGGCCGTTGTTTACACGCCTGGCAACGAACATGACTCGCACTCATTGGAGAAACTATTAACCGAAAGTGAGCGGGAATTGTATGCCGATAAAGCCTACGCCAGCGACAAGCACGATAAGCTCTTGGCAGAACGCGGCATCGAAAACCGCATCCTGCATAAAGCCAAGCGCAAGCAGCCGCTGAGCGAGGTGCAAAAACAACAGAACCGGAGGTGGTCGAGTACCCGCAGCACCGTCGAGCGCGTGTTTGGCATCCTTAAGCAACACTACGGCATCGGCAAAGCCAGGTACTTAGGCGTAAAACGCAACCAAGCGCGTTTTATGCTGGCGGCCATGGCCTACAACATCAAGCGGGGTACAGCCATCAACGCCGACATGCTGGCATTGGCGGGATAGCTCCGCCTGATGAGCGTAAAAACATGGGTAACAGGCACGATTTCTAGCAAATTGCGCAAGACAATGCCTTTTTTAAACAAAATTATGACCGATCAGACGATTAAGATTTTTAAAAAATGGGCTTATGATCAAAAAAGGGCTGTTTTGCTCGTTCGTGCAAAGGTCTCAATATGTAATTTGCTATCAAAAAGGTCTATTAAATGGATTCTTTGGTTATGAAAAGGATTTCAAAAACTATTCCAATCCTGATGCTGATCCTAGGGGGGGCGTGGGTACTAGGCTACTTAACTGTTGGTATGACATCAGCTATGCGTCCAAACCAAGATCATGACTTAATTGACCCAAGCACTGGAAATGTTTTTCCCGTAAATCAAAATCGAGTTTGGGCATTTATTCCCGAATCAATGGAAAAAATGATTAAAGAAGGACGTGTTATTTTTCCTAAAGACCCAGTCAAGAAACCAATGCAAAAACGTTTTCAAAGCGAACTCAAAAGTAACTTCAACCCATTATCTACACTATTAATTGAAAAAGTTGGTCTGAATACGGAAGCTACTCGTACAATCCAAGAAATTTTGGGCGGCAATATTTTTGACTACTCAAAACCTATTTCCCTTTTAAAAACCTTAATTCCACAGGTATGTAACGGCTCGGACATCGTTCTCGATTTCTTCTCTGGTTCAGCCACCACCGCCCACGCCATCATGCAATTAAACGCCGAAGAGGCTTCAAAAAACTCAGCACAAGCGGGCAAGCGCAAATTCATCCTGGTACAACTGCCCGAAACCTGCGATGAAAAATCTGAAGCCTTTAAATCGGGCTACGCCACCATTGCCGAAATCGGCAAGGAACGCATCCGCCGCGCTGGGCAGAAAATCCTGTCCGAACACGCCCTGAACGCCGCTGATGTAGACATCGGCTTCCGCGTGTTAAAAATCGACAGTTCCAACATGAAGGACGTGTATTACACGCCCGACCAACTGCATCAGGCCGATCTGGAACAATTCACCGACAACATCAAAGCCGACCGCAGCGCCGAAGATTTGCTGTTCCAGGTCTTGCTGGATTGGGGCATCGATTTGAACTTGCCGATCAGCCAAGAAACCCTAGCCGGAAAAACCGTCTGGTTTGTAGACGGCAACACCCTGGCCGCCTGTTTTGACAACGCAATCAACACCGATTTCGTCGAAGCACTCAGCCAACGCCAGCCGCAACGCGTAGTATTCCGCGATGACAGTTTCGCCAGCGATAGCGTTAAAATAAACGTCGAGCAGTTATTCAAACGACTGTCGCCGCAGACTGAGATTAAGACTATTTAAGGGTAAAAATCCATGCACAAACAAGACATAGCCAAAGCAATTTATCAAAAAACCCAACAACTCGCCGTTGAAGACTTGGAAGAGGTATTGTGATTTGTTGAATCCGTACAACTCAAAAACAGCAAAAAAACGAAATCGGCATTCTGGCAACAGGATTTTTTAGCCATATCGCAATGGGATAAACAGAAAGCATTTTGAAAACATCGTGCAAATTACGTTGATTGATTTACAAACCCGTTAGATATAGACGTTTTTATCCGCTCCTTATCGGAGATTCAGAACTATGAATATTTACCAAAAAAGTCGCGGTGGCAATTACGGAGCAGCCGAATAATGAAAATTGAAGCGTTACGAATAAAGAATTTCAAAGCCTTTAAAGATGTCGAAATGCAGGATATTCCAGCCTTTTGCGTGATTGTGGGCGCAAACGGCACAGGTAAAAGTACGCTGTTTAATATCTTCGGATTTTTAAAGGACGCGTTGACAACTAATGTAACAACAGCCCTCATAAAACAAGGCGGCAGTCGAGGTTTTCAAGAAGTCAGAAGCCGTAAAAGTGAAGGCTCTATTGAAATTGAAATTAAATTTCGGGAGACTTCAACTAGCCCTTTAGTCACCTATTTTTTGCAAATCAATGAGCGCAATGGCAAGGCTTTTGTTGAGCGGGAAATTTTAAAATATCGCCGTGGCAGCGGTGGGCAGCCGTGGCACTTTTTGGACTTTTCCGAAGGCAAAGGCGTTGCTGTCATCAATGAGCTGGAATCCGTGCGGGATGTAAACGACTTAAAACGGGAAGAGCAATCGCTAAAATCCCCCGACATCTTGGCGGTTAAAGGTTTGGCGCAATTTGAACGCTTTCCGGCAGTCGTCGCTTTAGGCAACTTAATTGAAAATTGGCACGTTTCGGATTTCCATATCAGTAAGGCAAGACCCGAACAAGAAACCAGTTATGCTGAACATCTCTCTCGTGAGGGCGAAAATTTGTCGCTGGTCATTCAATATCTCTACCAGTTCCATCGTGATATTTTTGAAGAAATTGTTCTTAAGATGAAGCATCGCGTTCCCGGCATTAGCAAAGTTGAAGCTAAAACCACCGAAGAGGGACGGGTACTGCTTAAATTTCAAGATGGTGCATTTGAAGACCCGTTTTTAGCAAGATATGTATCGGATGGCACGATCAAAATGCTGGCTTATTTGATATTGCTTTACGACCCCAACCCACACCCGTTATTGTGTGTTGAAGAGCCGGAAAATCAGTTGTATCCAAGGCTGTTGGCGGAGTTGGCAGAGGAATTTAGGGCTTATTCCGAACGCGGAGGTCAAGTTTTTGTCTCCACGCATTCCCCCGATTTTTTGAATGCCACAGCCTTGCAAGAAGTGTTTTGGTTGGTGAAAAAAGAAGGCTATACCGAGATAAAACGGGCATCTGAAGACGCTCAAATTACCGCTTACATGCAAGATGGCGATCAAATGGGGTATTTATGGAAACAGGGGTTTTTTGAGGGGGTTGATCCCGAATGAGGCATTTGGTTTTTTTACTCGAAGAGTTATCTGCGGCAGAGATGCTAAAAGGTATTTTGCCAAAACTTCTTCCTGATGGCTTTAGCGTGAAATATATTGTTTTTGAAGGTAAACAGGATTTAGAAAAACAATTGGAACGCCGTTTAAAAGGCTGGCAACAAGCCAATACCGCATTTTTGGTCATGCGCGATAAAGACAGGGGTGATTGTTTGTCGATTAAACGTCAATTAGCCGAAAAAGCCAATGCAAGTGGTAAAGGGGCGATGACGTTAATTCGTATTGCCTGCACAGAATTGGAAAGTTTTTATTTGGGCGACCTTAATGCGGTTGGGCAAGGACTTGGTATTGCCAATCTGGCAAAAAAACAAAAAGAAAGAAAGTATCGTACGCCTGACGCACTCGCAAATGCTGCTCAGGAATTACAGAACTTAACACAACGTAAATATCAAAAAGTAGCTGGCTCTCGCGCCATTGCACCCCATCTAAAAACCGACGGTTCAAATCACTCCCATAGTTTTAATGTCTTGTTATCGGGAATTGAAAAGTTGATCGGTGTAACCTTGTGAAACTCAAATTCAAACACCAAGCCTACCAAAGCCAAGCTGTTGCCTCGGTGGTCGATTGCTTTCAGGGGCAACCTGCGGATAACGGCAGCCAATATCGCATCGATTCTGGTGTTGCTCAAAGCGGCGCAACGCAAAGCCGTTTGGATGATGAGGGTTTCAGGAACAGTGCTGTTGCCTTAACAAGCGCGCAATTGCTGGACAATGTCCAAAAAATTCAGCATCGGCAAAACTTGCCGCTGTCTACTGCGCTGGTTGAAGACAAGAAAACCGGCTGCAAAATTAATCTTGATGTGGAGATGGAAACAGGAACGGGCAAAACCTATTGCTACATCAAAATCATCTTTGAACTGAACCAGCGTTACGGCTGGAGCAAGTTTATTATTGTCGTGCCCCGCATCGCCATCCGTGAAGGCGTATACCAATCGCTGCACATCACCGCCGAGCATTTCCTGGAAAGTTACGGCAAAAAAGCCCGGTTTTTTATCTACAATTCCAAGCAATTGCATAATCTGGAAAGTTTTTCGTCCGATGCGGGCATCAATGTCATGGTCATCAACGTCCAGGCTTTTAATGCCACGGGCAAGGACAACCGTCGCATTTACGAAGCGCTGAACGATTTCCAGTCGCGCAAGCCTATTGAGGTGCTTGCCGCCAATCGCCCGATTTTGATTCTGGACGAGCCGCAAAAGATGGAAGGGACGAAAACGTTGGAGTCGCTGAAAAATTTTCATCCATTAATGATCTTGCGTTATTCCGCGACGCACAAAACCGAATACAACAAAATCCACCGTCTGGATGCGCTGGACGCGTATAACCAGAAACTGGTGAAGAAAATTGCCGTGCGCGGTATTGCCGTTAAAGGCATTGGCGGTACGAATCCGTATTTGTATCTGGGCGGCATTGAGTTATCGACCACCAAGCCGCCGGTAGTCGGTGTCGAGTTGGAAATCAAACAAAAATCGGGCATTAAGCGGGTGCTGCGGAAGCTGCACAAAGGCGATAAGCTGTTCGATTTGTCGGGTGGTTTGGATCAATATCAAGATTTTGTCGTCGCGGATATTAATGCCAACAGCAATACTTTAAGCTTTACCAATGGCGTGGAATTGACCGTCGGCGATGCAACCGGCGATGTCAACGAAGCGGCGTTGCGGCGTATCCAGATTCGTGAAGCCATCAAAGCCCATTTTGAAAAGGAAAAGGTGTTGTTCCATCAGGGCATTAAGGTGTTGACGCTGTTTTTTATTGATAGCGTGGCAAAGTATCGCGTTTATGATGAATCCGGCGAAATGGGCGGCGAGTATGCACAACTGTTTGTTGAGGAATATAACAACCAGCTTAATGAGGTGTTGGGTTTCGACTGCATGGATGCAGGAGGTAGAGCAATGCAGGGAGCAATTGCCGAGGACGACAATCCCTACAATGCCTATTTGCGTAGTATCGACACCCAGCGCACCCATCAAGGTTATTTTTCGATTGATAAAAAGAGCAAGCGACTGGTTGACCCTTCCACCGGGAAAAAATCCACCGAAACCGATGATGTCGATGCCTATGATTTAATTTTGAAAGACAAGGAACGCTTGTTATCACTGAGCGAACCGACCCGCTTTATCTTTTCGCATTCGGCGCTGCGGGAAGGCTGGGATAATCCGAATGTATTTGTCATTTGTACGCTCAAACGCAGCGACAATACAATTTCCCGCCGTCAGGAAGTCGGGCGCGGTATGCGCTTGGCGGTCAACCAAGCGGGTGAACGGATGGATGATCCGGCAACCGTTCATGATGTCAATGTGCTGACCGTAGTGACCGGCGAAAGCTATACCGATTTTGTGACCGGACTGCAACGCGACATCAGCGAAGCCTTGTCTGCGCGACCGCGTATTGCCGATGAAAGCTATTTTACCGGCAAGGTGTTGAAAACGGCGGCGGGCGATGTGGAAATAAGCCCGCAACTTGCCAGGCAGATTTATAAATATTTGCTGAAGCATGATTACACCGATGACGGCGACCGGATTACCGAGGCTTATCACACCGCCAGGCGTAACGGCGAACTCGCACAATTGCCGTCGGAATTGGCGGTTTATGCGGAACAGGTCTTCCAATTGATTGACAGCGTATTCAGCGATGCCCAACTGCCCGCTGTTGAAAATGAGCGCATGGCAAAAACCAATCCGCTCAACGCTAATTTCGATAAGCAGGAATTTAAGGCTTTATGGAATCGCATCAACCAAAAAGCCGCATACACTGTCGATTTTGCAAGCCCTGAATTGGTAAAGCTTTGTGTACAGGAATTGGATAAGGCTTTATCAGTCAGCCCGTTGCAATACACGATAAAACGCGGCGAACAAAAAGCTGGCGCCACCTATGAACAAGTCAAACAGGGCGAAGCATTCAAGGTAATGGAAACGCTTACCGAATCCGAGAAAATCCCTATCCATTCAGCCGTCAAATACGACTTGGTCGGCAAGCTGGCGGCAGCGACGCTATTGACCCGGCGCACGATCAGCCAAATCCTTAAAGGCATCAGGCCGAATACGTTCAGCCAATATGCCAGCAACCCTGAAGATTTTATTGCCCAAGCGGCGCGGCTAATCAATGAACAAAAAGCCACGGTGATTGTTGAACATCTGGCTTACGACACGATTGCCGAAACTTATAGCCTTGATGTGTTCACCAAAGAAAAACCCAAGGCCGATTTCAGCAAGGCCGGGGGAAAACTACAGCATCACATTTACGATTATGTGTTTACCGACTCCAAAACTGAGCGGGATTTCGTCAACGAACTCGACACCAGCCAGGAAGTTGTCGTCTACGCCAAATTGCCGAAAGGTTTTTTTATCCCCACGCCGGTCGGCAACTACAACCCTGATTGGGCGATTGCGTTCAAGCAAGGCACCGTCAAACACATTTATTTTATTGCCGAAACCAAAGGCTCGCTGTCTTCGCTGGAATTACGGGCCATCGAAAAATCTAAAATCGATTGCGCCGCCAAATTTTTTGCGATGCTGAATACCAAACCAGGCAATGGCGGCATCCAATATGATGTCGTGGACAATTACGGCAAGTTGATGGCTTTGGTTAATAAGCCCTGAAGCGCCAATATAAAAACCAAATAATGACTATAAAACAAATCCTTGCCGCTCTATTCTGGGCATTCCTGCTAAACCCTGCAAAAGCCGACACCGGACTAAATTACCAAATAGAACCCCAAGCCACTGCAACCAACGTCCCCCGCCTGGGCGTTAACCTGGGTGACTGGGTTGCCTGGGGCGCATCGCAGTTTCCTGCCAATGTGCTTAAAAACCCTGGCTTCGAGGGCATCATAGACCGGGCTATTGTCATCGTTAAAACCGCTGACGAGCGCGGGTTTACCGATGACACACCCTGGACAAAACGCCCGGACGGTTTTTGGACGGGAGCACAATATAATGTCCGTACTGCCGTCGGGGCGGAAGTCCAGGGCGTGGTTTTTGATTCACTGGCTAGCGGCAAACAAGGTCTGCCTGAGTTTTTCGTAACCGGCAAAGCCCCGGATTTAAAACCCGGCGATGTCGTTAGCCTGACACGAATCAACGACCAGGATTTACCCAGTCAATGGTGGTTTTCAAAAACCTTGCTACCCGGACAACTGATTGTCGTCAGCAGCGATAAAGCGCCGGACAGTCATGGCCTTAGATCACTGGCGCTCAAACCCTTGCCTCAGAAACCTGTTGAAGTATTGTCATATCTGGATGGCATTGCCGAGCGGGCGGGCAAATTACTACCCATCAAAGGCACCTGGAAACTGCGTTTCTGGATGAAGCAAACGGAGCCGGGGGCAAAAGTTACCATACGTTTTCGGCGTTTGAATGGCAGTGAGGCGTTTTTTCAGGAAACTTTCCAGCCAACGACAACATGGCAGGTATTTGAACGCAGCTTCACGGCCCAGGATGATGGCGCAGCCGCTACCCTGGAATTGGGTTTTCTCGCCGAAGGCAATAGCGGCAGTATTTTATTGGATGACGTTGAACTGGGCGCAGTCGCTAACAGCACAGCCAGTGCATTTCGCCCTGAGTTAATAGCTGCACTCAAGCGCTTGCAACCCGGTTATCTGCGTGACTGGCAAGGTCAGTTAGGCGATACTTTCGAAAACCGAAGCGCCGATGTTTTTGCCCGCCGCGCTACGCGCTATCGGCCCGGCGAGGAAAGCACATTCAGTTACAGCCTCGAAGATTTCCTGCAATTAGCCCAGACCGTAGGTTCGCAGCCCTGGATTATCGTACCGCCAACACTGGGCGATCAGGAATTGCAGCAATTGGGTCGCTATTTAAACAGACAAATCGAAGTCTTCCATTTTAAAGAGATGCTGGTAGAGTTCGGCAACGAAAACTGGAACCCGGTATTCCGCCCCGCAGGCATCCCCGATTACCAGGCTCACGGACTGGTCGCAACGCGCGCATTTCAGCAGCTTTTAACTGGCGCGAACCATCATCCAGCTATTCGCACGATAGTGAACGGCCAGTATGTCAACCCGTGGCTGTCGGCAAAGTTTCTGGATGGTGTAAGGAATGCCCAGGCTCTGGCGATAGCACCCTATTTTTTATTCAAACTGGATGCAGGTGACGATGTCTTGCCTGCCCTGTTTAACCAGGATGATTCTTACCGTGAAACTCTAGCGGCGACGCAAGCGCAAGGTAAGGAGCTGATGGTTTATGAAGTCAATCTGCATACGACTTCCGGCAATGCCACAACCGCATCGCGTAACATCGCAACAACAAGTTCAGCAGCGGGGGCAGCTTTGGCAAAGCGCCTGTTGACCGGATTGAATTTGGGCATAAAACGCCAATGTTTATACACACTGGCTCAATTCGATGCTTTTACCGAATCCAGCCAAAGTCCGCGTGAACTGGTGAAACTATGGGGAATCATGCGCGACCTGGGCGGCACCCAGCGTATGCGGCCGACCGGACTAACGATGACAATGTTAAACCAGCTATTACCTGCTGATATTCACCCTCTGAAAAATCTGGCGGCTGATGACAAAACCATCACCTTGACTGCATTTCACAACCTGACAGGCTGGGGTTTTGCGGCAGTTTCCGCCAAACCCCAGCCACAAAACATCACCGTGCAGTTACCATCACAAAAGCCCAAACAGGCCTGGCGTTTATTACGTCTCGATAGCCGCTCACCTGAGGCAGATAATGAAGATAGTGAACAGATACGAATTGTCGAAAAACCGCTACAACCGCAAAAAGACGGCATCAGTGTGACTATTCCAGCCTATGGCTTTGTCGTTGTGGTGCAGGGGAAGTGAATGCCTATACCACCACAAAATCCGCACTGGTCAAGGCCAAACTGACGCCCAGTGTAGCAATCTGCGTTTCTGGCTTAACACCCGTACCGTCGGCATCGTAATAGAGTGCACCGTTTCCCTGGTTATAAATCAAAAAATCATTGTTATCGGCAGCAAGAGAGCCAAAAGTAAATTGATCTGCTGCCAGTACGCCAGTGCTGGTTAATGATCTGAACACCGCATTCTCAAGTTGAATGGTATCGGATACCACAGAAAAATCGGTAATCTTATCTATACCTGAAAGGCTATTGAACAGAAACACATCCTTGCCTGCACCGCCGGTTAACTGGTCCGAACCCGCTCCACCAATCAATTTATCATTGCCGATACCACCCTTGAGTGTGTTTTTAGCCGTGTTCCCGGTAATGATATTGTCCAACCCATTACCGGTGCCGTTAATTGCTATGTTGCCTAACAACGTCAATCTTTCTATATTAGCTCCGAGCGTCCAGGAAACATAAGACTGCACAGTATCTGTCCCGGCATTCGTTAATTCAGTAACAATGTCCGAGCCTGAATCGACAACATAAATATCATTACCGATACCACCGGCCAATTTATCGTTACCGATGCCGCCATTAAGCTTGTCGTTGCCCGGATTGCCTTTTATCGTGTCATTACCTGCCCCACCTGTCAGGATATTATTCAGAGCATTGCCGATAATCGTATCGTTAGCCTTGCCCCCGATTGCATTTTCAATGCTGACGTTATAAGCAATAGCAATGTTTGCAGTCGCCGTACTTAAGGCTCCTCCTGGTGTCAATTGCTTAACTCCCAACGAGCTGAAATGCCCGGCATTCAAGTCGATTGTCTGGCTTACCGTTTGATTCGACAGGCTAAACGTATCGACACCACCCGCATCCCAGATGGTTTTTATCTCGCCATGTGTATTGCTGAAGGTATAGGTATCGTTGCCGGTACGCGTAGTCATGTTTGCGCCATATAAAAATTGTATGGCAGCAATATCGTAAAGCATCGGCGTTGTCGGTTGCACGGCATAGTAAGAATAACTGCCCCCGCCCAGCGCTATGAAAATATAACCGGCTCCCTGATAATCGGTATACGACATAAGCGTATATTGATTGCTGTCTTTACTGCCTGTTAAAACGGCAGGATTTCCGGTGACCGCTGAAAACGAATGTTTAAGACCCAGGGCATGGCCGAGTTCATGCAGCATGGTATGGTAACCCTGACTACCCGGCGAAAAATCAGTATCATTTGGACTGAGCCAAACATCACCTGATTGAGGTTGAGCTTTTGAAACCGGATAATAGGCCCAACCGGCATAGCCCTGGTTTTTAACCGCATTGCTGAATGCAACCCTTATATCACCTACGCTGGACTGGTTTTCAGGCACTTCTGTGAAGCGGATATTGGCAACATCAGACCATGCCGCTAATGCCTTTTTAAAATCCACTTGCTGGGCTGTTGACAGCACCGACCATCCGGCGGCTATTTCCGTAGTGTATGTCGATGACCACACCGCATTAGCGCCAGGGAAACTAAAGGTTACTGAAGCGCTTTGACGATTTTGCGTACCCCATTGATAGGTACTCAGCAACGCATTGATAGTAGGGTTATTTGAGAGTGGTGTGCTCGGCATAGTCGTAATTGTTCGCAGAAACGCCTGGATTTATTGGCAACAACAATAAATCATCCCTGGTATTTTGGCTATCGCTTTTCGCTATCGGGATATGCACTATTGCCGAAAAGACCAGGCTGAAAGCTGCCGACCCGTTTACGACATTTTTATATTTTTTCAACAGCAATAGAACCGTCAGCAAGCATCATCGCAAAGCCGTTCCTGCCCTGGCGCTTAACCTCGTACATAGCCTGGTCTGCGGCCTTGTACAGCGCTTCCAAAGTTTGCTCAGAATCGTCTTTTATAGCAATACCGATGCTGACTCCCAACTGCACGGTCACAGCGAGACTGAGCTGAATAGGCGCACTGATCGCGATAACAATGTTCCTGGCTATCTGCCGGGCAGATTCGGGGGATACACAGTTGACGAGCACAATAAGAAATTCGTCACCACCCAGCCTGGCAACAATGTCACTGGTGCGTACACAAGCTCCGAACCGGGCAGCAACCTCGACTAAAACGCTATCACCTGCATTATGCCCGTAGGTATCATTAATTTCCTTAAAGTAATCCAGATCAAGCAGGAGTAAAACCAGGGCATGTTCCTGCTCTGTGCGCGTGTTAATAAGTTTGCCTATTTGCCGCTCTACAGCATGCCTGGAAAGCAAACCGGTGAGTGAGTCATGGTCCGCTTCGTGTCTAATGCTGGTCTCTGCCGCAATGCGATCAGTGATGTCATATACGACACCTTCGAAACAGGCATTACTCGTGGCCGGTGTTTGCCGTGATATTAAACAATGAATCCAGGTATTGAAAGCACCGTCGCGGTTTTTTAAGCACAGATCCTGGGCGACTGATTGATTGCGTCCCGCCGCCAGACGCATCAGTTCGCGCATTTGCTCCGGCTCAGCGAAGGCCAGTTCAGGAAAATCCTGCCCCAGTAAGTCCTTAGGCGATAAATCCGGCAAATTGATGACCGTATTCAAAGTGGGATTGGTTGTTAACAGCTTGCCTGTTTCATCCAGCAAAAAAATACCGGCGCTTGTTGTATCAAAGATATTGCGCAATTGTTGCTCAATTATCTCGATTTCCTCGCGCAGAGTACGCTCGGTCCTGATTTTTTCTTGCAGCGTTCCCAGCAAACCGTTGATATCCTCTACAAGTTGACCTAATTCGTCATCCTGATTATCCAGTAGCGGTTCCAGGCGCTCCTGCTCGCCAGCCTTGATGGCGTGCAGCGTATCGGAGACTTTCATTAATGGACGGGAAAGTAATGACCGTACCATCTGCAGCACGATCAAGGCGGTTAAACCGATCAGTAAAGAAGAGTTGAGTGCACTGAACAATGCGTTATGTCGGGCTTCCAGCAAGTTATATTGTGCTTCAGGGGTAACGGTGAGAGAACCGATAACTTCCGCTTCTCCAAAGGGCGAGAGCAATGTACGGACAATCTCGCTTTGCGCGGCTACTTCGGTGTCTCTAGCCTTCTTCAGTTGAAGTCCCTGGGTATTGCTCAATCGCGCTTCATGGACAATGTCATTGCGCAGCAAACCCTTGAGAACATCCTCGCCGATACTGCTGTTATTGGAATAAGCGGCAACTACCGCGGTGCTTTCCACCGTATCGAGTAGCTGGTTGAGCATGACCACGGTTTTTTCACTGGACCGCTTGAGTTCGGTAATAAAGAAAAGTACCGAAGTAAATGTCGCGAATAACAGCGCAGCCCAAAATACTGACTTTGCCAGCTTATGGTAAAGATAACGTTTTTTCGCAACGTTCATCAGTTCAGCAGCAACAGGACACGAACAGTATTGTTCACATGGGTTTTGTCGATATATCCGATAGCGCCTTCGTTTTCGCGCACTGTCTGCAATACGGCTTCATCATCAGGAAGCTGTTGCGGGGGCGAAGCCTGACCTGTAAACATGATTCTCGCCCAATAGGCATTGATCTGTTCAACGGGGCGCCTGGTTATTTTTTCGTAAAATTCTGCGCGTAAAGGTGAAGACTGGTCTATGGGTAAAGCGAATTTGCCGTCTGGAAAGTTGCGTGTACGACCCATGAAAATATCCTGTACTTGCTTGGAGGTGAGACTGTCAATACTGTTTTTGCCGTGTGCTATAACCGCCAGCTCGGCCTGAGCAGAAGGCAGGACTATAACCAGAAGGGAAAATATGAAGATATATCTCATAATCAGAACACGAAGTCCAGTCCTACCGACCAGACATTAACAGTGTCTGGCGTTGAACCCGACGTAGCCGGTACCACCCACAACGCGGTACCGTTATTGCCCAGCCAGTAATAGCTCCATTGTGTCTTAAGGGCAATATGCTCGTGGACATCCCAGCGCAGACCTAATGAAACCGATTTCTCATCTACGCCGCTGATATTGGACAGATGCTCAACAGAGTTTTGTAGCGCATTGACCACAGGAACAGAAGATAACGGACTGGAAAATTTGACCCGCTTATTTAGCGTTTCCGAGATTCCCAGCAGTGAGTACAAGGTCAGTTTGCCAAAGTGCCTGCCCACGCTGAGATAGCCATTGGCTACACTGGGATAGCTAATCAGCTCGGTATCGATATAAGCGGCCTCCATCTGGGCCAGCCAGATACCGTCGTCATAAGCCAGGCCGATAGAGCTATAGTGGAATACCTTGTTCTTGGTAGCGATTTGTTGGGCAAGTGATTGCGCATCCGGCCAGGCTACATTGATTGCCGCGCTATTGAGTGAATCTAGCACCGGTTGTAAGGGTGCCAGTTCAAAATTATTTCGCAAATAACTGTAGCTGATGCGAGCATTCCAGTTACCGACTTCATACGCTAATTTGCCGCCGGCAATGGACAAGCCTCGGTCGGCTATATCTGAAGTATTAGGAACGGGAATTTGTGTAAAACTGTAGCCACCGAAGGCTTTAATGGTTATTATGCCTTCGCCAATCACGAATTTTTTCGCAATGTCAGCACCGTCAAAATGGTAGATAGGCAAGCCTCCGTAAAATTCATGAGGAGGCTGCATCCATAAATAGGCATAGCCGACGTTACGATACTCCGACAGCATAAAAGTATCGAAACCCAGGCGCCCTGCCCTGATGTCCAGATCATCCGTAGCGCGCCAGCGCAGAAAGGCCCAATCAAGGTTTTGTTCGAAAAAATCACCCGCCGTATTGCGTGCAACCCATTGTGCGGTCGCGTGCCATGAGCTGTTGATATCTACGTCGAGCTGCAGTCCCAAGCGAGAATCGCTGTCAAAGCCCCAACTGTCAGTTACGCCAGGCGTTTCTTTGGTATTACGCCGAAAACCGAGCTGGTCAGTATCGGTGCCGCTGGCACCGATAGTGCCAAAACCTGTGACTGTAAAATTCGGATAGCTGTCTTTGGCACACGCAACCGTTGCCCCCAATAGCGCAACTACGACAGGTAATAAAACGGCGATGTATTTCATGGTGTTATAGAGATATGTGACCCCGGCTGCCTGCTCTTGCAAGGCCATTACATTTCCCATAACAAGCTATTGGGCGAAATTTTAACGGTCCTGGATAAGCAGTTTATACCAATAAGCCAAAGCGTCAAAAACCACCCGCAATTTCAACTGTGCTTATTAGCTGAAACGAGCAATTTAACACTCACATCAAGTTCCCGACGCTTCTCCAGAACCCCGTCTTGGATCAAATGCGTCCTGTACCGTATCGGCAAATAAATTCGCTGCCAGCACCAAGGCAAACATGAATACAAAAGCAGCTGTTAACGACCACCAGACAATCGGCTCACGAGCCATTTCCAGTCGTGCGCCGTTAATCATATTGCCCCAACTGTAGGTGGTTGGATCGACGCCGATATTGATATATGACAACACTGCTTCGGCCAAAACCAGCGAGCTGAAATCCAGCACCACCGAAATCAACACGATGTGCATGACATTGGGCAGGATGTGGCGAAGCAGGATGGTGCCCTGTTTTACGCCCAGGGCATGAGCGGCCTGTACATATTCCATTTCCCGAAGTTTCAGGGTCTCGGCCCTGAGCAAGCGGCATAAGCCGGTCCAACTGGTTACGCCAAGAATAAGGCAAAGAAACAGCAGCCGCATGTCGGCACGAACAATCAGGCTGGTAAAATCTTGTTCATGATTCGCCATATAAACCTGGACCATCAGAATGGATGCCGCAATCAGCAAAACGCTGGGGATGGAATTGAGTGTGGTATAAACGTACTGAATGACATCGTCCACCCAGCCGCGAAAGAATCCGGCCAGAATGCCGAAGATTATCGCCATAGGTAACATCACCAAAGTCGTCAGCGTACCAATAACCAGACCGGTGCGTATGCTTTTTATAGCCTGATAAAAAACATCTTCGCCGACCTTGTCGGTACCTAGCACGTGATAAAAGGCGGACAAATCAATCAGGGTATAACTGAGTGAAATGAGGATAAATATAACTGCCAAAATCGTGTAGTTTGGTTCGGCAGTTTGAGTAGTCTCAGCATTGATTGCTTGGGTTTTAAACAATCGGGCAAACCAAAAGACGATACCCGTAGCCATGTATAAGGTCAAAAACAAAGCCACACCTTTGATAAAACCCAACATCGTTTTTTGCAAAATATCGTGTAGATATTGCTTATCTGGATCAAGCAGATGTTTACCGCCAAACGCCAAGCGCGGGTAACCCCATTGCATCGTACCGTCCGGCTGCGCCATCATTTCCTTGCTGTAAAGCGTTATGGCAAACGGAGCTGAATAGGTTTTTTCGCCATGTTCCCGGAGCGGCGTCGCCCAATAATCCAGAAGACTGATGATTTCATTGCTTTTATCATTCGCAGGTTTGAAATGTACAGAATCCAGCAGACCAATCAGCACAAAGAAAATCAATACCACCAGCGACACCATGCCGACTTTGCTGGCAGCAATTTTTTGCAAGGGACGTTTTATATGTTCTTTACCACGCAGATAAAATACCAGTCCTAACATGACCAGAATCAAGATAAAAATCAGTGCGTCAGTCCATAAAATAATCATTACCGGAACCTTATTTTGCTCGAGTCAGGCAGTTATTACGATACTAATTGGGTAATCCTCAAAGCGGTTTTTGAGGATTAGTCATTCTAACCCGGCGGCCAGCCCATTTGCCGTCCACCCAGCAAATGCAAATGCAGGTGGTAAACAGCCTGCCCGCCATGTCTGTTACAGTTAAATACGGTTCTGTAGCCGTCATCAGACAAGCCTTCCTGTTCAGCCAGTTGCACGGCTGTCTGCAATATCCGACCGCCTAATTCTATATCATCCAGGTCATTCAGATTGACAATATGACGTTTCGGGATAACCAGGATATGTACCGGAGCCTGGGGATTAATATCCCTGAAGGCCAGGACATGGTCGTCTTCAAAAACGACATCCGGCTTGATTGCCCCGGCTACCATTTTGCAAAATAAACAATCGCTCATCTTTGATTACCTTTTCTAGATTTCTTTCCGGCCATTAAACGCATGCGATAAAGTGCCGCTATCAATAAACTCCAGCTCGCCGCCCATCGGTACGCCATGCGCTATCCGGCTGGCCCGAACCTGATGTTTTTTGGCAAGCTCGCCGATAAAATAGGCGGTTGCCTCGCCTTCTACCGTTGAATTGGTTGCCAGGATCAGTTCTTTAACATTACCAGAAGCAAGACGCTCTTCCAGTTGATCCATACCAAGCTCGTCAGGACCTATACCGTCAAGAGGTGACAAGCGTCCATGCAATACAAAATAGAGTCCCTTGAAAGCCCTGGATTGGTCGACTGTCCAGACATCCGCCGGACTTTCCACGATGCAGAGAATGCTATGATCCCTGGCATTATCCGCACAGATTTCGCATAGTTCTTGTTCAGTCAGTATGCGGCATTGCCGACAATGACCTATTTCCTGAAGCGCACTCAGCAATGTTTCGGCAAGAATTTTGGCACCTTCGCGGTCGCGCTGGAGTAAATAAAACGCCATCCGTTGCGCTGACTTTGGCCCTACGCCGGGCAGGCAGCATAAATTCTGTATTAACTGCCTTAGCAGCGCTTTTTTCTGCATATTAAAAAGGCATCTGGAATCCGGGCGGCAAAGGCAAGCCAGCGGTTATCGCAGACATTTTTTCTTTTTTCATTTTAGCAACTTTATTAACAGCATCATTGATGGCCGCAGCCACCAGATCTTCGAGCATGTCCTTGTCTTCACCCAGCAAGGAGTCATCAATGGTAACTTTTCTGGCTTCGCGTTTGCCGGTCATAATGATAGTCACCAAACCGCCGCCGGATTCACCCTGTACCTGCATGGAGGCTATTTCCTGCTGAACTTTTTTCAGGTCTTCCTGCATTTTTTGGGCTTGCTGCATGAGATTGCCCAGTGGATTTTTCATTGCTTCTCCTTTCCGGTTATACCGGTTCTATCGTGCCAGATATGACCCTGGCATCAAAATGTTCTTTTAAAGCCAGGATGTTCTGATCTGCATTAATTGCATCTACAGCAGCCTGCTGGCGGTCTTCGCGTTCTTTAACCAATTGGACGGCAGGCGTATCAATTGAGATTTTTTTCTCCTTAATAACCAGTTTAACCGGTCTGCCGCAATACGTCTGCAATGCTTTTTGCAGGCTTTCTTCTGCCCGCGCCCCACGGATATAACCGGGATCGAGTATCAGCGTACAAACATTATCATCGATATTTTCCAGTACACAATTATTGGCCAGTTCCCTGGTCGGCCCGACAATCCCCATTGCTGCGATCATATCAACCCAGTTATTAGTGGGTTTGGGGACGAATTCATCCTGAACAGGTTGTTCAGAAACCACTGGTGCTGGCGTTTGCATAGATGATGTCGGCTTATAATCCGCCTGCGCCTCGACTTTGTTATTTATTTTGGCAATTTTAACTGGTTTAGATGGCGTTGCTTGTGTCGCAACCGGCCTGAAAGTCAGCATTCGCAGCATGACCATTTCAAAGCCACTCCGGGGATCAGGGGCCAGATCAAGGTCTTTTTGCCCCACCAAACCTATCTGGTAATAAAGCTGTACATCTTCGGGTAACAATTGCGCCGCCAATGCTGCAATCATTTCGCCATCAAAATCGGGATCGATTGCCGAAGGTATCTGTTGCACCAATGCAATACGATGCAGGACTTGTAAAATTTGCGTTAATACATCGCTGAAGTCGGCTTGAGTGTTGGCTATTTCGCTTATTTTACCGAGAATTGCCACTGCGTCGCCGTTAGCTAAAGCCGCTAACAGGTCTTCAACCGGTTGCTGGGCAACGGTACCCAACATGGCACTAACATCTTCCGCCGTGACTTTGCCGCTGCCGAACACAATAGCCTGGTCGAGTAGGCTCAAACCATCACGCATACTGCCGTCAGCGGCGCGGGATAATAGTTTCAATGCGGCAGGTTCGGATTCGATTTGTTCCTGTTGCAGAATGAAACCCATCTGGGTAAAAATCTGGCTGGGCAACAAGCGTTTGAGATTAAATTGTAAACAGCGGGAAAGCACCGTGACAGGAATTTTGTGCGGATCGGTTGTCGCCAGCAGGAATTTTACATGCGGAGGTGGTTCTTCCAGTGTTTTCAATAATGCATTGAAACTATGCCCGGATAGCATATGTACTTCGTCTATCAGGTAAACTTTGTAGCGGCCATGATTCGGTGCATATTGTGCGTTATCCAGCAAGTCGCGGGTATCTTCGACTTTGGTACGCGATGCAGCATCCACTTCGATTAAATCCAGAAATCGTCCTTCATCCAGGTCGCGGCAAACGCTACATACGCCGCAAGGATTGAAATCCTGGAGATTTTCACAATTGATTGCTTTGGCGAGGATTCTGGCAATGGTGGTTTTGCCTACGCCGCGGGTTCCGGTAAACAGATAGGCGTGGTGAAGCCGGTTATGTTGCAAAGCATTCATCAAGGATTTGACGATATGCTCTTGTCCGACAACTTCTGTGAAATTATGGGGACGCCATTTTCTGGCAAGAACCTGATAATTCATTGCAGGCTCGAAAGATAGGTGACTATGTTGAAGATAAATAAGTCGGGCGGTAATCGCACCAGCCACATCCCGGCACACGAATCTGCTGCTACCGTTGCTCCCTTCCGGACCTGGCGGGGTTTACAGCGTATCGTTGCGGGAGGACCGACACGATTACCATTATGTTTCAGCCGTATCGGCTAAAGACGGCTATTATCGTTGAATAAAGCTAATAACACAATGCGATAATGCGATTTCTGTAAAAACAAAAACGGGATTTTACACAATGTTATTTTTAATCAACGACAAAAACCGTTAGCAATGCTTAAAATTATTTTTTACGATGCCGCTAAACCGGCAATATTGTAGCCGCAATCTACATAGGTAATTTCCCCGGTAATACCCGAAGCCAGATCCGAACATAAAAAGGCCGCCGCATTACCGACTTCTTCAATTGTTACGTTTTTCTTTAGCGGCGAGGTATCGGCTGCCTTGCTCAGCATGGATTTGAAATTATTGATGCCTGACGCCGCCAGTGTTCTGATCGGACCTGCGGAAATAGCGTTAACCCGTATACCTTCAGCACCCAATGCAACCGCCATATAACGGACATTGGCCTCCAGACTGGCTTTGGCAACGCCCATAACATTGTAATTAGGGATAGCCCGTTCAGCACCCAGGTACGTTAGGGTCAGCAGTGAACCATTGCGGCCTGCCATCAGTTTTCTACCGGCTTTAGCCAAGGCTGTAAAGCTGTAGGAACTGACGTCATGTGCAATCCTGAAATTCTCTCGGGTAGTGGCGTTTACATAATCGCCATCCAGCGCATCACGCGGTGCAAAAGCCACCGAGTGGACGATGCAATCCAGGCCGTCCCAATGTTCGGCCAGTTTTTCAAATACCGTATCAATATGCTCATCAATGCTGACATCACATTCAACGGTAATTTTGGAGCCGCATTGTTCAGCCATTTCTTCGACGCGGCTTTGCAGCTTGTCATTTTGAAAAGTAAAAGCCAGCTCAGCGCCTTCCCGGTGCATGGCTTGGGCGATACCCCACGCAATTGAACGGTTACTGGCCAAGCCTACAATCAAAACCCGTTTGCCCTGCATAAAACCCATTATCATCTCCCAGTGTTTTTTTTATTGTTACAATAGATAATAAAGTATCTATGACCCTTTTATTGATGTCCAGTTTTTTGTCTATGACGATACCAACCTGTAAATTGCGTGAGTTGCTGTTATTAATCCTTGCTGTGTTTTTAAGCGCTTGTAATATTGCCGAGCTTAACAACCCCTACACAGCAGACGAAGGAAAGTTAGCGGTTTTATATCAGTCATTTACAGAACGCCCCAAGCATCTTGATCCGGCGGTGGCGTATAGCGAAAATGAATATGTGTTTATCGCGCAGATTTATGAGCCGCCGTTCCAATACCATTACCTGAAAAGACCCTATCAATTAACCCCCTTGACTGCCGGCAAAATGCCGGAAGTGATTTATCTGAATAGTAAGGGAGAAAAACTGCCGCAGGATGCCGATGCGGCTGAAATAGCTTTTACTGATTACTTGATTGATATACAAACGAACATTAAATTTCAGCCCCACCCTGCCCTGGCTAAAAATGCCCAGGGCGATTATGAATACCATCACTTAAGCCAGACACAAATCGACCCATTAAATACACTGGCCGACTTTCCCCATACCGGCTCCCGCGAACTCAACACCGAAGATTATGTTTACCAAATCAAGCGGCTGGCGCACCCCAAAAACCAGTCGCCGATTGCCGAAATCATGAAAAACTACATCGTCGGTTTTGATGAATTTTCCAAGCAAGTCAGCGACAAACCGAAAACAGCGATCAGGGACATTGCGTTGTCCGGCGCAGAAACGATCAATCCTTATCAATACCGTATCCGCATCAAAGGCAAATACCCGCAATTTAAATTCTGGCTGGCGATGCCGTTTTTTTCACCTATGCCCTGGGAAGCCGACGTGTTTTACGGACAGCCCGGATTAGCCGATAAAAACATTACCCTGGACTGGTTTCCTATCGGCACAGGCGCCTATTATCTGGCCGAGAACAACCCGAACCGGCGCATGACTTTGCTGAAAAACCCATTCTTCCATAACGAAAGCTATCCCACTGAAGGCGAAGCGGATGACAAACAGAAAGGCTTGCTGGTTGATGCCGGAAAGCCGCTGCCGTTTATCGATAAAGTCGTTTTTATGCTGGAAAAAGAAACGATCCCGTACTGGACGAAATTCCTGCAAGGCTATTTTGACGCATCGGGCATCGCCTCGGACAGCTTTGACCAGGCCATCCAATTTACCGGCAGCGGCGGTATTGCCTTAACCGATTCAATGAAGGAAAAAGGCATCCAGTTGCAAACAGCGGTGGAAACATCCAGCTTTTATATGGGCTTCAACATGCTCGATGCTACCGTAGGGGGCAATTCCGAGCAGGCCAGGAAACTACGCCAGGCTATTGCAATAGCGATTGATTATGAAGAGTTTATTTCCATTTTTATGAACGGCCGCGGTGTTGCGGCGCAAGGCGTATTGCCGCCGGGCATTTACGGTTTTGCCGAAGACAAGGCGGGTATCAATCCTTATATTTACGACTGGCAGGAGGGTAAGCCGCAGCGTAAAAAAGTCGAAGCAGCACGACAGTTAATGACCGAAGCCGGTTATGCTAAAGGCGTTGATCCCAAAACCGGGGATGCCTTGATCCTGTACTTCGACACCACATCAACCAGCGTCGATGACCGCCCCCGATTGAACTGGTACCGCAAACAATTTGAAAAACTGGGCATCAAACTGGTCGTTCGCACCACCGACTACAACCGTTTTCAGGAAAAAATGCGTGCCGGGAATGCCCAGATTTTCGCCTGGGGCTGGAATGCCGACTATCCCGATCCTGAAAACTTTTTCTTTCTGCTGTACGGCCCGAATTCCAAAGTCAAATTCGGCGGCGAAAACGCCGGGAATTACCAAAACCCCGAATTCGACCGTTTGTTTGAACAGATGCGTAACATGGACAACACCGAACAGCGTTACCGGATTATCCAGCAAATGCAGGAAATCGTCCGCCATGACGCACCGTGGATTTTCGGCCTGCATCCCAAACAGTTCTCGCTTTTTCACAGCTGGTTTAAAAACCAGAAGCCTAATTTAATGGCGAATAACACACTTAAATACAAACGTATCGATACCGTTGCCAGAGATGAAAAAAGACAGCAATGGAATAGCCCTGTTTTTTGGCCGCTAGCTTTAGGCTGCGTTTTATTTGTAATAATGCTGATCCCGGCGATTAACGCCTATCGCCGCCGAGCCAAGGAAACCTTGCAATGATTAACTATATTATCCGACGGTTTTTATACGCCTTCCCCCTGTTAATGGGGGTGAATATCCTGACTTTTGTATTGTTCTTTGTCGTCAACAGCCCAAGCGATATGGCGCGGATGCAATTGGGGCAAAAACACATTACCGAACAGGCAATAGAAAACTGGAAACAGCAACACGGCTATAACCTGCCCTTGCTTTGGAATGACAAAACCCAGGGACAAGAAAAAATCACCCAGACCATTTTTTATCAAAAATCGGTAGGCTTGTTCCTGTTTCGTTTCGGCGTTTCCGATAGCGGCAGAAATATCGGCGCAGACATTAAAGAACGGGCATGGCCGAGTATGGCTGTGGCATTGCCCAGTCTGGTGGTGGGGTTGCTGGTCAATATCACTTTTGCCTTGCTGATGGTGTTGTTCCGCAACAGCTACCTGGAATTTGGCGGCATCGTCCTGTGCGTTATTCTGATGTCTGTTTCTTCGCTGTTTTACATTATCGGCGGGCAGTTTTTTATCGCCAAATTATTACGCCTGGTGCCTATCTCCGGTTACGACGACGGCCTAGCTGCGTTCAAGTTTTTGATCTTGCCTGTGCTGATCGGCGTATTTTCAGGTATAGGCTCCGGTGTGCGCTGGTACAGGACTTTGTTTCTGGAAGAAATTGAAAAAGATTATGTGCGAACCGCACGGGCAAAAGGCCTGACGGAAACCCAAACCCTGTTCCGCCATGTCCTGCAAAACGCGATGATCCCGATTTTAACCGGCGTCGTAGTGGTATTACCGCTGCTGTTCATGGGCAGCTTAATCATGGAGTCTTTTTTCAGTATCCCAGGCCTCGGCAGCTACACGATAGATGCCATCAACAGCCAGGATTTTGCCATCGTCCGGGCAATGGTCTTTTTAGGCTCGGTACTCTATGTAATCGGCCTGTTGCTGACTGATATTTCCTACACGCTGGTTGATCCTCGGGTAAGGTTGTCGTAAGGCAATGTTAAAGCAAGCAACTTTGTACATTTCAAATAAAGACATAACATAAACACTTAATACCGCATTTATGGGGGTTTACCCATGCAACAAGTATTAGCCCTATTTAGCGAATAGCATTTATGAATTGAATGAAAATTCAATAACTTTTCTTGTTCCGACAGATGAATACAAACTGTTAATGGAAAAACTGGAGGATTATGAATTAGGAAAAATAGTCAAGGAAAGGCAAGCCGAAAAATATTTAGCAATTGAAGTCACGCTTGATGACCTATAAGCTGATATTTCGCTAAACTTGAACTCAGTTATGATTGCTTTAGAATTGCCTCATCATGTTTCAACGGGACTCCAGCCATGAATACCCAACTTTTAGAACAAGCCAGCGTACTGGATATTGACGACCAAATTGAACTGGTCGAGGCTATCTGGGACAATATCGTTAGTCGCGGCGCCGCGCCATCATTGACGAATGCACAGAGAACGGAACTTGATAGCCGCCTTGAAAATTACCTCGCGAATCCGAATGACGTGGTTTCCTGGAGTGAAGTAAAAGCGATTACCATTGCCAAAATTGGACTATGACACTAGCCATTACTTTTCATCGTGCCGCAACTGCGGAATTCATCGAAGCAAGTATGTGGTATGAAGACAAGCAAGTCGGTCTGGCTATTGAGTTCATGAGTGAAATTGAGCGTTGTGTATCGCTTGCATCTGAGCATCCTTTTCAATATGCCGTTGTTCATAAAGATATTCGGCGTGTCGTAGCCAATCGTTTTCCTTACAGCATATATTTCCGAGTAGACGAGCAGCGCATTGTTGTCTTGGCGGTATTTCATAGCCGCAGAGACCCTGCTATCTGGCAAAACAGAGTCTGAATTTTAGAACAAATATCCGGCTAAATTTGCCAATAGGCAATCACCCATAGTTTTGTGTGATTGATGGGTTACTGCCGAAAGCACCTTAAGAACTAAGTTTATTGCCTAGATTGTGACAATCAAGGATGATATATAGAAACCATATAATCAATTTGTTAGCCATCAGCCATGTTTGAAGAATACGCAAACTAAACGCATTAACAGAAGATGAGAAGCAGATTTTGCGATACTACTTTGCTAAGAATACTCGGGCAAATATGCTTAAGATTAACGATGGTGTAGTCCAAGGATTGGTTGCAGACCATATCATCTACCGCTCGGCTTCAATGGGTGATATTTTAGAAGGCTTTGCTCACAACATCACTGATTTCGTATGGGATTACATTCATACGAATCCGAAAGTATTACAGGGTACGACTAATTTCTATCGAACAGATAAGCGGGAAAGAGGTTGGTAAAACGAGGTGAGGTAACGAACCTGAACAATCAAGGCCGTGCATGTTGGGGTTCGCACACATTCAACTTACCTACAAATGACTACCCATCTGCTGTACCTAATCAAACCAAGTAACCCATGCTATCCACCCTCGTCCGCTTTTCCATACGCTTCTACGGCATCGTCATTGCCCTTGCGGTATTGATTTTATGCTACGGCAGTTACCGCTTCGCTACGGCGGGTCTGGATATTTTTCCCGAATTTTCGCCGAAGCGGGTGATTATCCAGACAGAATCGCATGGGCTTTCGGCTGAACAGGTTGAAGTGCTGGTGACGCGGCAGATTGAAACGTCTATCAGCGGGCTGGTGGGGCTGAAATCGGTGCGTTCCGAGTCGATACAGGGTTTGTCGATTATTACCGCAACGTTTATCGAAGACAGTGACATTTACCGTAACCGCCAATTGATTAGCGAACGGCTGGCGAGTTTACCGGCACAACTGCCGCACGGCATTATTCCTGTGGTGATACCGCTGTCTTCGTCGTCGGCAACGGTGCTGACCGTCGGTTTAAGTTCTGACAGCAAGGATTTAATGGCTTTGCGCAGTCTGGTTGACTGGACTATCGTACCGCGATTACTGGCTGTTCCCGGCGTTGCTGATGTTAATGTGTTCGGCGGCGAAGTTACGCAATTGCAAATCCAGGTTGATCCCATACAGTTGCGCCGTTTTAACCTGACCCTGGACGACATCAGTCTGGCTGCATCGCAGGCTGCAACGATTCAGGGCAGCGGTTTTATCGAAAACGAAAATCAGCGCTTTACCTTGCAAGTCAGCGGGCAACCCGATTCACCTGAGCAATTGGCGAAAATCCTGATTCCCAGACCGCAAATCGGCAGCGAGCGTAATCAGGGCGCTACTATTGCTTTGGGTGATGTGGCAACAATTCGTTACGCACCTGCTCCTGCCATCGGCGCGGCGCAGATTATGGGCAAACAGGGCATTGTCATGATGGTGATCGGTCAATACGGCGCGAATACCTTGACTGTATCCAGGCTGGTTGAACAAACTTTGCATGAATTCGAGCCAATTTTCAGCCATGAAGCGATTACCTTTTATTCGCACCTGTTCCGCCCGGCTGATTATATTGAACGCTCGATTAGCCAGTTATCGGGGCATTTGCTGATCGGTGGCCTGTTTGTGTTGATTATCCTGTGCCTGTTCCTGTTTAATTTCCGCACCGCTTTTATTTCTGCACTGGCTATCCCAGTGTCCTTGCTGGCTGCGATTATTGTGTTGCTGAATACCGGCGTCAATCTCAATATCATGGTGCTGGGAGGATTGGCTATTGCGCTGGGTGAAGTGGTCGATGATGCGATCATCGATACCGAAAATATTTTTCGGCGCCTGCGGGAAAACCATTTACTCGCTGATCCCTTGCCGGTTGCGAGCGTCGTTTATAACGCATCGCTGGAAGTACGCAGCTCGGTCGTTTATGCCAGCTTTATTGTTGCGCTGGTGTTTGTGCCGTTATTAACCTTACACGGCGTTGCCGGGCGCTTGTTTGCGCCGCTCGGCTATTCCTATATCCTGGCGATTTTGATGTCGCTGCTGGTGGCGCTGACCTTAACGCCCGCGCTGTGTTTTGTGCTGCTGGGTGCCCATATCAAGGAGTCAAACGACCCGCCGCTAATCAGACGCATCAAGCCGATTTATCGCAAGCTGTTAACCCAAGTTTCCGGTCATTTAAGCCCAATTGTTGCCGCCAGTATTGTTATCTGCCTGTCGGGTTTATTCGCGTTTTCCGGACTCAGCAGCCAATTCCTGCCCGAATTGCGCGAAGGCCATTATATTATCCATACCAGCAGCATCCCCGGCACATCCTTGCAGGAATCCTTGCGGATCGGTAGCAAACTGACTGAACAGATCATGTCCATTGACGGTGTGCAATCTGTATCGCAATGGGCAGGACGCGCTGAACGCGGTGCGGATACTTACGGCAGCCATTACAGCGAGTATGAAGTTCGCCTGCAACCTTTGCCGGGCAACCGGCAACAGCAGATAAAAGACCAGATACGCGGCATGTTGTCCGCTTTCCCCGGCATCATCTTTGAAGCCAACACCTTTTTAACGGAACGCGTTGATGAAACCATCTCCGGCTATACGTCGCCAGTCGTGGTTAATATTTACGGCAATGATCTGAATGCGCTCGACAGCAAGGCCCAGGCCGTCGCGCAGATTATGCGGGAGATGTCCGGCGCAACCGACGTGCAGCTACGTTCGCCGCCCGGCACACCCTTGCTGCAAATTTACCTGAATCTCGACCAGTTGAAACTCTGGGGCATCTTGCCCGCGCAAGTCATGGACGCGATACAAACCGCTTATGAAACCCGCATCGTCGGCAAAAACCTTCAGGGCAATAAAGTCTATAACATCGCCGTGGCTTTAACGCCGACGTTAAGGCAGCAACCCGAATCGATTGCCGAACTGCCGATCAGAACCCAGGACGGCTCGCTAATTAAACTGGAACAACTGGCGGAAATACGGCATAACGCCAGCCGCTATAACATCCTGCACCAGGCTTCACAGCGGCGGCAAACTGTCACCTGCAATGTAATCGGTCGGGATTGGGACGCGTTCATGCAGGAAATAAAAGAGCGGGTACTAAAAGACATCCCTTTTTCAGCGGACAGTTATCCCGAATTTACCGGCGCGGCAGTCGAACAGGCGCAAGCACGTAACGACCTGATTTTGCATTCGTTGCTGGCTGGCGCGGGTGTGTTGATGCTGATTTTTATAGCAATCGGCAGTGTCCGCAATGTGTTGTTGACGCTCGCCAACCTGCCGTTCGCGTTGATCGGAGGCGTTGCTGCGGTGTTGTTGACCGGCGCGACTTTATCGGTAGGCTCCACTGTCGGCTTTGTCACCTTATTCGGCATCACCGTGCGCAACAGCATCATGCTCTTGTCTCACTACCGCTATTTGATAGAAGTTGAAGGTAAACACTGGAACCTGGAGACGGCGATACAAGGTGCTGAAGAACGCTTGCCTTCCATACTGATGACGGCGCTGGTAACAGCGCTGGCGATGTTCCCGATTGCTTTCAACAGCGATAACCCGGGACGCGAAATCATGGGACCTATGGCAGCAATTATTATCGGCGGTCTGGCTTCTTCAACGCTGCTGAATTTGTTGCTGTTGCCGGGGATATTGTTGCGGTTTGGGAAGTTTAGGCATTAGTCGACCTCTAAAAATTAAGTTACACTCATGATTCGACTAACTCACCATGAACGTAACTGATTGATAGCTGTTTAACCGCCCGCAGTGAGTTCGTCGAAGAAGCACTACATATCGGTACCCATAGGTCGCCGGTAATCTGAAAGCGCTATTAGCGTAATTAGCTGCTTAAGCGTTAAACTGAAAAACAGCCTGGTGGATGACGATGAAAAATTGCAAAGAAGCAAATCAGCCGCATTTTAACCCCGATGAACTGCGTTCAAAATACCGTGAAGAACGCGATAAACGCCTGCGCCAAGATGGTAACGACCAATATATAAAAATCAACGCGCAATATGCACATTTCCAGGAAGATCCTTATACGCCTGTGCAGGCGCGCGAGCCGTTGCATGATGAAGTCGAAGTATTGATTGTCGGCGGCGGCTTCAGTGGGTTACTGGCAGCAGCGCGGCTGAAGGAAGCCGGTATCGAAGCTGTCCGCGTTATCGAGCGCGGTGGCGATTTTGGTGGTACCTGGTACTGGAATCGTTATCCGGGCGCGCAATGCGATATTGAATCTTATATTTACCTGCCGTTACTTGAAGAGATCGGCTATATTCCTAAAGCGAAATACAGCAATGCCCCGGAAATTTTTGCCCATTCCCGCGCCATTGGTGAACATTACGGGCTGTATGATAATGCCTGTTTTCATACCTCAGTAACCGAACTGCGCTGGGATGATGCATTATTACACTGGCTCGTTGCTACTGATCGCGGCGATAATATAAAAGCACGGTTCATCTGCCTTGCTGATGGTCCGCTCAGCCAGCCGAAGCTGCCGGGCATAGCAGGCATTGATATTTTCCAGGGCAAGATGTTTCATACCAGCCGCTGGGATTATCACTATACCGGCGGCGATGCCGGTCGCAAGCTGGACAAACTCTTCGATAAACGGGTCGGCATCATCGGCACCGGTGCCACCGGCATTCAGTGCATTCCTGCTGTTGCCGAGTCGGCCCAACAATTATATGTTTTCCAGCGCACTCCTTCCTCCGTTCTTGTACGCGATAACAAGGCCACTGATCCTGAATGGATAACAACGCTGAAGCCAGGCTGGCAACAGGCACGTATGAAAAACTTTAACCGGGTCACCTCCGGCATCAACCAGGAAGAAGATCAGGTGAGCGACAGCTTAACCGGCATTATGCGTAAATTAAGCAATCTCCCGGAACATCGACATCAGGAACAACTATCTACCAGTGAGATTGAAAAAATATCAGAACTGCTTGATTTTGAACAGATGGAGCAGGTAAGAGCGCGCATCGACAGCATCGTAACCGACCCGGAAACCGCTTCCGCGCTTAAACCGTGGTATAGGTTGTTTTGTAAACGCCCTTGTTTCAATGACGAATTCCTTCAGATTTTTAACCGCCCCAATGTAAAACTGGTCGATACCCAGGGCAAAGGCGTAGCACGTCTTACCGAAACATCCGCAATCGTTGGCGATCAGGTCTATGAGCTGGATTGCCTGATTTTTGCTACGGGTTTTGAGGTGGGGACAGCTTATCCAAGACGCTCAGGTTTTGAAGTCTATGGGCGGGATGGTTTGACGCTGACCCGGAAATGGTCGAAAGGCATGCGTACTTTACACGGACTCCAGACCCGTGATTTTCCAAATTGCTTTTTCCTGGGCATGATCCAGGGCGGTTATACCGCAAACTACACTCATATGCTCTATGAACAGAGCGCACATATTACCTACATCATCAGCGAGGTAAACAGGCAAAATATGCAAGCCGTAGAAGTAACTCGTGAAGGTGAAAAGCAATGGGTTGAAATCATCAACAGTTTTGCCGTCAGCAATCTGAACTATTATCAGGAATGTACCCCCGGTTACTATAACAACGAAGGTAAACCGGGCGAAGGTAAAACCGCCAAAATCGCCAGTTTCTATGGTGGCGGTTCGGAGGCTTTTTTTCAGATATTGAACGATTGGCGTGAAAAAGGCGATATGGAAGGCGTTTTTTTAATGAAAAGAAGCACCTAATTTTTAGGATCGGTAATTTGCAGCGTAGCCGTACTGCCCGCCATGATGCCGCCATCGATTATCATTTCCGAACCGGTCAAATAGCGGGCTTCATCGGAACCAAGATATAAAACACTGTAAGCGACATCAAGCGCTGTTCCCATTTCGTTCAGTGGAATGCCTCTTTTCACAAAATTCAGCGTTTCAGTTCGCTGTTCCGGCGTGTCGCCTAATACGCTGTCCCAGATGGGTGTATAAATGGCACCTGGATGCAGCGAGTTACAGCGGATTTTATAACCGTATTGGGCACAGTAAATCGCTACGCTCTTGGTTAAATTACGCACGGCACCTTTACTCGAACAATAACCAACCGTTTGCGCCATGCCAACCATGCCGGAACGTGATGACATATTAATAATGGAGCCGCCCTGCCCTTTCATTAATTGAATACCGTATTTACAACCTAAAAATACACCATCCAGGTTTACGGCATGTATTGCATGCCAGTCTTCAAGTGACGAGTGTTCGACATCCTGTGGTCGTTGCTGGAATTCCTGTTCAAAACCGGAAATCCCGGCATTGTTAAACAGAATATCCAGGCGACCAAATCGGTCCCGGATACTTTCGCAAACCATTTGCCAATCGGCTTCCCGAGACACATCCAGATGATAATAACAGGCCTGACTGCCAATACTATCGACTACCGCCCGTCCCAGGTCATCAAGAATATCAACGATAATCACAAACGCTCCTTCGCGGGCCAGCAACCTGGCGGTTTCAGCGCCAATCCCCCGGCTTCCCCCGGTAACGAGTGCTATTTTATCTTTTACTCTGGGCATTTTATTTAAGTCCTGAAAATAAGTTCATCAAGAAAAAGCTAAGGTACAAAAAACAACTCGTGCATTTTATACTCTGATCCCTGATATATCTGTATCTACTTTTTTAACAGGTGCAGCGAGTTAAAAACCTGAAACCAAATTCATTAGCAGTTATGCACAAAACCTGTGGATAACTCTGTGGATTGATTGTTAGTTCTAACACTTAAGTACCGTTTTTACTGGCTTTTTGTTAAATTGTACAATTACGCGACAATTTTTTTAGCTGCTTAAATAACAACAAGTTATGGTTGTTTTGTGATTTTTGACTGCCTGTAAAAAGACAGGGCTAAGTGATTGATTTTTTCTGTGTGCAATTGTTATTGAATCAATACCACTTTATTTCTCTTAAGCTCTTTCATCCCAGGCTTTTTCCAGACGCTTGGCCGAAACCGGATAAGCGGTTTTAAGCTGCTGGGCAAACAGCGAGACCCTGAATTCTTCGAGCATCCAGCGAAACTGATCCTGTTCTGGTATCACCGGCTCTTTTTTGGCTCTTTTCTCTACATCTTTCCAATAACGTGTTGAATAACGGCTTATTTCCAGGGTTTTCTGCGGCTCATTGCTTAGTTTATCCAGGCGATAATGAATGGCCTTCAAATAACGCGGAATGGCTTTAAGTTGTTGATAAGGCGTAGTACGGATAAAGCCTGCGTAAATAAGAAAATCCAGTTGTTCATTAATGTCTTTAGCTAAAGGATCATTCACATTCAAGTGTGCCAGCTGCGTTTTTATTTTGTTGTATTGTTCCAGGATTTCCAATGCGGTTTTCCCCGCCTCATTGGCAACCGTCATCAATCCCGCCTTGTTCTGCTGCAAACTTTGTTCAAATGCTGATTGGCTACGAATAGTTCTGCCGTCAATAAAGACGTTTAATAATATGAGATACAGCAAATCGTCTTTATATTTTGACTCGATGCTATTACTGATAAAAGGATGTTTCGGCAAACGATTGTATGCCAGTTCAACACTGGCGGACTGCGGAATGTTTTTTTGTATATAAGTGCATTCTTTGCGCAATTGCAGTTGAAACAAGCGCATTAATCCGGCCTTATGTTGAAGCGTAGCCTTGCTTTCGGTATCAAAAATACGCACACCAACAGCATCGCCTTCATCGATAATGGCAGGAAATCCGGTGAAGTTTTGTCCCTTCTGGATAAACTGGTAAGTATCCGGCAAATCATCAAAAGCCCACTGGATGCAGCCGGTATAATTCAGCTCATCGGCGGCAATCTGATCAAAACTTTGACGCGCCTCGACCGTGTATTTAGCTTGTAATTTTTTTAAATCGCGCCCGTAATCCAGTAATTGGTCTTTATCGTCCACCACCCGAAAGTTCATTTTCAGATGATCCGCCAATCCCTCCATATTCCAGGCGTTTAAAGGTATCGCCTCGCCGGTTAATTTTCGCAGGCGATTGCCCAGCCATTCAGGCAAACTGCCTTTAAAGTCGGGCTCTATCTCCAGGCAACGTTTAACCGTTTCAGGGACCGGTACAAAATGCTTCCTGATGGGCTTGGGCAGCAATTTAATCATGGCGATACATTTTTCTTCCAGTAAACCCGGAACCAACCAGTCGAATATCGCTTGCGATACCTGGTTTAATTGATGCACAGGAAGAATTGCCGTTACGCCGTCTTCATCATGACCCGGCTCAAAGCGGTATTGCAGCGGAATCGTTAAATTGGTGTTCCCCATGCTCCGGCGTGGGAACGTATCGGGATAATCCCATTCATTAACATAATTGTCTTTTTCGCGGGTTAAATCCTCCTTAGTCAGAAACAGGATTTTGGGATTTTCCCGTTCAGCCGTTTTACGCCATTTATCCAGGGCGATACCGCTGACGATTTCCGGCGGCAATTTATTATCGTAAAACGAATAAAGCCAAAGCTCATCTTCAACCAGGTCGACGCGCCGCCCTTTGTGTTGAATGATGCCGACTTCTTCAAGCAGCTTTTGGTTGGCGACATAAAAAGGCGCGTTACTGTGATAATCATGGCTGACTAAGGCGGATTGGATAAAAATCTCGCGCGCGGCTTTCGGGTCAACGCGTTCATAAGGAATTTTGCGCCCAGCCTGCAAGGTCAAGCCATATAGCAGTGTGCGTTCATATACGGCACTGCGTCCGGCTTTCTTTTCCCAATGCGGATCATAATGATTTTGTTTGACCAAGTGCCCAGCACAATGCTCTATCCATTCCGGCTCGATACGCGCTACGGTGCGCGCATAGACTTTGCTGGTCTCGACCTGCTCCGCCGCCATAATCCATTTTGGCTTGAGCTTATGCAGGCCGGATCCAGGAAAAATAAAGAATTTCAATCCGCGCGCACCCAGGTATTCGTATTGGTCATGGCGAAATCCGATATTTGACAGCAACCCTGTTAATAAAGCGCGGTGGATGTTTTCGTAGCGGAAGTCTGGTATTGGAGCCGCCGCTTGTATGGAAATCCCCCCTTGCCCCCCTTTTTCTAAGGGGGGTGTTTTATCTTTACCTTTGGCAGGCTGCACTAACTCTCCCCCCTTTGCCAAAGGGGTGCTGGGGGGGACTTCATTCACACGCATGTTCAAATCGCCTTTGACGACCTGCAAAATCTGCGCGTGAATATCAAACCATTCGCGCATCCTTAAATAGGACAGGAAATTATCCGAGCAGTACTTGCGCAGTTTGCTGTTGGACAGGTGCTTTTTCTGTTCCTCATAAGTGTTCCAGATATTCAGCAAGGTCAAAAAATCGGATTCAGGATGACGGAATGGCGCATGTTTGGCATCGGCCTGAGCTATTTTATCAGCAGGTTTTTCGCGCGGGTCTTGTATGCTCAACGCCGCAACGATAATCGCCACCTCGTGCAAACAACCTTCCTCATGTGCGGCAATCAGCATACGCGCCAGTTTCGGGTCAGTCGGAAATTTCGCCAGTTGTCGCCCGGTGTCGGTCAATTTGCCGGATTTATCCAGCGCATTGACTTCGTGCAGCATGGTTTTGCCGTCACGAATCATTTTGTCATCGGGCGGCTCAATAAACGGGAAATCTTCAATATCACCCAATTTCAATGCCGCCATTTGCAATATGACTGCCGACAAATTGGTACGCATGATTTCCGGCTCGGTAAACTCCGATCTGGCCAGGTAATCATTATGGGAATACAAGCGGATACAAATCCCTTCCGCAACCCGACCACATCGCCCGGCCCGTTGATTGGCACTGGATTGTGAAATACGCTCTATCGGTAAGCGTTGGATTTTGCTCTTGTGGCTGTAACGGCTGATCCGCGCATGACCAGTGTCGATCACGCCGCGTATACCCGGCACGGTCAATGAGGTTTCCGCGACATTGGTTGCCAGAACGATGCGCAACTTGCCGCCTTTGGGATTGAATACCCGCTCCTGCTCACTGACGCTGAGCTTGGAATACAAGGGCAAAATGTCGTATTGCGTGGGGTGATGCTTTTTTAAGGAATCGGTGGTTTCGCGGATTTCCCTTTCGCCGCTCAGGAAAATCAGGATATCGCCGCGCAGATCCCGGTTCAATTCATCAACCGCATCGAGAATCGCGTTTTGCAAGTCATCCCTAGTCTCGTCGTTACCCGCTTCTTCATCATCGCCATCTTTTGGTTCAATCGGACGATAACGAATATCAACAGGATACATCCGCCCCGATACTTCAATAATAGGCGCTTTATTAAAATGATCAGAAAAACGCTGGGTATCAATTGTCGCCGAGGTGATGATGAGCTTTAAATCAGGTCGTTTCGGCAACAGCCATTTCATATAACCGATTAGAAAATCAATATTCAGGCTGCGCTCGTGCGCTTCGTCGATAATGATCGTGTCATACTGATTCAAATACGGGTCGTTTTGCGACTCCGCCAGCAAGATACCGTCCGTCATTAGCTTAACCAATGAATCGGCGTGGGTTTTATCGTTAAAACGAATTTTATAACCAACAGATTTACCAATCGTTTCGCCCAACTCTTCAGCTATCCGGTCGGCAACTGTCCGCGCCGCAATTCGCCTGGGCTGGGTATGACCGATAAATCCCGCCGTACCCCGCCCAATAGACAGGCAAATTTTTGGTAACTGTGTGGTTTTACCTGAACCGGTTTCACCGCAAACAATCACCACCTGATTGTCATTGATCAGTCTGGCAATATCCTCTTTTTTGCCGGTAACCGGCAAATCCGGGAAGTTAAGGGCGGGAATGCTGGCAAGACGCCTGTTTCTTGCCGCAATCGATCTTTCAAGTTTTGCTGCCAGCGCATTAAGCTTCTCCGCATTACGTTTGCTGTGATCGGCTTGCGAGGAATGGGAACGAAAATCCCTGCGGCATTGCTCTAGCTGCCGTTTTATTGGCTGTCTGTCCTGGTTAAGACATAGCGGTAATTGTTCGGAGATTTGCTGGATAAGATCGGGAGTAGACACAAAACAACCGTATAAAAATAAATCTATTATACGTTATTAGCCTGTGTCTATAGTGAGCCAAATAACAAATACCCTTTTGGCAACGTAATAAGGCAAAGGGGTTTTGTTTCGGTATCGAGTTTGGTCTTAATCACATGAATGCGATAGTCCGACTCGAATAGCTTTATCTATAATCCTATTTATCAATACTCCAAAACCCAAAGCACTCGGCTTAATCAGATTAAAACCCGCCACAACTGCTGGGGGTTTTGTATTTGTGATTTGGGTTAAATGCGCCTGGAGGCGTCAAACAGCGTAGAAAAGACTCCTGGGCAATGCCAAAAACATTCTGCTCTTTGGGCTGGCGTCCACTAATGAAGGCGCTAACCTCATGAGCATGGTTCTGGAAAATTTCATGAAGAAAACCGAGCTTGGATTTGGGCATTGCTATTACAAAATGGGCATTCATAATTTAAAGCAATATCCATGCCTAAATATATTTAATGCAAATAACAGTGGGTTGAAAACAGGCATTTATTAAACTGGGTGATATGACACAGTTTTAATTAAAAAACGCGTGATATAACACAATTATTAATACAACCTAATGATTATTAAATATATTATATTTATGTGGCGATCTGGACAGTATGAAAACAATACTCAAAAATCATAAATTGCGACATATTGTCGCGCGACAATATGTCACATTTTCAAGGCTAATTTTACTCGTTAGACTGTATGGGACTTTTGTATTTTCTGTCCTCGAATTGGAGTTAAAGCTATATTTTCTAACCGCGACCAACTGCTTCCTGGTTGCATTTTTAGTCTACGGGGTAAATCATGAAACGGAACTATCATTGTGGTACACACTACCTTACAAACTACCAAGATTTAGTCAGGCAAATTGCTTTCCATGAAGCGGGCCATGCCGCCGCCATTTATCTTTACAATAAACAGCAGCAATTGCCTCCGGTGTTTTTTAAAGTCACCATTAAAAAACTGGACCCTGTTACCAACATGCCTTTGGACACTTGTTCGTTAACGCAAAATCGGTTTTTCGCAGCCGTTGAAGGTGGGCATTTAATTGATAGTCTTGCAGTCACCGAAAGCGAAAACTATTTTTCGGCCACTGAGTTGGAAGCCTATCAATGTGCTCTTGATGCGGACATGATTAATTTGCTGGTTGGACCATTGGCAGAAGCCAAGTATGTAGCTATTCGGGATAATGAATGCTTTAATGCGCAATTGGTCAATATCAATGCCTTGCATTTTTATGGGGGCACGTCTGATCTCGGCAGGGTTTATGAGTATCTGGAATTTTTTGTTGCCGACAGAAACCAGCATAAAGACAAGATGACCGAAATATTTAACAAGGCTTTTAAGTTCATTAGTTCGCCTGTTTACTGGCAAGCCATTGAAAGGCTGGCTGACTATATTACTTACAGCAGTGAAAATTCCATCAGCTGTGAAGAAGCCATTGTTGTGCTTGAGAAAGCCTAAATTGACGTACCTTTCCGGAAATGGGCTATTCATCTTAACCAAAAACGATCTTTAGTGCTTACATCCTGGTGATATTTTTGTACACCCCCGAGGTAGGGTTCCATGTTTGTTCAGTCCATTCTATATTCGATTTTCCGCTCATAACTGTTCTCAATTAAATACCATTAAGGCACACAAACCCAGCCATACAGGTATTTGTTATTGTCGGTTTTCCCTATCATCGAACAAAAAACGCTTTTTTGTCAATCTATTAACCATGTATTGCGTTCCTAAAGAAACAGTTCCCAACATTCAGTAATTATGAAGTTGCCTGAACCGTTTTAATGCTTTACGACGATATGGCGCCAAATATTGCGTAACAGTCGAGGCATCCAATTCAGCCAATGTTCTGTTGGATTTTGATAGGAAGATATATATATATATATTATCAATTAGTTACGATTCTTCGATATATTCATAACTGATTATTTTTGAATATCTATTGCTGAGTATGTCAACAAATCCTTGACGACTTATCAACACAACATAAATAACCGTATTGAGCGCCAATAGCTCGACAATGTTTTATTTGAACTTGGGAGACAGTTAAAGCCTGAGAAATATCTAAAATGTGTACAAAACACTACAGCCCGAGACTAAAACCGGTCTTTCAGCTGCCGGATTTGCGCAAATACCTGTACGGGTGTTTTACCAACCATTCCTATCGCTTTTTGTAAACTGGCACTGTCTTCCCGCAAGAACGGATTGGTTGCCAGCTCTTCCGCCATGGTCGAAGGTACGGTTGCCTGCCGGTTTTCCCGAAGTTGATTAACCTGGGACATTTTTTTTTGCAAAGCCTGATTGTCCGGCTCTAGCGTCAAGGCAAAGCGTCCATTGTTTTGCGTATACTCATGTGTGCAATAGATCCGGGTTTTCTGCGGCAGGTTTTTTATTTTTTGCAACGACTGCCACATCTGTTCGGGACTGCCTTCAAACAGTCGACCGCAACCCATAACAAACAGGGTATCGCCGCAAAACAGGCTATTATCGTCAGCGAAATAATACACAACATGCCCGCTGGTATGTCCGGGTGTTGCCAAGACTCTGGCTGAGTGTTGTCCCAGGGTAATGGTATCGTTTTCCTTAACCTCAATATCGATGCCGGGAATCCGGTGCCGGTCTGCTGCTGCGCCGATAATCTTGCAACCGGTGTGCTGTTTCAGTTGCAGATTGCCGCCAACGTGGTCGCTATGATGATGGGTATTGAGGATGTAATTAAGTTGCCAGCCTCTTTTATCCAGCACTTCCAGAACAGGAAGTGCAAGCGCGGGATCTACTGCGGCGGTTTCACCTGAAACAGGGTCGTGCACCACATATATGTAATTGTCTGTCAAAACCGGTATTTGTATGATTTCTAACATAGCATTATCTATTTAAAAAGCAGTTTGGCACACATGTACAAAGCCCCGGCTTGAGAGCTTTTCTTCAGGCAACAATCCGTAAAGCCAAATAAGGTGCCAAGTTAAAAATGAATACACTTATCTTAAAAAAAGCCATACCTGCATAATGAATGGCATCGAAACGTTCGACTGATAAATTAAACCACTTGCTATGCAATTGATACATCCAGTTATGCGCAAACAGGAAGACAACGAACCACCAGGACACTAAACCTAAATTGATCAGGGTTGCCCAGCCTAAAACTTCACGAAGCAATTCAACAGTCATTTTAATTCCCCTTAAACCTTAAGTTGAGGTTGTTTTGTCATATATGGCAAAACAACGCTTAAACCATAGCCGTGCTTGCGCATACGTTTTTTGAACTACGGTTATTCTTTTCCCGATAAGAAAGGTACAAAAGAAACCGGCTCCAGCTCTTCAATCTGATAGCTGTTGTCTGTGCGTAAAACCCTTTGCAAAACTTGCTTGCCACTCTTCGCGCCAATCGGAATAACCATCACCCCGCCGACAGCCAACTGTTGTAACAGCATTTCGGGAATTTCAGGCGGTGCGGCGGTAACGAGGATACCGTCGTACGGAGCAAAATCCGACCAGCCCCAACCGCCATCACTGTATAGATAATTGACATTTTTTATCTTTAAATCCCATAACTGTTCCTTGGCTTTTTTTTGCAAGGGCAAAATTCTTTCCACTGAATACACGTGCTTGACCAGTTGCGCCAGAACTGCTGTTTGATAGCCACAGCCTGTGCCTATTTCGAGCACCTTGTTTAATGGACCAAATTCCAGTAACAGCTCGGTCATTCTTGCGACAATATAGGGCTGGGAAATAGTCTGGTTATGGCCGATCGGTAAGGCCGTATTTTCATAAGCACGACTGGCCAGCGCCTCATCGACAAAAATATGTCGAGGCGTCTTGCGCATTGCTTCCAGAACCTTCTGGTTAGTAATGCCCTGCTCCGATAAGCGCTTAACCATCCGGTCGCGCGTCCGGGGCGAAGTCATACCTATACCTTGCAGGTGTGGATTCATCATTCAATCTCCTTGGGCAACCATGTCTTCAACAAATTCATGCGTTCGTACCAGGTTAAATCCAGTTGTAATGGTGTAACTGAAACAAAGCCCGAATTTATCGCAAAAAAATCAGTTCCGGGACCTGCATCCTGTTCGGCACCCGGCGGCCCTACCCAGTAGATGATGCGTCCGCGCGGATCTTCACTCTTGATTACCGGTTCGGATTTATGCCGTTGTCCAAGGCGTGTAGCCTGGTAACCTTTCAGGTTTTTAATAGCGACATCCGGTACATTAACATTCAGGATAGTATCTTGAGGCAGGGGGGTGCTAATTAATAATTTCAGAAGCTGCACAGCAACATACGCAGCCGTGTCAAAATGCATCGGAACAGGACCGCAAGCCAAAGAAATAGCAACAGCAGGCAGACCTAAAAAGCGCCCTTCGGTAGCTGCCGCAACAGTGCCCGAATAAAGCACATCATCACCGAGGTTTGAGCCGTGGTTGATTCCGGCGAAGACCATGTCCGGTTCATTTTCCAGCAACCCGGTTATCGCCAAATGTACGCAATCCGTCGGTGTGCCATCAACTTTAATAAAACCGTTATCTACTGTCATTGCCCGCAAGGGAATTTCCAGCGTTAATGAATTACTTGCCGCACTCCGGTTTTTATCGGGTGCCACAACAGATATTTCGGCATGTTCAGCTAGCGCTTTTGCTAATGCAGAGAGGCCTTCAGCCAAATACCCGTCATCATTACTTAACAAAATGTGCATTATCAGTCGCCCTGATGCAGAATAATCTATAAAATCAGTCATATTAGCAACTATAGTCTATAAAATCAGCTTTCGTGGCAAAAAAAATCATTCATCCAGAAGATAGCGAGCTGTTTCGACGGACTATCGGAAAAGTACGCTCGGTTAAAAAAGACAAGATACTGTTAAAGCAACACGACAAGCCAAAGCCTTACCCCAAAGCTTTGCCCGGCAATCCGCATGACCGCTTAAACAAAATGATCGAAGCGGATATTGAGCCGCTTGGTATTGAAGACTCGTTGAAATTTTCCAACGAAGGCGTAGAAAAAAATATCTTGAAAAAACTGCAACAAGGTTATTTCGGCCTGGATGCAGAAATCGACCTGCATGGTTTAAATAGCCATGAAGCTAAACGGCAATTACTGGGTTTTCTCCATGAATGTGTAAAAGAGGGTTGTCGTTGCATACACATCGTCCATGGTAAAGGTTACCGTTCGCCTGAAAACTACCCTGTACTGAAAAACAACCTGAACTTATGGTTACGGCAACACAAGGACGTCCAGGCCTTTTGTTCCGCACCACCGAAAGACGGCGGAACCGGAGCGGTTTTTGTCCTGTTATATTTATCTTGAATCAGCCTATTAAAACAAAGCAAAAATGACCTTATCAAGTCCGGCAATGACAAGCCTGTGACTGACTGAGCTTTTCAATTTTTTGCCTGGGCATAAGCTAAAAGGAAGCTATGAAAACACCAAAAAGTATAGAACCACTCGTACGCGATGGCTTAGTTGACGAAGTGATTGGTTCCTTAAAAAGTGGCAAAGAAGCCTCTGTCTATGTAGTTTTGTCGGAGGGACAGATTCGCTGCGCCAAAGTCTATAAAGAAGCCAATAGACGCGACTTCCATAAACAGGCTTTGTATCAGGAAGGCCGTAAAGTCCGAAATAGCCGCCAGGCTCGTGCGATGAACAAAAATTCACGGTTCGGACGTAAACAGCAAGAAGAAGTCTGGCAAAACGCTGAAGTCGATGCGTTATACCGACTCGCAGCCGTTGGCGTACGCGTACCGCAGCCTTATAACTTTGTCGAAGGCGTCTTGCTGATGGAATTGGTGACTGACCAGAATGGTAACGCCGCGCCAAGATTGAACGATCTGGTATTTAGCCGGGAGCAGGCGCTGGAATATCATGGCTTGCTGATCAAGGAAGTCGTGAAGATGCTTTGTGCAGGTTTGATTCACGGCGACCTTTCCGAATATAACATACTGGTTGACGCCACCGGTCCGGTTATTATTGACTTGCCGCAGGCCGTTGATGCAGCAGCTAACAATAACGCCGCCAGCATGCTGGAACGTGATGTTGAAAATCTGGCCGCCTATTTTGGCCGCTTTGCCCCCGAACTGCTTAAAACCAGCTATGGCAAGGAAATATGGAAACTTTACGAAACTGGCAACCTGAGCCCTGAAGTTGAATTGACGGGGAAATTCAAGGGTAGCGATAAAGCGGCGGACGTAAAAAGCGTTATGCGTGAAATCAATGATGCGCGTGAGGAAGCGATAAGACGTAAATATGAGCATGAAGACTAAACTACCCACTCGATTTCAATTTTTTAGAAATTGTCGATTGCGCTTTAAGTTGAATGTCAGTTGTCATTAGCTATACTCCATACAGCAAACTTGCTATTTTTAGAATAAGTATCGCTGGCATATCAAAAACCAAACAGAAAATGAATCATGAACAAGCTATTAAATAACGCTATCTGGATAGTCATTGCCGTTATCGGCGCAGCAGCCGTCGGGAGTATTGCCATTAACCGCGGCGAAAACATCAACGCCCTATGGTTTATTGCCGCCGCCTTGTGCGTATACTCGCTGGCTTATCGCTTTTATGCGGCATGGATTGCCGCAACCGTCCTTGTGGTCGATGAATCCCGTGCTACACCGGCCGAACGCCTGGATAATGGCCGGGACTTTATGCCGACCAATAAATGGATAGTATTCGGCCATCATTTTGCGGCGATTGCAGGGCCAGGACCATTGGTCGGACCAACCCTTGCCGCTCAGTTCGGCTACTTGCCGGGTACACTGTGGATATTATTCGGAGCGGTCTTGGGCGGTTGTGTACAGGATATGGTCATGCTGTTTTTGTCTACGCGACGCAATGCGAAAAGCCTGGGACAAATGGCGCGGGATGAGTTGGGACCTCTAGGCGGAACAGCCGCATTAATCGGCACTTTTACCATCATGATCGTGCTGATTGCCGTGCTGGGGCTGGTCGTGGTTAATGCGATGAAACACAGCCCGTGGGGAACTTCCACAGTCGCAGCAACGATCCCGATTGCAATGATTGTCGGTTTTTATATGCGTCATTTTCGGCCCGGCCAAGTGCTCGAAGCAACAGCGCTGGGTGTCATTTTATTGCTGTTGTCCGTGGTCGGGGGCGGCTGGATCGATCACAACGAAACCCTGCGTAAAATCTTCGATCATGACGGCTTGACGCTGGCGTGGTGGGTGATGGCTTACGGTTTTGCAGCGGCGGTTTTTCCGGTCTGGCTGTTGCTGGCACCGCGCGATTATTTATCGACCTTCATGAAATTAGGCACGATAACTTTGCTGGCAGTTGCCATTATCGTCCTGCAACCCCACGTAAAAATGCCGGCACTGACTCCATTTATCGACGGCACAGGACCAATTTTCGGCGGCAAATTATTTCCGTTTGTATTCATTACTATCGCCTGCGGTGCGATTTCCGGTTTTCACGCGCTCATCGCTTCCGGCACTACACCAAAACTGCTGGCCAACGAGCGGGATATACGCATGATCGGCTACGGCGGCATGTTGCTGGAATCCTTTGTCGCGATTATGGCGATGATAGCGGCGACAGTACTGGAACCGGGCGTTTTTTTTGCGATCAACAGCCCGGCCGGTGTCGTAGGCGCACAGGCTGTCAATGCCGTCGCCAAAATATCTTCATGGGGCTTTCCGGTCACGGAGGAACTGATGCAAACACTGGCCCGGCAAATGGGTGAAACCACCTTGTTTGCCCGCACCGGCGGAGCGCCGTCACTGGCGGTTGGCATGGCGAGTATTTTCGGCAGTGCGTTTGGCGAAAGCATGCTGGCCTTGTGGTATCACTTCGCGATCATGTTCGAGGCGATTTTTATCCTTACAACACTGGATGCAGGTACTCGCGTCGGACGCTTTATGTTGCAGGATATTCTCGGCAATTTCTGGCCGAAAATGGGTGAAACATCATGGATGCCTTCAGTACTGTTGACCAGTGCCTTAGTTGTTTCAGGCTGGGGTTATTTCCTCTACATCGGCGTGATCGACCCGAATGGCGGCGTTAATATACTGTGGCCGCTGTTCGGCATTGCCAACCAGATGCTTTCCGCTATTGCCCTGAGCGTGGCAACCGGAACGCTGGTTAAATCCGGTAAACTCAACTATGCATGGATAACCGGGCTACCGCTACTGTGGCTGGTCATTATCACCGGCACAGCTGCCTGGGAAAAGATTATCAGCACCGATATCCGTATCGGTTTCTTTGCCGCCGCCAATGATTTATCCGCGAAACTGGCGGCAGGCAGTTTGCCGCCGGAAAAAGTCGCCATTGCGCCAAAACTGATTTTCAATCTGCATCTGGATGCCTGGCTTACGCTGTTTTTTGTAACCTTGTTGGGGTTGATCGTATTCGATATGTTGCGCGTATGCTGGCGTTATCTGGCAGGAAAGTCTGTACTGCCATTAACAGAATCGCCGCATATTCCCAGCCGCCTGGTTGAAGATTGGGTGAGGGATTGATGCTGACTAAAATCAAATCATTCTGGCGAATCGTTCGCAGGCTATCGGGTGACGATGCCTACGAACGGTACTTAAGGCATTATGCAGAGCACCATCTAAGCGATAGCAACCCACCGCTCAGCAAAGCCGATTTTTTCAGGCAATGGCAAGATGAAAAATGGAATGGCATAAAACGATGCTGTTAAGTTGTTTATGAAATCAATGACAGCCTGCGACTTAGCAAGGCAAGAATGCTGCCCTAGCCAGATCCATTGCCATCTTTGAAAAACCATCAAAGAACCAGCTGTCATGCACCAATACGTAATATCAATTCATAGCCCAAAGTTTCGTATGTAAGGAACCTCTTAAATTACGTTATAGCAAAGCAAGCTGTGATAGTAGCTGCGGCGCTCCCGTGATAAACTCACAAAGCGCTTCTAGTCCGGCGCATCTTATAGCTCTCAGGCAGGTAACATGACAGATTGGACGCTAAACCGGAAAGCGCAGCTTGCCTATTCCTACGAACGTTTCGCGCAAGCCAAGGTATTTGTGTTCCGCAAATGGTGCGAGCAGGCTGCTGACCGGGGCGCAATAACACCAACCGACCTTTCCGGCTCATGCAAATACGGCAGCCTGTTCATGAACCAGGTGTTCGGGGGCGCTATACACGGTCATTATGAACATCAATACAATCTGATCGGCGGGCGCATCGTCGATCTCAGCCACGATGCAATCGACGTCGGCAGAATCAGCAATCCTTATCTGCATGAACCTGACTACTTCGCCATCCCGGAGAAACAGGCTTCTCTGAATGGCTGCTTGCCGCGCGTTGAAGGGTGGGTTGTGGAGTTTCTGGTGGAGATTGAAGGTTCTGAAACACCGTAATTCATAAAGCATTCGATAATAGGAGAAAAGCAGTTTTCTGAATAATCTCGAATAATGAGCTTCGTGCTTCAGCGCATTGAGCTACAAACCCTTGGCTTCACTACCATAGCTAATATGAAGTATTATGTTCATCAATTCAACATATTGGTAAAACAATTGGAACAGCTTAATCTATTTGAACCTAGCGAAATTAGACGCCCATACAATGATAGAGAAATTGTAATTGAACCTGTTTACAAGGGCTTTCAACTTCAACATGAACAACCGAATGGGCGGCTGTATCAAGGCAATTCAATTGATTGGCTAGCCTCTTTGGATGATGCTTGCGTTGATCTTGTTTTTGCTGACCCACCCTACAACATCAATAAAGCAGATTGGGACAATTTCGAAAGCCAAGAACAATATATTGAGTGGTCCATCAAATGGATCTGCCAAGCATCTCGTGTATTAAAACAGACGGGGTCTTTGTATGTATGCGGCTTTTCTGAGATTCTTGCCGATTTAAAACATCCTGCATCCAAATATTTCAAACATTGCCGTTGGTTAATCTGGCACTACAAAAACAAGGCCAATTTAGGGAGTGACTGGGGGCGTTCACATGAAAGCATTATCCACTTCCGCAAATCCGACGCGACAAAATTAAACATTGATGATGTGCGTTTACCTTATGGCGCGCACACACTCAAATATCCTTCGCATCCTCAGGCTGTAACTAGTGCTTATGGGGGAAATCAGAGCAAAAAACGTGGTTTGTGGACCCCACACCCTAAAGGTGCCAAGCCAAAAGATGTAATCGATATTCCAACAACCTGTAACGGCATGGGTGAAAAAACACCCCATCCGACACAAAAGCCAGAAGAATTATTACGCAAATTTGTCCTTGCTTCATCAAACGAAGGTGATCTGGTGATAGATCCATTTTCAGGTTCAGGCACCACCTGTGTTGTATCAGAGCAATTAAATCGACGTTGGTTAGGGTGTGATTTAAATCCGCAATATAACCAATGGGCTATTGAAAGACTAGAAAATGTCCGTCGCATGACTAAAGATGAATGGATAGCCCATGATCGGAAAACCGCCGACAGAAGGGAATCTATTCGATGAATCTTGCCGATTTGGTCATTCACGCCACTGACAAACGAAGATTTAACAGTATTCACGATTACATTACATTTTGTATCCGATATTTAGAGTTCATTGAAACCGGATTACAAGCCCGCATCATTTCTCAAAATGAAAGCCATTATCAATTTTTCCAGTATCGCCAAGAGGGAAGCTTTAACATCACCAGACCGTTAAACTCTTTGCTGATGTACGATGCTGAAAAATTTACCGATGCAACACATCAGTTCACCCAAATCCTGGAACAACTGAAGCAAGGTGAACAGCCATCTGATACATTACGCCAGAATATTATTCGTACCCTCTACACCATTCAACAATCCATTGGCGCTACGCTTGACGCACTACCTGCGGGAATGTCAAATCAAGCCCGTAAAGTGAATGGTGATTTATTCGAGAGATTTATTCGCTTGTTGATAGTATCACTTGGTGTAAATTGCGTATCGGGAACCATGCAAGTACCCGTTAAAGATATTGAGGGAAAAATATTATTCAAATCCAGTTATCAGCACGACCTATTAATTAGTAAGGACACTGAGCTAAAAATTATTGGTTCAGTAAAAACTTCGAGCAAAGACCGCATCGACAAGGTTTTTATGGACAAATTTCTTTACAACAGACTCACCGATACTGCACTGCCGCATATTGCTATTTTTCTGAATGATGTACAACGCAAAAAATCAAAACAAGAAAATAAATACGGGGTGAGCGCCACATTTTTACCGGGTCATTTTAAGGCCTACACGGTCAAGCTGAATGCGCTTGATGGCGTGTATTATTGTGACATCCGTCCAAATATGATCGAAGACGAGCTACTTGCAAAGCACATTAAGACCATCGATCACTTCTTTTTTTCCGATCTTTGGGAACTGCTAAATAGACACGGACAGAATCTTGATGAGATAGCTATTGAACCAGAAGAAAACAGAATCGAGAAAAATACCTCTCCATAAATATATTTTCTAAGGCAAGCACTGCTTAAGTTTCAGCATAGCCATCAGCAAATCCTCGGTAATTGTTCCCCGCTCAACAAATCCAGAACCCGGCTAACGCCCATCGCGGTTTGCACGGACACCAACCCACGCGGATGTACAGCTTTAACCTTGCCGATCAAAGCCGACTGTTGCCCTAACGGATGCTGGCGCATAATGTTTAACGCCTGTTCCGTTTGCGACTCCGGCACAAACAAAGCGAAGCAGCCTTCGTTGGCGATATACAAGGGATCAAAGCCCAAAATTTCACAAGCGCTTTGCACATCGTTATGTATCGGCAGAGCAGTTTCATTGATTTCGATGGCGTGGCGCGAGGCGGTAGCGAGTTCGATCAGGCAACTGGCCAAGCCGCCACGGGTCAGGTCGCGCAGACAGTGAATGTCGATTCCCGCTTGTAATAAGGCTTGAACCAAACCTGACACATCCGCGCAATCGCTTTGTATCGTGCTGTCAAAATCCATGCCTTCGCGCTCCAGCATGATGGCGATGCCATGCCGCGCCAGATCGCTGTTGATGATAATACTGTCGCCGACCTGGATGTTGGCAGGCGAGCTGTTGACCGCATCGGCGATAAGACCGATGCCCGCCGTGTTGATATAAACCCCGTCGCCGCTGCCGTGATCGACAACTTTGGTGTCGCCAGTCACAATCAGCACACCCGCCTGCGTTGCGGCTTGCTGCATGGATTCGACAATACGTTGCAGGTCCTGAATCGGGAAACCTTCTTCAATGATTAACGCGCAACTCAGATACAAAGGTTTCGCGCCACTCATAGCCAAGTCGTTCAAGGTTCCGCATACCGCCAGTTTGCCGATGTCGCCGCCAGGAAAAAACAGAGGTTTGATGACATAAGAATCGGTAGTGAACGCCAATCTGGAACCGTTGATGTCCAATACCGCACTGTCATGTTGTTGATTCAGGATGGCATTGCTGAATACGGGCTGGATGATGTTGCCCAGCAATTGCTGCATCAAGCGACCACCACCGCCATGCGCCATGACGATTTGTTCGTATTGCAGGGGAAGCGGGCAGTTGATTTTTAAATCAGACATTTTGATTTCGACGATAACGATAATAAGCGGCACAAGCGCCTTCAGAAGAAACCATCGTCGCCCCCAGCGGATGTTCAGGTGTGCAGGTTTTACCGAATTCGGCACATTGAGCGGGTTTCAACAGGCCTTGCAGAACTTCCCCGCTCCGGCAGGCGGAGGGTTCCTGGGTGTCAATCGCGGTGACGGCAAAGCGCTGTTCGGCATCCCATTGTGAGTATTCAGGATTTAATGCCAAACCACTGGACGGGATTTCACCCAGACCACGCCAACTTCTATCAACAACTGTAAACACCTGCTGCATCAACGCTTGTGCGGATTGATTGCCCTGTTCCTTCACCACACGGCTGTACTGGTTTTCAACCTCATGGCGACCTTCCTCAAGTTGCTTGATGCACAGAAACAGCCCATGCAGAATATCCACCGGTTCAAAACCGGTAACAACAATCGGAATACGATATTGCGTGCTGATCGGCAGATACTCATGATAACCCATGATCGAACAAACGTGCCCTGCCCCCAAAAATCCTTGCACCTGATTGCTGGGCGAACCGAGCAAAGCCTGCATAACAGGCGGAACGCGCACATGGCAACTCAGCAAGGAGAAATTTTTTAACTGCGCCTGTTTCGCCTGATACGCCGTTAAAGCGGTGGTCGGTGCAGTGGTCTCAAAACCCACACCAAAAAAAACAACCTGTTTGTCGGGATGTTGCCTGGCAATGTCAAGCGCATCCAGCGGCGAATAAACCACCCGAATATCCGCGCCTTGCGCTTTCAACGCCAGCAAATCCTGATGCGAGCCCGGCACACGCAACATATCGCCAAACGAGCAGAAAATCACCTCCGGCTGCGCGGCTATCGCCAGAGCTTTGTCAATAAAGCTGAGCGGCGTGACGCATACAGGGCAACCGGGACCGTGAATCAACGTAATTTTTTCCGGCAAAAGCTGGTCAATGCCGTGTTTTATGATGCTGTGCGTTTGCCCGCCGCAGACTTCCATGATCTGCCAGGGTTGGGTGGTAGCCTCGGCTATGATTTGGGTCAGTTTTTTGACAGTGGCGGGGTTGCGGTATTCGCTTAGGTGTTTCATAAGAACAACCAATAGTGATGCAAAATTATTTAGTCTAATTCTACCGTGTCAGCGCATTTGAACCTAAGCCCTATTTGCTGTGGTTTTTAGTTTCGTAGGATGGGAAATGCTTTTCTGGCCACCGATTATTCTGTGAATATTGAGCAGACGAAGGGCAGCAATAACTAATTGGCATTGCGCCACCTGTTGGAATGAAACATCCGGCTCTACGGGCTTGTTTAAGTATAAAGCGATTTATATAGTGTCTCGCCTTGTTTAATTAAATTAAGGCTTTCATTTTTACTTAATCCATTTTTAACAAGTGATTTTTCGTAGGAAGTCTGCAATATTTCGTTGGCATTTTTATCTTTTTTATCAACAAGTAAATGCTTGCTCAAAGTATATGCTGTTATTGCTGCTGGATGTCCGCCTTGCACAGTTCCAATTGCAACTTCGGCAGCTATTTCAACTCCTTTTTTAAGTATTTGCATATTTCTTTGTCTGGTTTCTTTAAAGGGGTCGTATGCACTTAGCTGAATAGAGTTTTGAATACAATTTTCTCTGCTTCTATTAAATGAGTGAGCAGCATCATTAAATACTGATTGTATGATATTTTGAAAACCTGCATTTTGTATTTGTAATTTAATGTAATCATCATCAGCAAATCCTAAAAAATCCTTCAATTCGCCATGTGATTCAAAACCTATAATTTCAAAGATAGGTCTTTGTCCTTTTAAAATAGCATCTTTAGAAAAGTCTTTATTTTGAAAAATTTTATATACATTGCTACCAATAAATCCTTTAAATGATTGAATACTATCACAATGATTTATTTCGGTTATTGTAGAAGGCGTATTATATTTTTTATTCTTTTTACTATCTGAAACAGGCATATCACGCATTACTCTATGAATAATGGTTTGGTCGTGTTCAGAAATTGGATTGGTATTAGCACTAGAAGCAACATAAGACAGTATTTGATATGAAGTCTCAGTAAATTTTGTTTTTCTACGTTTATCTGCTAAATAAGGCAAACCATATTTAACAATCGCTGAAACAACAAAAATACCCGCCTCTACAAGTAAAGCGTCTTGTTGAGCTTTTTTGGTTCGTGCATCCTGTAATTGCTTTTCTTTAGCTGAACTCAAATGGATGTTTTTTTCAAACCAGTTAAGTTCAGACATTTGTGTGTTATAAGCCTTTTTATAAGTTTTTTCTTGAACATACGTTGACGCTCTTCCAGAAATTGAATCAACGTGTTCATCAATTATCTTCATGTCATCAATATTTTTTGAGAATTTTTCTCTAAAATGACCAGAATTATCTTCAAATCCTTTTAAGGCATATCCTGTGATTTGCGGAATTATTAATTGATTTGCCATATTTTCTATACCTATTTTCCGTTTGAATTTTAGTTAAATTTGTTACCTTCAAGAATAGACCATTGGGGGATAAAATGCACCGCACACCTAATCCCCCGCCTAGCCAAACTTATCAGATAACCAGTAACCCCGCCCTCCTATCGGCATCGAGATGCCAGACTGATAGACTGATAGAATCAATTATCAGCTCGTAGGTTGGGGTGAACTTGTGAACCCCAACAACTGAAACATTCGCCTTTGCGTTGGGGTTCGTTCCTCACCCCAACCTACAACTGACTTCGGAAAGCTCAGGCCGAACGCTAACTAATTCATTCCGTTCATGCTGGCTTTTATAAATCTTGCTGAAACTCCGCCAACTCATCAAAAGCCTGCAAACTCGCCAATGCCTCGGCCTCATCCAAAACCGACAACGCAAATCCGGCATGGACAATTACATAATCGTTGATATTGGCTTCCGGCACATAAGCCAGGCTGATTTCCTTGCTGATGCCGGAAAAGCTGACCTTGCCCAACCGCGCCAAAGCATCGTTGCTTTCCGTTATGCTGATGATTTGTCCGGGAATCGCTAGACACATTATGGTTACCTCAAAAATTTTCCGGCATAAATCTGCCCTAAAGCCAAACCGCCGTCATTGGGCGGAATTTTTTCATGGCAGTATACGTTAAAACCTGCTGTTTCTAATCGTTTGACGGCTTTTTCGACCAGACAGGCGTTCTGCATACAGCCGCCACTGAGGATGATGGTTTTCTGCCCTGCCCGTTCGGCGATTGCCAGCATCATCGCCGCTAAGGTGTTGTGGAATTTTGTCGCTATGACGTTGGGCGGATAGCGGCCTATTTCTGACAATAATTGTTCCAGCGTGACTTGCCAGTCGATGACCAGAGGCGCGCTATCAATGATTATAAATTCATAAACTTGGCTGGTTCGCCCTTCGACTCGCTCAGGGCGAACGTTTACATCTGCTGCCAGTGATTCCAAAGCCATTGCCGCCTGCCCTTCGTAATGGTTGATCTGGCACAATCCCAACAGACTTGCGACCGCATCAAACAAGCGTCCGGCACTGCTGGTGCGGGGGCAGTTGATTTGTTTGTTCAAGGCCGATTTTAACAAAGCTGATTCCCGGGCGGAAAACGGCAAATCCTGGCGTTCAAAAACATCGTCGCCGTAAATTTCATAAAGTAATCCCAAAGCCGCGCGTCTGGGTTCCTGCATGGCTTTGTAGCCGCCGGGTAAGGAAAACGTCCGTAAATGCGCGTAACGTTGATAGCCGTTTGGCTGTATCAGCAAAAACTCCCCGCCCCACAAGCTGTTATCATCCCCAAGACCGGAGCCATCCCAGACTATCGCCAAAGCGGGCGCGTCCAGCCCGTGTTCCGCCATGCAGGATAGCGCATGGGCGTAGTGGTGTTGCACAGGCAGTTGTGTGCCGTCCAAGGCACTGGCAAGCTGGCTGCTGTTATAGCCCTTGTGCAGATCATGCTGGATGTGCATTGGTCTGATTTGGTAAAAATCCTGTAAATCAGCGATGGTCGCCTGGAATTGCTGTTGCGCGGCTTCGGACTCCAGGTCGCCCAAATGCTGGCTGAGAATAACCTGTCGCTCATGGCTGATGGCAACGGTATTTTTCAATTGCCCGCCGACTGCCAAGCTATCGGGCAAAGCTGTTTTTAACGTGATGGGCAACGGTGCATAGCCTCTGGCTCGCCGCAGCACAGTGATCTTACCGTTAATAAGACGGACTATCGAATCATCCAGCGGGCGCAAAATAGCGCGGTCATGCGTCAAGAAATAATCGGCAATGCCAGCAAGCCTTTGCATGGCTTGTGTATCACCAATGCAAATCGGTTCATTATTGCGGTTGCCGCTGGTTGCCACCAACGGCTTGGCAAAACCGTCCAGCAGCAAATGGTGCAAAGGCGAATAAGCCAACATGATGCCCAGCAATGCGCTGTCGGGTGCAACGGCGTTGGCAATGTTTATATCAGGCTTGCGTTGCAACAGTACGATTGGCGCGGCGGCTGAGCACAGCGCGGGTTGCTCCTGCGCGTTAATCACCGCAAGTTGCTGCGCGGCAGCTATATCAGCAACCATCAGCGCGAACGGTTTATGCGGACGGTGCTTGCGTTCCCTTAGCCTTTCGACTGCTTGCTGGTTGCCCGCATCTACCAGCAATTGATAACCGCCTATGCCTTTGACGGCGATAATATTGCCGTCGCGCAACCGTTCAACCGCTGCAACCAAGGCATGGTCTTGCCCGACCAAACGCTGCCCAAAGCCATCCAGCAAACTTAATTGCGGGCCACAGCGTGGACAAGCCAGGGTTTGTGCATGAAAGCGCCGATCATCGGCATTGCGGTAATCGGCACGGCATTCAGGACACAAGGCAAACCCCGCCATACTGGTATGGGCACGATCATAGGGCTGTTTGCACATAACGCTGTAACGCGGCCCGCACTGGCAGCAACTGGTAAACGGATAACGGTAAAATCGACTGTCGGGATTATGAATATCGCCAAGACAGGCAGGGCAAACGGCTATATCCGGCAATACAAAAAGCGAAGGTTTACCGTCGGAGATACTCGCTTGAATCTGGAAATCATGAAAATTTGCCAAGGGCTGGCGAATGGAAACGAGGGATTTTATTTCAGCAAAGGCTGGCAATTGCTGGTTGAGCGCATCCAGAAACTGCCGCTGCTGTTCGGGATAACCTTCAACCGCCAAAGTTACACCTTCCTGCGTGTTGGCTATCCAGCCATGTTGTTGATATTGTTTTGCCAAGCGCAGCACAAAAGGCCGGAAGCCTACGCCCTGGACAATCCCCTGGATGCTGATTTTCAGGTGTTCTTTGTTGATATTGCGGCCTTGTTCAATCACTTAAAAACATCGCATCGCCATAACTGAAAAAGCGGTAAGACTGGGCAACAGCGTGCTGATAGGCATTCATAATAGGTTGGTATCCGGCAAATGCTGAAACTAGCATGAGTAATGTTGATTCGGGCAAATGGAAATTGGTCAGCATGGCATCAACCGTTTTGAATTGATAACCGGGAGTAATAAATAAATCTGTGTCGCCAAAGCCGGATTGCAGTTGCCCGCCTCGGGAGGCAGACTCCAAAGCCCTAACGGATGTCGTACCAATGGCAATCACCCTGCCGCCCCTGCTCCTGGCTTGTTGCACGGCATCAATCGTTGCCTGGGATACCACATAATATTCCTTGTGCATCAGATGTTCGTCCAGATTTTCCACACGCACCGGCTGAAAAGTGCCGCTGCCGACATGCAAGGTGACAAAAGCCTTTTCAATGCCTTTGGCTGCAATTTTTTCCATCATCGCCAGATCAAAATGCAATCCTGCTGTCGGAGCGGCGACTGCCCCGGCTTCTCTGGCGAACACCGTTTGGTAGCGGTTCAAGTCAGAATCGTCATCAGCGCGGGTAATATAGGGCGGCAAAGGAATGTGGCCTATTTTATCTAACAGGTCGAACAATTTTTCATCCGCAAATTCCAGTTGGAACAAATCATCAGCCCTGCCCTGCACCACACAACGATACCCCTGATCCAGCTCTAGCAAAGTACCTGCCTTCGGCGCTTTACTGGCCCGAACATGGGCTATGGCATGGTGGTCATCGAGAATGCGCTCAATCAGTATTTCGACTTTACCGCCACTTTGCTTTTTGCCGAACAACCGCGCCGGAATAACTTTGGTGTCGTTAAATACCAGCAAATCGCGCTCGTCGATTAAATCGATAAAGTCCATGAAACATTTATCGCCTAGCTGACCGGTATTCCTGTTCACCAATAACAGGCGGCTTGCACCGCGCTCAGGCAAGGGTTTTTGCGCGATTAACGCTTCGGGTAAATGGTAATTAAAGTCACTTTTTTTCATAGCAAGCGATATTACCAGCTTAAGCTTTCGAAAACATCCAAAAAATAGCTTGGCATTGCTGATAAAGTTTGCCTATAATACGCGCTCTTTGCCGGGGTGGCGGAACTGGTAGACGCGCCGGATTCAAAATCCGGTGATGGTGACATCGTGCCGGTTCGATTCCGGCCCTCGGTACCAAATATAGGTTCAGAGCCGTGCAAAGACATACATAAACCCGCAAGTCATAAGGCTTAGCGGGTTTTTTTATTGTCCAACGAAGTACTACAAAATGCAGTAACACTCGACTACTTATGCAGTAAGTTTTACAGTAACCCTGAAGCATACTAAAAAGTTACTGCAATGGCAAAAGAATTACTGCATGATAAAACGATAAGCAATGCCAAACCGGGCACTAAAGATATTCGACTGAATGACGGTAGCGGACTCTACCTACTTATTAAACCTAATGGCGCAAAATGGTGGCGATTCGATTACAGCGTAGACGGAAAGCGTAAAACCTTATCACTTGGCGTTTATCCTGTAACGGGTTTAGCCAATGCAAGATCGGATGCTGATAAAGCGCGCAAGCAAATTGCCAACGGCATTGACCCCAGCAACATTAGAAAAGAGACTAATCAATCCAAGCAGGTTGATACTGAGAACGCGAAACGAAAAGCGGCTGGCCTTCCTATTCTTAACAGTTTTGAGCATGTGGCGCGTGATTGGCTTGGTTCAATCGAACATTTAACCCGACCGACTACGCATATCAAGAAAACCAGCAGGCTTGAACGGCTGGCCTTTCCTAGTCTGGGCGATATGGCTATTAAAGAAATCAAATCATCCGATGTCCTGGCAGCCCTAAAGCCTTTGATTGATAAATCCCAACTGGAGACAGCGCACCGCCTACACGCCGAAATCAGCGCAATATTCGCCTATGGAATTGTCCACAACTTCACCGACTACGACCCCGCGCAACCAGTAGCCAAACAGATACCAGCGCAAAAAGTAAAGCATAGAGCCGCATTGATTGACCCCAAGCTGGTTGGGCAATTACTCAGGGATATAAGCAACTATCAAGGCACTTTTGTTGTGCAATCCGCTTTTAGATTATCGCCGCTACTATTTCAGCGGCCCGGCGAAATACGGCAGATGCTTTGGGCTGATGTTGATCTGGTGGCGCGTGAATGGAGGCCATATATCACTAAAACAGACTTCTTTCATATCGTACCGCTACCCACACAAGCCGTTGCCATTCTGGAGGCAATACAGCCACTTACTGGCG
>Ga0208754_100102_pt1 | contig 60546 bp, 60 predicted proteins | sample LakWasMet55_HOW8_2_FD_183889 | JGI IMG/M metagenome (GOLD analysis project Ga0208754, IMG submission 183889) | Freshwater sediment methanotrophic microbial communities from Lake Washington under simulated oxygen tension - Sediment Metagenome... | ecosystem: Environmental > Aquatic > Freshwater >... | reverse complement strand
AGATAAAGGCTTGGCAGGATAAACGAAATCAAGAAGGCGCTTGTGTGAACTGGCGTTTTACTACTCAGGATGCCAGAGTGAAATTAAAATCTTTATATCCGTCAATATAACTTTGGCTGACTACTAGAGCCGGACGGGTTTTGCAAACCCGTCCGCAAGGTTTCTTACTCGACAAAAAATTGGAACGAATCCTTCGGAAAAACGGGTACTCTAGGCAATCGGAATTGGTCGCATTGTTAAACCAATTACCCCAATTAACCGATTAGCGTAAAACCACTTTGCTCCGACAATCAACGAGTACGGTGCAATCTGCAACCAACCCGTAAGGCCTATAACGCATGTCGGCCTTCAACCATTCGGTGAATTACGTTTGCGCTGTAGGAAGTTTAAGCATCAATATAATCTACCAGAAAAGTTACCTAATCGCATCGTGAGCTTTGTTTTCTTTATCGTTCACGCCTTCACGAATAGCAGGCAACTGCTCAAGTAGTTGCGGCAGAGCCGTCTGCACCGTTTCCCAAACCACCTCAAGATCAATATCGAAATAACCATGCGCAATGCGGTTGCGCATACCTTTCATACTTCGCCACGGCACATCGGGGTGCTGGTCGAGAAATTTGCCGTAGTCTTTGAGTAGCTTGGTAGCGGCTTCGCCGATGATGACGAGGTTCAGAATCACTGCTTGCTGAGTACGTTTGTCGGCAATAAAGTCATTTATATCCATACCCTCTGTATAGCTGCACGCCTGCTGTGCAGCTTGGAACATGTGCTCCAGATAGTCGGGTAGGCGGTTTCCATTCATATCAAGCGAGCCTCCGCAAGCACTTGAGCGCGGAATTTTAGCGGTAGGTCGCCAGGCGTCAGCAAATCGACAGGAACGCCGAGCAGTTCTTCCAGCTCGATTTGTAAACCACCAAGGTCAAATAACGTAGCGCCGGGCAAAGCATCAACCAGTAAATCAAGGTCACTGCCGTCCTGGTCGTTTCCATGAAGGACAGAGCCGAATACGCGAAGATTTGCTGTACGAAAGCGACTCGCTGTTTCGCGTACAACCTCTCGTTTTAAGTCAAGTGCAATGGAGGGTTTCATGGTTTTGTTAGGTCAGGATTGGGAGAAGACACAAGTTACAAAGTGTTCACTATGCGAAAGCATGGGCAAATTATAGCAGCAGAAGTGATTTTTACCTTTGAACCGGACGGATTTTGCAATCGCCGATATGTGTTTTAACAAAAAATCAAAACCATCAGTTGCCCTTCCGCAAACAAATTAACTGCGTCGATTGCCAGCCCTGTCTTTTATAAAACTCCAAAGCCGACAGGTTGTTTCTATCTGCGAGCAACTGCAAGCGTTTAAGGTTCTGGCTTTCCGCCCAAGCTTCAATTTCAGCCAGCAGTTGGGTAGCGATGCCTTGGTTACGGAATTCAGCGGCGACTATCAAATCTTCAAGCAAACCGACCCGACCGCCTTCTGCTGTTGAAATCAGGGTTTGTACCGTACACAGGCCGACTATTTTTTCGTCGTTGAGGGATTCAGCCACCAGGATACAATCCTTGCGGCTGTCTAGCAGTAGTTTTAAACCGCAGGTTTGTTTGTCGGTATCAAACGTAAAATCGGCTTCAATGGTAAACAGGGCTTTTAGCAGTTCTAGCAGTTGCGGAATATCGCTTGGCTTTGCCGGGCGTATTGTAATCATGCCTGTACAGATTTATCTTTTCCCCGGATGACGGTTTTTAAATTCCGGCTTAGCCGCAGTAACGATATGCTGCTCTTTTGGTAAGCCCGCAAACTCAAACAATAAATCCAGTTCCTTGTCGGTCAGTTCATAACAGGAGGAAGCGCGTAAATGTTCGGGCAGTACTACCGGCCCGTAACGTACCCGCATCAAACGGCTGACGACTACTTGCTGGGATTCCCACAAACGCCTGACCAAGCGGTTGCGGCCTTCAGTAACAATTACGTTGTACCATTTGTTAGCGCCTTCGCCGCCGAAGAATTTAATATCGTCAAACTTGGCGTTGCCGTCTTCAAGTTCCACTCCTTGCTTGAGTCTCTCCAGCGTCGAATCTGAAACATACCCTAAAATGCGCACGGCATATTCACGTTCCACTTGCGTTGATGGATGCATTAAACGGTTTGCCAGCTCGCCATTGTTGGTGAGGATTAATAAGCCTGACGTGTTTATATCTAACCTACCTACGGCAATCCAGCGGGCGGTGGAAAGTTCCGGCAGCTTGGCAAAGACAATCGGGCGGTTTTGCGGATCGCGGCGCGTAACGACTTCGCCGGTTGGTTTGTGGTAGAGCAGAACGCGCGTGTTTTGCTCGGCAAATTTTTCCCAATGCACGACGCGGTCATTAATCTGCAAATAGTCCCCTGCTTGCAGGCGGACGCCCGGCGTAACGGTTACGCCGTTTACCTTTAGCTTGCCCTCGGCTATCCAGCGCTCGATTTCCCTCCGCGAAGCGATGCCGCCGCGTGCCAGTATTTTTTGAATGCGTTCGCCGGGACCGTCAGTTTTTGCCGGTTTCGTTTCTGCTGACGGTTTTGCGGCAATACTGCCCTCCGGTTTCGGTCGGGTTCTTTTGGGGCGCTGTGCCGATTTGGGTTCACTCGCTGGCGCTTGTTTCGGTTTGTTGTTCGATGGTTTGTTGGGTTTCACTCGTTACCTGCGGCTGTTGATGAGTATAATCTGTCGATAAATCAAGATGTTGAATTTCTTGTAAAGTCGGTAATTCGGATATTGCTGTAATATTGAAATAATCCAGGAATTGCTTGGTTGTGCCGTATAAACCGGGTCTGCCGGGGACTTCCTTGTGCGCCACCACCCGTACCCATTCGCGTTCAAGCAAGGTCTGGATAATGCTTGAACTGACGCTGACGCCGCGTATATCTTCAATTTCGCCGCGTGTTACCGGCTGGCGATAGGCGATAATCGCCAGGGTTTCCAGCAAGGCGCGTGAATATTTGGGCGGTTTTTCTTCAAACAGGCGCGATACCCAACGCGATAATTCCGATTTGACCTGAAAGCGATAGCCGCTGGCCAGCTTTTTTAATTCAATCGGACGCTGTTGGTAGTCTTCCATAACGGCATCAATGGCGGCTTGTATATCCTGTAGTTCCGGCTGTTCCAGTTCAGGAAACACCTGCTGCACATGCTTGGCTGTCATTGGCCGTTTCGCGGCAAAGAGAATGGCTTCAACGATACGTTTGGTTTCCATATTGATTTCACGTTGCTCAATGACAGGGGTAGGTGGATTCAGGATTTTTGACTTAAATTGTCTGCGTCCTTTTCTGAGCCTTGCATAGGGGCGCGGCCTGATTTGGCTAATGACTTCAGCCTGGACAGGGATTTCCTGGGCATAGCCGGGTTCTTCAGCTTGTGCCAAAGGTTTTACATCGGCCGCTTTAGGCTGTCTTGGCTTAGATGATCGCTTCGGCTGAACCGGCGCTGGCGGCTCTGACCCGGATTTCGGCAAAGGGCTCTGACTGGATGATTTCGATGAGTCGTTCTTTGCTGAGTTCGAGGATGGCCAGAAACGAGACAACGACTCCGTGTCGACCTTCTTTTCGGATAAATAATTGCGAGAAAAGGAGACTATCTTCTCCTTTAAGGTTTGCCAAAATGGTTGCCATTCGTTCACGGACAGATAAAGCTTCTTTGGTAAGTTGGTGGTGGCTGAGTTGCTCGACGCGCTTAAGGACATCCTGAAAGGCGCTTAGCATATCTTTTAATGGAATATCAGGCAGTTGCTGCACAACGCTGAGTTTCGATACATCCACATCAATGGCAAATATATCACGTTCATATCGGGGTAACTGATCTATCTCTTCCGCCGCCCGTTTAATGCTTTCATATTCCTGGAGTCTGCGGATCAGGGTTGCCCGTGGATCTTCCTCCTCTTCTTCCGCTTCTGCCTGTCTCGGCAGCAACATCCTGGATTTTATCTCTGCCAGTAATGCCGCCATCACCAGATATTCGGCGGCAAGTTCCATATTCAATTGCCCCATCAACTGGATATAGTCGATATATTGCTTGGTAATCTGGGCTATTGGAATATTGACTATATCCAGGTTCTGCCTGCGTATCAAATACAGCAGCAAATCCAGCGGGCCTTCAAATAAGTCCAGGAAGACTTCCAGCGCATCGGGCGGGATGTAAAGGTCTTCCGGCAGTTGGTTAAAGGGCGTGCCGTTGACTATGGCAAGTGCTAGTGGATGGGTTATGGTATTTTCCATTTATCCTTTTATTACTTTGTAACTGATAAATGTCAGTGTTAGCGGGTAGGCCGGGTTAACGCAATTGTGGAAATACGGCAAGCTACTTAACAAAGTCAATTCACAATCCGGCAATAGAATAAAACACCTTTTGGGCGGCGTACATGGGATATTCCAGGATCACATTCAATATCTTAAAGTATAAAAGGGCTAACAGGATATAAAATCCATAAGGTTCCAACTGGCTGTATTTCCATGCTAATCGGTGCGGCAACAGGGCGGTCAACACGCGACTCCCATCCAGAGGGGGAATGGGTAACAGGTTAATCAGTGCTAATACCAGATTGATTGAAATACCGGCAGCACCTGTGTAAATCAGCGGCAATGAGATAGCTTCCACGCCGATGATAACGCCCAGGCGGGCCAGCAATGCCCAAGCCAGTGCCATCAACAAATTTGCGATTGGCCCTGCGATGGCAACTACAGCCATGTCATGTAGCGGCTTTTTAAAGTTTCTTGCATTAACCGGAACCGGTTTTGCCCAGCCGAAAATAAAGCCGGTGCCGCTTATTAATAACAATCCGGGCAATATAATGGTGCCGATCAAATCGATATGCTTGATCGGGTTTAAAGTCAAGCGGCCCAGCATGGAAGCGGTGTTATCACCGTATTTTTTTGCGACCCAACCGTGTGCAACTTCATGTACGGTAATGGCAAAAACTACAGGTAATATCCAGACTATAATGCGTTGTACCAGCGTTAATTCATCCATCTCGATGTTGTCTCCTCTTTATTGGGTGAGCATAGCGGCAATACCTTTGCCTTGCCTGATGATTTCGGGACCGTCACGGGTAAACTCAATCATGGTAGTGGGTTCAAATTCGATAATACCCGCATCTATGACCAGATCCAGCTCGTGTTCCAGTTTTTCCCTGATTTCATAAGGGTCAGTCAGCGCTTCAGTATCGCCCGGCAGCACCAGTGTGGAACTGAACAGCGCTTCGTTCAATTCCCGAACCAGCAATTGTACGACCGGATGGTCGGGGATGCGTATGCCGATGGTTTTTTTCTTGGGATGCTGCAGCCTGCGCGGCACTTCGCGGGTAGCTTCCAGGATAAACGTAAACGGGCCGGGGGTTAAGGCCTTTATCAGGCGAAAAGCATCATTACCGATTTTGGTAAAGGTTGATACTTGCGTCAGGTCTTTGCATACCAGTGTAAAATCATGTTTATCATCAAGTTGCCTGATCCGGCGAATCTTGTCCAGGGCCTGTTTATCGCCGATGTGGCAGGCAAGTGCGTAAGATGAATCGGTGGGATAGGCAATAATACCGCCGTTGCGAATTATTTCGACAGCGCGATGAATCAATCGCAGTTGCGGGTTTTCGGGATGTATTTCAAAAAACTGGGCCATGTTCTCGTGGTGTTACTGAATTGGATGGTGGCGCATTATAGCCTACATCAACATTGACTCGCAGTATCAATACGGTTGGTATGTTATTGCAACAGCTAGTGTTTAATAATGCTGACTGAGTACTAAGCTGCTTAAGGATTTCTGCCTGCATTCAGTAGATCAATTACCGGCTGTGTCTGTGGACGCACACCGCGCCAGATAAAAAAGGCTTCTGCAGCCTGTTCGACCAGCATACCCAAACCATCAAGGCTTTTAACAGCCCGGTTTTCCTGCCCCCAGCGCACAAAGGCGGTGGGTTCATTGCCGTAAGCGAGGTCATAACAGACACCTTGTTTAACAAGCAAATCTTCAGGCAAGGGCGGTAACTGACCGCTTAAACTGGCTGATGTCGCATTGATAATCAAATCAAATTGCCGGTTTTTAAGTTCATTAAATCCGCAGCCGCTGATAGTGCCTTTGTGTTGGAACTCTGTTGCGAGCTTGGCGGCTTTATCAATAGTACGGTTGGCTATCGTTATGGATTGTGGGGATTTTTCAAAGATGGGTGCAATGATGCCGCGCGTGGCACCGCCAGCGCCCAATATCAGGATTCTGCTGCCACCCAAAGAAATGTCGTGATTGACAGTAAGGTCAGTTACCAGACCTACACCGTCGGTATTATCGCCGAGAATCGTTCCGTCCACCTGTAACGCCAGCGTGTTGACGGCTTTGCCCAGCTGGGCGCGTTCGGTTTTGTATTGTGCGTAAGCCCAGGCCAGTTCTTTTAATGGCACAGTGCAGTTCAAACCCTTACCGCCTTCAGCAAAAAAAGTGCTGACAGCGGATTCGAATTGTTCAGCGGGGACTTCCTGTGCTTCATAAGACAGCGCTTGTCCTGTCTGTTGGGCAAAAAGCTGATGAATGCGTGGGGATTTGCTGTGCTTGATGGGCTGACCAAAAACTGCGTAACGGTCTGGCAATGTCATTCTTGTAACCACTGTGCGACAGACTTGGCGTAATAACTCAGGATGGCATCGCTACCCGCCCGTTTGAAAGCTAAAAGTGATTCCAAAACAACCTGTTTTTCATCCAGCCAGCCGTTTTGTGCAGCTGCTTTAATCATCGCATACTCACCGCTGACCTGATAGGCGAAGGTGGGTACGCCGAACTCATCCTTAACGCGGAGGATAATGTCCAGGTAGGGCATGCCAGGCTTGATCATGACCATGTCGGCACCTTCTTCCAGGTCCAGTTGGATTTCCCGTAAAGCCTCATTGGTATTGGCAGGGTCCATTTGATAGCTGTATTTATTGCCCTTGCCGAGATTGCCGGCAGAACCCACAGCATCCCTGAACGGCCCGTAGAAGCTGGATGCGTATTTTGCAGAATAGGCGAGGATTAAAGTGTTGATATAGTTCTCCGCTTCCAGGGCTTCCCGTATCGCTCCGATACGGCCATCCATCATGTCTGAAGGGGCCACTATATCCGCTCCTGCTTCGGCATGGGACAAAGCTTGTTGGGTTAAAACCGCTACCGTTTCATCATTGATGACGTAACCTTTATCATTAATCAACCCATCCTGTCCGTGTGAAGTAAAAGGGTCTAATGCTACATCGGTAATGACGCCTAATTCGGGAAATTCTTTTTTCAAAGCCCTTACGGCACGTTGGGCAAGGCCATCCGGGTTATAGGCTTCAGCGGCGTCATCTGATTTTTTATCGGCGGCAATGACCGGAAACAATGCCAGCGCAGGAATGCCCAGTTTATGGATTTCTTCTGCTTCCGCCAGTAACAAGTCCAGGGAAAATCGTTCAATTCCCGGCATGGAAGGAATCGCTTCACGCTGTTTGCTGCCTTCGGTGACAAACATCGGATAAATCAAATCATCAACAGATAAGCGGTGTTCACGCATTAGCCGTCTGGAAAAATCCTGGTAACGCATTCTTCTCATGCGCGTGAGAATTGTAATGTTATTATATGCCATCTTATCCGTAGCTTTGTGGTTTGGGAGTCTCGGTGCACATACTGCCCGGATTTTCGGGCCGACTGCTTAGGAGTATTGTATCAGTGAACGCAATTTCATTGATATTTCAAAAACACACCCCGTCAGTTTCATTTTAGAGGATTTTATGAAAGTTAGGCACCATACATTATTTGGTTTGATGGCATTGTTTCTGATCGTTATGCCGATGACCAAAGTTCTTGCGGCTGATTTGTTGCCCCCACAACAAGCCATACAACAAGCTTCCGCGCAATTACAGGATAAGCTGCAAGATAAGTCCTTTACCAAGGATTTTGCTAAAATTAACCAGTATGTAAATGAAGTTATTTATCCTCATACTGATTTTGATCGAATTGCCGCATTAGTACTCGGAAAGATCTGGAAAACGGCAACCAATGACGAGCGCGAGCGCTTCAAGCACGAGTTTCAAACGCTGCTGGTCAGAACCTATTCCCGCGCATTTATAGAGTTTAAAGAATGGTCAGTGCGTTTTCTACCGCTGGAAATGGAACCGGGTGCTAACAAGGTCATTGTAAAAACACAGGTACTGCAGCCGGGCATCCAACCTGTCGGCGTCGATTACCGGATGATATTGAGCGGCGGTGACTGGAAAGCTTATGACATTATGATTGAGGGCGTGAGCCTGGTGACTAATTACCGGACGACTTTCAGCAATGAAGTGCAAACCAAAGGTTCATTAAATGCGGTGATTGAGAGCTTGGCTAAACGTAATGCTGAAGCACTGGCATCGAAACCGAAAAAAAATTCCTGATAGCTCAGTAACCCTGCTTCTTATCATCAAGCAGGCAGGGTTTGATTGTTTTGATGCTGTTACCTGTTTTACCTTGGCGTTGTAAGAATGAGAAAATTACGCCTGTATCCTCAATTAAATTCATCCATCAAGTGAATCCAGCAGAAAAATTTCTGCTGTCGTTAGGTCTTGCCGAACACGTCATTCACCAACAAATCCTGTAATCATGGTCATGATTAATTACCAACCTTTGTATGACAGACTCCTTGATATGAAGGCCGATGCCTGGGTGCAGCTATTGCCCCGGCAGCTTGCCGGTGCATTTGATTTGTCCAGGCATGGGGATTTGCCAAAATGGCTGGATTTGCTGAAAAACTTGCCGGTTTTGCCAAATGTTCAGGCATTGCTGGATGCCGATACCGTACAGATCGGCGCAGCAGATGCTCTGTCTGATGATGTTAAAGCACAACTGGAACAGCAACTCAGGGAATTGCATCCCTGGCGCAAAGGGCCTTATGATTTATTCGGCATCCACATTGATACAGAGTGGCGCTCGGACTGGAAATGGCAGCGCTTAAAAGATCATATTGCCCCGCTCACCAACCGCTTGGTACTGGATGTGGGCTGCGGCAATGGTTATCATTGCTGGCGGATGTTGGGTGCGAATGCAAAAATGGTTGTCGGCATTGACCCGTTATTGCTCAACGTAGTGCAGTTCCAGGTAATTAGAAAGCTGCATGGCGAAGCGCCTATCTATGTGCTGCCTGTAGGAATAGAAGAACTGCCCGGCAATCTGAAAGCATTTGACACGGTGTTTTCGATGGGTGTTTTGTATCATCGCCGTTCGCCTATGGATCATTTGCTGGAATTGCGCGATTGCCTGCGATCCGGCGGTGAGTTGATCCTGGAAACACTGGTTATCGATGGCGGCCCAGGCGAGGTTCTGGTGCCTGAAGGCCGCTATGCAAAAATGCGCAATGTCTGGTTTTTGCCCAGTTGCGAAACCTTAATGGCCTGGATGAAACGTTGCGGCTTTGTCAATATCCGCTTGCTAGATGTCACCACAACGACTGTTGAAGAGCAGCGCAGCACGGAATGGATGCAGTTCCATTCGCTCAAGGATTTTCTTGATGCCAATAACCCGCAGTTGACCTGTGAGGGTTTACCGGCTCCGAAGCGAGCCATTATTATCGCGAACAGTGATTAGAATAGAATGAGTAACGAATATAACGCGGCGGCAATTGAGGTACTAAGCGGGCTGGAACCGGTACGAAAACGTCCGGGCATGTACACCGACACCACCCGCCCGAACCATCTGGTGCAGGAAGTCGTTGATAACAGCGTTGATGAAGCAATGGCAGGATTTGCCAATGGTATCGATGTGGTGTTGTACAAGGACGGTTCGGTGCTGGTCAGCGATAACGGTCGGGGCATGCCGGTTGATATACATCCTGAGCAGGGCATTCCCGGCGTTGAAGTGATTTTGACGCAGTTGCATGCCGGGGGGAAATTTTCCAATAAAAACTACCAGTTTTCCGGCGGATTGCATGGAGTAGGCGTTTCAGTCGTTAATGCCTTGTCGGCAAGGCTGGAAGTGACGGTCAAGCGTAACGGTAAAGTCTATGTCATGGACTTTGCCGATGGCGAAAAGCAAAGCGAATTGAAGGAAACCGGCACTGTCGGTAAGAACAATACCGGCACAGCGGTCAAGTTCTGGCCGAATGAAAAATATTTCGATTCCAACAAAATATCGGTTTTAAAGCTTAAGCATATTCTGCGCGCCAAGGCGGTTTTATGTCCCGGCTTGAAGATTACGCTGAAGGTTGACCAAACCGACGAAGACTATACCTGGTGCTATCAGGACGGTTTAAAAGAATATTTGTTGGACAGGATAGGCAGCGATATCGAGTTTTTTCCCGAACAACCCTTTATGGGCAGCATGGCAGCCAATCATGAAGCGGTGGAATGGGGGATTGTTTGGGCGCTGGAAAATCCTGAAGAAATTCTGACTGAAAGCTATGTCAATCTGGTACCTACCGCGCAGGGCGGCACTCATGTCAACGGCCTGCGTGCAGGTCTGACTGAAGCGATGCGCGAATTTTGCGATATTCGCAATATCCTGCCGCGCGGCGTCAAGGTCGCACCGGAAGATGTCTGGGAAAACTGCCATTTTGTGTTGTCAGTCAAGCTGGAAGACCCGCAGTTTTCCGGTCAGACCAAAGAGCGGCTCAGTTCGCGCGAATGCGTAGCTTTTGTTTCGGGTGTCGCCAAGGACAGTTTCAGTTTGTGGTTAAACCAGCATCCTACTGAAGGCGAAAAAATCGCCGAAATCATCATTTCCAGCGCACAAAAACGGCTTCGCTCCAATAAAAAAATTATCCGTAAGAAAATCACGTCAGGACCGGCATTGCCCGGCAAACTGGCGGATTGCTCGGCGCAGGACATAGCCAGAACCGAATTGTTTCTGGTCGAAGGCGACTCTGCTGGCGGTTCTGCCAAGCAGGCACGGGAACGCGATTTCCAGGCGATTATGCCCTTGCGCGGCAAGATCCTGAATACTTGGGAAGTGGAATCCAGTCAAGTCATGGCTTCGCAGGAAGTCCATGATATAGCAGTCGCTTTGGGCATAGAACCGGGTTCGAAAGATTTGCAAAACCTGCGCTACGGCAAAGTGTGCATTCTGGCCGATGCCGATTCCGACGGCAATCATATTGCCACGCTGATCTGTGCCTTGTTTTACCAGCATTTCAATGCGCTGGTTGCGGCCGGTCACGTTTTTGTGGCGATGCCGCCCCTGTACCGAATCGATGTCGGCAAACGCGTGTTTTATGCGCTGGATGAATCCGAACGACTGGGTGTTCTGGACAGAATTAAAGCTGAAAAACTCAAGGGTCAAATCAATATACAGCGATTTAAAGGCCTGGGCGAAATGAATCCCAGCCAGCTACGGGAGACCACGATGAATCCGGATACTCGCCGTTTGGTTCAGTTAACGATTGCAGAAGATGACGATACTAGCGGACAGCTTGATTTATTGCTGGCCAAGAAACGTTCTCTGGACAGGAAAGCGTGGCTGGAAACCAAGGGCAATTTGGCTGATATTGTGTGATTGCAAGCTTGCTGTCATTCTGAACAAAATCTCCGGCTGTTCAGCATCTTCATTCACTAATGATGGCCATTATTTCTTAAGAAAGCCCAGAACAAGTTGATTCCATTCATGGTTTGATAAACTCATCACGACCTGAAGCAACGATATGCCGTTCATCCTGGCTTTGCCCTGCTTAGTCAGAGTTTCCTTAAAGTAATAACACAGCAAACAGGTTTGTTTTTATAGCGATGAAGTGCTCGTCTATGGCTATAATTAGCGTTTTTAAGTGGTCTTAAAAGCGCGCAGCCACTTAAAAACGGCTGCTCAAGAACAGCCTCAGGAGTTAACGGCATAACACTATGCTTTCCGGTGTGCTATATAACAATAAAAGAGGGTAAACCCATGAAAAAACCAATATTACTCAGTGCAGTTTTGTTTCTGTCTATTAACGCGGTCAATGCCACCGAGCATCACAGCGGTCACGGGGGGGGCGGAATGGGAGGGAATAGTAGTACAGCCGGCAGTTGCTTAAAACCACGGTTGTCGACATTTTTACCCGCTCATATGGCAACAGCTGCACCGGAATCAGAATTTTCATTCCGGGCTTTTAACGTTGACAAGCCGGAACAAATTTTTGTAACGGTAAAAAATATCCCTGTTGAAATCACTACCGAATTTAAGGATCCCTATTACCAAGTCAGGGGGAAACTGCCCGCTTCATTAAGTGCGACAGCCGCGAGGATTAACATCAAAGTTACTGCAAAGTCCCCGCATTGTGAAGCCGAAAACGGATGGCTGATAAAAATAGCGGAAAAATAATTTCCCGGCATGACGCGGATTGTGCCGGCAATCCGCATCATGCCGGAATATCGGAATAAAATTGCACTTTCCCGGTTTCAATATCATACATGGCCCCGACGATGCCGATTTCGCGGCTTTCCAGCATCGCCTTCAATAATGGACTCTGGCATCTGATCTGTTCAACAGTTAGTTGCACATTCTTGTCGGCTACTTGTTGAACCTTATCGTTATCGCCATCGGCTTCTTTACTGACCGCATCAATAGCCGGCTTGATTTTGTCCAAAAGCCCGGTTAAATGATCCAGTTGCACTTGTGCGCACGCACCTTTTATAGCACCGCAATGGGTGTGTCCAAGCACGACAATCAGTTTTGATCCTGCCAGCTTGCAGGCAAATTCCATACTGCCCAGAATATCGTCATTTATAACATTGCCCGCCACGCGCACGCTGAATACATCGCCCAGACCCTGGTCGAAAATCAATTCTGCGGAGGTACGCGAATCCATGCAACTGAGGATGATCGCAATCGGAAATTGGCCCTGACGGGTGTCATTGATTTGTTCCAGCAGGTTACGGTTGGATTTTAAATTGTTAACGAAATTTTCATTACCGTCCTTCAGTATTTTTAGTACCTTGGCGGGGGTCAATAATCGTTGGTCGTCGTAAGTCGGTGGACGTGCGTTAGTGACAGGCGCTAGTGTGCCGTATCCGCGCAGATTTTCAATGGTCAGCTTGATGTTTTTTAACGTTGCCTCGCGTTTGAAGTTTTGAATAATCTCAAACACATCATAATCAATATATTTTGACCGTGTTGCATCAATGACAACTTCGGAGTTGGCCGGTAATTGCTCTAAAGTTTGCTGGATGTTTGCCTTGTTCAGAAATGATACATGCTCAGCCAGACGCAATATGATTTTGTTGCCGATATGCATTTCCCGGAAATAGAGAGAAGTTTTATGGTTTTCCAGTAATATCGAAAGCAGGGCGGTCGCCAGGCCGATCAGAATACCGGTCAGCATATCGGTAAATACCAGTCCGACGATCGTTGCGCAGAACGGTACGAAATGATACAGACCGGCACTGTACATGGTTTTAAATACGGTCGGCTTTGCCAGTTTATAAGCGACTACCAGCAGAATCGCCGCCAGACTTGCCAGCGGGATTTGATGCAGTATTCCGGGTATAAAAATCACCGTTAAAAGTAACAGCAAGCCGTGTATAAAGCCGGCCGCCCTGGTTTTGGCACCTGACTGGATATTAAACGAACTGCGCACAATCACCATCGTTAACGGTAATCCGCCGATCAAGCCTGAACTGATATTACCGATACCCTGGACTACCAACTCGCGGTTTGTCGGCGTTTTTCTTTTGTAAGGATCGAGCTTATCGACAGCCTCGACAGCCAGCAGCGTTTCCAGGCTGGCAACAACGGCCAGCGTCACGGCAGTCAGATACACCCTGGAATGAGAAAGGGCGGAAAAATCCGGGGCATGGAGTTGGCTGATAAAATCAGTGGCACTTGCCATAACCGGAATCATGACTAAATGACTACTGCCAAGCGCCAATTCAGGATAAAAAGCCTGCAACATTTTATTGCCCCAGATACCCGCGGCAACCGCCACCAAAACGCCCGGAACAGACTGGAAAAAAAGATATTTTTTTAAGGCAGGATGCTCCCAGAACAACAGTATTAACAATGACGTGAACGCAATCAACACGGCGCCCGGCGACATAAAATCCAGCATGTGCAGCAATTCGCTAAGCGATGAGTAATTGTCAGGCTGGAAAAAAGTAATATCACCTTCGTAATCGCGATCATAGCCGATCGCATGAGGGATCTGCTTCAGGAACAGGATAATCCCTATTCCCGACAGCATGCCGTTAATCACCGAGGATGGAAAATAATAGGCAATCACACCCGCCCTCAGCAATCCCAACATAATCTGAAACAAGCCTGCCAGCACGAGTGCCAGCAGGAACACATTAAAGCCCAGCTGCTGTATCGCTGTCATTACAATCACGGCAAGCCCCGCTGCCGCGCCGCTGACTCCCAATACTGAACCGCTTAACGGTGCAACCAGCAAGCCGCTGATAATGCCGGTAATCAGGCCGGAAAATAACGGCGCGCCGGATGCCAGGGCTATGCCCAGAGACAGCGGTACAGCGACTAGAAAAGTCGCTATTCCCGCCGGAATATCGTGTTTCAGATTCAGCAGTAGCGAATGGTATTTTGATAGGTTTCCAGGCATGGGTCAGGTTCCGCTTGTATCGTGGTTTAATAAGCAACGCTTTGTTTTTGGGAAAGTATTGCCATGACTTGCTTGTTTTATTTTAGTATCACAAAAGACTCATGTTTTTTGATTTTTTCCTTGCCGTACAGATCAATAACTTCGACGCTGATATTGTCATCCCCAGCTGTCGCCAGAAAATCTTCCAGTGTCTCCAGAATATCGTGGTCGATAAACTTGGCTTTGCCGGCATCCAGGGTTACTGTGCTGTCAGCTTTTATCTGTAGGATGAATTTCCTCAACAATGCCTTATTCAGAAAAGACACATCCTTGTTCAGCAACAAGGTGTAATGCGATCCGTCCTGAATCAACGTAATAGCGGCGTTGTAATTGGCCTTGATGACGAAAAACAGCCCGATAACCATACCTATGGCCATACCTATCAATAAATCGGTCAATAAAATTGCAATGATGGTAATGACAAAAGGCAGTAACTGGCTCATGCCCTTTTGGTAGTACTCCTTAAACAAGGCAGGTTTTGCCAGTTTATAACCGGTATGCAGCAAAATAGAAGACAGGCAGGCCAATGGAATAGTATTTAGAAAACCTGCGAAAAACATCACACTCAGCAATAAACACAAACCATGGATGAAACAGGCAATCCGGGTTTTACCACCGGCATTGATATTCGCGGCACTGCGCACGATAACAGCAGTGATCGGTAAGCCGCCGAGCAGGCCGCTGATGATGTTGCCTACACCTTGGGCTTTCAGTTCACGGTTGGTCGGCGCGAGACGTTTTAACGGATCAAGCTTGTCCGTAGCTTCCAGGCTTAACAGGGTTTCAAGGCTGGCGATGATAGCCAGCGTTACCGCAACCACATAAACTTGCGGATTAGCGAGATAGCTAAAATCAGGGAACATAAAATTGCCAAAGAAATCGGATGCCCTCTCTGAAACCGGCAAACTAACCATGTGTTCCGCTTTAACCGCCCAGCCTGGAGCAAACCGGCTCGCAACCAGATTATAGCTAATGCCCCAGATGACCACCAGTAATGGTCCGGGAATTAATTTTAGCGATTTTTGCCGTTTGATCCAGGGATGTTCCCAAACGATTAAAATTAATAATGCAATGCTACTGATAGCTACTGAGCCTAGAGAAACGGCATTAAACGCATCAAAAATTTCCAGGAAGCTTGATTCGGCAGTTTCGCGCATGTAACTTTCATCACCTTCAAAACTGGTGTCGTAGCCCGTGGCGTGGGGTATTTGCTTGATAATCAAAATCAAGCCGATAGCCGCCAGCATGCCTTTAATCACCGCAACAGGAAAAAAAGCGCCGATAATTCCCGCTCGCAAATAACCCAGGCCAAGCTGTATGATGCCGCCGATGATGCAAGCCACGAGCAGCCCCTGAAAACTGCCCAGGGTTTCTATGGCATTAAAAACAATTACAGTGAGGCCTGCCGCCGGGCCTGAAACAGCCAGTTGCGAACCGCTCAACCAGGAAACCACCAGGCCGCCGACGAGTCCTGCAATCAAACCTGAGAACAAGGGAGCGCCTGAAGCCAGCGCAATTCCCAAGCATAGCGGCAAGGCGACAAGAAACACAACGATTCCGGCAGGTACATCATCTTTGAAATGGTTAAAGTAATACTGTGCGTGTTTATGTATCATGGTTAATGCTCCTTATTATTAAACACATTATTCAGCACACCGGCCTCTGCTGTATGTGCTGGAAACCTAGCTTAACCTGTTAACCTTTCAGGAACCTTTCAAGACCACTTCCCGCTATGAACATTTTATTGATAGAAGACGATGCGGTACTTGCCGATGGCTTGACTCACACCCTGGGCAACAGTGGTTATTCGGTAAGTTGTGCAACCACTGGTCTGGCAGCCGAGCGTCTGGTGGCAAGCCAGGACTTCGATCTTATCGTGATGGATTTGGGTTTGCCTGACATCGACGGCCTGCAATTATTGCGGCGGTTCCGGCATCGCAAGCTATCGTTGCCGATACTCATTTTGACGGCGCGGGACAGCGTCAGCGACCGGATTGACGGCATAGAGCAAGGCGCTGATGATTACCTGACCAAACCGTTCGAGCTTCGGGAACTGGAGGCGCGCATCCAGGCGCTGATCCGGCGTTGTTACGGCGGCTTCGACCATAACATTGTCATCGGCCGATTGACGCTGGACACCCGGCAGCACCAGATATTGGCCGACAATCAGCCGCTCATCTTGCCGGCGCGGAAACATGGCATGCTGGAAATCCTGATGATGCAGGCCGGAAAAGTCGTGGCCAAGGAGCGTATTGCCCAACGCCTGTCCTTCGACGGCGAAGGCCTCAGCGACAATGCGATAGAAATCAATATCCACCGGCTACGCAAGCGTATAGAACCGTATGGCGTGATGATACGCACGGTGCGGGGCCTGGGTTATTTGCTGGAGACTGCAAGCCATGAGTAAAAACCGCAGCCTCAAGACAGAGATGCTTTTCCGCCTGGTTATCCCACTGATTTTTTTCGTCATCGTCGATGCGGTCCTGTCCTATTTTGTTACGCTGCATTATGTCGATCAGGCTTATGACCGCTGGCTGCTCGATTCGGCGCGCTCTTTGGCGCAGGAAGTCAAGGTGAGGGCAGGCAAGGTTGTCGTTGAACTGCCGCCTGCCGCGCTGGAAATTTTCAAATGGGATGAGCAGGACAAAACCTATTTTAAAATCGTTTCAACCGAACAGGAGACCCTGGCAGGCGACAAAGGTGTGCCCGAGCCGCTCGCACCTGAAACGGACTGGTCACGTCCGGTGTATTTCAACGATATACTTTATGACGAACCCGTCCGCATCGTATCGATGCTGGTTACGCTGAAAGATACGCAGGAAAGGGTTTTTATACATGTCGCTGAAACCCTGAATAAACGCCGCGCGATGATGACTGATATATTATTGGCCGACATGATTCCTCAGCTTATCCTGGTGCTGTTGACCGGTATTTACCTGTTATCGGGTTTAAAGCGCGGTCTGCAACCCTTGCATGCACTGGCTCAACATATTGCCGGACGCTCAGCGCGCGACCTGAGCCCGATTCCTGAAAGCCATGTATTTCTCGAAGTGCGTACCTTAACGGATACCATTAATGATGTTCTGGAACAGCTGACCAGGGCGATTGCAACCCAGCAACGCTTTATCGCCAATGCCGCCCACCAGCTGCGCACACCGCTGGCAGGCTTGAAATTACAGGCAGAACGGGCGTTGCGCGAACAGGATATACAGGACATGAAACCGGCACTGATCCAAATCCAGAACTGCGCCGACCGCATGTCGCATTTAACCGCGCAATTACTGGTACTGGCGCAATCGGAGCCGATCAACAGCGGTTACGAATTACATGCCGTCGATCTTTGCAAGCTGACGCGAAGCACCTGTATCGATTGGGTCCCCAAAGCCTTGCAGCGCAATATAGAAATCAGTTTTGACTGCCCTGAAACGGCATTGTGCGTTGATGGCGATGAAGTGTTGTTAAGGGAATTGCTGGTCAATCTTCTGGAGAATGCGATTACCTATGGCAACAACAGCGGCAATGTTACTGTTAAAATCGATAACAAGCCGACGCCCCGATTATCGGTAACAGATGACGGCCCCGGCATACCTGAACCCGAAATGAGCCGGGTTTTAGAACGCTTTTACCGCATCCCCGGCAGCCCCGGCAATGGCTGCGGCTTGGGCCTGTCCATCGTAAAAGACATTGCCGATCTGCATAACGCCCATTTTAGGCTTAGCCGGGCTGATGAACAGGGCGGTTTGCGTATTGAGCTGGTTTTTAATAAGCGGTCTGACGGTTGACTTAGTGATTACTTTAAAAACTTCGGAGATTTTCATGCGTCGTTTCCTGCTATTTACTTCATTATTAGCGTTACCTCTAACCTGTTTTTCTGAAAAAGATAATTCCCCCGGATATAGCCATAAAAGCCCTGATATATCTTTACTGGAATTTACAAAAAGACAGGTAGTGGACCTGTCACACAAGCTGGAAACCGATATTCCTCATTGGTACGGTTTTAAGCCGGCAACACGGAAAACCCTTTACAATTACAAACCGGACGGTTTTTTTGTTGAGGAATTTTGTCATGTCGGGCAATGGGGAACCCATGTTGATCCCCCGGGGCATTTTTTTCCGGGAATGCGCATGCTTGATGAAATTGGTCCCGAAGAAATGATAATGCCTCTGGTGGTTATTGATGTGCATGAAAAAGTGGCTGCTAATCCTGACTACACGTTGACTATGGACGATATAAACCGTTGGGAAAAGCAATATGGCCGTATTCCTGAACGAAGTTTTGTCGTTATGCGCACTGATTGGTCGAAAAGATGGCCTGACGAGGGAAATATGCTAAACAAGGACAAGCAAGGTGTTATGCATTACCCCGGATGGTCTATAAGCACACTAAAATACTTGTATGAAACGCGAAAAATCACATCATCCGGGCATGAAACGACGGATACTGATCCGGGCGTTTCAACAAGCAAAGATGACTACACTCTGGAAGCCTATATTTTGAAGCAAAACCACTACCAGATTGAGCTGCTGGCAAATTTGGATAAAGTGCCTGATTCCGGTGCTATTGCTATTGTGACGTGGCCAAATATTAACAAAGGCTCCGGTTTTCCTGCAAGAGTGTTAGCGCTTATTCCAAAAACACAATAAGCGGTGAGTGCGGGCAAGATATGAAATTATTTGTATATCAGTTGCGGCACTTTGTCGTTAGAAGTTTATAAGAAGCTCGCCATGCCCGAAATAGCCCGATTTTACGGAATTATCATCAGGATGTATTTGATTGACCGTGAACACCCGCCGCGCCATATTCATATCAAGTATGGCGAGCATGAAGCGGTGATGGAGCTCATAAATTTGAATATTATTGACGGCAGTGTTCCTAAGAAATGTCGTCAATTAGTGCGTGAATGGGCGGAAATTCATCAAGAGGAATTGATTGAAATGTGGAATACCCAGAATTTCCATACCATTGAACCTTTGGAGTAATTATGAAACTTAAACACTTTTCCTACCATAATGCCTATTGGTTTACTTTAACGTTTGAAAACGGCGAAGTTAAGGATACCGACCTAGAAGGATTGATTGGTCATCATGTGGCTTTGGATGCTTTAAATACTGCTCGCATAGATAGCAACTGGGGATGTCTGGAGTTTAAAGAGGGTATGGTGGATATAGAGCCTAAAACATTGTATGAATATGCGAAGTGTCATGAAATCCGTACCGTAGCAGCATAAAAGTGGGAAATACGATTGCTGGGCAAGCAAAACAAGGTTTGCGTTCATTGAGGTTGTTACCCCTTGTCACTGGAATTCAATCTGAAATTTCTGAAAAAATCATTACGCTAATGGAAACTGCTCGTACCTTACTGTAAAAAAGCTACAGTAAAATAGCGCTATAAATTCCAGGAAATTTTGCCGTATTTTCCCTGTCGTAGAGACAATTTAACTGTGCCAACAGGTTTACCATTCAGCAGGAGATTTAATAGTGTTATTCAAAACGACCGGCTCAGCCGGTTCGACCGCTTATCCTCCAAAATATAAAGAACATAAAGAAACCAGCGAGCTGGTTTCGGTTTCGTTAAAAACCCTGATTGATTTAGCCAAGCCGGCAACGGGTTTAAAGCTGCATCATTTCGATAAACGTGCTCGGCAAAGCGGCGGCTATGTGTCTCGTTTTAAAGGGCGGGGCATGGAATTTGAGGAATCCAGGGCTTATCAGCCGGGTGATGATATTCGCAGTATCGATTGGCGGGTCACAGCGCGAACCGGAACCCCGCATACCAAAGTGTTCCGCGAGGAACGCGAGCGCCCGGTTTTTATTTCGGTCGATAATCGCCCGGCGATGCACTTTGCCACACGCGGCGGGTTTAAGTCGGTATTGGCCGCCAAGCTGGCGGGATTGCTGGCATGGACGGCGCAGCATCATGGCGACAGGATCGGCGGGCAATTGTTTTCTGAACAGGTGTGCCGCGAGTTAAAACCGCAGAATGGTAAACATGCCGTGTTGCGCTTTTTGGATGCGGTTCAGTCCAGCGATAGCCTTGGGGCGTCGAACGGGGCTGCAACTAATGATGCCCCGGCATTTACCCTGGAGCATGTGCTGGCGAGACTCACGCAACACGCTCGTCCCGGCAGCCTGGTTTATATCATCAGTGATTTTCGCGGCTTTAATGACAAGGCCGAAACCTATCTGGCGAAACTGTCCAGGCATTGCGATGTTGTGTTGATCTTTGTTTATGATCCCCTTGAAAGCCATTTGCCATCCAAGGGACGCTACCGTTTTACCGATGACGAACGCGATGTGGTAGTTGACAGCAGCGATAGCCAACGGCTGTTGAAGTATCAACAACGCTTTGCCGAGCGGCAACAGCGACTGGAACAATTAGCCAAAGCGAGAGGGCTGACGTTTATCCAATGCAGCACGGTTGAAGACCCGATACAATGTTTAAGATAGCTTCTCTTTAATTGTTGATTAATACATGCAACCCGAACTTCCCCTCAGAGACGTACTCCCGCCCGCCGCAATAAGCTGGTGGCCTCCGGCAATCGGCTGGTGGATTCTGGCGATTTTGATCCCGCTATTGCTGATTTTTGCTATCTGGTTTTACAAACGCCTGACACGCAAAACGGCGGTCAAAACAGCCAGGAAATTGCTTGCGAACATCAAACAGGACAGCAAACTGGATCAGCATCAAAAATTGTGCGAGCTTTCCGCATTGCTGCGCCGTGTTGCGATTAGCGTATCGCCACGGGCAAAAGTTGCGGCTTTAACTGGGCGTAACTGGCTGGCGTATCTTGACAGCTCCTTAAAGAACGCCCCGTTTAGCGACGGCATCGGTCAATTGCTTATCGATGCGCCTTACCGGAAAGTACAGCCTACCGAGCAGGAAATTTCCCAATTAATCAGCCTGTGTGCAGACTGGCTGCAAGCGCAAACAAAACAAGCCCGTAAACAAAAATCATGATTCATTTTGAATGGCCTTGGCTCCTGGCCGCCTTACCTTTGCCTTTATTGGTCCGCTGGCTGTTTCCAGCGAGTTTGCCTGTTGAACAGGCCGCATTAAAAGTCCCGTTTCTGGATGATTTTTCCGATGGCGAAACCCGTACTGTTTCGCGTGAACAACAATGGCCGTTACTGCTGGCGGCAATCGCGTGGTTTCTGCTGGTAATCGCCTGCACCCGGCCGCAATGGCTGGGCGAGCCGATAGAGCAGGCGGTCAGCGGACGGGATTTGATGATGGCGGTGGATTTGTCCGGTAGTATGCAGGAGACGGATTTTATGCTGAATAAAGAGCCTGTTGACCGGCTTACCGCAACCAAGTCGGTCGCCGACGATTTTATCAACCGTCGCGTTGGCGACAGAATAGGCCTGATACTGTTCGGCACTCAAGCGTATTTACAAGCACCGCTGACCTTTGACCGCAAAACGGTAATTACGCTGTTAAATGAATCGGCTATCGGCCTTGCCGGTGATAACACCGCGATAGGCGATGCGATAGGTTTGGCGGTCAAGCGGCTGAAAAACCAGGCAGTCAACAGTCGTGTGTTAATCCTTTTAACCGATGGCGCGAATACCGCAGGCGAAGTGTCGCCGTTAAAAGCAGCTGAATTGGCGGCTGCCAACAAGTTAAAAATTTATACCATCGGTATAGGTGCGGATGAAATGATCGTCCGCAGCATTTTCGGCAACCGCAAGGTTAATCCATCCGCTGATCTGGACGAAAAAGCGCTTATCAAGATTGCTGAAAGCACGGGCGGTCGATATTTCCGTGCCCGTAATGCCGATGAGCTGAACAATATCTATATGCTGCTGGATAAGCTGGAGCCTGTCGAAAAAGCCAAACAATATTTCAGGCCGCAAACCGAGCTGTTTTATTGGCCTTTGGCACTGGCGCTGTGTCTGGCTGGTTTTATTGGATTATCGCGCGTGAGCTTGTCATGAACTTCACCTTATTTCATTTTATCAGGCCGCACTGGTTGCTGGCGTTCATTCCCTACATCGTGATAGTGGTTACCCTGTTGCGGCACAAACTCAGTCGCGGCAATTGGTCGGCGGTCTGCGACCCGGCGTTGCTGCCGTACCTGTTGCAGGACAAGCCACTCAAGCAAAGCCGAGGCATATTAACAACGGGCGCGATTGCCGCTGTGCTGGCGATTATCGCTCTGGCAGGGCCAACCTGGGAACGCTTGCCGTCGCCGGTATTCAGGAATGCTTCGGCGTTAGTGATTGCGCTGGATTTATCAAAGTCTATGGTTGCCGAAGATATTAAGCCCAGCCGCTTGATCCGCGCCCGCTACAAAATCGCCGATATTCTCAAGCAGCGCAAAGATGGTCAAACTGCATTGCTGGTTTATTCAGGCGATGCTTTTACCGTCACGCCGTTGACTGATGACGCAGCCACAATTGACAGCCAGCTTTCCGCGCTGACGACCGACATTATGCCGAGCGAAGGCAACAATGCTGTCGTGGCATTAAAAAAAGCGGTGGAATTATTCAAGCAGGCGGGCTTACAAAAAGGCCAGATACTGCTGGTAACCGACGGCGTTGATGTGGACAGGGCATTGGCTACCGCAAAATCCCTGGATAGTTATCAGTTGTCTATATTGGGCGTTGGCACCGACGATGGTGCGCCGATAGCCCAACCCGGCGGCGGATTCTTGAAAGACGAGCAAGGTTCAATTGTCATCCCTAAGTTAAATGCCGGTGACTTGGCAAAACTGGCGCAGGCAGGCAATGGGGTTTATCAAACCAGCACGGCGAATGACAGCGATATTCAAAACTTGTTGGCGGTCTTCGACAAGCCGTTGTCGCAACAGGCTGGGGAAGAAAACAAGCTATTGCTGGAGCAATGGGAAGACAAAGGCCCGTGGTTGTTATTACTGGTTTTGCCGCTGGCGGCGCTGGCATTCAGGAAAGGCGTGTTATGTTTCGCGCTGTTACTGATCTTGCCCCTGCCTAAAAACAGCTACGCCTTTGAATGGCAGGATTTATGGCAACGCAAGGATCAGCAGGCACAGCAGGCATACAACAACAAGCAATACGATCAGGCAGCGAAGCTGTTTGAAAACCCTGACTGGAAAGCCGCAGCACAATATTACTCAGACCTGAAAGCAACGGATGAAATCAAAACGCCCGAATCCGCGCGCGGCTTCTACAACCAGGGCAATGTGCTGGCGAAAACCAAACGCTATGAGGATGCGATAAAAGCCTACAAAAAAGCCCTGGAGCTGAATGCTAAGGAAGAAGGTTCAGATACTGAGCTTGCAGAAGATGCCCAATACAACAAGGAACTGGTAGAAAAAGAACTGGAAAAACAGAAACAGGAAGAAGAGCAAAAAAAGCAGGAGCAACAAAAACAAGATCAGCAGGATAAAAGCAAGCAAGGCGACAAGTCCGGGCAATCCGACAACCAGAAACAATCAGAGCAGGGTGCCGAACAATCCGCAAACGATCAAAAACCTGAACAAAAGCCCGAGCAAAAACCTTCCGATAAGGAACAGTCAGCTGAACAACAGCAACAGGATAAAGACCAGCAAGAAAAAGACAAAGCAGAACAAAGCCAACAAGCCGAGCAAAAAAAAGCGGAAGAAACCAAACAGCAAGCCGAACCAAAGAAAGAGCAGGGTAACGAGACCAAACCCGCCGAAGCCCAAATTCAACCGTCAGATGAAGTAAAGCAGGCCAATGAACAATGGCTGAAAAGAATTCCAGACGACCCGGCAGGCTTGCTAAAGCGTAAGTTCAAGTATCAGTATGGGCAGCGTAATCAGCAATAACATACTGAAATAATAAACTTGAGTATCCCATAAGTAATTGGGCATAAGTTTTTATCTGATAGATGGAGTACAAACCTTTTATGCCCCAGAGGGTAAGGTTTGTACTCCTGACGGATTTTTAAAAGTCCTGATAACTTTTACTTTGGCACTTAGTAACCCGCTGTGACAAAATGGATAAGCAGGATTTGCAGGGTGTGATTTCTCGCATAGTACATCATGGCTCAGCTTGCTCCGCTAGTGGATCCGGCAGGCGAGTAATGTAGAGTTTTAATTAAAGGTTTCCTGCCCCATGCTAAAACGCTCGGCTATTGTTCTTTTCCTGATTTGTGTAACGTCTGCATGGGCGGCTAAGGCAATGGCAGGCGACAAACAGCAATCGCTAACTGACATTTATGAGCAGGCCTTGGCGCATGACCCTACGCTGGCTTCCGCATTAAGCGCCAATAAAGCGGCGCAGGAAATCATCGAACAAGGCAAGGCCTTGTATCGCCCCGTGGTTAATTTCAATGCCGGGGTAAACGCCTCCCGAACGGATATTGCCTTTAACAATTTGGCTTCGCCCTTCAAAGGCGGCGTACAAACGTTTGAAGGTTACAACTACGGTATTGAAGCGCGTCAACCTATCTACCGCAAGCAAAATCTCGTGCAAATGGATCAAGCCCTTACCCAGGTGAGTCAAGCCGACAAACAATTAAACTTAAGCCAGCAAGGCCTTATCTTGCGTACCACGCAAAGCTATTTCGACGTGCTGTTAGCGCAAGATAAAATAGATCTGATTAACGCACAAAAGGCGGCTATCTTAAGCCAGCTCAACCAGGCGAAAGCCAATTTTGATGCAGGCATCAGCACCATCACCGATGTCAACGAAGCACAAGCGCGTTACGATCTGATTGTTGCGCAAGAAATAGCGGCCATTAATGAACATCAGATTGCCGAGCATGCCATACAGGCGATTACCGGAGAAGTCCCGCAAAGGCTCGCGGCAGTAAAAACGGAACTCAAACCCAATACCCTGGAACAAGGCATGGACAAATGGCTGCAAGTAGCCGTGCAAAACAATTTGAACATACAAATCCAGCAAGATACCGTCAAATATTCCGAACAGGAAATTGAGCGCGCTAAAGCAGGTCATTTGCCTACGTTAGATGCGGTGGCGAGTTATAGCGATACCTATGCCAATGGCGGCCAGTTCGGTTTCGGCAACGATCTTAAAAGTGGCTCGATAGGGTTACAGTTGCAGGTTCCCTTGTATCAAGGTGGAGCCACCAACTCACGAGTCAGGCAGGCTATACTGAATAAGCAAAAAGCACAGGATGATGTGGAGCTTGCCCGTCGCCAGACCGAGCTGGAAACACAGCGAGCCTATTTGAACCTGAACACGAGTATTGCGCAGATAAAAGCTTACGAACAGGCCTTAACCAGTAGCCAAAGCCAGTTAAAATCGACCAGCAAGGGTTACGAAGTCGGTATACGAACCAGTATTGATGTGCTAAACGCCCAGCAACAATTGTTTGCAGCCAAGCGTGATTTGTTGCAGGCGCGGTACAGTTATTTGGTGAATATCATTCGCCTGAAAGCGGCGGCAGGCGTAGTGATAGAGGCTGATCTGGCTGATATTAATCAGCAATTAGTGCATTAAAGTGTAACTTCCTAGCTTCTTGCCAAGTTACCTGAATTTATATTCGTTCTTTGGTCTTTGTAGGGCGTGCCGTGCGCGCCTTTTCCGATGCTTGGAAATATGTCAATGCGTTGGCGCGCGCAGCACGCCCTACAACTAATAATCACGATTACCTGACACTCCGGATTGTGCCAATGAAAAAACGTTACCTGATAACCGCCCTTATCCTTGCCGGATTGGTTGCAGGTTATTTTTACAAGAAGCAGCCTAAAGCCATTGAGGTTGACGTGTATACCGTCGATATGGGCGAGGTCAAATCGACGGTATCGAATACGCGGGTAGGCACGGTCAAGGCGTGCAGACGGGCATTTCTGGCTCCGGCTACTGGCGGCCAAGTGGCGAAACTGCATGTCAGGGAAGGCGACCAGGTCAAGCAAAACCAGTTGTTGCTGGAAGTGTGGAATGACGATTTAAAAGACCAGGTAAAATTACAAGAAGCGCAAATTCGCGCGAACCGGGCTTCCGCCGAACAGGCCTGCCAGCTGGGCGCCAGTGCGGGGCGTGAAGCGGAGCGGATCACCAAGCTTTATCAATACGACCATTTTGTTTCCGAGGAAATGGTCGATAACAAAGTCTCCACCGCCAAATCCAAGCAAGCCGCCTGTATCGCCACACGCGAAAACATCAAAGTCAGCGAACGAAGCCTGGAAGCGGTGCAAGCTGCGGTTGAACGCACCCTGCTAAGGGCTCCGTTTGACGGCACCGTGGCCGAGATTAATGCCGAGCTCGGCGAATATGTCACGCCTTCACCGCCCGGCATTCCCACGCTACCGGCGATTGACCTGATGGATGTCAGTTGCCTGTATGTATCCGCTCCGATTGATGAAGTCGATGCGCCGCAGATAAAAACCGGCATGACCGCTTGTGTCTCGCTGGACGCCTTTCCGGAAAAACGCTGTTCCGGCACGGTTTCCAGAATCGCACCGTACGTGTTGGAAAAAGAAAAACAGGCGCGTACGGTCGAAGTGGAAGTGAAGCTGACCGACCCGAAAGACCTCAAGGAATTGCTGCCCGGCTACAGCGCCGATATTGAAGTCTTGCTGACCAGCAAAGCGCAAGCGATCCGCATTCCGGCAGAAGCCGTCATGGAAAACAACCGCGTTTTGCTGATTAAAGATAAGGGCTTGCTGGAGGAGCGCAGTTTCAAGCCCGGCTTAAGCAACTGGAATACGATAGAGGTCATATCCGGCCTGGCTGTCGGCGACAAAATCGTCAAATCCATCGGTCAAGACGGCGTGAAGGCAGGTGCTTATGTCCAGGAACGTCCATGATCCAGTTGGAACATATCCATCGGTATTTCCAAGTCGGCGAGCAGTCTGTCCATGCCCTGAATGACATTAACCTCACGATAAATAAAGGCGAATACGTATCGGTGATGGGGCCGTCAGGTTCCGGTAAATCCACGTTGTTAAATATTGTCGCCTTGCTTGACCGGCCTTCTTCGGGGCGGTATGTACTGAATGATATTGATGTGATCCAACGCAGCGACGACGAGCTGGCTAGGATACGCCGGGAAAATATCGGTTTCGTGTTCCAGTTTTTCCACGTCATTCCCCGCCTGACCGCCGCCGAAAACGTCGAAATGCCGATGATATTGGCAGGTATCAACGCCAAGGAACGCAAACAACGGGTGCTGGAAGCACTGGCTGCCGTGAGCTTGCAAGACCGCATCCACCATAAACCGAATCAGTTGTCCGGCGGACAACTGCAACGGGTGGCGATAGCACGGGCCATGATCATGCGCCCTGAAGTGGTGTTAGCCGATGAACCCACTGGTAACCTCGATAGTAAGGCTGGCTTGGAAATTATGGAATTACTGGAAAACCTGAACGGGCAGGGCGTCACGCTGATTATGATCACCCACGACCAAGTACTGGGTAACCGTGCGCCGCGGCGGATCAGGATTGTGGATGGGCGGATAGAATAGTTCGATACCAGATTGCCGTTGACTTATCAAATTATCACTATGATTATGATCATAACGATTTTTTAAAAATTTAGGAGCTACGATGATTAACGAAGTTAATGCTGTCGCGTTTCGGCAAAACCTGGGGGAAATGCTGAATCAGGTTCAATACCGGCATGATTCAATTTTAATCAAAAAAGACGGCAAGCCGGTAGCTGCGTTGGTCGATGCACAATTATTTGATCGGATACGCCGCTTCAAAGATCGGTTTGATACGCTAAGTCAACAAATAGCCGATGCTTATGCAAGCGTACCTGAAGAATAAGGGTTAAATGAAATTGATGCCATTGTGTCAGACACCAGACATTCTTGAATCTGGTTTATGGCGCAGATTTGCATTGTCCTTGACACAAATGTTTTGCTTTCCGGTCTGGCGGATATGGGGCTTACCGTATCCGATGTGATGCATATTGTTTTAACCAAGGTTGCCACGGAAAAAGCACTGCCTTTCAATATGTGCGTCCCCAATAAACTGACGGCTGAAACGCTCGCCAAGAGCGAACGCGGTGAAGATATTCATCACGCTAAAGATGCCAATGGCCTCTTTGAACAGCTTGGCATAAGTTAAGCGTTATGTATTTATTTTTAATAAGATAGAACACTGGTTCCCAAGCTCCGGCTTGGGAACCCAAAATCGAGAAGCTCTAGCTTCGAGAATTCTGGAAGCTAGAGCTTCCAGGGCGGCATTCCCAAGCCGGAACTTGGGAACGAGCGCAACTGCTTATATCGTTTTCAAATCGAAAAATGTAGTGCTGACAAAACACAAATTGTGAGATTGGTCTGCCAGAATCAATGAAATTTCCTGCCTGCATCAAAAGGTACGAAGTACAAACCCGACCAGAGTACAGTGGTCAAATCAAAGAGCCATTGCCACAGTGAAATATTGGTAAATCGGGCACGAACATCATGTGCCCGATTTACCCAGCTGCATTCAATACACCGGGTTACGATGGTTTGATTTTTACCTCATTTTTTTAGGCACAGATAAGTTTGCTTGTGTAGATGCCCAGTTTTTTCTTATCGAGTTACCCCAATGTGCTTTTGACTTTTGATAGTTCCAACCAAGTTGGGACAAAAGTAATCGTTGAACGATTACTTTAAGTGATGCCTTAGCCTCCATAATATCGAACCACTCGCCTTCTGAAAAATGCTCCCCATGAGCAATCTTATTACGGATATCAAGCAACGACCACCCACTTGATCTATCAAATAGAGGCCATACATCATCTAATTTAACATCGTATTTTTTGATGAAAGTTTCAGTGGCTTGTTTCAGCGATATGCGGAATAACCCCGGCAAGTTTTCATACAATCGGCTTCTACAGGTGGGATCATTCTTCAAAAATTTGTGCTCTTTAAGGAATTTCTCAATATCTTTTTTTATTTCTTTGCGTTCAGAATCATTTTGTACGGCAAACTCTAAGTCATTCATTCTTCGAAAGGCCAATACTAATGTTTCTAAAGCAGTAAAAAGCCTTAAAAACTCATCGCCAATCGTTGATGAGTCAAAGTAAGTTACAGATGCCAATGCACTACACAATAAATTTCTTTCTGGAAATTTCTGAAGAGTTGTATAACTTTGTTGTAAGAAAGGCTCAAATTCATCACCTGCGTTACCGATCAAATGACTATTAAATGAATGATTAGGATTTTCCTCAGGCATAACTCTATCTAGGCGAAAAAGGCGCACCAATTGATTTTTCTGGCTCCAAGCCATTTCCATACAAACACATCGTTGTCCCTCTGCCAGTGAAACTAATAGTAAAAGATCATCAATTAGGGGCAGTAAAACTTCTGGAGTGGTATTAGCAGGGAGCCTATCAATATCTGCTCTAGCAATCAATTCACTCCAGATTTTCTTTTCTTTACCGCTATTCAAGTCGTTCCGATATTCATATTCAAACGACAATTGAAAATCTTCATTCAGCGGGAATTGAATTTTATGAACATGTTCGACTTCAACCGACCCATCATAACTGTAAGTTTGAAGATCAAATGGTGATAGTAATCGGCTCTCTGTGAGGTAAAAGATAGCCCATTCTTTATCAAATATTTTTCCCATATTTCGAATAATTCGAATTTGGTTGGGATGCCCTAATATATAGCCTTCATCCAATCCATTTTCCCAACATCGTTGGTTTCCAGAGCCGATTCTCACCTCTGTAGCAATTATAGTAATGCTTCCAGGATGCCCTTCTTCTCCAAGAGTGCCACGAAGCTCACAGCTCCCAACTCGTCCAAGTGTGTGAAATGCATTAGTATCAGGAAAAAATATAAGACGTGGTCGATCCCTTACCTCTTTAGGGAGAAACAGTTTACAGGTTACAAATAACACAATATCTCTACCGATCCGAGTTAGTTCCGCACGAAATTTATAATCTTCAGTTGATTTGATATGGTCATTTATTGTGTTCATAAAGAGAGCGAATGTCTCACTAATGAGGTAAAAAGTGGGTTGAAATGCAAAATAGCCCGTATGGAGCTTGCGGAATACGGGGCTTTCGCAGCTCCGAGTTTCCCGCATTCCCCAGCAGGACGGGGTTTGAAAACCCCGTCCCAACGGTTTCATGCGGTTGCCGCTATCCCTGAACCATGCTAGAAACCGTGGATGAGGCAACATGCCCTGTCCGGCTGAATTACATGGTCATTATAGCCATCAAATCCTCACATCAGATAGGTTTTGTCATAAAGGGAATTGCCGGCATTTCATTGCCTGTGTATCATCTTGGCGCATAATAATGTACGCTTGATGTGTATACAAAAGGAGTATAGCCATGTCACAAACACACGCCGGAGAAGCGGCTTCCGTTTCCATTAACATCCGCGCTAAAACCAGGCAACGTGATCTAATCGACCAGGCGGCTGATCGTTTAGGCCGCAGTCGGTCTGATTTTATGCTTGAAGCGGCTTGTCGTGAGGCGGAAAACGTGTTGCTGGATCAGGCCTTCTTTACTGTCGATGAAGGCACTTACGCTAAATTTCAGGCGCTGCTCGATCAGCCATTGCCACCAACTGACAAGTTACGCCGATTGCTCAAGACGAAAGCGCCCTGGGAGAAATGAACCCACTCGATTTTACACCACCCTCGGATCACGGTTGATCACGAACTGGCAAATTTTGACAGTGGTGAATCATCTCTGAACGAATGGCTCAAAAAGCGTGCTTTCAAAAACCATTCGACCGGCGCTTCGCGCTGTTTTGTGTTGTGTGTGGGCGAAACTGTCATTGGTTACTACAGCCTGTCGGCAGGTGCCATCAGTCATAAGGCTGCACCAAAGGCGATGCGGCGCAACATGCCAAACCCGTTGCCTGTCCTGTTGCTCGGTCGGCTCGCCGTTGATAAGCGTTACCATAACCAGGGAATCGGGCAGGCACTGCTTCGTGATGCGATGCTGCGGGCAGTCAACGTCTCGGGAGATACCGGTGTGTTTGCCCTATTGGTTCATGCTATTTCTGACCAAGCCAAACAGTTCTACCTTTCGCGCGGATTCGTGGAATCACCTTTGCAACCGATGACGCTGCTGATGACGATAGAAACCATTCGATCAATTTTAGCCGAGCCTGACTGACAGCAAAATTATGAAACTCGGCAGATGTATCAAGTTGATATAGCACAGGAAAGCCTATTCAGAATGCAATGCCTGTAAAGGTTCCAAACGGGCGGCCCTGATTGCCGGTATCACGCCTGAAATGATGCCGATCAGTAAAGAAAGGGTGAAAGCCGCGGCGATGTAACTCCAGGCCAATTCGGTCGGAAGCGCGGGGACAAGCTTGCTGATTAAGGTGACTATGCCGATACCCGCTAAAACCCCGATCAGCCCGCCCACCGCGCTTAAGGTTAAGGCTTCAAACAAGAATAACTTGAATATGATTGTTCTTTCCGCGCCTATGGCCCTTAGCAAGCCAATTTCGGACACCCGCTCCGATACAGCTATGGTCATAATGGTGATGATGCCGACTGACCCGACCAACAGCGAGATGCCCCCTAAAGCCGCCACCGCCATTGTCAAAATGTTCAGGATGGAATCCATGCTCGCCAACATCTGGTTTTGGGTGATTAAGGTAAAATCTTCAAGCCCATGCCGTGCGATGAGCAATTGCTTAATGCTTTTGAGTACCGAGGCGACCGATACGTTATTGCCATACAGCAAATCAATTTCCATCAGGCTTTCCCTATCAAACAAAGCCAAGGCTTTTGCCGCAGGGATATAGACAGTGTCATCCATATCATAACCCAGCATCTGGCCTTTTTTTTCCATCACGCCCAGCACGCGGTAACGGTCTGTGCCAATGCGTATGCGTTTGCCCAAAGGGCTGGTTTGCCCGAACAACTCGCTTGCCAGTTTATCGCCAAGCACAGCGAAAGCGCGGGGATTGGATTCTTCACCTGAAGGTAAAAACCGGCCTAAGACCGGGCGTATTTTCCATACGTCGGGGACGGCTGCTCCGGCACCGATAACGTTGGTGCGCCGCTGTTTGTTATCCGTTTCAATCCGAGCATTGCCCTGTACCACCGGCACGACAGCCAGTATCCCGCCTAATTTGCCCAAGCTGGCGGCATCCGCCATTGATAACGGGCGTACCGTGCTTATTGTTGCCCCGGATAGCCCAAAAGTGGATTTTTTTCCTGGATGAACGCCAATGATATTGGTCCCAAACTGGGTAAATTCAGCGATCACGAAACTGTGCAGGCCACGACCTAATGAGGTCAGGATGATGACTGCGGCAATACCGATAATCAATCCTAATGATGTTAGTGCCGAGCGTAATTTATAAGAGGTTATCGTCCGGAATGACAGGAGAAATATGTCAAGGAAACTCATGATTATCTTTTAGCCAATGCGACTATCGGGTCAAGCCTTGCCGCTTTGCGGGCAGGCAACACGCCGAACAATAAGCCGGTCAGGATTGAAACGCTAATTGCGGACACTAATCCCCAATTAGGCAGGGCAACAGGAAATTTCGGATAAACAAGCTGTATTGCTGATATGACCAGTTGACCGAACAATAAACCGACCAACGCGCCGACCAATGATAACAGCACAGCCTCCGCCAGAAAAAGCCACTGCACCTGGGCTTGTGATGCGCCCAATGCCTTGAGCAAACCGATTTCGGCAGTCCGTTGCGTGACACTGACCAGCATGACGTTCATGACCAGTACGCCCGCCACAACAAGGCTGATACCGCCGATACAGGCCACGGCAATGGTCAGCGCCGTCAGGATTTTATTGAAGGCATTGACCACACTGTCTTGTGTGATAACGGTTATGTCTTCCTCGCCTTCATGACGAAGTTTGATGATCTTCTTGACGGCATCAACCGTTTTTAACATCGCGTCCCTGGATCGGGTTTCAATTAAAATCCGGAACAGGGACTGGGTATCAAACAAGGCCTGGGCGGAAGCAACGGGGATAATCACCATCTCATCAAAATCAACACCGATGGATTCGCCTTCCGAAGCCAGCACGCCGATAACCCGAAAGCGTCGGTCATTAATCCGTAGCCATTGGCCCAATGCCGGCGTGTTGGCAAACAATTGTTCACGTATCATTTGCCCGATGACACAAACGGATAAGGCATTATCATCCTCGGTAAGCGGTAAAAAACTGCCTTGCGCCAGGCTAAGATGCCGTACCCGCAACAACGCATCCGTAGAGCCGAAAACATTGCTTTCCCGCTCCAGGCCTGCAAAGGTGACCGGGGCGGCCCCTATGGTTAGCGGCGCCACTGCCGCGACATAGGGGATATGAGCTAATGCCCCGGCATCTTCCAGGGTCAAATCCCTGGGCGTTTCACCGAATAGCGGTGGGGAGCCGCCTGTTGTTTCGGTGCGTCCGGGCAATACGATAACCAGGTGTGTACCCAAAGCTTCAAACTCATGCACTATATAACTGCGTGCGCTTTCGCTGAGCGCAATCAACACCGTCACTGAAGTCACGCCAATGCTCATTGCCAGGATAATCAGCAATGTCCGTATCCACTGGGATTTTATGGAAATGATGGCTTGTTGGAAGATGTCCTCAATGCGCATTTCAACCTCCGGAACCTGTTGGGTTTAAACTTCCTTTTTCGGCGTTTGCTGTGAGCGAAGATCAATATCGTTTCCAACGGATTCGTTAGTGTTTCGCGGATAGGCAGTACCTATTTACTGGCATGATACCAGCCAAAGCACGGTTGGCATAATGACGTGATGCTATAAAAATACGTAAGCATCCAAAGGGTTATTGGAATGTAAACTTACGGACCAGTATGGGAGTTGTAAAGCCGTGTTTGCACAGGGCTGGAACGCTGTATCGGTGCAATCGATTTATTAATCAGTCTCTTACCTGTCTTGCCTTGGGCGTGAGAATCGGTATTCGGTTGCATACAATAAATATAGCTCAGAACCTGTGATCCATTAAATTCGATTATTCATTGAAAGGTTTATGAAAGGTTAAGCTTATAAGATAAGTCGACCAGTAAATTATTAAAGGTTGCGTTTGCTATCGCGATTAAATTTCTTTTAGAAAACAAAGCTTGTTCACAAGACTTGGCGATTACTTTAACGCAAGTGTTTTTAGTTAAAAATGAATTGATAATGACGGGATATGCGAGTACCGAGAAACGCTAAATCTTCAGGAATTAACATGATTAAAGAACATCTTGATTTTGTTATTGTTGCGCTAGTTGCTCTGTCTATTGTCATGTATGACGTAGTGATCGATGTAGCTTTCAGCATCCTGCATCTGCTTTTCGGAATCATCCATATCATGTACGAATGGTTCGAGCTGGGTATCGAGCACGCCGTAGAGCATCTGTTTCATACGTCGCGCCATGACAGTCAGATCATTACATTTTATATTTTGATGCTGATTGCCAGCCTGTTGATGTATTGGTTATGGTGGGTTTTGCCGCGCCTTTACACACAGTTTGTTCAATTTGTGCACCAAGCCTGGAAACGCCGAAAAGCCGAGTGTGCAGCCTACTGGATGTCGTTAACCCTGGGTAATAAATTGAGATTGTTTTCTACTGCGGCGGGGATTGTTTACCTGAGTTCTTTTTTTGTGATGTGAGTTTGCAGGATGCACTGAAAATAAAGTTCATCAATTACACAGCCAACAATCCCCGTGCCAGCTCGATAATCCCGGACTCATCAATATCCTTAATCGAATAATCCTGCTTGTTCAGTTGATAAGGATTCACAATAGAAGCTGATTTTACTACCTTGTTAATGTCGGTTTGGTAAACCCGGCTGACAGGCGTGGGGCCGAAGATTGTGATGGAGGGTTTGTTTAACGCCCAGGCGATATGGGTGGGACCGGAGTCATTGCCGATCAGCAAGTCCGCTTTGGCGATCAGTGCTTTCAGGCTGTTCAAGTCCAGTTTGGGCATGACTTTTATGTTGTCTGCCTGCGTGGACATCCAGAGGGCTTTTTCTTTTTCCTGGGCATTGCCCCAAACGACCAGATAGTTATGCTGCAAGGCCTGGGCGATTTTTACGAACTTTTCCGGCGGGTAGTTCCTGCTGTCCCAGGTTGAGCCGATGACCAGCACGATATTTTTGCTGTCATGCTGTAAAAAATCCAGCAAACACGGGTCTTCATCCTGGAAGAACAGGAACGGTTTTTTATCCAGGATTTGCTGGCGGGTGATGTTGATTCCGAGTGGGCTGGATAGTACCAGGGCGTTTCTGTCGATGGTATTGGCATCGTAGGCACAGGCTATTTTTACGTTATAAAACCACGAGGCGGCTTTTTCCCTGATGGAGTCGGCATCAAATCCGGCAACGCGTTTGCCGAGCAGTCGGGCGGTGACGGCGGATTTAAGCAAACCTTGCGCGTCTATGACCAAGTCGTAGTTGTTCAGTGCGTAACGGCGGACTTTTTTGATTTCCCGGAAAATACCGGTTTTGTCGGTCTTTAAGGCTTTCAGGTTGACGGTCAGGATATTATCGATGTCAGGGTTGTGTTTTAAAATTCCGGCAAAGCCCTGTTCGACAATCCAGTCGATTTGTATGTCCGGCGAATGCGCCTTGATGAACTGGAGCGCGACCATAGCATGGATAATATCGCCGAGCGCCGAGAGTTTGACGATAGCGATTTTCACTGCCGACCTGAGAGGGTTACGGTTATGGATTCAAGCACCTGGGCGGGTTCTATGTCGGTCAAGCAGCGGGTATGGCCTAGCGGGCAATCGCGCTTAAAGCAGGGCGAGCAATCAACGTGCAGGGAGATTATTCGGGCTTTGTCGTTAAGCGGCGGCGTAAAGGCGGGGTCGGATGAGCCGTACAGCGCGATTATTTTTTTGTCCAGCGCGGCGGCAAGGTGCATCAGGCCGGAATCGTTGCTGACTACCGTGCTGGCTAGCGACATCAGATCTACCGCTTCAGCTAACGATGTTTGTCCTGCAAAATTTCGGCATAAACCTTTATTGTCGCTGTTTATGGTATCGCAAATGGCTTTGTCCTTATCCGAACCGAACAGCCAAACTTGCCAGCCCTGGGCAATTTTCTGTCTGGCGACTTCCGCAAAATAGTCGGCAGGCCAGCGTTTTGCTGCGCCGTATTCGGCACCAGGGCATAAGGCCAGGGTTTTTATGGATGGCGTTAAGCCGAATTTTTCTGTAACGGCTTGCTGTTTGTTTGGATCGACAACCAAAGCAGGAATGGGATACCCCGGTGGTAATGTCGCGGAACCCGGCAATCCCAAGGCCACGAAGCGCTGCACGGTCATGGTCAGCAGGTTTTTATTGAGCTTTCTGGCGTCGTTCAGCAAACCCCAGCGGCATTCGCCGAGATAGCCGGTACGCACAGGAATGTCGGCAAAAAACGGGATTAAGGCGGATTTCCAGGAATTCGACAGGACGATAGCTTGGGAATAGCGTTCCAGGCGTAACTTCCTGCCCATTTTGATTCTTGCCAATAAGCCGAATTGGCCGTGCGTTAACGGCATGGCAATGGCTTGGGTAACTTCGGGCATTCTTTCCAGCAGGGAAAATGTCCAGGCCGGAGCCAGGACATCAATCCGGCAATCCGGCTGGGATTTTTTTAGTGTGATAAACAGGCTTTGTGCCATCACCATATCGCCGACCCAGGATGGGCCGACGACTAAAATTTTTGCTGGTTTATTCAAAGCTTGTTTGCGCCTGTGAAAAACTTACGCAACGTAAGTCAACCAGTCCGCATGATCGTCCCTGCGTCCGTACAGATAGTCAAAATACAGCGATTGCAGCTTTTCCGTAATTGGGCCGCGGCTGCCGGTACCGATAGTGCGGTTATCCAGTTCCCGGATCGGCGTTACTTCAGCGGCGGAACCGGTAAAGAAGGCTTCGTCGGCGACATAAATTTCATCGCGGGTAATACGCTTTTCGATGACTTCGAAACCTTGTTCCCTGGCAACCGTGATAATGGTATCGCGGGTAATGCCTTCCAGCGCCGAGGTGGTTTCGGGTGTGTAGATTTTGCCGTTACGGACAATAAACAGGTTCTCGGCGCTGCCTTCCGCCGCGAAACCTTCATGATCCAACATCAAGGCTTCGTCATAGCCATTGGACAAGGCTTCCTGCAAAGCCAGGATGGAGTTGATGTAATTGCCATTGGCTTTGGCTTTACACATTGTGCTGTTGTGATGGTTGCGGGTATAAGACGAGGTGCGGATACGGATGCCTTTTTCGATGCTGTCTGCGCCCAAGTACGCGCCCCATGACCAGGCGGCAACGATGACGTGGACTTTCAGGTTGTCGGCGCGCAGTCCCATGCCTTCGGAACCGTAAAAGCACATCGTGCGGATATAGGCGCTGTCCAGGTTATTTTTTACCAGCGCTTCACGTTGCGCCTGATTGATTTCGTCCTTGCTGAACGGCATCTTCATATTCATGATATGGGCGGAGCGGAACAGGCGGTCGGTATGTTCCTGCATCCTGAAAATAGCCGTGCCGTTTTTGGCATGATAGGCCCTGATACCTTCAAATACACCCAATCCGTAGTGCAGGGTATGCGTTAACACATGGACTTTAGCCTCACGCCACTCAACCCATTGCCCATCCAGCCAAATAACGCCGTCTCTGTCGTCCATCGTCATCGTTTGTTCTCCAACAGTAATAGTCTGATTTAAAGCGCCTAGTTTACTATAAACTCAAAAGCAGCAATACCGCCTTTGCCGGATTTAATGGATGAAAACGGACTAATTGGGTTGAGTTTTGGACAAGTTGAAAGTATTTTTGCTTAAAATTACCGATTTTTCGTGCTTTGAGTTCAGGTTAACCATTGTTTTCAAAGATTGAGGGTAACATCAGAATTTCATAGTAAAGCCCAAGCGGAAACTGATCGGTTCAACCGGGTGGAAATGTATATCGTTAACACCTGCAGCATCTTCGCCGGGCAGTCGGGACGCGTAATAGTAGTCGATTGCGCTATCCTTGCGGTCGAGCAGGTTGAACATTTCTGCCTGAACCGTCAAGTTCTTGCTGAACTCATAGCCGAGCATCGCGGATAGCAGGATGGTCGAGTTTGAACGGGCGCTGTTATCTTCTATCAGCGGACGCGGGCCGAAGAAGCGCAGGCGCGGGCCACCGAAAAAACCGCCGTACAGGTCATGAAAGGTTGCCCCGGCGGCAACCACTGACTCGATAGAACCGGGAATATAGTTACCGGCAGGGTCGTTTCCGCGAAACCGCGCTTTGGAATAGCTGATGTCGGCATCGAAGGTCAGCCAGTCGGTTGGCGAGTAATAGTTTGCCCATTCAATACCGTAGCGGCGGCTGGGGCGGCTGGCTTCTGTGGTACCGGCATCGCCGACGAACAGCAATTCGGAGTCGATGTCCAGCCACCATAATGACAGCGTGCTTTGCAGGCCTTTGACCCAGGTTGTGCGCACGCCTATTTCCGCGCCATAGGTACGCGCCAGCGGGACAGCCGGTTTGACGGGATTGCCGTCAGCATCAACTGTTTTTCCGGTAGTCGGGTCGACGGTCGTGTTCACGCCGCGCGCATCATTACTGTGAAAACCGAGGCCGCCGTTGAGATAAAATTCGGTCTGGTTCCAGGGGCCAAAAATAATAGCCGCTTTGGGGCTAATCATTCCGTCCAGGCGGTCACCATTGTTTTCGGCACGGTTGCTATTGAATACATTAAAACGATAACCGTCGAAGCGCACGCCAAAGCTGGTGCGCAGCCAGTCATTCCAACGGGTTTTATTTTCCGCATAAGGACTTATGCTGCTTACCCACACATCATCTTTACGTACAGTGTCATAGACTTGTTGGGCCTGGGTAAGCAGCAGGCCGTTATGGATGTTATCGTTTCGGACTTGCAGTCCCAGCGTAGTTTCGGACTCCGCTTTGCCGATTTGATGGAAAAAGGTATGGCTGGCTTTGAGTCCGGATACCCAGCGTTCATCGGGTTGTCCGAATTGGTCGCCGCGAACCGGATTATTAAGGAAGTAGGAGAAGTTTGAAAACAGATCCAGTTTGGTATAAAGGCCATAAGCCATTATTTTGGTTTCGCCGGTATCGGTTTGATGATGCCATTCGGCGGTTAAGCTGTAACGTTCGCTGTTACCGCCATCGGTTGGGTCAATAGTGCCGAAGCGGTCAATCAAACCGGAGGTTACGGCACGTCTGGGAATTTGATCGGTAGCTTTCCAATCGGCCTGGTAAGCCATTGCGGTAATGCTCCAGCCGCTATCATCATGTTCTTCGCTGTAACGCAGTACGCCGTTGAATTTCAGGTAGTCGTTGCTGACGGTCCACGGTCCGCCGTTATGGACGCTTTCACCGGCATACAGCAGGTTGCCGTTGCCAAGTCGCTGCGATCCACTTGCCAAGCCGCGGTAATAGTCGAAGCTTCCGCCGGAAAACTTAACCATATTTGCTGGCAATTCATTGAAGTACTCAATGTTCGCCGAGCCGGTACTGGAGAAGTCGCCATTCTCTGTATAATAATTACCTTTTTTATAATTGAGGGTTTTTATCAGTTCAGGGATAAGGAAGTTGGTATCAGTCCACCCTTGTCCGTGGGCATGGGAACCCAGGTTTACCGGAACACCATCGATTTGAGTCAGGAAATCCGTGCCGTGATCGAGATTAAAACCGCGTAAATAATACTGGCTGGCTTTGCCTTCGCCGCTGTGCTGGGAGGCGATCAAGCCGGGTACCGTTTCAAGTATTTCACCCGGTCGGCTGATAGGTCGGTATTTCAGTTGCGCCTGGCCTACATTGCCTTGCGATGCGCTGTCAGCAATGCCTATTTGTTTATCTGCACGTCCGATAACCACCACTTCTTCAAGTTCCTGTGCTTCACTTTCCTGCTCTTGTGCCGACGATTTTGGTTTGGCAATTGCGGTTGTCTGGGCGTAGGCGCTATTACCGATAAAGAAAGCGAATGCTAATACCAGCAGTTTCGCGGTTAAAATACCGGCACCATGCAACAGCAATGTCGCCATCATAAATCCTAACGTATAGGAGATCAGGCTTGTTGATGCGGATATTTCCTGTCCGTGGACAAAGCCGTGAAAAAAAGCAAAAAAAGCTACGATCAGCAGGTTGGCTTTAGTATTGAAACGAATTTTGCGGACGATAAATACACTGAAGACAAGCCCCGAGAGTAAAACGATTATTTCCACGCTGGGTATAGTGAAACCTGAAACAGCAGCTAAACCGCCTAATCCCATTACACTGACAAATGCGGCAGGCAGCAGCCAAATCGTATGTCCTCGCAGCTGCGCTGCCCAGATGCCGACCGCAAGCATGGTCAGCAGGTGGTCCCAGCCTTGCCAGGGGTGGCTGAAGCCTTGGTTCCAGTCACCTAAGGCGATGCTGCTCAGGCTTTGTGTTGAGCTGATATTGAATAAAAAAACTGCAAGCAATGCGAAAGAAAGCAGTATCTTTTGCTGATTTATCTTTAACAAGATGAGGTTGTGAATTTGGGTTTTCATGGCATTCTCTACATGGCATTAATAAAACAGGCTTTGTTAATCATTGAACTATGTTAGATATTCCCATTTTTTCAGTTAGCAGCCAATCAAATAAAAAAACGGTTCTTTTATATACTCGAATTAACGGAATCTGGATGCAAGTCAGCCAGTCTATTTTTGATCTGATAGACACCAGCAACCAATTCCGAGAAAAATGCAGGGTTACTAACGTGAGGAATGATTAATTTATTTATTGTAATTCATACAAGTCTAATGGGTTTCTATGCTAGAATCCCCATCCAGCATGTGGCTGATTGATATAACTGCTTGATTTAGCGGTTAGCTGCGTCTAAAAATCTAAAATATAATTTTGTGGAGTTTAAATAAGCATGCAAGTTTTAAAGAAAATCGTGATTTCTGTAGTAATGGCAGCGTCAATGGCTTTTGTTTCATCAACAGCTTATGCTGAAGCCACAGGCGAAGCAAAAGTTAGAGCGGCTGCTGAAGGCGCGGTTGCTAAAATAGAAGAAGCAGTTACTTTGGTTGAGCAAGGCGGCAGCAAGGAAGACATCGTTAGGGCTATTAATGATGCGCGTCAGATACAAAAAGAATTTCGCTATGAAATAACAGAGCGCGATCGTCAAAGAGCAAATGATAAATTGAGAGTTGCCCGTGATGCTTTTGAGAAAGGCGAACTGCAACCTGCCGAAGCAAAACTGCGTGAAGCTTTAGCCGGATACCAGGCAATGAAAGCTATTTACGACGCAAATCATAAAAAATAATTAATTAAGTCGCTGTTTATCAGATTCGATTATATTTTTCGTAATCGACTCTGATTTTAGTACCTTGATAAAATTACCATCTGTATGGTTTTTAGCTCCTTTAGCGGGTTAAAAACTTCCAAAACATGATATAATTCTTTTCGTCACATAGTTTTAATAAACCTATGTTGTCAACAATTCATGATAAATAACAACAACTAGAGGATTAGTAAAATATGAAAACCTTGAAAAAAATCTTAATCGCTTTATTTATTGCATCCTCTATGGGTGCAGTATCATCCGTTGCTGTGGCAGAAACCGATCCAGGCAGAATTAGCTACAAGCCGACTGAAGCGATTGATTTGGTAGCATCTAGAATTCAAATCGCTATTGATGCTGTTAGCACCGGTGCGGATGGCGAACAGTTGTCTAAGCTGATCCAGGATGCCCTTGCTGCAAGCAAAGAAATCAACGCAAATGACAAAGTAGACATGGCTCGTTCAAGAGCTAACAACAAATTGAAATCAGCTAAAAACCACGCTAAACAATCAGCGTTGCAAGAAGCTGAGCAAGAGTTAAGAGATGCATACAAAAGCTTTAATGATCTGAAAGGCTTGATCTAAAACGGATACGAAAATACCGGAACACTATATCTATTAAAGCTGTTTTGCTATTTTCTCCGTTATGCAGCTCGTAATCATCTGATGATTTGGCCCCATAATTCCGGCTTTTTTATCAAGAGAAGAAATTAAGTCTGACCTTCTCAGCACCAGGAGTTTTACCCCCTGTTACCGTTAAGGTAACAGGGGGTAGGTATACAGACAAGGCCGATTCATTTCAATGGGCTTTGTTCAAAATCAACAAGCCATTTCCCTGCAATTTCCCCCTCCCCGTTTTTAGTTGTTATAAAGTCTCCCTATGGGACTCTGGCTTGCATGTTATCTTTCCAGATAAGTGTATGACGTCAATCCTGCAATAAGCTCCTGCTCGTACTCCTGCTGTTGCTGTAAACTGAGACTGCTTTTTGCGAGTTTTTCGCGGTAGGCGGTTTTTAATTCCTCGCTGCTGATGTGAACATAATCCAGCAAATCGCTGACATGCTCGCCTTCCTGAAAATCATAAAAATGATAGCCTTCTTCATCCAGTTTTATATTAATCGAATGGGTGTCGCCGAAAAGATTATGCATATCACCCAATATCTCCTGGTATGCTCCCACCATAAAAAAGCCGATAAGGTAAGGTTCGCTGTTGTTAATTTTATGAACCGGCAAAGTTTTCTCAATGTTCTGACCATCGATATATTGGTCGATCCGGCCATCGGAGTCGCAGGTTAAATCCTGGATAACGGCACGGCGCGTCGGTTGTTCGTTTAGCCTGTGGATGGGCATGATCGGGAAGATTTGATCGATACCCCAGATGTCCGGCATGGACTGGAACAACGAGAAATTACAAAATACCTTGTCAGCCAGCTTTTCGTCCAGTTCCTGCAAGATAGTCGCTTCGCTTTGGCTGTTAGGATTAAGTTGATTTTTAATCTGCTGGCAAAGAATCGAATACGCATTTTCGGCTTTCGCCAGTTCGTCAATACTGAGTTTATCCTGAGCAAATTGGGCGCGGGCTTCAGACACGTTAAATTGCGCGTCATGATAATCTTCGACAGGATTGATAGATTCAAAAGGCGGGTTCGTTTGGCTGCCTTCGCTGTAAACAGATTCAATATCGGTAACATTGGTGATTAATACCGCGTGATGGGCTGTGAGCGCGCGGCCTGATTCGGTAATGATGTCGGGCTGCGGCACCTGTTTTTCAGTGCAAATATCGGCAAAACTGCGGACGATATTTTGCGCATATTCGTCCAGGCTGTAATTGATTGACGACTCGCGGCGTGAGCGGCTACCGTCATAATCTACCCCCAGCCCGCCGCCTGCATCGACGACTTTTATCGGTGCGCCCAAACGATGCAATTCCACATAAAATTGCCCGGCTTCTTTTAAGGCGACTTTTATGTCATGAATATTGGCGATTTGCGAACCCATGTGAAAGTGCATTAATTGCAGCGTGTCCAATAAGTCAGCCTGTTTCAGGCGTTCGATGAGTTGCAGCACTTCATGCGCATGAAGCCCGAACTTGGATTTTTCACCGCCGCTGTTTTGCCATTTTCCGGCGCTGATGCTGGACAAGCGAACCCGTAAGCCAACGCACGGCCTGATATTAAGATGCGCTGCTTCCTCGATAATTAATTCCAGTTCCAGCGGCTTTTCAATGACCAGATAAAGGTTCAGGCCCATTTTCAGGCCGATCAATGCGAGCCGTATATAAGCCCGGTCCTTGTAGCCATTGCAAACGACGACACCCTGGCTGGACAATGCCATAATCGCCAGCAATTCCGGCTTGCTGCCTGCTTCCAGTCCGATATTGTCAGCCGCAAGAATGCCTTCAACTACCTGGCGCTGCTGGTTAACCTTGATCGGATACACCGGCGTGTACTTGCCGCGATACGCATTATTAATGCAGGCTTTATTGAAAGCATTTTGCAGCCGTGTTACGCGGTCTTTCAATATATCGGTAAAACGCACCAGTACCGGCAAGGATAACTGCCTATCATTGAGCGACAGGGCAATTTCGTATAAATCCAGCTCAAGGCTTTTGTCTGAACAGGGCCTTACGCACACATGCCCGTCCGCGTTGATGGAAAAATAGCTGTCGCCCCAGCTTTCTATCGCGTAAGTTTGTGCTGATTGCCCGGTTGTCCAGCTTTGGGTGTCGCTTGAATTCACTAATTATCTCCGTTCTTGTATATATTGCGGAATTCTGAAAAAGCCCTGTTATCTATTCGTTTTTTGTTTGGTTTTACTGATACCAAATCTAGTTAATCCAGTTTTCAACCGCAAGACCCTGTACACGCTCAAATTCCCGTACATTGTTAGTAACGATAGTTGCACCCAGACTAAGTGCATGGGCGGCAATCAAAGTGTCGAGCGGGCCTATAGGTGTACCGTGGGATTCCAATTGAATTCTGATGTCACCATAACAGGAAGTCGCGTCAGTATCAAAAGGCAGGCACTCGAATTGATAGAGAAAATATTGGAGCTTGGTTCGGTTAGCCTCTTTCTTGACACTTTTGGCGATACCGTATTTCAGCTCGGCCAAAGTCACTGAGGAAATCACCAACTGTTGATAAGCCAGACCGTCGATTCGGGTGAGAATTTTTTCATAGCCAACTCTGCGATTTAATAAGCAAATGCAGATATTGGTGTCCAGCATATAAATCATTCAAAATCTCGCGGCTCATTTTCGAGAGGTTGAGTTCTTTCCAGGGCAATCGGCTCGTCCACACTATCCAATAGCTTCAGCAATTGCTCCGCAGAATGCTTTAGAGGTAATAATAAAATACCTTCACCCACCTGCTTAATCGTTACTTCTGTACCCTCAAAACGAAATGACTTGGGTAGCCTGACCGCTTGGCTTTGACCATTCTGGAATAATTTTGCAGTTTGCATCGGGAACTCCTAAAAATATATACTTAATATATATTATATGGCTTTCAGGTTGAACAGGCTAGCTTGGCGCGCCCGGATTGAAAAGATGATCAACTCGAAGGCGTAATAAAAATTACGCCTTCGAGTTGATGTATAACAGTCTATTTGCGAAAGCCGCTGTCAATTTCGGAAAACCTTACCGAAGACCTTTGATAATCTCCAGTATGCGTTCGTAGCTTTGGATTTGTTCGGGTGATTTTATCATCGCGGCGAGTGTTGCTGTGGTCGCGGCAAGCTGGATGGTTTGCAGGAGTTGAATGTAAACAGGTTCGCCAAGATGCTTTAGCGATGCTGCGAATGCATCCGTTGTTGACCGGATATGATCGGCAAACTCATCGCTCGTATCGGCTGATTCGACGACAAACACGGAAGCAGATGCGGGCTTGTCGGCCTGGAGCAGCTTTGTCGCGTCGTCGAGTTTCGCCTGTAGTATGGGTTCGCCGACCACGCCTGCGGAAGCGGTGTCGACTTGTAAAATAGTCGTTACCCCCATCGTCGTTGCCGCCTGCATTGTTACATAAACCTGTTGTTGTGCGTTTGTTGCATTATGCGCGGCAATCGACAGCGCTTGAGCGGTTGCCAGATAGACATTTCCGAGAGCGATAGCCGGAGCGTCACCCAGGATTTTTATGTTTGCCTGCGTTACGCTGTCGGTAATTTGCGGATTGACTGATGCTGCGTTAGCAATTTGTGGATCAGTGTTGTCGGACATGGTTTTCTCCTGTTTGAGATACATTTGTTTCTAGCGCAGGTATAACCCAGCACATGGGTTGGAAATATCGGGTTACGCTGTCGGTAACCCGAGCTACTTGGCTATTGTTTCCTAACTAACGTGAAGCGAGCATCAAAAGGTCGGTTAACGTAGAAGTCACCGGCGCTGCGCGGCTTTATCGCACAGCGTCCGTGTGGATCTGCCGGGTTATGCCTTTCATATCAACAGCTCATTCTCTGGAAGGTTGGTGCTTGGCTGAACGTAAAGGCGAATCTGTAAATGTGGAACGACTATCTCGGCCTTTCCAGCGCAACACTCACCAAAAGCTTTCCCGGAAACACAGGGGCAGGGATCATCACGAACAAGATGAGCAACATCCGAACTTTCTAGCGATCTAGTCGTCGTCTCCGCTTCCCATCCATGAAACGGTGAATCTACACGGTCTACAACAAAGCGAATGTTGCCATAGTTGTAGTGGTCTTTTGATTTGCCAGGCTCATCCCCGGCGAGAAAGGCTACCGAGTATCTTTGTACCGGATTCTCGACGATCGATATGGAGAGAAATTCGGCGTCTTCAACACGGTGGTAGCAAGGCTCTCCATCGTAAATGCCAAATTTTTCATGCCCGCAGTGTTGGCGCAATGAAATGGTTTCACCGCAAATACTACAAACGACCTTCTTCTTTAGTATTTCTGGGCTAAAAAATACTTTGTATGGATAAAGGTTCTGCCAGCGAAGAATCATTTGTTCAATATAATCAATGCGATGTGTATCTTCGTCATTTGGCGTGTAGTAGCGGCGAAGCCCTAAAATCTCGATTTCACATCGTTCTAGCTGGCACCACGCCTCATAGAATTCATAGCTCTTTAGAGAACTGAAAGCAGCAATGAAACCTCGCTGAATTGACAATATCGTTCGAGCCTGCCAGACGAGTGTGGCTTCCGCTTGATCGTTGCGTTCAACTGCGGCTGTCTTGGCTAGGAGGATTATTTCATCAGTAATTGGCTGATGTAGAGCAGAGGATGTGCATTCTGGGTAGCTGAGCGACCAAAGCAACTCGACTGCCGGAGGCGGGAGAACGCTGGTCATTTTCCAGTTTTACCTTTCTTCTTGCTACTAGCAGCTTCACAGTTGCGCGCCAGTTCGCCAACTTTGTCAGCAAGAAGATTGAAGTCCTTTGCCTCGCCTTTGAAGTTGAATTTGAAAGCACGGCATTCATGATCTTCGACTACAAGTGATGCTTCGACATTATCAGTTGGCTTTGCCTTCATGTAGTCATACAAGTAACTAGAAAGCAGGTTCACCAACAACGGTGCAACAGCGAATGTGACGACAATCGTGCTGATTCTAAAGCTGGCCGAATGGAGCGATATTTCAACGAACTCGTGGTCGTCTGCACATACTTCAATTGAAAATTGACCCCTCACGTTTCTCTTTAGGTATTGATACAACGTGGTTGTGTCTTGATGAAAGACATATGGCACTCCTTGCCGAAAATCCTTTTCTGGAACAATCAATGCATCAGCAGAACTAACTTCTGCCATATGACCGCTGGCTAGTCCTAATTGGAGCCAATAAGCTTTCCCTTCGGTAACTTCGAACATTGTGATTGGCTCACTCATGAAGACACATCCTTTCGAAAGAGGCATAACGTAGAGCTAACCGGGCGCGGCACAGAAAGCTGAAAAATAATACCATATTATAACCGCGCTCCGGTTGAGCGCCATGTTAGAGCGCCCCACCGAAGATAAACCAAAAGGAACCAAACCAACCACCAAATAAATGCGGCTATTACTAACCCAAATTCCGTTGGCACTGGCACGCCATCAGGTGAGCCTTTCAAAGTGGGCAACCCAATGCTTTCTAATGCTTCTAATGTAATGATTGTAGGTACCCAAGAAAACAGACCAATTGGCAAGGGCAATAAGCGGCATAGCAACCATTGAAACCCGACAATGCCGATGCTTATAACTGACAAGAGTAAAAACTTGCAAAGAGGCTTTGGCATATACGCTATAACGTTAAGTATGCACCGATAAAGGTGCCTTGAAATACAAACAAAACAGCGTATAACACTCATGTGCCGCTTTGTTTTTCAAGAATATACGCTTTGCATATTTTGTTAGCAACCGGTTTGTACACAAATGTTCTACACCGATTACCCAACTCCTAATCTCTTGGAGCAGGTGCGTAGCCAATGCCATTAGGTCAAACCATTCATGCTTCGACAGGCTCAGCACGAACGGCTTATGTGTGACCGAACTGCCAGTCATTAAGAACACTTAGTTCAACTCAGGTTTAAACGCAGCTGACGCATAATTTCCCCTGATTTCCCGCTTGCCCACGCTGCTTAACGGACTTAAATGCACTATTTAATCCCGCTATGCTTATAAATATGCCGAATTCTAATATAATGAAGTTATATCTATCCGTTTATTTTCTTCAGGAATCCACATAATGAATCCATCGCAATGGTTCACCGAGCAAGTGCCGGGGGCTGAATCGGCTTTTTCGCTAAAAATTAAACAAAAACTGCATGAGGAGCAATCCGAATTCCAGTTTATTGAAATTTATGAAACCGAAACTTTCGGGAATTTAATGGTGATCGACGGCTGCACGATGGTGTCAACCCGCGATAACTTTTTTTACCACGAAATGATGAGCCATCCGGTTCTGTATACGCACCCTAATCCCAAGCGGGTCTGGATTATCGGCGGTGGCGACTGCGGCACGTTGAAGGAAGTGCTCAAACATCCTTCTGTTGAACATGCCGTGCAAATCGATATTGACGAACGGGTTACCCGTTTGGCGGAAATTTATTTCCCGGAATTATGCGAATCCAATCATGATCCGAGAGCCGAGTTAAAATTCATCGACGGTATCAAATGGGTAAAAGACGCCAAGCCTGATTCGGTAGATATTATTATTGTCGATAGTACTGACCCGATTGGTCCTGCTGAAGGCTTGTTCAGCGAAGCGTTTTACCGCGATTGTTTTAATTGCCTGTCGGAAAACGGCATGGTTGTGCAGCAAAGCGAGTCGGCTTTATACCATTTGAAGTTAATCGGTGAAATGCGTGGTGCGATGAGCTCTGCCGGTTTTGGGCATTTGCAGACGCTATTTTTCCCGCAATGCCTGTATCCTTCCGGCTGGTGGAGCGCTACGATTGCAGGCAAGGCGGATTTGACGAAATTCAGGGAGCAGGATTCGGCTAACAAAGGCTTTGACACGGTTTATTACAACGTCGATATACACAAAGCCGCGTTGGCGCAGCCTGAGTTTTTTAAAAAGGCGTTTGCTACTTAAATGCAGGATTTAAATACTTTTAGATTGATTGAGCGCATCAGTAATTTGTTGCGCTCGGAAGAGCGGAAAAAATACGCCGCTGTCGGTTTGCAACCGGTTCATATTCAGGTACTGGATTATCTGGCTACCTGCAACCGGTTTAGCGATACCCCGGCTTCGGTTGCGGAATACCTGGGTTTGACCAAAGGCACGGTGTCGCAATCCTTGCAGGTGCTGGAACGAAAAAGCTATATCGAGAAAAGCCAGGATAGCGAAGATGGTCGTGTTGTCCATCTGGCCTTATCTGAGGCGGGAGAGCAATTATTAAATGAAGTTAAGCCGCTGGATATTTTTGCGCAGGTTGAGCATTTAGTATCGACCAGCAAATTCACCACGATAGAAGCCGCCTTAGGTTCAATGCTTGCCGAGTTACAGAAAGCGAATAATGCCAAAAGTTTTGGCGTGTGCCATTCCTGTGTTAATTTCATTGAAGTGCAGGACCATTACCTGTGTAATTTAACCCAGTTACCTTTAAGCCAATTTGATGCAAAAAAGATATGCCGGGAGCATGTTCTTGCTGTTGACCACGAAACTCCTACTGAATAGGCGCTTTTTAGCCAGCCTGTTTACCTAAACCCTTATTTGAGAGATTGATGTCATGTTCGATACTAAAGCCATTGATGATATTACCAGCCGCCTGGCAGCGGCTATACCGCCGGGTTTGAATGCTGTAAAAGATGACCTGGAGAAAAATTTTCGCGCCATTTTACAAAGTGTACTGGGTAAGCTGGATCTGGTTACCCGCGAGGAGTTTGAAGTACAGAAACTGGTGCTTGCCAAAACCCGTTCAAAACTGGAAGATCTGGAAAAACGCGTTGTGGAAATTGAGCAGCAGGTGCTGAGTAAGGAAGATTTGTAGTATTCGTTTTACTCTTCCCACTGATTTTTCTCTGTTATCTTTTCTGTGTATCGGGTTGGCAAAATCGCTTAACCCGATAGCCCCGACTAAAAAACCCTTTAGCTGAAGTAAGGATTTAAACCTTTTGGACTAATAAGCCTATGTCATTAGCCGTTATATTCAGCCGTGGACGTTCCGGCATAGAAGCTCCGTTAGTGACGGTGGAAGTTCATGTTGCCAACGGTTTGCCGGCGCTGAATATTGTCGGGCTTCCTGAAACGGCGGTTAAGGAAAGCAAGGATCGTGTTCGTGGAGCGATTTTAAATTCCCGTTTTGAATTCCCCGCGCAACGCATTACAGTCAATCTGGCGCCAGCCGACTTGCCTAAAGAGGGTGGGCGTTTTGACTTGGCTATCGCTTTGGGCATATTGGCAGCATCAGGCCAGATTCCTTCTGCAAAACTGGACCAATATGAATGCGTCGGCGAACTTTCGTTGGGCGGGGAATTGCGCGCTATAAACGGCGTTTTGCCTATCGCAATACAAGCCAGAAACAACGACAGAAAGCTCATCCTGCCCAAACAAAACATCGCTGAAGCGGCGCTGGTGAAAGGTATCGAAATTCTTCCTGCTGTGCATTTGCTGGAAGTTTGCGCTCATCTTGGCGGACAAACACTGATACCAACTAAATACCAGCAGGCTGAACAGAATATTCAAACCGTAGACGTTGATTTTGCTGACGTACACGGTCAATACCATGTGAAAAGAGCCTTTGAGATTGCTGCGGCGGGCTCTCATAATTTACTAATGCTCGGCCCGCCAGGTACCGGCAAATCCATGATTGCATCGCGCTTGCCGACCATCCTGCCGTTGTTATCAGAGCAACAGGCCCAGGAAACCGCGGCGATTGCTTCGATTAGCGATCAAGGACTGGATGTTAGCAACTGGCTGAAACCGCCTTACCGCGCTCCGCATCATACCGCTTCGGCGGCGGCTTTAGTCGGCGGCGGCAGTAATCCCAGGCCGGGGGAAATATCGCTGGCACATAACGGTACATTATTTCTCGATGAACTGCCGGAATTCGACCGCAAGGTGCTGGAAGTCTTGCGCGAACCGCTGGAAACAGGCCATATCACGATTTCCCGCGCGGCTCGGCAAGTCGATTTTCCAGCCCGTTTTCAGTTGATTGCCGCGATGAATCCCTGTCCTTGCGGCTATTTGGGCGATGCTTCCGGTCGCTGTCATTGCACGTCGGAACAGGTTATGCGCTATCGGGCCAGAGTGTCGGGGCCATTGCTGGATCGTATCGATATGCACCTGGATGTGCCCCGAGTATCCCATGAAGTGTTACGCAAAGGCGCGCCTGAAGGGGAAGAAAGCAGTGCAAAAATCAGGGCGCGTGTGGTTGCCGCCCGTAATATTGCCATAGCGCGTAGCGGCAAGGCCAATTCGGCGTTAACCGCCAAGGAAGTCAAGCAATTGTGTCTTTTGTCTGATCAAAGCCACAAACTGCTGGAGCAGGCGATGGATAAATTCGGCTTGTCGCATCGCGCTTATCACCGCATTTTAAAACTGGCCCGCACCATTGCCGATTTGGCCAAGTCACCGCAGATAGAAACGCCGCATTTAAGCGAGGCTATCAGTTACCGAAAGCTGGACCGCAGCAGTTAAACAGCTATAATCCCAAAGGATTATCAGGGTCGATGCCCTCCATAAAAGGCAGACGCCTATCCTCATTAGTAAGCTTGTAGACTTTACCCAGCCAGTTGTTGAAAACAGCTTTTGCCGTATCTCGCCAAGTATTATCAAGATGTTCAAGCACCAGATTTTCAGGAAATTCAACCAGCTTTTGCCCGTTTTGTTTGGCCGACCTGACCTGACGTTCATAGCTGGTAAACACCTGTTGCACAAACGCATTGAAATAGTTTTCGGGGAAGGGCGGATAATCTGATATTTCGCCATGATAAAAACGCATGATTTCGCGTTTGTATTCTTTCAACAGGCTAATATCGTCATATTCGGGATGTCCCTGAAAAAATACGATACGAAAACCGTCGGGGCTGACGGCAAGATGTACGCCTGCCTCCTTGCTCGCAACTAGCACTTTAAGACCTTGCTGCTCCATGTCGCCCTGGAATATTTCATTAAAGCGCGAGTGCGGCACGTCAAAACGTGTGTTGATTTCCGAAACCAGGGGATGACTGCGATCAATCAGTTTATGCGAAAACACGCCCCAGCGTTTGGCGGGCAAACGGGTACGCTTGATGCCGTAACAATATTGAATGACGGCATGGGTGGCAAGACAGGAGCAAAGTATGGATGTGACATTTTCCTTGGCCCAACTAAAAACCTCCATTAACGGCTGCCAGAAATCTTCATCGGGCAAGCTGGGATGAGTGACATTAGCGCCGCTGATAATCAGTGCATCCAAACCATCCTGTTTGATTTTTTCAAAAGGCTCGTAATATTTGTCGATATGCGCTTGCGCTTGCGGTCCTCTTTCCAGTCCGTCAATGGTAAACGGATGGATATGAAACTGGACAATCTGGTTGCAAGCGCCAACCAGGCGGAAAAACTGTCTTTCCGTTGCTTCGAGTGCCGCATCCGGCATCATATTGAGCAGGCCGATATGCATTTCCCGGATATTTTGTTTGCTGGCGCGTTCCGGGTCGAGGATTTCCTCGCCGGCTTCGCGCAGGCGTTGAAAAGTCGGTAGGTTAGTGTGGGCGATTAAAGGCATGTTATCGACTGCGACTTATTGCTGCTTGGCAATGGCGTCAGCGATAAGCTTGATAAAGTCAGCTTCGCTGTTTACTTTGGCGGCATCATTGGCATCTATCGTGTAGCCGTATTGTTCGGCAATGGCTTCATAGCGCGGTATCCTGGATTTGAATAGTTCAGGAAAAACCCAGGTGACAAATTCATCCGGCGGCATGACATCGGATGAGGCATAGTTTTTCAGGCGCAGGAATTCAGCCAGTTTTTCATCGAGAAAGGCTTCCCGATAATAAAGCGGTTTGGGGTCGGTTTTGGCGCGTTCAATAATAGTCTGCTCCAGTGCCGGTGGTATTTTGATATACACAATCAGGCTGTTTTTGGCCAGGGTCTCCAGTACTTCCGGGCTATCCAGTTCACAAACGCTGCCGCCCGCATCATTGATGAAATGTTTATAACCGTAAATGTCTTCGGCTTTATGGATAAAGTCAGGGACATCATTCATCGCGGCAATTTCGGCCTGAAGATGCAGCTTTTGCCGACGCTTGAATTCCTGTAAAGATAATCCGCCCAATGCCGGATCGCCGAGCTTGCCGAGAAAAGTGGAGACAGGGGCAAGGTTCTCAACAGTTATCCTGCTGCTGATATAAATGGAGTCGGACATCAGCAATTCACGCAGAAAGGGAATCTGCATGGCCTGACGTTTGATATTATCCTGGATCGCTTCTTTCAGGTATTTGGTGCCGATCCGATAGTCGCCGGAATAGTGATACCATTTGGCTTTGGGTAATTTATTGGCGAGTGTGGTTTTGCCCGCACCCGACATTGCCAGCAGGGTGATACTTTTCGATTGCCAGTCTATAAACTCCCTGGAACTCATTTTCATAGTGTTACTTCCTAGTTATCCAGATAGTCTGCAATGTCCAAATCTTCGGGATTAGGCTTGTGTTTGTCGGTGTCAGAATAGCCGAGGTCATCGGTTTCGATGTCGTCAAAAGGGGCGCTCCAGTCTTCGGGGTCTTCGATATAATCGAAAGTCGAGTTATACCAGCTGTCATTATCGTATTCGCCAATATCGCCGTTTATATACTGAACTTCAATGGCATCGTCACTTTCCTCAATGGCGACCACCTTAAATTTCAGGTTGTTTTCGACATCTTTGTACCAACTACCAATGATAGGATCTGCTACTGTTGTCATGGGATTACCTCGATAAATCGGTTAAGGTGTTTATACAGCGTATAAACTTAACGATATTATGAACACGGCTAATCAAAATACAAAAACATTTTCTCGGCATGATTCTGCTCTGGTTTGCTATTTGCTTGTCGGGATCATAATGGGCTGCATATATATCAGCATCTTACAGTTTGTTCTGATTAGCGAGAAAAATGATAAATATCGCAACAGTTTCGCGCTACCCTTGTTTTAAACATTTTTAAACATATATTGTCTATCGCCGCATGTTTAACAACCCTTCGGAAACCATAATGAGTATTAATTTAGTAAAACAACTGTTATTTATAGCTATTTTACCGACTTATCTAAGCCTCTGTCCGGCAGCGATGGCAGAAGGCTTGCCGCCTTATGTTGAAGGCCAACCCGTGCCATCTCTGGCACCCATGCTGGAACGCAGTATGCCTGCGGTTGTAAATATTTCAACATCGACGGCTATTCAAGTTAGCGAAAACCCGCTGCTGCAAGACCCGTTTTTTCGGCAGTTTTTTAATATTCCCAATCAGCCGCGCCAGCAGCAACAAAAGAACAGCCTGGGTTCCGGCGTGATTATCGACAGTAGCCAAGGGCTGGTGCTTACCAACAACCATGTTATTGATAAAGCCGACAAGATCATGGTTACTTTAACTGATGGCCGCCAGCTCAATGCCGAACTGGTAGGTACAGACCCGGAAGCTGACGTGGCGGTCATCCAGATTCCAGCCGACCATTTAACCCAATTACCGATTGCTGACTCAAGCCGCTTGCGCGTCGGTGATTTTGTCGTGGCAATTGGTAATCCGTTCGGTCTTGGGCAAACAGTCACGTCCGGCATAGTCAGTGCTTTGGGACGCTCCGGGTTAGGAATAGAAGGTTATGAAGATTTTATCCAGACCGATGCTTCGATCAATCCGGGTAATTCCGGCGGTGCGCTGGTTAACCTGCGCGGAGAGTTGATCGGCATAAATACTGCTATTCTCGCGCCTACCGGCGGCAATGTCGGTATCGGTTTTGCGATTCCGTCCAATATGGTGGTGACTATCAAGGATTCTTTGGTCAAGCACGGCGAAGTTCGGCGCGGTTTGTTGGGCGTAACCACGCAGGATTTAACGCCGGAACTGGTTAATGCGTTTAATCTGACCAACAAGCGCGGTGCCGCTATCAGCCGGATTGAAAGTAATTCCCCGGCCGCGAAAGCCGGTTTGGAACCGGGCGATATTATTGTCGCTATTAACGGTAAAGAAGTGAAAACCAGCCATGAAATCCGTAACCTCATTGGCTTGATGCAAATTGGTGACGAAGCCGTCATCGACTACTACCACGGCAACGAGAAAAAGCAGACTACAGCGATTATCGGCAAACCGGAGCGTCCGCAATTGGTTGGCGATAAACTGCATCGCAGCTTGCAAGGCACGTTGTTAAGCGCTACCCAAAAAGACCAGATTGAAGGTGTTTTGATCGAAAAAATCGACACGGCATCGTCTGCCTGGCGCGTAGGTTTGCGTCCCGGTGATGTGATTGTGTCGGCAAACCGTTACCGTATTCATAATATTGACGAATTGCGGCAAGTTGTTGATCCGAGCGGTCCGTTGCTGATAAATATCCAGCGCGGCCAGGAAGGTTTCTTTGTTGTGTTAAAGTAAGCTATCGGTATGGGCGGCCTTGGTCGCCCATAAGCTTTTTTATGATCGCATCAATTTAATAAACCATGAGTATAGAAAAACACTTTATCCCGCTCAATATCACTGTATTGGTCGTTTCTGATACACGCACTGATGCTGATGACGTATCGGGAAACATGCTGGTTGAACGTTTAACCGAGGCAGGACATCAGCTCATCGAAAAAAAAATAGTGCCGGATAATATTTATCAAATCAGGGCGGCTGTTTCAAACTGGATTGCGGACGATGTTGTTAATGTTGTAATTACCACCGGCGGTACCGGTGTTACCGGCAGGGACGGTACGCCTGAGGCAGTCCAGCCTTTACTGGATAAAGTGCTGGATGGTTTTGGCGAAACGTTCAGGATGCTTTCCTACCAGGACATTAAAACCTCCACGATTCAATCCAGGGCGATTGCCGGCGTTGCTAATGCGACTTACATTTTTTGTCTGCCCGGTTCATCCGGCGCTTGTCGGACGGCTTGGGACTTATTGATAAAAGAGCAACTGGATTACCGTACCCGCCCTTGTAATCTGGTGCAACTGATGCCCCGACTGATGGAGAAATAAATTGAAACCACCTTTTTTACTGCTCGGCGCGATCAGCTTATTTTTGGGTGTCGGCATGGGCGCGTTTGGCGCACACGGCTTAAAAACGGTGTTAAGCCCGGAAATGCTGACGGTTTACCAGACTGGCGTGACTTATCAAATGTGGCATGGGCTGGGTTTGTTCGGCATTGCCCTGTTATCTTCACAAGCCAACGAATCCAGGCTATTGCGTTGGGCAGGCTGGCTGATGTTTGCAGGTATCCTGCTATTTTCCGGCAGCCTTTATTTATTGGCCCTTACCCAATGCCGCTGGTTGGGTATTATTACGCCTTTCGGCGGGCTTGGTTTTTTAACAGCGTGGGCATTAATAGCGATTTTCGCATTCAAACAACAACAAAGCAGGTATGACTAATGAAGGATGCCAATCCACAAACGATTTACTTAAAAGACTACACCGTACCTGATTACCTGATAAAAAGCGTAGCCTTAAACTTTAACCTTGATGACGATAATACCCGCGTTATCTCGCGGTTGACCATCATCCGCAATCCGGCAAGCCGGTCTTCTGAGTCGTCGCTGGTTCTGGTTGGCGAAAATCTCAAGTTAATCCGCGTGGTTTTAAACGAAGACATTGAGCTGACTGAAGCACAGTATTTGCAAACAGCCGATTCATTAATCATCCATGAAGTGCCTCAGCAGCACAGTTTTGTTCTGACGATAGAAAACACCATTAACCCGAAAGCCAATACCGCGCTGGAAGGTTTGTATCTTTCCAACAGCATGTTATGCACCCAGTGCGAGGCGGAAGGCTTTAGAAAAATCACTTACTTCCTGGACAGACCGGATGTGATGGCGCGGTTTACGACGACGTTGGTCGGTGATAAAGACCGTTACCCGGTTTTATTATCCAACGGCAACAAAGTTGCTCAGGGCGAGTTGCCGGGCAACCAGCATTGGGTGACCTGGGAAGACCCTTTCAACAAGCCGTGTTATTTGTTCGCATTGGTCGCAGGGCAACTGGAGCGGGTTGAAGACAGTTTTACCACCTTGTCAGGCCGTAATATCAGCCTGCAAATTTTTGTCGAAAAGCACGATATAGACAAGTGTGACCACGCCATGCAAGCCCTGAAACATGCAATGCTTTGGGATGAGCAAGTCTATGGCCGCGAATACGATCTGGATTTATACATGATTGTTGCGGTCAGCCATTTCAATATGGGGGCTATGGAAAACAAGGGCTTGAATGTTTTCAATACCAAGTTTGTACTGGCGCGCCCCGATACTGCGACCGACTACGATTATGAACATATAGAAGGTGTTATCGCGCACGAATATTTCCATAACTGGACCGGTAATCGCATCACCTGTCGGGACTGGTTCCAGCTAAGTCTGAAAGAAGGTTTTACCGTTTTCCGCGACCAGGAATTTACTGGAGACCACACATCAAAAGCCGTCAAGCGTATCGAAGATGTCAATATGCTGCGTACCCGCCAGTTCGCCGAAGACGCAGGGCCGCTGGCGCATCCGGTACGTCCCGATGCCTATATAGAAATCAATAACTTTTACACGTTGACCATCTATGAAAAAGGTGCGGAAGTAGTGCGGATGATACGTACCCTGGTCGGTGCCGAAGGCTTCCGTAAAGGCAGTGATTTATATTTTGAACGCCATGACGGTCAGGCGGTGACTTGTGACGATTTTGTTAATGCGATGGAAGCGGCAAACGACATTGATTTAACCCAGTTCCGGCGCTGGTACGCCCAGGCCGGTACGCCAGTGTTGACGGTTAAACAAGCCTACAACGCATCAGCGCAAACTTTAACGCTTACGATTAGCCAGCATTGTCCGCCCACACCTGGTCAGGATGTTAAAGAAGCGTTACATATTCCGGTCACGGTTGGTTTGCTGAATAAAGACGGTTCTGTTGCCCCCAGCCAAGTGCAGGGGGATCAACAAAAGCTGGCTGATGAGGTCATTTTGCAACTGACCCAAACCGAGCAAAGCTTTGTTTTTGAAAATTTAAAAGAGCAGCCGGTCGTTTCGATCCTGAGAGGATTTTCAGCTCCGGTTAAACTGGTTATGGAACGCAATGTTGAAGAGCTGGCATTTTTATTAAGCCACGATAGCGATACTTTCAACCGCTGGGAAGCAGGGCAAGAGCTTGCCAGGAAAATTATTTTCGGACTGATTGACGATTGGCGAAATGGCCGTGATTTGCAGATAAACCCGGTCATTATCAATGCCTTCAAACAGGTGCTGGAACACTCCTGGGATGACTTGTCGTATTTTTCTTTATTGCTGGGCCTGCCCTCGGAAACTTATCTGGCAGAACAGATGCCAGTGGTCGATGTTGTTGCTATCCATAAAGCCCGCGAGTTTGTTGCGTTGGCACTTGCCGAGCAACTCCACGCGCAGTTCAAAACCCTGTACCTGCAATACAACCACGACGAATCAGGCCAGTTTGATGCCGGAGCTATCGGGCGCAGGCGCATCAAGAATACCTGCCTGGGTTATTTAGCCAAATTGCAACAGGTGGGCATCCAGCAACATGCCGAGCAGCAGTTTAATTCCGCTAAAAATATGACTGACCAAATGGCGGCATTAACGGTTATTGTCAATAACCCGCATCCCGTCACACAACAATGCTTAAGCAGTTTTTACCAGCAATGGCAGGCGGAAGCACTGGTTATCGATAAATGGTTTGCGCTGCAAGCCTCCAGCAGCAGGCCGGATACTTTTGCCCAAGTGCAAGCCTTAATCAAGCATCCTGCGTTTGACCTGAAAAATCCCAATCGGGTCAGGTCTGTCATCGGCGCATTCAGCCAGGCAAATCCGCTGCATTTCCACGCCGAAAACGGGCAGGGGTATCAATTTCTTGCCGACCAGGTTATTGCACTTGACGCATTAAACCCGCAGGTGGCTTCGCGGATGGTGGGCGCGTTAACGTCTTGGCGCAGGTATGACCAAGGTAGGCAGGCACTGATGAAAACGCAGTTGGAAAGGATTGTTGTAACCGACGCTATTTCCAAGGATGTTTATGAAATAGCGGGCAAGAGCCTTGCTTGATTTTTGGGATGGGGGTTAAATCGAATGCACAGTCGGTTATGCACCTGATCCAATAGTCTATGAGGACGATTTATAGGTGTATAACTCATTCACAAAAATCGGTTGCTAACAAAAAACTTGGGGCGTATATTCTTGAAAACACAAGGGGCGTGAAAATGATATATGCCTTTTTTTGTGCATTTAATGACACCTTTCAGGTGTATACTTTACGTTATGCCTCAAGAAAACGATCAGCACTCGCTACAAGTACCACTCTTCTCTGCGTTCGACTCAATCGGCTTCGGCGAGCATGGGAACATTCATCACTTCGACACCGGCACCCTATTTTGGTCGCTTCAGCGCCTTTTCGGATCCTACGAACGGGTCATGTCAGTCGTTGAACTACAGTACAGTGAACTGGTGTTTCTAGACGCGGATCTCGAACACTTCATCATTCGCTTCCGCATCGTTCTCAACGCGATTGCGTTTGTCGTTCGACAGATTTTCCCGAAAAACGCTCGGGGAGTGCCGTCCCCCGGTGGCCCGACCGATCCTCGCAACCAAGAGATGTCAATCATGGACCTAATGAAGTACCTCGAAGCGCATGAGGATGATCTCCCGGAACTCGCTTTTGCATTCGTGGCCGCCAAGTCGTGGATCAATCGAATGAGAAATGATCGAGACAATGTTGTTCACTACAAGTCGAAAGCTCTAATCTTTGATTCAGACCCGATCTCATTTGCGTTGGTCAATGCCGCCGGAACCGAACGAACGGAGCCAACCGCGGAAGGCGGACGTAAGCTCGTTCTAGTTCCTGTTGCAGAGTTTGTAGATAGCCAGATGATGGCGTTGCACAAGTTCATGCAAGTTGAATTGGCAGAAGCGGTGAACGCTCATGCGGCGCGCGCCGGCTTGCGAACGGTGTCCGCAGGCTGGAACCATCGAATGCAATGCCTTGGAATTTCCCGCTTCAAGTTGAGGAACGCGATTTAGGCATAACGGTTCGCTCAAGCGCAATGCCTCTGTCGCCCGCTTAACCCGTAAGATGTATGGACGTAAGGTGGATTTTTCATCGTTCCCACGCTCCGCGTTGGAACGCATCGTGCACCGCTCCGGCGTTGCGTAACATGACGTCTGAGCGTCACGGGCATCATTCCCACGCTGGAGCATGGGAGCGATAGCCAGAGAGTTGCTGCGGATCTAGTGTTTAATTTCGTAAATTAGCTATAGTATTTTTAATCTGCGATCCTTTGACTTCTCGTCGGCGCCATTTGAAAGGTTGCGCCTGTTGATTATGGCGCTTGATAAACGCTTCAATGGCGGTTTT
>Ga0208754_100101_pt1 | contig 61091 bp, 36 predicted proteins | sample LakWasMet55_HOW8_2_FD_183889 | JGI IMG/M metagenome (GOLD analysis project Ga0208754, IMG submission 183889) | Freshwater sediment methanotrophic microbial communities from Lake Washington under simulated oxygen tension - Sediment Metagenome... | ecosystem: Environmental > Aquatic > Freshwater >... | reverse complement strand
AGCAAAAAATGGTCGATGCCTCTACAAAACTGGAAAGCTGCTCTTAATCGGTTTACCATTCGATTTGAAGACCGGATGCCTGATCGATCATTGAAAAACCGTTTACACAAAATTCAGGACTCCCTCAACAAACTTCGTTAAATTGGAATATAGAAAAAGTAATTATGCTTCTTCAACTTGTTTCTATGTCAATTACTAATATTACATCTGCACTAAAAATTGTGAACGAAGCAAAGGCAGGAACATGTAATTTCGTTCGGCCTGAGGAAGATTCTGATTTTGAAGAGCCATGGAACTATTCGCCCGGGATTACTAATCCTTAGTATGAACTATACACTCCATAAAGAGCAGGTTATCTCTGTCACAAAATCAGATTTACTAAAAAGAATACCTGATACAAAAAAACAATAGCATGTGCTGTAGTCCAGAATAAATCTATTTGAACGTAAATAAGAATAGATTTATTTTGGCAAAACACTGGCAAGCAACATCAAAGGATGCTCAATTTTACCCTCATCAGCATTCAAAAAAACCGCACAGCCAAAATTACCACTAACCACCCAATCAGCCTGAACGTCTCTAATCACCTGCCGTTTCAACTCGCGTAATTGCGCTGCATTATCGGGATGGGTGAGCATATAACTGCCACCTGCCCCACAGCAGATGTGATTATCGGGGAGTGGAACAACACTCAAACCGGGAATTTTTTGCAACAGCGTGTACACGCTTTGCTGGTTTTTAAGGACATTACGCTGGCTGCATGGCTCATGAACTGCAACTTTTTGGTTTAAAGGTTGCAATTGCAAATCATCAGGCCAGTGCTGTAGCAAAAATTCATTAATGTCTTGTAGGCGTTGCCTGAATAGTCCAACTGAGTCGCTATCTTCATGCTGGTATTCGCTTAACATCGCTCCGCAGCCTGTCGCGGTGTGCAGCACGGCATCGACTTCCAGCGCGTTGAAAACGGCAATGTTATTGCTGATTAAAGCCGCGACGGATTGTCCGTTATGCTGGTGTATCGCACCACAGCAGCCTTGTTCGGGCGGCACGATGACGTCGTAGCCAATTGCATTGAGCAGTTTGATAGCCGCTTGCAGAGTTTCTCTGTCGAAATGTTCGGCAATGCAGCCTGTGAACAGTGCGACTTTTCCGCGTTTTGTAGCGCTGGCCGGATACTTTGCCGCCAATGGTTGTAATGTCGGCTTAGCCAGCAAGGCTTCAGCCTCCGCCATACCCAATTTATTCAATATGCCAGTCCATCGCAAGGGTTTTTGCAAACCGGATTTCAGATAAACGGCCAGCAAAGGCATCAACCTTCTCCGCCATGTTTTATTTTCTATTAACCGAAAAACCAGTTTACCTAGCCAGTTCGGGGTAATTTTTAATTGCGCCTGAGCCTGGTCGAACAGTTCACCGTAAGCCATACTGCTTGGGCAAACGATCTCGCAGGCGCGGCATTGCACACAGTTATCCATATGTAAACGTTCAGCTTGGGTAATCGGCAGCTTTTCCACCAGAATCTTGCTGATGGTGCGGATGCGGCTGCGCGGGGTTTCTTCGTTGATCTGGAACAGGCGAAAAGTCGGACATGCGCTGACGCACATCCCGCAACGCAGGCATTCAGACGCATCGGGGATATACGGCCCTGAGCTGACAGGTGCGCTGGGGTCGTTAAACGCCATGTCGAAAAATTCGAACATGTCAGGACTCCATGACCTTGACGTAAGCGCGGCGCAGCAATTCCATTTCCGCAGGCGGCCTGCCGCGCAATTCCGGCAATGTGCGCAAGCGGCAATCACGGCTTTGCAGCAGTTTGTGCGGCGGGTCGAGCAATTTAAAACGCGCCATATAGACAGTGACAATGCCGCCGGGCGTGTCGATTTGTTCGCTAAAGTCCGGCTCGGCGTGCAGCAAATCATTGTCCAGTTGCAAAAGCTGGTTGATGGCGTTGACCAGCGCGGACGGATGGATGCTGACTTTGCTGTCGGTAAATTCTTCCGGCTCCAGCGCGCTGGACAACTTCGGCAAAGGCTCAGGAAAGCAGACGCTGCCGTTGCTGTGCTGGGCAAATAGCGTCAGGGCACTGATGTCGCCTTTGTAGTAGAGAAGCAAACGGTGATTATTGAACAGGTTGACAGATGGCATGTTAATTTACGGTGTTGCGTTGTGCAGGGTAATTGTCCCATAAAGGTTTGTAGCTGCTGTCCAGTTGCGACAAGCGGACATTCACCTGTTCCAGCAACTGGTATTTCGGAAAGCGGCTGCTGTTACCGGCGGCGTACCAGTTTTCCATTTCGACGCTGAGCCGGTTTTTTTCGCCTGCACACTCGGCAATTTGTTGTTTCAGCCAATTCATGCTGGTTGCGGGCATCAGTTCGGCAATGCGATAGCGGATGCCGTTGTTGAAAATCCGCACGCCCCCACCCTGCGCGGCGGTGTGATACAAGGCTTCGGCATCGGTAACTTCGATACCGGCCAGAAAATCAATACCGAATTCATGTAACTGCGGCAGCCAGGGTACGGTCGGTCCCATCAACACGGTTTTGGCGTTACCCGCCAGTTCGGCCAGACGCGGAAAGGTTTTGTTTGGGATGGAGCTGGCAGTCAAAAATACCCAGTCTGCCCTTGGCAGCAGAAACTCACAGGCGGCGTCAGGCAAATCCCCGGCAGTCGGCTGTCTTTCCAGCACATTAAGCTGCATCCTGTCTTGATAGCGTTCAATTCCGGGATAATGGCCGATAACAACAACATTCTGGTTGTAGAGTTGCGGCAGGAAATATTCGAATACAGCGAGATTAGTGTGTTCGGGATTATGCTCGACAATTACCGAATCGGGTAACGACCGACTATTGATGCAACTATTGATAGCCGCCATCGCTACGGTAGCCTTGTAGGGCTCCCATTCCAGTATCCAGGCCGCCAGATCAGTTATTGGTTTACCGGTTAAAGTACCGGACCACGGCAGGGTTCGGGTTGCTATATTGGGACTCATCGCCAAGCCGGTAGAATGCTTGTCCTTGCTCTGGCAAAGTGTCCAGACCAAGCCTATCATCAGGTTATCGACTAAAGTGTCGCTGCTGCAATAATCCAATAGAAGTTCGTAAAGTCGGCTCGGATTGGTCATCTGAATCCTATACAGATAACATTCCTTGAAGGGATGTTATCTGTGTCAATGGATAATTATTTAAAGTACTTTCTTATGCAACTTCACTCAGTAATTCAGACGAATTCACCGCTGCCAATAACTCTTCCACGCCAGCATTGATAATTTCCAGACCGATCTTCTTGCAAAACCGCACTTCCTTATCGGTCGGGTTTTTGTTTAAAACCCAGCCCTTGGGTTCATCGGCATCCCTGATAATATCGCTCATCACCATGCGCTCGGAGTCCCGGTTTAAAGGCATGCCAATCAACAGATACTGCTTGCCCTTGCGGTATTCTTTCAGGAAATCGGGAATCGCGAAGCCGCCCATCAGTTCGGTGATGTAATCAACATAATCGGCATCGGAAGCGATAAAGTTAGCTTCCGGTTTGGACGTACCCATGGGTTTGAATAAAACAGGAAACCTGGGATCAACCTGTTCCTGAGTGATCTCAAAATACTCGCTACCATCGTAATGATAGATTTTAAAACGGTAATGGCTCGCAGTGATTCTTGCTACTCCGACAATTAGCGTATGTTCTTCGTCGGCGTAACTGTCTTGTAGTTGGGTATCCCGATTTATATCAATGACATAAGCAGGCCGCCATTCATTCAGCCAATTGTGCACTGACGAACGAGTCCATTCGGTTTCACCATAGAGTTTGGTAAGAAACTGCCCGAGAAAATTCCGCCCTCTTTTCAGCTCCAGATTCATTGCCGCCCTGGGGAATTCATACATAAGCTTGGGTGCCATAGGACGTCCGTTATTCATCGCCAGAATCAGGCTATTACTGTCAGAAGGCATGGCTTCGCCCGTCAGTTTGTTTTTGGCATCGAACAGCACACCCGGCCCCAGGTAAGGAACAACTTTGTTGTCGTAGAGACCCTTCAGGATTTCAGAAAATACCGTGGCAGACATTGCAAACTCCTTTATTGGTTAAGTCTTTTTACTCAAGCAATAATTAATCCAGATTTAATGTCGCAGGAAAAATAATTTAACTTAATGATTATTAATTATTTATATAAATAATCCTGAAGCAATTTGTGATGTTTTATTGTTTCTTTTACGACAATTTCTTAGGGAATCGCGGATTGGTTAAACAACTCATCAAATTAAATGAGTATTTAATTTTGTTATGCCAACAAACCTAACGCCAAACTCCTGTCCAGTAGCCAGAACATCGCTACTGTCGCAATTAATACTGAACCGAACCCTAAAGTGAGCCGCCGGTAAAACCAAGAACCACGCAATATAAAAGCCAACGGCAAAAACAGACTGATAATCGCAAATTGCCCGATTTCTACGCCAACATTAAAGGCAACCAGGGCAGTTACTAATGATGCTTTCGGCAGGCCCAAATCAGTTAATACACTGGCAAACCCTAAACCATGTACCAGACCGAAGGCAAACGCACATATCCAGAGCCGCTTTTGAATCACCGGATACAAATTGTTGAACGCGGCAATCACGACTGATGCTGCAATCGCCGATTCCACCCAGCGCGAAGGCAGGTTGATGATACTTAATGCGGCCAGGCTCAAGGTGATGGAGTGTGCGACGGTAAATGCAGTGACGATCTTCAGCACTTCGACGAAAGCCGGGCGAAACTGCTCTACGGCTTGCCAACTTTTATCTTTACGCACGACCACCGCAGGCAGCAGCAGACTAAGCAAAAACAGGATATGGTCATAACCTACCCAGATATGCCAAATACCTTCGCGGGCAAAATCGATAAATTCTTGCCACATTGATACCGTTGCCAGTTCAAATGTGCGTTGCCGATGTTCGGGGCTGAACACGGCGGTTTGCGTACTGCCGTTCTGGATCATACGCAATAAGCCGCGATGGCTAAGGTCGAAATCAAAAAACAGCTGATAATGCACTTTTAACATCCGCACAGGACTAGGACAACTCACCTGAAAACGCAACACGGAATAAGCACCATCGCTATGGTTATCAACCAGTTGCTCAGTGACATGATTGCTGCAACTATTGTTGTCGGTACTGATCGACAGGCGGGCAAGTGCGTAAGCAGCGATATTATCATGGTGGTGTTGCAACTCACCCCAGGTAATTTGTCCGTCGCTATTGTCATCCAGACCAATGGCATAATTGAGATCGCGCAGGGCAATATCCCACTGCCCTTGTATCTGCTGTTCGTTGCTGTTGATAAGTAAATAACTGTCGCTGGGCTTATGGGCGGATACGGCTGTTGACATCAGCAACAGCCAGATGAGCAGGAAATGGCGCATCATGACGACTCCAATTGTTTGGCGAGTGCTTGTAATTGAGTATCTTCAAGCTGGTTGTGCCTGATCCAGTCCAATACTGGTTTGGCCTTTGCCTGAGCAGCTCCTGCTGCCAGGGCCGCCTCCAGCACCAAACGGGCATCCGCCGGTTCGCGTTGCACCTGCCAGTTCGCCAGCGCCAGATTCAGTGCCTGTTCCGGTTGTTTAAGCAGATGCAAGCTATAACGGGCTTCTTCACGCTGATGAAAAGCGTCGCCACGCTGGCGGTAGGCGGCAATGCGCGCTTCCAATTCGGCAACATGTCCAGCCAATGCTTCGGCACTACTTACCTGCTCCGCCAAAGCCAGCCGTAATAACAAGCCATCTGCACGGGCATGGTCTTTCAGCAAACTGATAATTTCTGTCGGACGGTGCTGATCGAGTAGAAAATCGGCATAGGCACTCAGCAAATAGACATCGCCTGGTGCTAAAGCCATCGCAGTTAAAAAATGTGCTTCGGCCGCTTTAATATCGCCAAGTCGCACGGCGATTTCCGCCAGTACGGTCAGACTCCACAGCTGCTGCTCAGGGTCTCTTGCCGGACTGTTAGTAATAATGTCATAAAGATAACGATAGGCTGGTCTCGCTTGCCCGTTCAAACTCTGGATATTGCCGATACAGGTAGCCGCAATTTGCCGGTTACCCAGGCGGGTTAACAGCAGACAATCACGCAAGGCGGCCGAGTACTCACCTTGTACGCCCAGAATGACAGCTTCGGTTAATCTGGCCTGAAAATGTGCGGGCTGGTCAGCTAAAATCGTTTGTAAGTCCGCCAAAGCACCCTGGAAATCATGGCGATGCTGGCGGATCGTCGCACGCAAAAGCAGCACTTCGGCGGGCGGTTGCGGCAATTGCCAGCACCTGTTCAAAACCGCTTCAGCATAGCCATAATAACGCGGCTCTGCCTGCTTGCGGGCTGTTTCTATCAATCGCCTGGCTGTCGTTATTGCCAAATCAATGTTGTCCGGTGCAGTGTTAAGTTGTTGCTGTAATTGCCGCAATTCCCGGTCGTCGCGACTCGTCACCACCGGCAGACGTTCCAGCACACTATCAGGTGATGTCGGCAGGAATGGTTGGGCTTGAGCATTGCCCAGCCATAACAACACCGCACCTGCCAGTTTTAAAAAAATTCGCATATTAGCTTACCGTGATGAAGTTTTACCGTAGTCCCGCGCGGGTTATACAAGTTTGCTGAACATGAATGTAGGCTGGAACAAGACTGTTCCTCGCATCTTAGCGCAGGACAACGTTTCCGGCAGCCCGATTAAGGTACATCCCTGTACCCTTTAACCGTCAATTACAAGCATTGGCTCCGGTTTCGCCGCAATCTATGTGCCTGCGGTTCCTGCCGTCATGCGGTTTCGGTAAAAACGGAAAAACCTTGTAAATACCATTACTGGTTAAATCGCTGCCTTTTGCGCCAATATTAAAGTTCACCCCGTCGCCCAGTTTCGGTACCGGTCCCAGCAAGGCACCGGCAACGACACGCAAGGCTACATCGGTGACATCATCATTAGGACGGCGCCCATTAGGAAAACCTGCCGGGTCTCCTGCCAGTACGGTCAGGCGTTTTTGTGAAGCCGGCGCGGTTGCCGCTACACCAACATTCAAACGCAACAGTTCAGAACAAGGATTGCTGTTCGTACAACTGTCAGGTTTTTGGCCGGGATATTTCAACAAGGCTGCCACCAGGTCAGTGCGGTTTGTGACGGGGAAATTTAAACCGAAAGCGGTATTAAGCACGCTGGCCAGCCTGGATTTCAGGTAATAATCAAGAAACGTGGCTTCCTGGTTAGGCGCGGTAGCATTCCACAAGTCTTTATCGCCGGTGCCGATTATCAGTTCATTAATCAACGGGTTGCCCATACGCGATACTTGTTTAAAGCTGCCGTCGACCCATGATGTACCGTCACCGTTCAGTATTTTTACCGTGCGGCGGCTAGTTGATGCGTACATGCCGATGACCGCGTCGGGCTTGCTGGTGACTTCATCTATCGGCACTTCAATGGCAATGGTGCTGACATTAAAACCGGAGAACATGTCGTTGCCGAAAGGATTCAGCTTGTCATTGCCATCCTGTGCTGCTGTCAAAATCGGCGGTTTGCGGAAATTAAGGGTATCGAAAGTTGCCCCCAGATCAATATAAAAAGTTTCGTCGCGTTGACCGGCAAATACGCGTCCGCCATTGTTCAGCGGATAAATACCCTGGTCGCTGAGTGCTTCATAATCGGCGATAGTGCGCGGACCGATATTGGCAGGTACCGCGAATTGCTGGCCCTTGTTAAGAACTCGGATCGGCCGGCCGGGCCTCATTTCATAGACGGTATATCTTTGTCGCAATCCCAGCCCGACAGCATTAGCGCCATCCAGTGCCCGTATCGAAGGCGGCAATCCGGGTACGCCGTCAACTCCGGCATAAGCGACCGGCAAATCATCGAACGGCGGCCTGATTTGGCTGGCAAATTTTACCCGGTAGATGATGTCATTGGCTTTACCGTCCCGGTTGGTGTCCAGGTGAATGTCGTAGGCGACTTGGTCGTCGAAATTAAAATAATTCGGCCCGGCACTGGGTTCCTGGGCAGGTATCACGTTCATGATAAACACCAGCTTGGCGGGGTCTTCCCAACTGCGAAAAGCATATACGTCAGTAATGTCGGCGGCAGGATCCAAAGCAATTAACGGCGCTTCGCGATGGCTGGCCGCAAAACCGGCAGTAGATAGGATGGCGGTAACGGCCATTAAGGCAATTTTTTGTTTGATATTCATTGGCTGTCTCTTTCGTAAAAGTTGATTGAATGATGATCGCTGTCACGCGAAGACTCGCAAGACATAACTTAATACGCAAAGAGATAAAAATCAGATGCAGGTTTTGTAAGATTTTTTGCTTGCAATAAACAGCCTGACAAGTTTTAAAACCTGTCAGGTCTAAGGCTTCAAACCGCGGCACCGCGCACAAACAACAGCGCGCCGACATCGGTATAAATCTCGCCATGTCGGGTTCCGGCAGGGGCTATCTGGTATTCGCCTTCCCGCAACAAAATATCGCCGAGGAAAATATCGCCGCTCAGCATCATGCATTCTTCATCTTGCGGGTGCAAATGAGCTTCGACGCAAGTACCCGGCTCCAGCCGGCAAAACCGGGAAGCCATAACACCATCTGTATACAGTGGATATACGGACATCCCTGCTTGTACGGGCTGCCAGTCCAGCTTATTGAAATACACCGTGTCGGAAGTATTGCCCCGATGCGGCAACAGACCGCCAAGCAGTTCACGCAGCAACGATTTGCTATCGCCCAGAGCGGTACCGCGTAAATAAGCCAACGCGCCTTGCCGCGAACGGATAGCTTCATGGCGGCTGCCCGGCGCAGAGACATGATAATCAAACACGCCCAAATCCAGCTCGCCCATTTGCAGTCCGCCGCGCAGCACAATGCCCTCCTCCAGCCAGTTATGCCGATGGATCGGCAACGACGCTCCGGCATCCAGCTCAAGCAATACCGAATTTCCGGCAGGGCCATGCCAGAGCGGCTTGTAGCGTACACCCGGTTTTACCGTACGCCAACTGCCCTGTTGTTTGCGCACGGTAATAAGACCTGCATGTGCCGCGACACTGTCGGCAGCACGTTGTTGCAGGCGTAGTGCCAGATTTTGCTGGTTCGGCAACACGACCGGTGCAATATGTTCGCTCAGCAAACGGTCTAATTCGGCATGTTCGGAGCTGCCTGATGGTGTTGTTGATTTGTGGTGATTCATGATCAATTCGCTTGCAGTATTTGTTTAAGTTCGATTAATGCCCGTCGGATATGGGATTTGACAGTCCCTAGCGGCAATCCTGTCTCGGTTGCGATTTCGTCGTGGCTTAGACCTCGCAAAAAGGCCAGCGCAACCAATTGCCGCGGAACCGGATCGAGCGTACCCAGCGCGGCGTGGATAAGGCTGCCTTCCTCAACAGCCATCAACAGATCGACAGGGTTATCCGCAACATTTACCGGCTCTGTCGGTTCACGTTCTTGTTCAATAGTATCCAGCTTGCGGAGGGCATCAAGAGCCCGGCTGCGGGCGATAGTCAAAATCCAGGTGACGGCATCGCCGCGCGTCGGGTCGAAACGCGGTGCCTGACGCCAGATTTGCCAGAAAGTATCTTCGGTAACTTCTTCGGCTGCGGTTACCCGACGGGTGATCGTCAGTGCCAGCCCGTAAACCCGGCCAGCCAAAAGCTGATAAAGACTTGCGAAAGCCGCCTGGTCTTGTTCGACAATGCGCCCCAGCAAATCCTGAAAGCGCTGTTCTTCTGCCGATATTGGCGGTTTGTCGTTCAGGTTTGAAGTTATCGTGCCGGACATTTCCAGAAATCCCTGCTTCGCGGCTTGCTGCCACGGCTTTGCGGTATAGAGTAGATTCATCGTTGTATTGCCCTTGAATTAAGTGCTTTCAACTATTACGCACCTAACTGCAAACCGGATTCAGATTAGCTGAATATTCAGGCTTTATTCAACAACGAGAGCTTCTTAGCGTATTTTTCCGAGGCGGGCGTTTTTGAGCAGTATTTAACTTGGACGGAAACAAGGTCACCTCTTAACCACACTGTGAGTAAGCCTACATCGACCTGACAAAATGTTTGGAACACTACCTTTACTCCGCCTTCATCACATAAAAATAATATTATAAATCAATATATTATATGTATTTTTAAAGTTGGCACAACCATTGCTTTAACCCTGATGTCATTAACCACAACGTCCCACGAGGAGAAGATCATGGCAAGATTACGTCAATGTGCAATATACGGTAAAGGTGGAATTGGTAAGTCCACCACCACACAAAATCTGGTTTCTGCTTTGGCAGAACTGGGCAACAAAGTAATGATCGTCGGCTGCGATCCTAAAGCGGATTCTACCCGTTTAATCCTGCACGCCAAAGCACAAACTACCATTATGAGTCTGGCTGCTGAAGCAGGCAGCGTTGAAGACCTGGAGCTTGAGGACGTATTGAAAGTCGGTTACGGCGGCATCAAATGCGTTGAATCAGGCGGCCCTGAGCCAGGCGTTGGCTGTGCAGGTCGCGGTGTAATCACTGCGATTAACTTTCTTGAAGAAGAAGGAGCTTATGATGATGAACTTGACTTCGTTTTTTATGATGTACTTGGCGATGTTGTGTGTGGTGGTTTTGCCATGCCGATCCGTGAAAACAAGGCGCAGGAAATTTACATCGTTTGTTCGGGCGAAATGATGGCGATGTATGCCGCCAACAACATTGCCAAAGGTATCGTGAAATACGCGAACTCAGGCAGTGTACGTCTGGCCGGCTTGATTTGTAACTCGCGTGAAACCGCGCGTGAAGACGAATTGATCTCCGCTTTGGCAGCAAAAATCGGCACCACGATGATTCACTTCGTACCGCGTGACAACGTTGTACAACGCGCTGAAATTCGCCGTATGACTGTTATTGAGTATGAGCCAAAAGCCAAACAAGCGGATGAATACCGTCAGTTGGCGATCAAGATTCGCGATAACAAAAATTTCATCATTCCAACACCCATCACAATGGATGAACTGGAAGAATTAATGATGGAGTTCGGCATTATCGATCAGGAAGACGAATCGATCATTGGCATAACGGCAGCCGCTGAAGCAGTTGCTTAATAACCGAAAATCGTAGGGTACGCATTTATGCCCCAGAGGGTACGGCGCGTACCCTGCCCATCCTCAAACCATGTCTATGGGGGATTACCCATGACATCAGTAGGAGAACACACATGGCAGCTTTAACAAGAGAAGAAACTGAAGCGTTGATTCAGGAAGTTCTGGAAATTTACCCCGAACAGGCCAGAAAGGACCGCGCAAAACATCTGGCGGTCAACGACCAGTCACTCGAAAAATCCAACAAATGCATTACTTCAAACCGTAAATCCCAGCCGGGCGTCATGACCATCCGTGGTTGTGCTTATGCAGGTTCCAAGGGTGTGGTTTGGGGTCCGATCAAGGATATGATCCATATAAGCCACGGCCCGGTCGGTTGCGGACAATATTCCCGCGCCGGTCGCCGTAACTATTATGTCGGCACTACCGGCGTTAATACCTTCGGCACGATGAACTTTACCTCCGATTTCCAGGAGAAAGACATTGTTTTCGGCGGCGATAAAAAGCTCGCGAAAATCATGACCGAAATCGAACAGTTGTTCCCGCTCAACAAAGGCATCAGTATCCAGTCGGAATGTCCTATCGGTTTGATTGGTGATGATATTGAAGCGGTCGCGAAAAAAGCCAACAAGGAAATCAACAAACCGGTCGTACCGGTACGTTGCGAAGGCTTCCGCGGCGTTTCTCAATCCCTGGGTCATCACATCGCTAATGACGCCATCCGGGACTGGGTTCTGGAAAACCGCGACGGCGACGACAGCTTCCCGACCACGCCTTACGATGTCGCTGTCATCGGCGATTACAACATCGGCGGCGATGCCTGGGCTTCGCGCACCTTGCTTGAAGAAATGGGCTTGCGCGTAGTAGCGCAATGGTCCGGCGACGGCACCATTGCCGAGATCGAAAAAACCCCGAAAGTTAAGCTGAACCTGATCCACTGCTACCGTTCGATGAACTACATCGCCCGGCACATGGAAGAAAAGTACAAAATCCCCTGGATTGAGTACAACTTCTTCGGCCCGACCAAAATTGCCGAGTCTTTACGCAAGATTGCCGCACATTTTGATGAAACTATCCAGGCAGGTGCCGAGAAAGTTATCGCCAAATACCAGGCCGAATACGATGCAGTTATCGCCAAGTACAAACCACGCCTGCAAGGCAAACGCGTGATGTTGTATGTCGGCGGCTTGCGCCCACGCCATGTAATCGGTGCGTATGAAGATCTGGGCATGGAAGTGGTCGGTACCGGTTATGAATTCGGCCATAACGATGACTATGATCGCACCATCAAGGAAATGGGCAATGCGACGCTGATTTATGACGACGTCACCGGTTATGAGTTTGAAGAATTCGTCAAACGCGTCAAACCCGACTTGATCGGCTCCGGTATCAAGGAAAAATACATTTTCCAGAAAATGGGTATCCCGTTCCGGCAAATGCACTCCTGGGATTATTCCGGTCCTTATCACGGTTATGACGGCTTTGCCATCTTCGCCCGCGATATGGATATGACCTTGAATAACCCTTGCTGGAAGCAGGTGAAAGCACCGTGGAAAACTGAAGCCAGTAGCGAAGCGGTAAAAGCGGTCGCATAAGCTGTTTATCGTTCCCACGCTCCGGCGTGGGAATGCAGCCACAGCCGCTCCAGCGGTACGGGACGCAGAGCGTCCACAGAGGTATTCCCACGCCAGAGCGTGGGAACGATTAAATTCTTTTCCCCAATAACGCCGTCCACAGATTAGTGGCGCGTAGGAGATTACCATGAGCCAACAAGTCGATAACATACAAGCCAGCTATCCTTTGTTCAGAAATGATGAATATAAGGAAAGTCTGGCAACCAAACGTGAAGCTTACGAAGAGCGTCACCCCCAGGAAAAAATTGATGAAGTTTTCCAATGGACGACAACCCAGGAATACCAGGAACTCAATTTTAACCGCGAAGCACTGACAGTAAACCCCGCCAAAGCCTGCCAACCCTTAGGTGCCGTATTGTGCGCGCTGGGTTTCGAGAAAACCATGCCCTATGTGCACGGCTCGCAAGGTTGCGTCGCCTATTTCCGTACTTACTTCAACCGTCATTTTAAAGAGCCTGTTGCTTGCGTATCCGACTCAATGACCGAAGACGCAGCCGTTTTCGGTGGACAGAAAAACATGTTTGCCGGTTTGGAAAACGCCAAAGCCTTATATCAGCCGGACATTATCGCCGTTTCCACCACCTGTATGGCGGAAGTGATCGGTGACGACTTAAACGCGTTCATTAATAACGCCAAAAAAGCCGGACACATTGAGCAGGAATTCCCTACTCCGTTCGCGCATACGCCAAGCTTCGTCGGCAGCCATACTACCGGCTGGGATAATATGTTCGAAGGCATGATCAAGTATTTCACACTCAACCACATGGATAACAAGAAAGTCGGTTCCAACGGCAAGATCAACCTGGTACCCGGCTTTGAAACCTATCTCGGCAATTTCCGCGTCATGCACCGCATGATGAAAGAAATGGGCGTCGATTACACGCTGTTAAGCGATCCTTCCGAAGTGCTGGACACACCTGCCGACGGCACGTTTCGCCTATACTCAGGCGGCACTACCCAGGCTGAAGTTAAAGATGCGCCTAATGCAATTGATACCCTGTTGCTGCAACCCTGGCAATTGGAAAAAACCAAAAAGTTCGTCGACAACATCTGGCATCAACCCGCCACGCCGATCAATATCCCGATGGGCCTGGAATGGACTGACCAGTTCCTGATGAAAGTCTCTGAACTCACCGGCAAACCGATTGCAGCATCTTTGGAACTGGAACGCGGTCGTCTGGTAGACATGATGACTGACTCACACGCCTGGATGCACGGCAAAAAATTTGCCTTGTACGGTGATGCCGATTTCGTCATGGGTATGACCAAATTCCTGCTGGAACTGGGTGCAGAACCTTCTGATGTATTATGCAACCACGCCAACAAACGTTGGCAAAAAGCCCTGCAAAAAATCCTGGATGATTCGCCATACGGTAAAAACACGAAAATCCATATCGGTCGTGACCTGTGGCATTTCCGTTCCCTGGTGTTCACCAACAAACCGGACTTCATGATCGGCAACTCTTACGGCAAGTTCATCCAGCGCGATACTTTCTATAAAGGCGAAGCATTTGAAGTACCGTTAATCCGTATCGGTTTCCCGATCTTTGATCGTCACCATTTACATCGCATGACTACCTTGGGTTACGAAGGCGCGATCTATTTGCTGACAACGCTGGTCAATGCCGTACTGGAGCAACTGGATAAAGAAACCAAAGGCATGGGTACAACGGATTATAACTACGATTTGATTCGTTAAACTCTGAGGTGATACCTATCGTTCCCACGCTCCGGCGCACCCCGCCGGGGCATAAATAGGAATGTCGCCTGAGACGCTCTGCGTCTCGTAACGCTGGAGCGTTACAGGATGAATTCCCATGCTCAGCGCTCATCGTTATACACAAGTATTTAAAAGCACGTCATCCCGGCATGGATTGCCGGGATCCAGAACACAGGGATGTGTTAGAAGTTACCATCCATGGCACTGGATACCCGCTTCCCGGCGGGTTTGACGACATTTGTGTATAACGATGAGTGCTCAGCGTGGAAACTATAAAATCGATCCCACCAACGGAGAACCCCAATGCCTAGCGTCATGTTGAAAAAAAACCCGGAAGGCAAGCTGGTCTTCTATGTACCGAAAAAAGATCTGGAAGAAGTAGCGGAATCGGTTGAGTTCGACAGCGTCGACAAATGGGGCGGCGAAGTCGTACTCGCCGACGGTTCAAAATATTATTTCGAACCGATAGCTCCACCCGACTTCCCCATTACCTTACGCGCAAAACGTGTAGATTCAGGAGAATAATCATGGCCTTATATATTGTTGAAGCAGATTGTATTTCATGCGGCGATTGTGAGCCGGTCTGCCCTACCAATTCCATTAGCGAAGGTGCTATCGTCTTTAAAATCGACAAGAAAACCTGTACTGAATGTGAGGGTGATTTTGATATACCTCAATGTGTCAAGGTTTGCCCTATTGATAACTGCATCCTGCCTTTAAAGGCGTAAACCGATGAACAGCCAGATGCTGTCAAGAGAACTGGCTTTACGGATCGGGCTGGCTGCTCGTGCCTTGCCCGACACCGACGCCAAACGCCTGCTGACCGTGTTGAACAGTTGCGTCAGTGCGCCGATGACGGAAAGCAAAATTGCCGCCATTGAGTTAGATACACTTAAAAATGCCAGTGACGGTGAGTTTTCCAAAGTTGACAACAGTGTTTTACAGCAAGCCTTAAACATCCTGAAAAACGCCGCCCCGGAAAAAATCTTGCCGACCGTGCAAGCCTATCAGGACGGCGATATTCCAAGCTCAGTACGGATTGCCTGTGCCAGCGACGATGCCATTCATGTTAACGGTCATTTCGGTGCCTGCACCTGGTTTATGATTTACCAGGTGAGCGCCGACGAAGCACGCTTGATTGACATTCGCACCGCCGAAATTCCGCAAGGTCTGGTCGTTGATGATAAAAACGTGTTCCGTGCCGAACAGATACAGGACTGCAAAGTGTTATATGTTGCATCAGTCGGTGGCCCGGCAGCGGCCAAAATTGTCAGGCTTGGCATCCATCCGATGAAACTGGCTGCGGTGGAGAGTCTGACTGATGTCATTATCCAACTGCAAACGGTGATTGCCGGTACTCCACCGCCCTGGCTGGCGAAAGCGATGGGCATTGAAGCCAGTGAGCGGTTCAGGTTTGAGCGCGAGGCAACCGGATGATAGCAATAGAACAAGTACAGGAAATAGCCACCAAAATTGAAATATTGGGGGTTGATGATACTACAGTTTCGATACTCAGGGAGCAATACAAACCTATTCATTTCACTTATTGCATGGATGATGATTTGCCCAATAATTCGCCTGTTATTGAGCATAACAGTTTCAATCTTTACTTAATTGATGGTCGCGAACACTGTCTGTGTTTGACTAATGATTATGACGCGGCAACGGGTATTGTCGTTGCTGAAATCATCCCTGATTAAACGGAATTGCGTATGTCTGGTCGTGAAACCCCTGTTAGCGTCCCTGTTGCGGATTGCGGCTTATGCCGCTTTCGCGGCAAAACCCTGCTTATGGGACGCTGTATGCCCGGCGATACTTGCGTCCTGGCTGAAAGCGGACGGCAAATTGATCGCTTTTTTCGTATTAATCCGGCGTACGCAGAACAGTACCTGCAAGACAGTTTTTGGGAAAGACGCGCTATTGCCGTTCGTTACGCACCGCAAAAAGCACTGGCAGAACTGATTGATGACGAAGATGAAGTAGTCAGGCGTGCGGTCGCCTATCGCTTGCCGCAAGCACAGCTTAACCAACTGCTTGATGATCCTGACCGGGAAGTTCGCATGACCGTTGCGGATCGTATTGCGTCCGAGGAACTGGAAAAACTGGCCAATGACCCTGACTATATCGTCAGGTTAACCGTTGCCAGACGATTGCCGGAAGGCCGCCTGTTCCGCCTGATTCGTGATCGCGATGTACAGGTCAGAAAAATCGTCGCCGAACGTTTGCCTGAAGTCAGTCTGGGCTTAATGGTGCATGATGAAGCTCCTGAAGTCCGGCGCATCATCGCCGAGCGCATGAATCCTGAAGATGCTGTAACTCTATTAACCGACCCCGACTGGGTAGTCCGTTATATCACCGTTCAACGTGTCGCACCAGACGCGCTAACCTGCCTGCTTGACGACCCGGAACCTGATGTTCGGACGGCGGTGCGGGAGCGGCTGGGCAATGATGCCCAAGCAAAAGCCAAGAATTAAAACCTGGAATCATGATGATGACGAATCATAAATTTCAACTGGATGGGCAGCAGCTTGCAAAACTCTGCAAAAACACCTTGCCCGGACACAGCGATGAATTGTTACTGGCAAAAATCCAGGCTCTGGTACCCGATTATCCGGTTCGTTTAGCCAGAACAGGCAGCGAATGGTACCGTTTGGGTGGTATCGTGGATACAGGCGGCAAGCGCGTTGCCACCGACCTGGTGGAATGGACGGAACGGACGTTCATAGAATGCGGAAAAGACCTGCAAACTCTTATTGATTATACCCGCGCGCAAAAACTGATTGCCACGCGCCAAACCGGCAATACCTTGAGTTTTGTTATCCAGACCGGCTGTGGGGCGGAAGATTTTATACAGTTGGACATTGATAAAATCCATGAAATGTCCGACCGTTTGCTGGTCAGCGAAAGCCATCCGCCGGAAGACCTGGAAGAATTTATCGACCCGTTGACACCCGAATATGTCGATACTTTCGGTATCGGTGCAGCCCGTTATGCATATCGGCGCAAAACCGACGTAGCCGTGTTCATGACCGAAATCAATAAACACCATCTCCAGGAGCACCCGGTTCAGCGCTTTATGGATGACTGGAATCGCAGCAGCGCCCAGCAAAAAGCCGTGCTGTCGGATGACTGGATCGTCCGTCCGTTCCGAAATACCGGACGCTTCGGTGAACAACAAATTAACGTTGAAATCATCAACACCCAGCAAAAAAACCTGCCGCAACTGGACGATATTAACGGCAAAAAAGGCCCTGCCCTGCAAAACCTGTTAACCCGTTTTGATCGTCAGGCCGGTTATCCTTTTGCCTGGTTTTTTTACATGGCAAAAAGCAGGCTGGTTTCACCGCACTGCGGCGTCGCGGTTTTCAAGGATATTAGCGACGGCTTTTCCTATTTACCGGAGCGCGATATCGCCATTCTTAAAGACTGGATTAACACGCCTTACAGCGTGTAGCAGCAAATAGGTATTATTCATTTTTCCAAGGCAATACAGCCATTATCAACAACAGGAGTAACCACAATGTCAATTGCACAAATAAAAGCATTCTCAGATCAGGCAAAAACAGATCCTGAATTAAAAGAGAAACTGTTAGCGGTACAAAAAATCAGGGAACTGATCGCACTGGGCAAGGAATATAACTTTGAACTGGACGAAGTCGAGCTTTACCCGCCTAACGAACCGCAATTTGTTGAAGAACAACTTTCCGAGCGAATGGCCAAAGCTTTACTCAGGGTTTAATTTGCTTGCTTGATGTTATGCAATAGCGTGGTTGACTCCAGTTTGCCGCGCGGACATTCCTGGTTTTATCGGGATTAGTCCAAAATAGCGCGGCACGGAAGCTGCGTATCGATAGATAGATAGCTACAAACGAAAGAATCACCTTCTGCCTCCCCCGGTAAAATCATAGCGGCTCATTATTGTCTTCATATATCCTTAAATAAATCTGTTTGCTGGAACCCAAAGCCAGTTGTCCTGTTGGCAAATGAAGACAGGCTCACCCCTAATAACCTGACACTGGTTTCGCCAACTTTGGTATCCTTGATTAATTCTTCCAGTATCGCCGGTGCATTTGTTACTTTATACGGCAGGGTTCGACTTCGGGTGACCTGGATAAAATTGTGGTACTTGATTTTTACCGTCAACGTATGCGCAGAGAGTTGCTTCTCCGCCGCTCTGAGCAAGGCTTTTACCAGCAGCTCCTGCAAATGACCGATAATTTCACTGCGTGATTTAATGTCCTGCGGGAACGTGGTCTCCACACCGACTGATTTTGTATCCCGGTGACTAATAACCGGGCGCTGGTCGATACCCCGACAAATATCGTAATAATGCGCGGCAGACTTGCCAAAATGCTGTTGTAACAGCGCTAAAGATAACTGCCTTAAATCCAGGCCGGTATGAATGCCCAGGGACTGCATTTTGGCGGCGGTAACCTTGCCGATGCCGTGAAATTTGGCAATCGGTAAACTGGCGGCAAATGCAGCCCCCTGCTCCGGTGTAATCAAATATAACCCATCCGGCTTATCCATATCCGAAGCCAACTTGGCTAAAAACTTGTTATAAGAAACGCCAGCAGAAGCAACCAGTTGGGTTTGTCGGGTTATTTTTTCCTTGATGGCCTTGGCGATCAAAGTTGCAGAACCTTGCTGCGCGTTAGAATCACTGACATCCAGATAAGCCTCGTCCAAAGACAGCGGTTCAACCAGATCGGTGTAATCGGCAAAAATCTGTCGAATCTGCATTGACGCCTCTTTATAAACATCAAAACGCGGTTTGACAAAAATTGCCTGCGGACAAAGCCGGTAGGCCTGCGCGGAAGACATCGCCGAATGAACGCCAAAGCGCCGCGCCTCGTAACTGCAAGTCGCCACCACACCGCGTGAATCCGGGCTGCCGCCAACAACAAGCGGTTTGTTTCGATACTGCGGAAAATCACGCTGCTCGACCGCCGCATAAAATGCGTCCATGTCGATGTGTATGATTTTGCGGTGATATTGTGGGGACATTCTGGAGTGTCTTGCATCGTTTAAGTTTAGTGCCGACAGAGCCGTACACAAAGTAGAACTGCCATTCATCAGCCTACTGGCGAACAAATAGCGGTTGATTGCCGAAATTATGAATGCCTTTCTTGCTGTTTTATCCTTGCTGTGATGGCTTCGCTTGCTGGTAAGCTATACTAGTTCATAAAAAATCTCGCATCATGCTTCTGTTGAATCCATTTTTGTGAAACCTGTGTTTATTCAACCGGCAGATTTTATAACGGCTGGCTTTTGAAAAAAATATAGTGTAGCACCCGCATGGAGCGAATCCACCCTACAGGAACTTAGCAATGGCGTTTAATAACTCATCGACCGAAGAGCGTACCCGTTTTTCTGATTGCACTATTCTGGTTGTTGACGACCAGCCTGAAAACCTGACTGTGATCGGCGAAATGCTGCGCCCGTTTTACCGGGTTCGAGTCGCCAATTCCGGCACGGCAACACTGCGGATAGCTGTTACCGACCCTCGTCCGGATTTGATCCTGCTTGATGTCATGATGCCTGACATGGACGGCTATAAGGTACTCGCAGAGCTAAAAGAAAATCCGGTCACTGCAAATATCCCGGTTATTTTTGTCACGGGCTTAGGTTCCGAACAAGATGAAGAACGCGGTTTTGAATTGGGCGCAGTCGACTATATCACCAAACCCGTCAAGCCCGTTGTGTTACTGGCACGGGTGCGCGCCCGGCTGGAGCTTAAACGTGCGCGCGACTGGCTGGCTGACCAGAACAGCTTCCTGGAAGCCGAAATTACCCGACGAATGCATGATAATTTGCTGATCCAGGATGTCAGCTTATGCGCACTGGCGGGGCTGGCGGAAACGCGCGATACCGAAACCGGCAACCATATCTTGCGCACCCAAACCTATGTCAGCATCCTGGGCAAACAATTGCAGCAAAGCACCCCGCGCTATGCGCAGGAACTGAGCGACGCCCGCCTGGCAATGATTGCCAATGCCGCTCCTTTGCACGATCTCGGTAAAATCGGTATTCCTGACCATATTCTGCTCAAGCCGGGCAGCCACACCCCGGAAGAATTTGAGATCATGAAGACCCATGCCCGGATTGGCGGCAAAGCTATCGAAAAAGCGATTCAACGGGCTCTTAAGCATCAAGGTCTGCAAAAACATGAAGTCCACCTGCCGGCTCTGGATTTCCTTTATGTAGCACAGGAAATCGCCACTTATCACCATGAAAAATGGAATGGTTCAGGTTATCCAGAGCAACTGGCAGGCGAAGCTATTCCCCTCTCGGCCCGCCTGATGGCGCTTGCCGATGTGTTTGATGCACTGGTGTCCGCGCGTGTCTATAAGCCGGCAATGCCTTTTGCCGAGGCACATGACATTATTATTGCCGGACGCGGTCGCCATTTTGATCCCGACGTCGTTGATGCATTTATTGCCCGTTACAGCGAGTTTATCGAAATTGCCCAGCGTTATAAGGATGAACCTGTCAATGAGTAAGTATTCGCTATTTTTGCAACAGGCTTTACACCTTATCGCATCTGCATTTTCACTGGCTTTTATTCTGCAGGCAGGTGGCTGTAGCCAGTCAGATGAAAAAAATTATCAGCCTCAGTACACTAACCAGCCACCGCAGACTCTAGTAAAACCCAACTATGTGCTGGGCATCTTTCCTGCGCAGAATCCGGTACTTTTGCTTGATGTCTACGAACCCCTGGTTGATCGGCTCAACACGCTTATTCCAGGGGTACACTTTGCACTGGAGGCCTCACGCAATTACGAAGATTACGAAAAAAAACTCTATAACCGCCATTTTGATTTGGCCTTGTCCAATCCTTACCAGGCGATCATCGCGTTGGAAAGCGGCTACCGCATATTCGGGAAAATGGCCGATGACAATGATTTTCGCGGCGTTATACTGGTGCGCAAAGACAGCGATATACGGGCCATAGGCGACCTGAAAGGCAGGAAACTAAGCTTTCCGGCCGCCACGGCACTTGCTGCTACAATGCTGCCGCAACAATATCTCCAGGATCATGAGCTGCCGATAACAGCGTATGAGTCACTCTATGTCGGCTCACAGGAATCCTCGATCATGAACGTCTATCTCGGCAACACCGCCGCCGGCGTCACTTGGCCACCCGCCTGGCAAGCTTTTCAACATGACCATTCCGAACAAGCCGCACAATTGACTATACAATGGCAAACCAAATCCCTCCCCAATAACAGCCTGATTGCAAGGGATGATTTCCCCCAGGCCTTGCTTAAACAGGTCGCCGGTATTTTGTTTAACCTGCAAAACAGTGAAGAAGGCCAAGCAATACTGGCTCGCATTCAACTTTCACGGTTTGAATCGGCAAGTACTAAAACTTATGATCCGGTGCGCCGATTCGTTGCGCATTTTGATAAAACCGTCCGCCATCTAGGTCATTGATAAGGAGTAAGGAGCATGTATAACGGGTTTAAGCGTTTTCATAACCTGTCCATCCGTTATCAGCTGATCAGTATTATTACATCGGCAATGCTGCTGATGATCTTGCCGATACTGCTCGGCCTGATTATCAAGGAACAGGCGTTTTTGCACCAGCAAAGCCGTAAAGCCGCTATCACGCTGGCGGAGACCATGGCGGTCAATAGCGATTCGTGGATTATTGCCCATGATGTCGTCGGGCTTCAGGAAGTCATCCAGTCAGTCGCCCATGGGCCAGACATCAATTATGCAATGCTGGTTGCGCCTGACGGCAGAGTATTGGCGCATAGCCAACCCGAGCACATTGGCCAATACCTTCAGGACGAGACCAGCCGAGGTTTACAGAAAGCCGCTTTGCAATCTGTCGTGCTGTCCGAAAGCAAGCTCGCGGTTGATGTAGCTACCCCGGTTATGGCAGGAAAACATTTGCTGGGCTGGTCCAGAATCAGTATGAGCCGGACACATCTGATTGCCGCTATCCACCAGATGTTCTTTGAAGTCGGCCTGCTTACGCTACTGGCAATTATCCTGATCCTGGCCACTATTGATGTTGTGGTAACCGCTATGACCCGAGGTTTAAATCGGCTATTGGAAGGCGTGACACGGGTAGCGAAAGGACAACGCAATTTCAGGCTGAAATTTAAATACCATGATGAAATCGGTCTTCTGGCGAGCCACTTCAATCAAATGGTCGCTACCCTTGAACAGAATGAAGCCGGGCGCGAACAGGCCGTGCGCCAGTTGCGTGCCGCCTCGTTGTATGCTCGCAGCCTGTTCGAAGCCAGCCTCGATTCCCTGGTTACCATTAGCCGCTCAGGCAAAGTCACTGACGTCAATAAGGCAACCGAACAGCTGACCGGCCTATCCCGCGATCAGCTGATAGGCAGCAATTTCTATATCTATTTCACCGAACCCGAACTCGCCCGCACCGGTTTTCGGCAAGTTATAGAGCACGGTTACACAACCGATTATCCGTTGGCCATCCGCCATGTCTCGGGCCGGATTACCGATGTGCTTTACAATGCCAGCCTTTACCGTGATGTAGAAAACAATGTGGTCGGCGTATTCGCCGCCGCCCGCGACATTACCGAACGCAAACGCAATGAAGTCGAGCGCGAACAAGCCGTACAGCAACTACGCACAGCCTCGCTGTATGCCCGCAGCCTGATCGAAGCCAGCCTGGATCCATTGGTTACCATCAGCCCGGCAGGCACGATCACCGATGTCAATCAGGCAACCGAACGAGTGACAGGGCTGTCCCGCGAACAGTTGGTCGGCAGCGATTTCTGTGATTATTTCACCGAACCCGAGCAGGCGCGTGACGGCTACACCCAGGTATTTTCACAAGGCTACGTGACGGATTATCCTTTAGCCATCCGCCATATCTCGGGGCGGATTACCGACGTGCTTTACAACGCCAGCATTTACCGTGACAAGGAAAATAATGTGGTTGGCGTGTTCGCCGCAGCCCGCGACATTACCGAACGCAAACGCAATGAAGCGCAATTGCGCAAATTATTCCAGGCCGTCGAACAAAGCCCGGAAAGTATTGTGATTACTGACATTGATGCCCGGATCGAATATGTCAACCAGGCATTTACCAAAGCAACAGGCTATACTTTAGCCGAAGCGCTCAACCAAAATCCCCGTATCCTTCAATCCGGCCTGACGCCGAAAGCAACCTATGCTGAACTGTGGGCCACCTTAACTCGGGGGGAGTTGTGGAGCGGCGAGCTGTGCAACAAGCGTAAAAACGGCGAAATCTATTTTGAATTTGCCCGTATCGCCCCGATACACCAGCCGGATGGCTGCATCAGTCATTATCTGGCGATTAAAGAAGACATTACCGAGAAAAAACGCTTAAGCGAGGAGCTTGACAACTACCGTGAGCGTCTGGAAGAGCTGGTCGAGCAACGGACCAGACAACTGGAACAAGCCAGGGCAGAGGCCGAGCAAGCCAGTAAGGCTAAAAGCGCTTTTCTGGCGAATATGAGCCATGAAATCAGAACGCCGATGAATGCGATTGTCGGCCTGACCCATTTGCTCCAGCGTAATGCCCATCACTTTGAGCAACAGGATAAACTGCAAAAAATAAGCGACTCTGCACAGCATTTACTGGCAATCATCAACGATATTCTCGATATAGCCAAAATAGAATCCGGCAAACTGACCCTGGAGTCCATCGATTTTGATCTGGAAAAAGTTCTCCATAATGCTGCTGCTTTGGTTCTGGATAAGGTAAAACAGCAACAACTGGAGCTGGTCGTAGATGCCGAACCGATGTCTACAGGCTATCTGTGCGGCGATCAAACCCGCCTGACCCAGGCACTGCTGAATTACCTCAGTAATGCCGTGAAATTTACCCAGCACGGCAGCATTATTTTACGCACCCGTCTTGTTGAGGAGAGTGCTGATGAAGTGTTGATGCGTTTTGAGGTTCAGGATACCGGTATCGGTTTAGACCCTGAAGCCATTCCCAGGCTGTTCGGATCTTTCGAACAGGCGGACAGTTCGACAACCCGCCGTTATGGCGGCACCGGCTTGGGTTTGAGCATTACCAAAAGTCTGGCCAGACTAATGGATGGCGAAGTTGGCGCAAGCAGTCAGTTACAGGGCGGCAGCATCTTCTGGCTGACCGCACGTTTCAGAAAATCGGTACAAGCCGTCACGCAAAAACCGGTATTGCACCTGGACAACCAACATGCCCTGATAGCCGATGATAACCCGGATGCACGCATGGTCCTGACACACCTGCTTGAAGCCATGCAGATGCGCGTTACTACAGTGGATTCAGGAACTGCGGCATTAGCCGCGATTAAAGCCGCAGACAACGATAACGTAACGTTTGATCTGGTGATACTTGATTGGCGTATGCCGGGAATGGACGGCATTGAAACAGCGCGACAGCTTCATACCCTGCAACTATTCTGCCCGCCTAAACGGCTGTTGATAGCGGCCTATGACGAACCCGGCCTGATGACAATGGCCCGAAATAACGGCTTTCATACCGTTCTGGTCAAACCCGTCACTGCGACTAGCCTTTACAGCACCTTCACGCACCTGGCAGGCCCGTCCACGGAACCTTGCCAGATAGTACAGTCGACATCGGATGCCGAAGCGATTCTGATCCAGGATTATCAAGGGATGCGGCTTTTGCTATGCGAAGACAATCCCATTAATCAGGAAGTGGCTCTGGCTTTGTTGCAGGAAGTCGGCTTTACAACCGATCTGGCGGAAAACGGTGCCGTCGCAGTGGACAAGGCCAGACAGAGCACTTATGACCTGATTCTGATGGATATGCAGATGCCTGTTATGGATGGCCTGGAAGCTACCTGTCTTATCAGGCGCCTGCCCGGCATGGAATCGGTACCCATCCTGGCAATGACTGCCAATGTGTTCAGCGAAGACCGGCAGCGCTGCCTGGACGCCGGTATGAATGACCATATTGCCAAGCCCGTCAATCCTGATGCATTATTTGCCGCCTTGCTGAAATGGCTGCCTCACCTGAAGTTGGTTCATCCTAAAACCGATAAGACAACGAGCACAGCGCATACCCATCTGCGTCAATTGCTGAACGTCATTCCGGGACTGGATGTTGAATCCGGCTTGCAAGCGATGCATTGGAGCGAAGAAAAATATATCGCCCTATTGCAATTGTACATGAGGCATCATGTTAATGATCTTGAACAGTTGCGCCAAAACCTGGATACAGGCAATATGCAGCAGGCCGATTTACTGTCCCACACTATCAAGGGGTCCGCAGCAGCGCTGGGTGCGCGCCCGGTACAGCATGCAGCCGCAGCGCTCAATCAGGCGATCAGGAAAGGGTGCGATCGTGAGGAAATCAACAACGAACTCACTGCACTTGATACCGAACAACGGCAATTTCTGGATGCTATCCGCACCTTGCCTGTTGCTGAAACGATTATGCCGGTGACAGTTAACTGGGATGATGTGCGCTCTGCGCTAGCCAGACTGGAAACCTTGCTGACAATCAGTGATATTGATGCCAAAGCTGTGGTGCGCAACGCCGGCCCACTGTTGCAAACAGCTCTGGGCGCACGGGTAAAAACCCTGCAACTGCAAATTGAAAGTTTTGACTACGACCAGGCCTTGATAACGTTGCATAGCCTGAAAGAACATCTGCCAAACCCCGGTACGCCAACGACCATGCAGGAATCAATTGAGGATAACAACGGACCTGCCTAGAAGCATTCTTTGCAGCATTTAAACTTATACAAAGCAAATCAGATGCACAACAAAGCTGTCAACACACTGCGCTCAAAGGCACCGCTAATAACCGCCGAACGCCTGGGTTCCGAAGCATTCAGGCGGGATTACGGTATCCGCTATGCGTATGTAGCGGGGGCTATGGTTAAGGGTATTGCTTCAAAAGAACTGGTCATCCGCATGGGGCGAGCCGGGTTACTGGCATTTTTCGGTACCGGTGGCTTATCCTTGGCAGCGATTGAAGAAACTATTCAGGCGATACAGTCGGCATTATGCAACGGCGAGGCCTACGGCATGAATTTGCTGTGCAATCTCGCCAAACCGGAAAGAGAGCTGGAAACAGTCGATTTATTCCTGCGTTATGGCATTCGCAATATAGAAGCGTCGGCATTTATGCAGATTACCCCGGCGTTGGTCAAATTTCGTTTAACCGGCCTGCATCAGGATGTATCGGGAAAACCGGCCGCGCGACATCGCCTGATGGCAAAAATTTCCAGACCCGAGATTGCAGAGCAGTTTTTACGCCCTGCCCCCGAAGAAATCGTCCGGCTTTTGCTGGCGCAAGGCGAATTGACCGAAGAGGAAGCAGCCCTTTCGCAATCTGTGCCCTTGGCATCGGATTTGTGTGTCGAGGCCGATTCAGGCGGCCATACCGATATGGGCAACGCTTCGGTATTGCTACCTGCAATCATGCGCCTACGTGATCACCTGCAACAACATTATCAATACCACCAACCTGTAAGGATCGGAGCGGGCGGCGGCATAGGTACGCCGGAATCGGCGGCTTCTGCGTTTGTACTGGGCGCCGATTTTATTCTTACCGGGTCGATCAACCAGTGCACCGTGGAAGCAGGAACCAGTGACGCAGTAAAAGACATGCTGCAAGAAATCAATGTGCAGGATACCGATTATGCCCCGGCAGGCGATATGTTCGAACTGGGAGCGAAAATACAAGTACTGCGCAAAGGGGTGTTTTTTCCGGCCCGTGCCAATAAGCTTTATGAATTATGGCGTAATCACGACGCGCTGGATGCCATTGATGAAGCGACGCGCAGACAAATCCAGGACAAGTTTCTCGGACGCAGTTTTGAGGAGGTGTACCGCGAAACCAGGGATTACTATCTGACGGAGGCGGCATCGGAAATCGACCGTGCCGAACGCAACCCCAAAGCCAAAATGGCGTTGATTTTCCGCTGGTATTTCATTCATTCCATGCGCCTTGCCGCAGCCGGGGATATGAGCCAGCGCGTCAATTTCCAGATCCATTGCGGGCCTGCGCTGGGAGCCTTCAATCAATGGGTTAAAAACAGCCTGCTACAGGACTGGCGACAACGGCATGTCGATCAGCTTGCAGAAAAATTGATGAATGAAACTGCCGAATTCTTACAATATCGCTTGTTAAAGGTAATCGGCAACCAATCGCTTTAAATAATTTAAGGATCGATGCACCACGGCATAATCCACGCCAAAATCCACCAAACAGGCAATATCATTGACACCGGCGGCTATCGCCTGCTCGACCATCTGTCTGCCGTCTTCTACTGTGCCGAACAACGCGCAAGTCTGAAAGTAGCGTTGATAAGCATATTCCAGCATTTTCTCTTTTTCTTCCTGACTCAATTCTGCTCCGCTTTTTTGATCGGCAGCCGCCTTGACGTGAGCATCCAGGGAGCTTTTGATATAGGCTTTAAACGGCGCTTGCACCGCTTCATGGACGGCTTGCCTGTCCTCCAGCAATAAGGTATGTAACATCAGCGTGATGATGCCGGTTTCAGGATCAAGGCCCGCATCCTGACGAGCTTTACGGTATAGCGCAATTTTTTTAGCCATCATCTCCAGGTTGTTGCCGTACAACATTGTGAATATGTTATAGCCCTGTTTGCCGGCATGGATAAAACCTTCATCATTCTGGGTAACAAGCAACCAGACATTCAGTTCTTTTTGCAAGGGTCTTGGATAAACGTTAACCGGAATGGCTTCACGATCCGGCCCCAAAAACGTCACTGTTTCGCCGCGCCAAAGCCTCTGCACGACAGGAATGCTGTCGCTGCAAATTTCCCGGCGGGTTTGGTAATTATCCGGCGCAAGAATAAAGTCGGCTTTATTCCAGCCGGAGCCAAAGCCTAGATCAACGCGGCCTCCCGATAAAACATCATTCATCGCCCACCATTCGACAATTTCTGCCGGATGATGCAATGGCAAGGAAATACCGGCAGTGCGAAAACGGATACGCGTGGTTTGCGGAATCAGGTTGGCGGCAATAATTGCCGAGTTGGCATAAATCGATCCGAATTCATGAAAATGCCGTTCGGGAATATACACGGCGGTAAATCCTGCACGGTCTGCAAACAGCGTCAGGTCACGCATAAACGCATACTTTTCAATGTCGGTAATATCCTTGCGCACGTCCGAAAAAAACAGGAAGCTAAAACTGATTGATTTCGTTTGTGCAGACTGCTGCCTACTTGTAATGCCTAATAATTCTTCTAGCGTCGCTGTCATCGGTAGCTCTAGGTATTTGATACCGATTCCGGGTTTTGGTTTATCAAATGCCGGGACAAGGTTTCTACGGTAGAAAAATCAACCAGCCAGCGCGCTTGCACAGGAAATTGCAACTGTTTTTCCAGACGGGTTGCCAACACCATCGCTGAAATAGAATCCAGGCCGTAATTCTGGAAGGGCTTGCGGATATCAATATCAGTTAGTTTGAGCACGTCAGATACGGTTTTAATAATAAGTTGTATTATCCCGGCTTCCTTATCCTGACCCTGTTCCGGCGATTGCGTCAAAGCCGTCAGCGTGTTGCCGAACAGCAGTTGATAAATTCTATGGATTAACTCAGGCGGCAGACTCTGAATATCGTCAAAACTGATGACGGCGATGATTTTATCAACAGTAATCTCCGAACCGGATTGCTTTTCTGCTTCCCATTGCGCCAAATGCGCCAGCAAATTCTCCAGCAATGATGGCGCTATCGTTGCCGGGTCCCGGATTTCAGCCGGGTGTTGCGGCAACTGCGCAAACAGCAACCGCGGTGCAGCTTCGCGGAAATGCCCGGTATTGACATAAGCCGGAAACACCCGGCTATTTCCACAAGCCAGCGCGTTCTCAAAGAGCCGGCAACCTTCCTGATTGGTAAAAGTCCGCAAACCGACTTGCTCAAACGTATTGGCGACTGATTCCAGTTTGTCGGCTGATAACCTCGATAAGGCTCCGGTTTCATGCCAGTCCGCCCAGGCTATAGTTTTGTAGCAGGTATTGTTTTTTTGATGGGACTGGTAAGTATTGAAAAAATCGACGAACGCATTAGCCTGCGCATAATCAGCCGCGCCTCTGGCAAGCCTTGGCAACACTGCGGCCAATGATGAGAAAGTCACAAAAAAGTCCGGCGCGTCATTTTCAAAAACAGTGTGCAAATTTTCCAGGCCGCTGATTTTAACCGCCAGCACTTGCTGCATAGATGCGGGGTTTTTGCTGACAAAATCCGGTCTGGACGCATCCGAATAAACCGCGGCGCTATGGACAACACCTTTGATCGGGCCGAGCTGTTCACGAATGCGCCCGAAATAGTCCGCCAGTTGCTGCCGGTCAGTTAACGGGCCGGTATAAATATGCAGATTTTTAACTGTCTTATCGAGCCGGCTTAACGCTATCAGTTTGTATTTGTCAGATGGCGGCAATGCGGGCTGCTGTACCGCCGTTGCCCAGGCGGTTTTAGGCGGCAGTGGATTAATCCCCATTAACACCAGTTTTTGACAGCCTTTTGCCGCCAGATATTTGGCAATCTCCAGCCCTACGCCGCTGGTGCCGCCGCTGATGACATAAACACCGTCCCTGGCGATAGCAAACGACTCGTGACGTTGCGGCAGGTCATGACAATGCAAATAAGGCGCAAAGCGCCGGCCTTGCCGGTAACAAATTTCGGTTTCTTGCAGTTCGCCGGCAAATTCCTGATGGATAATCTGTCGCAGTTGCTGATAATCGCGATAAACCGTTGCGTCTATATCAATAAACCGGGCTTTAACATGCACATAATCGGCGCTGAGCATTTTCACCAGGCCAGCAAATTTCGCGCCCGCCAGACTCATCTGCGGACAGCGAAACGCTTGCAGTCCTTTGGTGAAATAGAGAATGCTGATATCCGTGTAACCGCCCATCAGTGCCTGATAAAAGACAGTCTTGCCGGGCTTGTCATCATCCTGTTCTTTGGCGGCATCGTACAGATCGCTTAAATCGATCAGCAAAGATACCGATTGCAACTGCGCCAGCACGCTGTTTGCGCAAGCCTGCGCCGATTCGGCATCATGGTAATCCAGGCTGAAGTGCAACAAATCCGTGGTATCAGGCAGATTGCCGATGACCCGACTGTGTTTAAAATCCGCCGCCTGCATAAGCTGCCGGGCTATTTTTACGGAGTCCTGATTGACCAGAATAACAATAGAGCCATAGCTTGCCGGATTGGCAACGGCAACAGGATGCTTTTCCTGCCAATCCTTGTTGATAAAGAAAAAGGGACTCGTGTGCCGTACAAAACGTTGCCCCGCCTGGAAACGGATTTCTGTCAAGGCCGCGGTATCTGATTTTGAAATATCCGTAGCCAGCCACTCGGTCAACACAGTGCGCACGCTGGACAAAGTATCAGTCGATTCCGTTTGCGTTATCAATGTCCAGTTATATTGCGCGTGACTGTTAACCGCCGTTTTCAGAGAATCGGCTATATTGACGCCGGATTCCGAAGAAGCCTGCGTTTGCCGGAACAGATAAACAACGCTTAAGGCCGGCCATTTTTTAGTCTGCAAAACCGCCAGTAATCGCTCCATAACCGGCAAATCAGCCTGCGGTGTTTCCTTGCTGCCGAACCACAGCAAAATGTCCGGTGCTTTCTGGAATTGCCCGCAGCTTAAGCTTGTATCGCTGCTTTTTACGAAATGTAGCGTTAACGGCTCAGGCAAGCTGGCGGCTTGCGCCATTTTCCGAATCAGATCGGCAAGAACATCCTTATCGTCATTGTCAGCGTACAGTACTGCAATCGTTGCCTGCCGATAGCGCTGCAAACGCCGGTTCCAGTCTATGTTTTCAGCAAGGTCGGCGGCAAGCCAGGGTTCGTTATCATCTTCAGTGACCGGCGTTTTATTATCTGCATCTTTTGTTATTGACGCGTTATGCGTGTCCGGCAACCAGTAACGCTCGCGGGCAAAGGGATAGCCGGGTAAACCGTGCAGCCTTCGCGCCTGCCCGGGCTGGTACAACGCTGACCAGTTTATCGCCTCGCCCTGAACCCACTGTTTTACCAATTCGGTCAGGCTGTTATCGGCTGACAGGTCTTGCGCTTGCGCGCGTGGGCTGAGGCAATCGATGATACCGGTATAACAATCCTCGGCGTTTTGATAATTGCATAATTTTTCTCTTAAATCTGTCCGATTATTAGCAATAACCGCCAGACGGAAAGCCATCGCCTCGCGCCCTGTTTGCAAGGTATAGGCGACATCAGCCAGCGATACATCCGGATTTTTCTCAAGATAATCGCTGAGCTGCCCGGTACAGCGATGAAGCTGCTCTCCGGTTTTTGCCGATAATACAAACAGCAAAGGTTTATTATCCGCTGAAGACACGGATGCTGATAACTTCGGATATTCTTCCAGCACCAGATGCGCATTGGTGCCGCTAAAGCCGAACGAACTGATCGCCGCCAGGCGTTTTTGCCCTTCAGAAACCTGCCAATCGCGGCATTGCGTGTTGATGTAAAAGGCGCTGTCCTGTAACTGGATATGCTCATTCAGATTCCGGTAATTGATGGTCGGCGGCAGTGTCCGGTGCTGCAAGGCCAGCATCGCTTTAATGACGCCGGACACGCCCGCTGCCGTCGCCAAATGACCGATATTGCTTTTAACCGAACCCAGCGCGCAATAATTTCTCTTGCCGGTAAAGCTGTTGAAAGTTTCCCGCAGCCCTTCCACTTCAATCGGATCGCCCAGCCTGGTGCCGGTGCCGTGTGCTTCAATCAGTTGAATATGTTCAGGATTAATGCCGAAGCGTTGATAGACGCTTTTTTCCAGCCGGGTCTGTGCATGAGGATTGGGCGCGGTAATACCGTTGGTTTTACCGTCCTGATTGACGCCCCAGCCGCGAATCACGCCATAAATGTCATCGCCGTCCTGTTCTGCCTGCCGCAAAGGCTTTAACAGCAAAACACCGACGCCTTCGCCCGGCACAAAGCCGTTGGCCCGCTGATCGAAACTGAAGCAGCGCCCATCCGGCGACAACATGCCGGACTGGCTCATCTTGACATGAATCTCAGGCCCGGTGATGACATAAACGCCGCCCGCCAGGGCCAGGCCGCAATTGCCCAGCAACAGATTGTCACAGGCCGCGGCGATGGCAACCAGTGAAGAGGAACAAGCCGTGTCGATAGCCAAAGAAGGCCCTTGCAAGTTCAGCAAATACGAAATTCGCGCCGGTAACATGGATGCCGACTCGCCCATCAGGCCCTGGGCATTGAGTGTCTGCCCGCCGTGCGATTGGCTGTAGTCACCGGTTCCGCAACCGGCAAACACGCCGCATTGCAAGCCTGAAAGCGTGGCGGGACTATAACCCGCATCCTCGATACAGTGCCAGGATGCCTGTAAAAACAGGCGCTGCTGCGGGTCCATGAATTCCGCTTCCTGCGGCGAAATGTTGAAAAACAGCGGCTCGAAGACATCGACATCATCCAGCGCGCCCATATACCGGCAAATGGTTTTGCCGGGCGCTTGCCGGTCGGGGCTGTAATAGTCGTCGATACGCCAGCGGGTGGCCGGAATTTCCGAAACACAATCCCTGCCCTGCACCAGGTTTTCCCAAAACTGTTGCAGATTGTCGGCTTTCGGAAAACGGCCGGCCATGCCGATGATCGCAATAGCCGAATCGCCGGTTTTCGGGGCATTGTTTTCCGGTTTTTGTTGTTCCTCTGCGTTTGATTGCGGTGGCTGTGGCTTCAGGGTACGAGTTCCTTCTTTCTCTGGAGAAGGTTTTATCGTGGGCCGCTTATTGCCAGCGGTTAACGCCGGGTTCAAATCATAAGAACGGATAATACTCGCTTGATGGCAGACACTGGCAGCCGCCGCCTCGCTTATCGCAGGTTGTCCGGGCTCCCGGATTTGCCCGGATTCCGCGCACAACGAACCCTGCTGCCTGCATTCCTGAACCAGATAACGGTGGAACTCGCGCAGGTTCGGATGGCTGTAGATTTTCGTGGCGCCAATCGCCAGTCCGTAGCGATGATTGATTTTTCTGACCCAGGTCACGGCGGAAATGGAATCCATGCCCATATCGATAAAAGCCGTTTCCTCATCCACCGCATCCGGCGTCATCGACAATTCCGCCGCCAGGCTATCGCGCAACATTGTCAATAACCCGGTTGCAGTATCGGCATCGGATGCTTGCGCGGCCATGTCCGGCTGCCGGTTTTGTTCCGCCAGTATATGCCTTGCGAATGCTTGCAGCGTCGGATAGCTATAGATTTTCGTCGCTCCAAGACTCAAACCATAATGCTTGTTGATTTTCCTGACCCAGGTCACTGCGCTGATCGAATCCATGCCCATATCGATAAAAGGCAGATCATCGTGGATAGTTTCCTGCTGCATCGACAGTTCTTCAATCAAGCTCCGGCGCAAGGTTTCAACAATATCCTCGAAGGTGTTTTGCCGGGCGCTGTTTGCAGGCAATGGTTGGGGGTTTGAGAGGTCCGGTTCAACGGCCGTCATTACGTCGTTAAAATGCTGCTGGATGTTGGCTATGACCGCCTGGCTGCCAACAAAGGTTTTGTCGTGCATCGCCAGTTCCTGTGCAAAAACAGCGGGCAATTGCTCGCGCAGGAAGCGGCTGCGCCGGTCTTTTTCCATAATCAGTGTTTCCCTGGGCGATAAAGCCAGACGATTTGCCAAAGCCAGCGCATAAGATTGCACCTGGGCACGCGGCAGAATCTGTGCATCCAGGCCGCGCTGTTTTAACTCCGAGCCTTTGCAGGACTTTGCCGTGAATAAAACCTCGCGGCTCAAGTCGTAACCCAAACGCTGCGGAAAAATTAACGTTGATCCGGCTCCCGGCGTAAAGCCATATAGCATATAAGGGCTTTGATAGTGACTTTCCTCGCTGTAAACAGCAGTATCGCAAAACAGGCCCATTGCCCAACCCGCCCCGATTGCATGGCCTTGCATCGCGGCAATCACAGGAATCTCGCAGAGCAGCGGTAAGCTGTAACTCTGCTCGTCGGTAAAACGCGCGCTGCCACTCTGGATTGCCAGCAAACCTTCTTTAGTGCCGCCGCAGGCAAAATACCGGGCGTAACCGGTCAGCACGACGACTTTGTAAGAGGCTGTGTTGCGGATATGTTCAAAAGCCTCCATCACACCGTTGACGAACGCCGGTGAAAAGGTGTTTTTACTGGCCTGATCGCAAAGGCTGACCAGCACCACGCCGTTTTGATAGGCTTCAACGGTGACGACGCCGGAATTCAGCGCGACTTTGACGGCAATCCCTGGATCGGCAACTGCAATGCTTTCAAGTGCTGATTGCCGCAATCCATGCGCTTGTCCGTCGTCAGCAGTACTAATAAGATTTTCCGGCAGGAGCTGCAACGCTTGCGTCAACTGGCTTTTTAACTCAATTAATGCGATACGCGGCACCTTCGCTATCGCATAGGCCGTATCCAGTGCATAGCTGTCTATCCCGGATTCGGGCAGCACAGGTAAGGTTAAACCCAACGCAGCAAGGTCTTTACCCGTATAGGTTTTGGCTGATGAGAAAAGCGCTGAGGCCTGCCGGACACCGAAGCGTTTTTCAAAAAACTGATATTCCTCGCGAGTAGTATTTTTATCCTGATAACAATAAATCCCTTCTTCACTAACCACTATAACCTCGCATAAAGCCGCCATCAGCCAGCCCGGGCCTTGGTTGTACTCTTTCAGCATGGCAATAACAGGCAATTTAACGTCGGCAATCATCTGGGACAGTTCGCTAAAAATCTCGGCACGGTTTTCATCAGGACTTAAATAAAGTTGTTCCAGTCCTTTGAATAACAATACTTTCGGAGGTTCTTCATTAACAGCCGCCGATTCGGTCAATTCGACAAAACCTTGCCTGAGCGCCGAACTGATGCTGCTGAACGCTAGTGAATGTTTGCCCGGATTGTGCCACTGCAAGGTAAAAACACCTTGACCGTTATCGTATAAATCCAGACGAACAGAGTCAAAATGGGTGGCGATGATTGTTGAATCGGCTGAACTGCGAATTGATGGTTCTTCGATACCGTCATCGAATCTATGTAAAGGCGTTAACGTACGTTTTGCGATATGTCCTTGGGCCACAAACTGGCCGGAAAATCCAGACAAGTCTTGAAGCGAAATGCCACTTGGTTTGCCTGGTATCGGAGCGGAATCTGCTTTTGTATCCGCTTTTATAACATCCGCTTGCGGCAGTAGTTGCTCAGCCTGTACTGATGACTCTGGCTCTTGCAGTAGATTTTTTGGCAATGCAACTGCCGTAGCTGTAGCGGATTTTTCAGCTACTTCAGGCAACCAATAGGTTTTAGTAGAAAACGGATAAGTCGGCAAACTGATGCGTCTCGGCGCAGGCTGGCCGGTGCAGCAGTAAAGCTGTTCCCAGTCGATGGTCAGTCCTTTGCTCCAGAGATTCAGCAATTTTGCATCGTTACGCTGTTGCATCCAGGCTTGAATAGTCTTGTCCATCTGTTCATCGCCCGCAAAAATAGCGAGCACTTCTTTATGGCGATTGGCCTGGCCGCGGAAAATATCGTCAATATCATCCCGGCCCTCGATAAAGGCTTGCAGTTTTTCCGCCAGCTCGTCAACAGAGCGGACAAGTAATGCCAGACGCTCCTCCATCGCCTCGCGTCCTGTTTGCAATGTATAGGCTAAATCCGGGAGATTTAACACCGGCTGGCCGGATTCGGCGCGGTTTTTAATAAAATCATGCAGTTTTTCTGCATAGGCTTTCAGGCGGTCGGCATTTTTCGCTGACAGAACAATCAAGCAGTCCTTGCCCTCACTAACCGCCGCCACCTGTTCCGGGTATTCTTCGAGAATGACATGCGCATTGACGCCGCCAGCGCCAAACGAGGACACCCCCGCTATGCGCGGATATTCCTGCATTGCGCCGTTGCGTTCCAGTACCGGCCGCTGCCAGGGGACGTGGTTCTGCTGGATGACAAACGGCGTCTTTCCGAACTCGATAGCAGGGTTCGTTTCGTCAGCGTGCAGGCTCCTGACCAACTGGCCGTGACGCATTTGCAGGATCACCTTGATAAATCCGGCGATTCCGGCTGCCGCCTCCAGATGCCCCAGATTGCTCTTCACCGAACCCAGCGCGCAAAATCCGGTGTCCCGGGTATCCTGTTGAAAAGCCTGGGCCAGGCCGGTAATTTCAATCGGGTCGCCCAACTCGGTGCCGGTCCCGTGCGCTTCAATATAACTGACGGTGCGGGCATCAACACCGGCTTTGTCCAATGCTTCCCGGATCAGCTCGGTTTGCGCCTGCGGATTCGGCACAGTGTAGCCGTTGGTCTTGCCGCCGTGATTGACATGAGAGCTGCGGATTACGGCATAAATCTGGTCCCGATCTGCTATAGCTCTGGCTAATGGCTTGAGCACGACCACGCCGACGCCTTCGCCGGGCACGAAGCCATTGCCGCCCGCGCCGAAACTTTTGCAACGGCCATCTTTGGAAAGCATTCTGGATGCGCTCAGACCGACATAAGCGGACGGATGCAGATAAAGATTGACGCCTCCGGCAATCGCCAGTTCGCAGTCCTGATAGCGCAGATTCTGGCAAGCCTGATGTATCGCCGTCAACGATGAAGAACACATCGTGTCAACCGGCACACTGGGGCCGCGTAAGTTCAGGAAATAGGAAACGCGGTTGGCGACCGAACTGAATGACGTATGCGGATAAATGACCGTTCCTTGCTGCCACAACGGCGGGCCGAACAAATCAAAACCGGTACGGGTAATGCCGGCAAACACGCCGACTTTTTGCCTGAACGCTTTGGCAAGATGCGCCCGCGTATATCCGGCATCCTCCAGCGCCTCCCAGCTTGCCTGCAGGAACAGGCGCTCCTGAGGGTCCATCGTCACCGCTTCTTTAGGCGAGATATTAAAAAACTGCGGATCGAAAGCCATCCCGCTTTCCAGAAAACTGCCCCATTTGCTGTAACTTTTACCCTGAGCGACTGCTTCATCGGGGTCGGCATGAAAGAAGCCGTCCAGAGGCCAGCGCTGTTGCGGGATTTCCTGAATACAATCCTGACCGGATTTTAAAAGCCGCCAATAGGCATCGACCGTATCGGCTTGCGCAAAACGGCAACTCATACCGATGACGGCAATCGGCTCGTTGATTGAAGACCGGGCAGCCTGGCCTGCGGGTGAGGCTGACGAACGCGGCGGATAATCGGCTTTGGGTGGCGACCTCGTAAACGCGTCGCCTGGCCGGTTTTTTTCTTCCGTTATCGGCGACGATTCCAGACCTGCCAGTTTGATTAACGCGGCCTGATGATGGTTAATAAAATAATCCGTCAATGCTGCAATGGTCTGGCATTCAAACAACAGCGTCCGGCTGATGTCGCCGAAGCTTTCGCGCAGACTGTTGGTAATCTGGACAACCAGAATGGAATCAATACCATAGCTTTCCAGCGGTTCCGACACGTCCAGATCGTCGCTTTTCATGCGCAAGGTTCTGGCAACCAGTTTTTTTATAGTCTGACTGCCTTTCTCTTTCAGAACACCGGCTGTTACTTTATCTTGCACCGGGACTTGTGCGGGAGAAACGGCAGTATTTGCCTGCGTCTGATATTGGCGGACAATGCCGTCGCTTTCGGCAATAACCAGTTGCTGACCCAGCACGCGTGCTTGCCGGTTCGGCAACAATACAGCACCAAAGCCTTCCTGTTGCAAGACCTGTTGCCAGCTTTCAGGATACAGGCAGGGCGAGCCCTGAATGCGTAGCATTTGATCTTCCGCCAGCCACCAGCCGGGCAATAATCCGAAGGTCAGATGCGCAAACAAGGATTTATCGCTGATTTCATTTAATAACAGCAGGCCGTTTTTTTGTAATGCCGCTTTGGCGTTAGCCAGGGTTTGCCGGATATTGCGCGTGGCATGTAATACGTTCGTTGCGATGACCAGATCGTATTGACCAGCCGCGATGCCCTGCCCCGTCAATGGCTTTTCAACGTCAAACAGCCTTGTCTGCACGAACGGATAATGCGGCACAAACTGTTCCTGGGCATGGAATAAAAAAGCCTTGGATATATCGCTATAACAATACTCGGCAATATGCTGACGGTAAGGTAATAATTCAGGCAGAAGCCTGGCTGTCGTGCCACCGGTTCCCGCGCCGATTTCCAGAATACGCAATTGTGCTTCAGGGTTTTCCTGTAAACGCGCATTGATCGCCGCCACTACTCTATCCGCCAGCGCGTCATTAAAATAATCGGCAACGCGATTACCCCGATAAATACCTTCCACGCGCCGCATCGACGAATCGGGAAACATGATTTCGGTGGCTTTTTGCCTGCCAGTGAGAATATCCGGCAACGCCCGTAAACAAGCCTCTGCCAGATCCAGCGCAGCCTGCATGTTGGCATCACGAGACCAGGCGGTTTTTGCGTTGCCCCAGTCTGCCCATAAATCATCCCTGTCGACTGCATGATTTTGCCGGTAGCCATGTTCCTGTAACAGCGTTTTGCAGGTCGCCAGCCAGCCTGTATAACGCTTTAAAATAACGGGTTGTTGTCCGCCTTCATCCAGCCAGCCCCGGGTTTGTAAAATGCCTGCCATTAACGGCAATAATTGCGCGTCCAACGCAGGGTTTTGAAAAATTGCCGCCGCCTGAAGTGTGGCAATATGCGACGGGCTATCGTCCGGTATTTGAGAAAGTGCAGGCAGGCATGAAGGAGTGTTATCAGGGTAGATGTGCAGGCATTCATTGGTTTGCATGATCGGCAGCGACTCCGGTTGTCGGGTTTTGACCAGTACGCATTGCGGCAACGGGCCGGTTAACAGCGCTTGTAATGCATCCATCGCCTCATCAGGCTCGATAGGCACAATACCGCTGTGTTGCAGGCGGGTTTTGGCGGCCTGGGAAATAGTATTGCCTGTACCGACACGCCAGTGCCCCCAGTTCATCACCTTAACGGCAACGGGCAATTGCCGGCCGAGTTGCCGTGCGAATGCATCTTCAAATGCACAGCCGGCAGCATAACCGCTCAGTCCGCCGTTTTTTTCAAACGCTACAATCGAAGAAAAGAACAGCAGAAAATCCAGCGGCTCTTTCTGGAAGACCTGCGCCAGACGCACACTGACATCAATCCTGGCCGACAGCACGCTGCGAAAATGCGCCTCCGACATCACCGCCAGACTGTCATCAAACAGGCCCACGGCGGCATGAATAACGCCGTGTATTTGCGGGTAGCGCTGTTTTATATCCGTATAGACTTGCTGCAACGCATCAAAGTCGCTTGCATCAGCGGTTATATACTGAGGCGCAGGGCCGGGTTTAGCCAGGGCGTCCAGTTTGCCCTGAATTGCCTGATCCTTATTACGCCGCCCAATCCAGATAAGCTGCGCCTGATAGTTTTCTATCATGGCCCGGCTCCAGGCTTCGCCTATGCCGCCCGCACCGCCGATGACGACATAAACGCCTTGTTGCCGGTAGGCGGGCCGATGGTCAGGAAGTGATTTTACCGGTATCAACACACGCCGGAACCACTGGTTACTTCGATAAGCCCAGGTTTCGCCCGGCTCATCGACAGGCAACGCAAACATCTGGCGAACCGGCCAGGCTTGCCGGACTTCCATATCCAGCACCCGGATACGCCACTGCGGATATTCTTTTGCCAATGAACCGGCCAGTCCGGGCACACCGGCGTTAACCGCGTTGAGCGCATCCTGCCCGAATACGGCCTGGGTTTGTGTGCTAATCATTGTCCAGCCTAAAGCCCGGCTGTCATATTGCAAGGCCAGCAAGGCTTTCAGCAGCCTGAAAATAGCCAGCAAGCCGTGCTGTTGCGCTTCAATAATAGAACCGTCTTTCCAGGAAAAGGCATTGCCGTCAGAAACTATCCAGACGACATGATCGAACGTAGCCAGCTGCTTTAATTCTGCAAGCACGGTTTCAACCGTTTCCAAAAGCGCTATCGCCAAACACCGGGCATCAGCATAAACAGCCTGTATGCCATCGCGCTGCTGTTGCGTACCGCCGACGATCAGCAAACGTGCATCGGCTTTTGGATAGAGTGATGCTTCTGTAACGGTTTCGGCCGAAGTACGCCAGACCGGCGCCAGTAGCGCGGCAGGTGTTTCCGGCTCGTTATCAACTGATGTTGCCATAGTCGTTATTTGTTCTATAGCGGTAATATCTGAAGGCTGCACAAATTCAGGTTCAGGCAGCCAGTAGGCATGTTCGGCAAACGGATAAGCAGGCAGGCTAGTGCGCCGTGGACGGGCGGGTAAATTATCATACAGAGCAGGCCAGTCAATAACAGCTCCACCTGCCCAAAGCATGGCGATCTTATCCAGATCGTGCTGTTTCAATGCCGTGTTGATAGCCTCTGTGTCTGCAATCAATGCCTGCAAGTCCGGCATGACGGTTTTGATATTGAATTGATAGCCTTGCTCTACGGGCGCTTGCCGGGCACAAAAGCGGTTCAGTTTTTCCAGCAAATCCTGTCCGTCGTTAACCACCAGCGCCAGCCGCTCGTCCAGCGCTTGCCTGCCGGTTTGCAGGGTATAAACCAGATCAGCCATGACCATGCTTTCCGTATTCGCGCTTAGCCAGTCTATATAATTTTGTGCATAAATTTGCAGTTGTTGCTTATTTCTGACGGAAAGCACGAAAACAAAAGGGCCTTGGACCGGGCAAGCCGGGTTTGCCTGCAACGGCACAAATTCTTCCAGAACCACATGGGCATTCGCTCCGCCTGAACCGAAACTGCTGACCCCTGCTCTTCTGGGTTCGCCATTTTCCGGCATCTGCCAGGGTTGATGCTGATCGACGATATAAAAAGGCGAACCGGATAAATCAATATGTTTATTCAGTTGCCTAAAATGCAGCGAAGCCGCCAGCTCCCGATGCTGCAAACACAGTACGACTTTTAATAATCCGGCTATCCCGGCGGCGGCTTCCAGATGTCCCAGATTGGTTTTAAGTGAGCCGATACCGCAACGGTGATCTTTCAGGAAAGATTGCGCCAATGCTGCTTGCAAGCCTTGTATTTCAATCGGGTCGCCGAGCGCAGTACCGGTTCCGTGCGCCTCGATATAACTCAAGGATTGCGGCGCCGTATTCGCCGCTTGCCAGGCTTTTTGCAGCAAGGCCGCTTGCTGCGCAGGATTGGGCACGGTCAAGCCGCTGGCTTGTCCGCCATGATTACAGGCCGAACCTTTGATAACCGCATGGATTCGATCACCATCGGTCAATGCCGCCGACAATGGTTTCAACAACAGCATCACCGCGCCTTCACTGCGGACATAACCGTCGGCTTGCTGGTCGAAAGCCTTGCACCTGCCATCTTTCGCCAGCATTCCGGCTTTGTAATAGGCAATGCTGTTCGCCGGATGGCACAGGATATTGATGCCGCCCACCAAAGCCTGGGACGATTCGCCCGATTGCAGCGATTCCACCGCCTGATGCACAGCGACCAGCGAACTGGAGCACGCCGTATCAATCAATAAGCTCGGCCCGTGCAGGTCGAAAAAATAGGAAATCCGGTTAGCCAGCACCGCCATCGAAGCCCCTGTGCTGCAATGCGCATCGACAGGCAAATTGGCTTGGCCCCATAATCGACTGTAATCGGAACCGCTGGCACCGATAAACACGCCGGTATTGCTGTTTGCAAGTCTTGCCGGCGCATAGCACGCATGCTCAATCGTTTGCCAGGCGAGTTCCAGCAACAGGCGTTGCTGGGGGTCCATCGCTTCGGCTTCTTTGGGCGAAATGCGAAAAAACGGCGCGTCAAATACATCGATACGGCTCAGAAAACCACCGCAGCCGATCCCCTGATGTTGTTGAGGATCAATACCGGCTGGCCACTGCCAGCGTCCGGGCGGCAATTTGCCGATCAGATCCGTCCCGGCTTTCAGCGCGTCCCATAACGCTTCCGGGCTGTTGACACCGCCGGGCAAACGGCAGGCCATGCCAATGATTGCAATCGGGCCAGACCGATCTTGCCGGCCTGATTGCGTTACGGATGCAAGCGTTTGCTTTTGCAATAGTTCAGACGAATCTTGCGGAGCAGCTTGTTGCCCGCTGACGGCAAGCCGTTCGCCAAGATAAGCGAGAATTTTGCCGGGAGTCTGGTATTGAAAGAAAAAACCCGGCTTAAACGTCTGTTGATATTGATGCGCAAGTTTTTCGCCGAGCGCCAGTAAATCCGCAGAATCCAGACCCATTTCCATCAAGGGCCTGTCGAAAGCGAATGCCTCTTGTTTATGTTCGCCAAGACATTCGATGATGGCAGTTTGCAATGTCGATTTTAACGAGTCGTGGTTTAAAGCTATGCTTCTGATTGACTCAGTCGCTGTTGTTTCGATAGCTAATTCCCTGCGGAACCGGTGCTCTAGGTCATAACTGACCAGCACGCCATAGCCTTCATTCCTGATATCCAGGGGACGGTAATTGGCGATAAGACCTTCAATTTTTGCGCCATGCAATTCGTGAAAACGTAGCACCGGGTCTACCAAAGTATCCTGGGCGTTGCGTGCTTGCAGATAATCACCCATTGCTAATCCGCTTTGTTTATCGTAGTTTTTACACAGTGTCACCGCCACAGCGGATGAAACGGACGCTTGTACGCTACAATATTGCAGCATGAATTCCAGCAACTGGTCGCCGAGGTTTCTTTGCTGCATGGCCGGCAAAATATTAACCGCCAGTAATTGCACAACAGCGCCTTCGCCGCAATGGAGCTGTTCCACGCTGTCTGCTGTCTGGTTATAAAGCGCCTGTACATCAGCGATACGCTGCGAATAAATAACGCCGGCAACGCCTGCATCGATGACCAGCACAAGCTGGCCTTGCGGATATTTGGCTACCCTGTTCTGCAAAACCGCTGCCGCTGCGCGTAATGTCTGTGGCCAGCATTGCTCCTCCAGGTGATGTAATGCTGATAAATCGCTTATCAGGGCAGGACGCACACTATAATCCCGGCGCTCAAAATCAATCGAAACTGCGCCAAGTTTGCGCGTCATCTGCGCCGGGAACAATCCGTTTGCCGCTGCCGCCAGCAAATAATCGCCTGATCCGGCATCCTGATTATCAGTGTTCAAAATCGACTGCATCTTTATCAGCTCCGTTTAGCTGCAAGCTACTACCTATTGTTCAGCCGATAACATAACACGCTCATGGTTTCCACGGAAAGATCAAATCATAACCGACGCTATCCCAGAAATCGCAGGTTTCCTGATAAGGGTCAGACACAACGCTGACCGCAGGCGTATTCAGGCTCAGGTAGTTTTTTTGATAACGTGAGAATCTCGGCCAGCGGTTCTGTTCTTTAGTAACGGAAAGATCGCTATTCGGATCAAGATATGCAGCAAAATTTGTCCAGTAATCAATAATTGTTGAAGATAATTGCTGCTCATCCTGGGTAAAACTGCCACCTATTTTATCAGCGGTATGAAACACAAACGGCAACTCTGTCGTATGGCAAACATTATCATCAATGTTGCAGGTCGGCACCCCGGTAGAATTAAATGACGGTTGATGATTAAACAAATAGGCATAGACAGGCGCACGATAATGGGTCGCAACATAGCGGGTACTACAAAGCAGGAAATTATCGGTTTGTACACTCGCCCACAAAGCACTGTTTCTGCTGTTGTCCTGAGCCGGATATTTGGCGATGACTTTTTGAAACGCCAAGCCATACAACGAAGCCGCCCAGGCAGAATAATCGCTGGGGCTGATTGCCCTTCCGTATACCAGTAAAACAGCCTCGTTTTTATTGGTGCCTAGCAGCATAGGCTTGCTCAAACGCCCTTCGGCAGCGGCGACAACCGGTTGCCGCGTAATCAATGTACCGTCGATAGCAGGCGCGAAAGGAAGATAAAATTGCGGCCCGGAGAACACCGTACTCATTTGCGGCGTAAAAGCAGCTTGCGCATCAAGCAGCTTGCTGACAGGAGTTGCGCGAAGGCAAGCCAGGTCACGACAGTTCAAGCCTTGTTTATAAATATTGCCGACATTTTTTTGATCAGTAAGACTTTTATAAGGCAACGCAAAAAAATTGCTTTCCATAATTGCGGCTCGAAATAACGGCACACTGCCGGGTGCTGACAACAGGTGCAAACCTACCGACATGGCCCCTGCGCTTTCCCCGAACAATGTTACCTGTCCCGGATTGCCGCCGAAGCTGCTGATATTGCGTTTCACCCAAGACAGTGCAAGCTGCTGATCCATAAAACCATAATTGCCGAACAGCTCATCGGTGGCTAAAAAACCCAGCACACCGACCCTATAGTTAAGGGTAACTAAAACCACATTTTTGTTAGCCGCCAGATAAGCACCGTCATAAAGAGGACTGGAACTGTAACCGGACGTAAAACTGCCGCCATAAATAAATACCATAACCGGTAAAGGCGTGTCGGCTGTCGCTGTCGGCGGCGTCCAGATATTCAGGGAAAGGCAGTCCTCACTCTGTGGTGGAGTTTTGCCGCTTTGCGGGCAAATGGCACCGAATTGGGTAGCCGATAGCGTTTGTATCCATGCCGCCTTCGCTATGGGGGGCTGCCAGCGGTTCTGCCCGGCAGTATTTTCGGCAAAAGGAATTCCTAAAAACGCCTTTGCCTGCTTGCCTGTCGAGCTTGTCACCAAGCTACCGCAAACAGGCCCAGCCTGACTCTGGACTATTTCAGTGGTACAAGCGGGGATGGATTCGGCAGATACCGGTGCAATCGAAGCCGTATACAATTTTGCCATTAACAGTAAAACTGCTTTACCGGTAATATCCTTACAACACATCTGAAGCGATATTTTCATCTTCACCTCCACAAATTTTGTTTCGTCCATACCGTTCCGCTTGCTCGCACCGATTACGGTAAAGCCTGATTTCCGGGTAAGTAATATTGACAGTAATGCCCCGGTTTCTCAAAACCGGGGACTAGCAAAATTGTATGACTCAAGACAGCATAAACAAATGGCTTCGCGTGTTCAGGTTCGTTTCCGCACCCTGAGTAACTCACACTGACCAAATATTCTGATCAGGATTATACGCGCCGAACCTCGGAAAGATCATGGTGCCAGAAGCACTCCCCACATAAAATCGAACTGCAAAGACCCGTCGAGTACAGCAGGAATCGGATTGCCGGTCGGATTGTAAGGCAGCATCGCTGTTGCTGCGGCACTCGTCTTGCCGTTCGATCCGAAGGAAGCGTAAACATGGCAAGCGATGCAGGATGAAGCCGATATGGTTCCATTGCCCACAATCCGTTCGGTAACTGAATTACCGAGCACATTAGGTGTACCATCGGCAGCGGTATAGTCCACCTGGGTTGATTTCAGGCAATAATTTTCCCAGACCGGTGAAAGACTGCCTTTGACCATTAAGGCTTTCAGCGCTGGAGTCTTGGCACAAGCGCCATATTGCGTATTAACAGCGGCTTTATTCGGGAGAACGGCCGGAATCTCAGCCCCGAAACTGTCGAAGCATCCTATGCTATCGCAACGACCAGGATTAAACTGATGTTCGAAAGTCCCCCAAACCCAGTTTGTATTCTGCCGACTACTCACATGCAAAGCAACAAGAGCGTATTCGACAGAATCGGAAGTGGTCGTATAGTAGTATTTTTTAATCTCGTTGATATTATGCAGTTTGGGAATCCATTGCAGTAAAGTCTGCAACGGAACCCAGTCACCCTTGACTGCAATCGCCGATGTAGGCATTGCGACTTTGAAAGATTTAGCGAATGCTTCCGCCAATCCTTTTTGGGTATTTAAATTATTGCCGACAATATAATCGAATTGAGGCCGATTTCGCTTGACCTCTTCAGCAACGCAGGGGGTTGGTGTACCGCTAGTCGGAAAACCGCCAACCGCAGCACCTACAGGCGGACTACAGGGAACATCAATAGGGACATGTGCACCAGTCAATGAAGCTAACACGCTTGCATGAAGCTTCTTCGGCGCGCCCGCTGCTGGCCAATGGGGCGTTTTCGAGAACGTATCCTCATCCGACGCCCAGGTTTCAAACACCACCGGCGATGGCTTCGACTTGATAGCTGGAGCCGCGAATTCAGTAAACAGCCGCCAGATAAACGTATCGGAATTCTGGGTTGTTCCGTCAACAGCGCCGGCTTTCGCAGGAACCGCAACGACGACTGTATCCTGAGCTAAAACTGCTGTTGATCCCAACGCGACAATAAATAGCCCGGTGATACCCACAGCAACTGGTTTGCCTGGAAAATACCGCCTTACATCAGCCCGATTAAAAATAGACGATGCGCTGCCTGCACATCCGGCCACTTCTTTTACTATCAAATTTTTATTCTTATTATTCATATTTATCTCCCCCCCATAAAATCACAATGTTTGGAGCATATCGCCTTGGTTCGCGTTATAGCTCCTGAAATCACAGAATACATTAAATGTGAATTTCCTGATTTTATGCTGCAGAAAATGTGATTTTGCTCGAAATATTTCTTTCTCTAATAAACTCCATTCTTTATGCCATAAGTATCTACATAATTTCATCAAGCCATGATTCCGGTAGGTATTACCGAAACCCAGAAGCCATGAATAGCAACTGCGAGGGTTTTATGCCGAAAAAACTATCAAGTGTTATTGGCTTTTAACTAGCGAACGTTATGCAATTACGTTGTCTTTTGCCTGTTTACTGCGCCGAGTACAGCAGGTTTTGTCAGGAGAGTAGCTTGGAAAGGGCGTGGCAAGGGAGCCACGCATCGGTACATAAAGGGGCAGAAAGCCTTTTCTTTCCACGAACGACAAAACCGTGAAACGCAGGATCACGGTTAAGCCGAATGTTGCCACCATTCAATCCAGCTCTATAAATGAATACCAGAGTTAGCAACTTAGACTTTAATATGGCCTAAAACCAGATTAAGCAACTGGATACCCAAGACAGATACAGGAATCGATGTAACCACTAACAATGTGGTGTATCCTACTGCTTTATATATATCTTTTTTCGAGATTGTTGGACTGTTCATTGTTATTTCTCCGTTAGTTGAAAATAGCAGCAATATTTAAAGGGGCATTTAAATGAATTTTTACTACATCAAGTTTAATTGAACCTTAAAATTCCATTCGAGGACTGAAAACAAACAACCGCTGTGACTAATCCAGGATAAGCGTACCCATGAGAAAATTTACCGTCGCATTAAACCTCTGCTGGACTATTTTTCTGATGGCACTGATTGGTTTGTTCGGCGTTGTGCAGTGGCAAAAACCAGCTTGGTTAGGCATCGTAAAAAACAGATTAACCAGCAGCTTTCTGTATGCCAGAAAAAATCCATTAATCAGCTTGTTAACGCTAACAGTAATCTTACTGCTCAGCGCAGCAGGCTGGTATGGTTATCATTGGTGGCTATCAAGGCCACAGCTGGTGACTATCGATTTTACGATCCAGGCACCCGAACGCAGGGACATCGAGAATAATGCACCGCCTAATCCCTTGGTTGTTACTTTTAATGCTTCAGTTGCGCCGCTGGCGATGGTCGATAAAGATGTGCCGCAAGGCATTACCACGAATCCGGTTATTGCAGGTCGCTGGCACTGGCTGGACGATAAAACCCTGGAGTTTCGTCCTGACAAGGATTGGCCGGTAGGCGAAAACTATCAAGTCAAAATGGAGAAAACGCTGGTTGCAGAACAAATCAGGCTGGCTCGGTCGGATTTTTCATTTGACGCCCCGGCGTTTACGGCAAAGCTGGAAAAAACCGAGTTTTATCAAGACCCGATAGACCCCTCATTAAAGAAAGCGATAATCCAGGTTCAATTCAGTCATCCGGTTGACAGCCAGTCTTTTGAAAAGCAAGCCGAACTGATTCTTAAGGCACAAAAAGCGTCAGAAAAAGAACAAGGCATTCCCTTCACCGTCAGTTATGACAAGCTAAAGCTGAATGCTTTTGTGCACTCACAATCACTTCCTGTGCCGCGCTATGACCAGCAAGTAAAATTCACGCTTTCGGACGCTGTTAAGGCCGAAGGCTCAGATGCGCATATCGCCGGACCGATAACAGCCAGCGTTGATATACCGGGACTTTACAACGGCCTTGCGGTTAACGACGTGCAATTGACAGTTACGCCCAACCAACAAACGCAACTGCAAGACCAGATACTGGTTTTGAATACAACACTGCCCGTGCATGAACGGGACATGGCTAAAGCATTACAAGTCTGGTTGTTGCCGCAATACCATCCCGATACGCCCGAAGCCGAACGTACTTACAACCACTACTGGAATCCCGAGCAAGTAACGCCTGAGATACTCAAACTCAGCACCCCTGCCCGACTCGAACCTTTGCCTGCCGAGCATGAATTCACCCAAACCCATACCTTCCGGGTTCAGGCTGATGTGGGCCGGTATCTGTTCGTTAAAATAGATAAGGACATCAAATCGTTCGGCGGCTACCTGTTACCCAAAACCGTTTATAAAACGTTGGTTGTACCTGAATTTGTCAAGGAATTGCATATCATGGGCGAAGGCTCCTTGCTGACATTGAGCGGGGAGAAAAAAATTGCGTTGATGGCGCGCGATTTAGCCGGTGTTAAAGTTGAGCTGGGACGTGTGCTGCCGGAACAGTTGCAGCATTTTGTCTCGCAAAGCGAAGGCGATTTCAGCCATCCCAATTTCTTCAGCAGCTTCGGGCAGGATAATCTTAGCGAGCGCTTTGAAATTGCCCTGCCCTTGCCCGTGCTGGAGCATGGAAAGCCTTATTATCAGCCGGTGGATTTAAGCCAGTATATGGTCGATGCCCAGGGCAACAACAAGCGCGGCATATTTTTATTGACGGCAAATAATTACGATCCATCTGTAGCAAAGAATGCTTACGATGCCAGTTTCGGTCAGGTTAATGACAAGCGCCTGATTCTGGTCACTGATTTGGGCATTATCGTAAAAACCGAACAAGATGGCTCGCAAGTCGTATTTGTGCAATCGATACAAAGCGGTCAGCCGCAAAGCGATGCCGAAGTTGATGTAATCGGCAAAAACGGCCTGGTTTTGTTCAGCGGCAAAACCGATAGCGAAGGCAAAGCCCGTTTCCCGAAACTGTCCGGCCTGGAACGCGAGCGCGAACCGATGTTTTATCTGGTAAAACATCAAGGTGATATGAGCTTCCTGCCGCTGGGACGCGAAGACCGCAAGCTGAATTTCTCGCGCTTTAATATCGGCGGTGCCGACAATGCGCTGGACGCCAATCAGCTCAATGCCTACCTGTTTTCGGATCGTGGCATTTACCGCCCCGGCGATACCTTTCATATCGGTATTATTGTCAAAACCGAGCATTGGGATATGCTGTTAACCGGTTTACCTCTCCAGGCGGAAATCCTTGACGCACGCGGCCTGACGGTAAAACGCACGACCATCAATCTGGGTTCAGGCGGCTTTAACGAATTGTCCCACGAGACGCTGGAAAGCTCGCCGACGGGTAATTACACGATTAATTTGTATACCGTAAAGGATGGCAAAACCGACCAGTTTTTAGGCTCAACCACCGTCAAGGTTGAGGAGTTTCAGCCGGATCGTATCAAAACCACAGTAAAGTTTTCCCAACCCGTCAGCGAAGGCTGGGTTAATCCTGATAACTTGCAAGCACTCGTCAATGTACAAAACCTGTATGGAGCTCCCGCCGAAGCACGGCAAGTCGAAGCCAGCCTGACCTTAAAACCTGCGTTACCGGCCTTTAAAAAATATAAGGATTACAACTTTCATGATCCGCATTATGCAAAAGAAGGTTTCGATGAAACCCTGAATCCCATACAAACCGATACCAACGGTAATGCCGTATTTGCGCTGGGCCTGGAAAAATACATCCGCGCCACTTATCAACTGCACTTTCTGGCGCGCGCTTTTGAAGCACAAGGCGGGCGCAGTGTCGCTGCCGAAGCCGATACACTGGTTTCGGACATGCCGTTCCTGGTTGGCTATAAAGCCGACGGCAGGCTTGATTTTGTCGCCAAGGATGCGCTACGCCATGTGCATGTATTGGCTATCAATCCGCAAGTACAAGCCGCCCCGGCTGAGAATCTGACCTTGGAGCTAGTGGAGCGTAAAGTGCTGTCGGTATTGACGCGGCAAACAGACAATACTTACAAATACGAATCCCGTCCTAAAGAAATCAGTCTGCATAAAGACCCGTTCCGCATTCCCGATACGGGTTACGACCTGCAACTCGACAACCGCACACCGGGGGATTATTCCTATCTGATCCGTAACGCTGACGGCTTGATCTTAAGCCGCATAGATTACAGCGTGGCAGGCCAGGGCAATGTCTCGCGCAGCCTGGACCGCAACGCCGAATTGCAATTGACCTTGGACAAGGAAGAATACGCACCCGGCGAAAAAATTGCCGTTAATATCCGCGCGCCTTATACCGGAGCGGGATTAATCACTATCGAACGCGATAAAGTCTATGCCAGCGTGTGGTTTAAAGCCGACACCCAGGCTTCGGTGCAGACTATAGAAGTGCCCAAGGACTTAACTGGCAACGGTTATGTCAGTGTGCAGTACATCCGCGATCCGGGCTCCGATGAAATCTTTATGAGTCCGTTGTCATACGGCGTAGCGCCTTTTAAAGTCAATCTTGCTCAACACACCCAGGCCTTGAAACTGGATGTGCCGGAACTGGTTAAACCCGGCGAAACCCTGAAGATGAAAGTCTCCAGCCCCGAGCCGACCCGCGTCGTGGTGTTTGCTGTCGATGAAGGTATTTTGCAGGTTGCCCGCTATAAAAATCCCGATCCGCTGGGTTATTTCTTCAAGAAAAAGCAACTGGCGGTGGATACCACGCAGATTCTCGACCTGATTTTGCCGGAGTTTAAAAAACTGATGCAAATGGCAGCGCCCGGCGGCGATGGCGAGGAAGAAACCGCGTCTTTCATCAATCCGTTCAAGCGCAAGCATGATAAACTGGCTATCTACTGGTCGGGTATTGTCGACCTTGAAGGCGAGAAAGAATTCAGCTACCCAGTACCAGAAACCTTCAACGGTTCAATGCGGGTTATTGCCGTCGCCGTCAATGATGGGCGTATTGCCAGCGTAACAAAAAACACCCAGGTGCGCGGCGATTTGATTGTATTCCCGAATGCGCCGTTTATGGTCGCACCGGGCGACGAATTTACCGTCAGTATCAGCGTTGCCAACAATATTAAAGGCTCAGGCGCTAAAGCCCCGATCAAGGTTAGCCTTAAAGTGCCGCCGCAGCTTGCCGTGCAAGGTGAAAACAGCAAAACCATCGTTATCGATGAAAACCATGAGGGTTCTACCAGCTTTCGGGTGCAGGCATTAAGCGGTCAAGGTGTTGTCCTCGGTAATGCAACACTTGAGTTTATAGCCGATAGCGGCAAATTATCGACCACTATGCACCATGATCTCAGCATCCGCCCTGCCACGCCGAAAATCGCCAGCCTGCGCTTCGGCAGTTTCAGCGGCACGCAGGAAATCAACATAGAACGCCAGCTCTATGCCGAATATCGCAAAGTCAGCGCCGGACTATCGCCGCTGCCGCTGGTATCGGTTCCAGGCTTGACCGCTTACCTGAAAAACTTCAGTTACAGTTGCACGGAGCAATTAATCAGCAAGGCGATACCGATTCTGGTATTGGGTAAACACCCCGAATTCACAGCAGAAACTACTGCCGCCGGCAGCGAAGCCGCTTTCTCAAGACTATTGTCAGTATTACGCACACGGCAAAATGCCGAAGGCGGCTTCGGCTTGTGGGTAGCTTCTCCAGACGCCGATGAATTTGCTAGCGTTTATGCCGTGCATCTCTTGATAGAAGCGCGGGCTAACGGGCTGACTGTACCTGAAGATTTGCTGCAAAAAAGCATGGGCTATATTCAAAATCTGGCTTCCAGCCCGACTGACGATTTGTCCGGTATGCGGGTACGCGCTTATGCGGCTTACCTGTTAACCCGCCAGGGTACAGTTACAACGGCGATTCTATCTACATTGCGCGAGGCATTGCGGGCGAATTTTGATGAAAAGGAATGGCGTAGCGATTTGGTGTCTGTGTACCTTGCAGCCAGTTACAAGCTATTAAAGCAAGACGCACTGGCAGATGATTTGATAAAAACTCCTGCCCAACAGTTGGGTAAAATTACCGGAGCTTACAGCTACCAGGATTATTATGATCCGCTGATCCATGATGCCCAGACCTTATACCTGTTAGCCAAACATTTCCCCGCAAGATTGCAATCGATGCCGCCGACACTGTTTCAGGCTATTGTCAAAAACTTGCAGGACAACCATTACAACACTCTGTCTTCAGCGTATCTATTGCTGGCTTATAATGCTTATATGGATGCCGTTAAGACCGATGTTGCCGGACAAATGGTAATTACCGCGATTGATAAAGCAGGACAAAAACAGCCTCTAACTTTACCCGACAATCTTGCCCCGCGTGTAAGCTTCCCGAGCAGCAGCCAAAAATTGCTTTTTGAAGGCCCAGGCGGCTTACCGCTTTATTATGCGGTTTCGGAATCCGGTTTCGATCAACAACCGCCCTCCTCCTCATTGAATAACGGCCTGGAGATTATCCGCACTTATGTCAATGCTCAAGGAAAAGAAATCGACCATGTCGCCCTGGGCGAGGAAATCACTGTCAAAGTGCGGGTACGCGCAATAGACCGGGACAACATAGACAGCATAGCGATACAGGATTTACTGCCCGGTGGCTTTGAGCCGGCGATTCAAAATCCGGCGGCTGCCAAGTCTGATGATTCCGAGGAGCAGGAAGAATCTTCATCGGCCTGGAAAGACCGCCTTGCTACCGGAGGCAACTGGAGTCCTTACTATAGCGATGTTCGTGAAGACCGCGTTGTATTATACGGTAGCGTCAGCAATGAACTCGCCGAATACCAATACAAGGTCAAAGCTACCAGTGCCGGCGTTTTCAATATTCCGCCGGTCTATGCAGAAGCTCTTTATGAACCGACTTTACAGGCACATTCCATCTCCGGGAAAATCCGGGTGGATGACAGGCCATAAGGATAATGCTTTAAAAACTATTCGATGTCACACAGGCTCTGGCAGAATGGATGGCGATATATGTTTAAACGGGATTTTATGAATTGAATAAAAACACTTTAACACCGACCAATAACCTGTCTCGATTCTCACACAGCCTCTGGCTGACCCTGGGAATGTTTGTGGTTTTTACCATTGCTTTTGGCATTTATGTCCGCTCGGAAAAACAGATTGATCGCGCCAACGACTTGCGGATGCAATCATTTTTGCTGGCCGACGAATTACGCCAGTCTTCCGATGATCTCACCCGCATGGTACTCAGCTATGTAATCACCGGCGAACCTCCCTACAAACAACACTATCAGGAAATTATCGACATTCGCGATGGTAAAAAGCCCCGCCCGGTTAATTATTATGATATTTATTGGGATCTTGTGACAGCAGACGATCGTCGGCCGATGCCCTACGGACAAACCATCAGTTTGCTCGACCTGATGCGGCAAGCTGGCTTTACTGAAGAAGAGTTCGCCAGATTATCAGAAGCTAAAACAAATTCCGATGCATTAACCCGGACCGAATTCGCCGCGATGGCGCTGGTCGAAAGCACCCGTTCGCCTACCGCAAACAACCGTTTGAAGGCGAGCCTTATGCTGCAAGACAGCACCTATCATCAGGCTAAAATTTCCATAATGCGCCCGATCAGCGAGTTCTACCAGTTAGTGGATCGACGCACGCAAGACTCTGTCCATACCGCTGAAAACAATGCCCTGTTTTTTCGCTATGTGTTTATCGGTTTTGGCTTATTGTTGCTCATCACGTTATGGCACGCCTATCGAGTCTTGCATAGCATAATAGGCGGCGAGGTTGATGTTCTGCATAAGCATATTGTACGTATCGGCAACGGCGATTTTTCATCCGCCATTCCGATTGCCAAAGGTATGGAAAACAGTGTCATGGCATGGCTGGCTGAAACACAACTAAAACTCGCGCAGCTTAATAGTGAACGAGATAAAGCTGAAGCAAAAAACTATCGGACTACCCTGCTTTACGCCGCTTTAAGCCAGTGTAACCAGGCCATTGTACGCTGTAATAATGAACAGGAACTGTTCTCGCAGATATGCCGTGATGCTGTTGTTTATGGCGGCATGAAGCTAGCCTGGATTGGCTTTGTGGATGAGCCAAGTAAAGACATAAAAGTGCTTATGTCTTATGGTAGTGGCAAGGAATATCTGGAAGAAATCCGCATTTCTATTGATGCCAACGAAGCTAACGGACGCGGTCCAAGCGGAACCGCCATGCGTGAAGATCGTCCTTTTTGGTGCCAGGATTTTCAGAATGATCCTACCACGATACTCTGGCATGAGCGTGGTGCAAAATTCGGCTGGAAATCTTCGGCTGCGCTACCTTTGCATAAAAACGGTCAGGTGATCGGTGCTTTCACACTATATTCAGAGGAAATCAATGCTTTTGATGAAGCTGCACGAAACTTGCTGATAGAAATGGCGATGGACATCGATTATGCGCTCTACAATTTTGACCGGGACGCACAGCGCAAACAAGTTGAAACAGCCCTAGCAAACTCCCATAAATTGCTAATGACCGTCGTTAATACAGCGCCAATGCGTATTTTCTGGAAGGACAAGGAATCCCGTTACTTGGGTTGTAATGTTGCTTTCGCCAAGGACGCCGGAGTAATCGATCCCCAGGACCTGATCTCTAAAGATGACTACCAGTTACCCTGGAAGGAATCTGCCGAGTTTTATCGCGCCGATGATCTGGAGGTTATGAATTCAGGCATACCCAAACTTTTTTATGAAGAACCTCAGGTAGATGCCGGTGGCAATGGAATCTGGCTGCGAACCTCTAAAGTACCGCTACTCAATGAAGTTAACGATATTATCGGCATATTGGGCATTTACGAAGATATAACCGAGCAAAAGCAGGCTCAGGAACATATCCATTACCTGGCAAATTTTGACTCTCTGACAGGTTTGCCGAATCGGACCCAACTGGACATTCTGCTTGGCTATGCCTTGACTTTGGCAAAGCGCAGCAATGGATATCTGGCATTGATGTTTCTTGATCTCGATCACTTCAAGGATATTAACGATACGCTCGGCCACAGCATCGGTGATGAAGTCTTGGTCGAGCTGGCAAAACGCCTGCGCTTTACACTGCGTGAACAGGATACGGTATCGCGCCTAGGTGGGGATGAATTCATTTTCATACTGCCGGGCATCGATTCGCGCGGCGCGGCAATTGTCGCGCAGAAACTGCTGGATGCTATTACCGCCCCCTATCTGATCAATCATTACGACTTGGTCCTGACTGCATCCATCGGTATTGCCATTTATCCTGATAATGGCTCAAATCTGGAAACGCTGTGTAAAAGTGCCGATATCGCAATGTATTGCGTCAAACAGGAAGGTAGTCACGGTTACCGCTTGTTTAGCGAAGAAATGCAGGCGCGTTCAGTGCGTAACATGCGACTTGTAAACGCCTTGCGTCATGCGCTGGAATATGAACAATTGCAAGTCTATTTCCAGCCACAAATAAGCATTCCACATCGGCATATTATCGGTGCGGAAGCCTTGCTTCGCTGGGTACATCCCGAATTTGGCGCAGTTTCACCAGCGGAATTTATCCCGATAGCAGAAGAAAGCGGTCTGATCTTGCCTATCGGGGAATGGGTCATCAGGACCGCTGTGCGGCAGGCAAAGTTATGGGTGGATAATGGCTTCGATACATTGACGATCGCAGTGAACCTGTCGGCTGTACAGTTTCGTCATCCCGACCTGCCGAATCTGGTCTCGCGAATATTGAACGAAGAAGGCCTGTTAGCTGACCATCTGGAGCTGGAATTGACAGAAAGCGTAGCCATGCATAACCCGAAGAATGCAATAGCCGTAATGGACAACCTGCATAAGCGCGGCGTACGCATGTCGATTGATGATTTCGGTACCGGTTACTCGTCATTAAGCTACCTGAAGAAGTTCAAGGTCTATAAACTCAAAATAGACCAGTCTTTTGTCCGTGATATCAATACCGACCCTGAAGACAAAGCCATCGTCAGCGCCATTATCAACCTGTCCAGGAGTCTGGGGCTTCGAACCATTGCCGAAGGTGTAGAAACTGAAGAACAACTGGCGTTCCTGAGCGCGCAAGGCTGTAATGAAGTGCAGGGTTATCTGTTCAGCAAGCCGGTTCCTGTCGACCAATTTGAAATATTTTTGAGGTCAGAAGCTCAGCGTTCTTTATGATCGTTTGTTTTGTCGCAATATGAAGGTAATTCCATGTTGTCTGCCGTGCGCTACAAACATGCCATCATCTTTTTCCTGCTAGCCCTTACGGGACTGGTTGTTATTCATTTATTACCAAAGCCCCCGCTAGCGAGTCTATACCCAAACTCTACAGCAATTTACGCCCGAAACGGTGAATTGCTGCGCTTAACCCTGGCAAAAGACCAGCAATACCGCCTCTGGCTGCCATTGCAAGAAATCCCCGAATCCCTGTGTAATGCGACGCTGCTTTATGAAGACCGCTGGTTTTATCGGCACCCCGGCGTTAATCCCTGGGCTTTGCTGCGGTCGGGATGGATAACCTATACGCAAACTGGACGTCAGGGCGCATCGACAATCACAATGCAAGTCGCGCGGCAGCTTTATGCCATCAACAGCCGCAGCCTGTTCGGCAAAATCCGGCAGATCGCAGCGGCATTATGGCTGGAATTACGTTATTCGAAAGATGAACTACTGGAAGCCTATCTCAATACCGCGCCTTATGGCGGTAATATCTCGGGCGCTGCGGCAGCCAGCCTGATTTATTTCCACAAACCGGTAGCGCAACTGACTTTGACAGAGGCCTTAACGCTCGCGGTAATCCCGCAAAATCCGGTGCGCCGCTCTCCTTCCGGTAAATTGCCACCCGCACTTTTGGATGCAAGGCAACGGCTTTGGCAACGCTGGCGGCAACGTTTTCCCAAAGACAGCCGTTATGACGCCGATTTTGCGTTGCCTCTGCTGGTTTATACCAAAGCCGACAAACCCTTTATCGCCCCGCACCTGACGAATGACCTGCTGCACCGCTATCCCGACGAACACCACATTAAAAGCAGCATCAACCTGCCTGTGCAGCTTGCGGTTAAACAGCAGGTCGATAATTACATCACACAAAACCGAGCAGCCGGAATTCGCAACGCGGCTGTGTTATTGCTGGACACCCAAACGATGCAAGTCAACGCGTTGGTCGGCTCAGCCAATTTTTGGGATACCGGCATTGCAGGGCAAGTTAACGGCACGTCCGCGAAACGCTCGCCCGGCTCCAGCCTGAAACCCTTTGTCTATGCGCTGGCGCTGGATCAGGGCTTGATACATCCGGGAACTATATTGATCGACACACCAACTTCGTTCGGTTCGTTCAATCCTGAAAATTTTGATGGTCGTTTCATCGGCCCGATCAGCGCACAAGACGCGCTGATCCGCTCGCGCAACATTCCTGCCCTCAACCTGGCGGCTAAGCTGAACAAGCCCGGTCTTTACGGTTTTCTGCAACAAGCTGGCATTGCCAACCTGAACAGCGAGCAACATTACGGTCTTTCGCTGGCTTTGGGTGGTGGCGAAGTGACGATGGAAGAACTGGCGCGCTTATATGCCTTGCTTGCCAATCGAGGTGAACTGCGTCCGCTTCAATACCGAAGTGATCTCCAGGACAACACAGATCATGCTATCCCGTTAATCAGCCCTTCCGCCGCTTTCATCACGTTGGACATGCTCAGCCACAACGCCCGCCCGGATTCGGGACAGCCTGCAATACCGAAAGTCGCCTGGAAAACTGGCACGTCCTGGGGATTCAAGGATGCCTGGGCGACAGGCGTAGTGGGTCATTATGTGCTGGCAGTCTGGGTGGGAAACTTCAATAACAGCGGCAATACCGCATTCGTCGGCATCAAAACCGCCGCACCGTTATTTTTTTCGATCATCGACAGCTTGCGCGCACAGCGACTGCTGGCTGGCCTGGACACAGACCCGTCCGGCGATAAACCGGACAATGTCATGCAAATTGACGTCTGCGCCGCCAGCGGTGACTTACCCAATGAGGATTGCCCGACCTTGGCGAAAACCTGGTTCATTCCCGGAAAATCGCCGATCAAAACCAGCAACCTGCACCGCGCCGTCTATTTCGACCGAAACAGCGGCGAAGTCATCTGTAAGGGCAGCACCAACAGCCGTAAGGAAATCTATGAATTCTGGCCGAGCGAGTTGGCAAAATTATTCGCCGAAGCCGGAATGCCGCACCGCCAGCCGCCGCCCTTGCCCAGTTGCTACGATACCCAAACGGGAGGAGGCGAGCCACAGATACTCTCGCCATCAATGGGCGGCATCTATACGTTACGGCAAGGCCAACCCGCATCCATCGGCCTGCGCGCAAACAGCCCCGGCGGCGGGACACTTTTCTGGTTTGCCAATAAAAGCTTTATCGGCAAAACCGAAGCCTCCGAGACCTTATCCTGGCTGCCTTCTTATCCTGGGCGTTATCTTATTCGGGTGGCTGATGCCCAGGGACGCGCGGCGTCGAAGGAGATTGTTGTAGAGTTTGTGCGGTGAGGCGGGAAAATCATCGATCAATTAACTGTTCTAAGATAACTAAAAAATGAATTACAAACATCCATTGACTTGACAAGTTATTATGACCATTATGATATTTTTGCCAAGAGCAGAGGTTAATATGATTAACGAAGTAAACGCCGTAACGTTCCGCCAAAATTTAGGTGAAATGCTCAATCAGGTTCAATACCGTCACGACTCTATATTAATAAAAAAAGACGGCAAACCGGTAGCCGCATTGGTCGATGCCCAATTATTTGATCGTATACGCCGGTTCAAAGATCGGTTTGATGCCCTAAGCCAACAACTCGCCGATGCTTATGTCAATGTTCCTCAAGAAGAAGGCATTGATGAAATTGATGCCATTGTTTCAGAAGTCAGGCATTCTTGATTATTGTCATGCCACAAATTTATATAGTCCTTGATACGAATGTTTTGCTTTCTGGAACTGCGTACCCCGATTCTATACCAGGGAAAATTGTCTCGGCTTGGCGTAGTGGCAGCTTAGAGGTGATACTTTCCCAATATATACTGGACGAACTACAGCGCGTACTGCCAAGGCTTAATCATCGTCTTGGCTGGTCAAATACTGAAATTAGGGACTTTGTAGAAAGCTTGGCGTTTCTTGCAGACCTAGTTGATCCCGTTCAAACGGCGGAGCCGCTACTGCGTGACAGAACAGACCAACCTGTCCTTGGAACATTTCTGGCATCGAATGCAAATTACCTTGTTACGGGTGATAAAGATTTACTGGCTTTAGCCAATTATTATCCGATTATTAAGCCTGCTGATTTTTGGCAATTACATGGGAATTGAGAAAAACTGTCTGCGTATTCCGAATCATCATGAAGTCTGCGGAGTGCGGTAATTTCGTGTCTCTCCCTTATCCCGGATTTCGCAAGGCTCCATCCGAGCTTGTATCTCTACTCGCTACATTAAAATACTACCAAGGAATAAAATGAGAAATTATGTTTTGGTCAGAAGCCCATCAAAATTGATAAGTGAAGGTCGCATCGGCTACGGATGGAGCAAGATTAACTTTTCAGAGTTCAATACGACAAAGGAATTGCTCTCCTATGTTAAATTAAAAAACATAGTGATAGGCCGAAAAAAAAATCAGATAGTTCGGTATTTCAATATATCTGAAGATGACGTAGTAATCGTACCTATCGACAAGTCTGTCATCATTGGGTTTGCCGTGGGCGCAAAAAGCTATCAGTCTGGCATTAGAAATGGCGAAAATAGAATTTCTGTTGAGTTTCTGAAAGGTAGCGATAATAGTATTTTAAAGATCCCCAGAAAAGAGCTGCCAGGGAAGTTGTCTTCTCGACTTAAAATTCGCATGTCAGTTGTCTCGCTAAATGAATTCAAAAGCGAGGTAGACAGAATAATTTCTACCGCCCGAGAGCGTGGGGCGGCACCTGCAAATCTTCATATTGAAGAACTTAACAAAGCAGCGACAAATACTTTTAAAGAGAAGCTCCTCGCAAATATTTGTGAAGGAAAAGCCTATCTAAAAAGTGGAGGAAGAGGATTGGAAGAACTTGTCTTGGAGCTGGTTGAATTAGAGGGTTACAATGGCATAATAGCCGCTAAAAATGCTCTCGAAGGCATTGCAGACATAGATATCGAAGCTAGCCGAACAGACATATTTTCATCTACAAAACTTTTAATCCAAGTCAAGCATCATAATGGGGTAACAGGCGTCCATGGGATCAAGCAACTTGAGGCCCTTGATGACGATGAGCAGGTAATTCGCTGGCTAATTACAACCGCTGGGGTTTCGGATGAGCTCAGAGGAAGGGCGGAAAGCAACAATATTAAAATTATGGATGGAAACGAGCTAATTGATTGGATATTTGAAAGCCTACCAAGTCTTTCATTCTCAACAAGAAACAAGCTTGGTATTTCGGACGTACCGACATTGCTTTTGTAGTAGATACCGTCATACCCAATTTATTGGTGACTTTTATTTTTACAGAAACAACTCATCAGCGACGATAATTGATATTAAGCCATTCACGTTTTGCCTCAAGCTAGTAGTCAGCCAAAGTTATATTGACGGATATAAAGATTTTAATTTCACTCTGGCATCCTGAGTAGTAAAACGCCAGTTCACACAAGCGCCTTCTTGATTTCGTTTATCCTGCCAAGCCTTTATCT